>Ga0272442_10000243_pt1 | contig 92106 bp, 61 predicted proteins | sample SSMForm2O_FD_200262 | JGI IMG/M metagenome (GOLD analysis project Ga0272442, IMG submission 200262) | Marine sediment archaeal communities from Little Sippewissett salt marsh, Falmouth, MA, United States - SSM-Form-2O | ecosystem: Environmental > Aquatic > Marine > Wetlands > Sediment ...
AGGACGCTGGATCGCTTTCGCCTGCCACTACGCTATGAGGTCCTGTAGACCCACAAATAACTCGCGACCGCAGAAATCCAGGGGTGGCGGTTTGCTAAGACCTCTGGAAAAGGGGTTGACTTCCGAGGTATGAAATGTCTATTATAGCTATATGAAAAAGGCCTCAATATCCTATACGAAGAATAACCTGAGTCGGGTTATCGGAATGGTCCGGGAAGGGCACACCGTCCTGGTTACAGACCGCGATGTCCCTGTTGCCCGAATCGAGCCTGTCGATCAGGCGGAACTGTCTCGGGAGGACCGATTGCTCATGCTGGCGCGTAGGGGAATTGTCAGGCTGCCCAAGCGACCGTTGGATGTGGAGGAATTCCTGCGAAGGGAGAGGCCTGTCATTCGAGAAGGCAGCAGCGTGGTACGGGCGGTGATCGAAGAACGCGAGGAAGGGCGATGAAGTTCTGGGATTCGTCAGCTGTTGCTGCACTGCTTGTCCAGGAGGCTGACACTGCGGAGCGGAAGGAGCAGCTTCGCGACGATTCCGAGATGGTTGTCTGGTGGACGACGTTCGTGGAGTGCGCTTCCGCGCTCGCGCGACGGTTGCGCAACGACGAGATCGATTTGGACCACTTCAAGTTGGCTTCGAAGCACCTGGAGACGCTGTCCGGTAGTTGGGTTGAGGTGCAGCCGTCAGAACTTGTGAAGCGCAGAGCGGTACGCCTTCTTCGCGTACACCCACTCCGTGCCGCCGATGCGCTCCAGCTCAGTGCATGTCTCGATGTCAGCGGAGATGACTCGCGTCATATGGACTTCGCTTGCTCGGACGAGCGGCTTTGTGTCGCCGCCGAGAAAGAAGGCCTGACGGTCTTGTGATCCAGTGCCTACCGCCTGTACGCTGACGGCGTCATGCCGCTTACCTTCTTGAACTGCCGGCTGAAGAAGTAGATGTCGGTATAGCCCAGCAGTTCGGCGATGCGGGTGATGGTGTGGTTCGATTCGCGTAGCAGTGATTTGGCTGCATCGATACGTGTGTGGACAACGAACTGCGACGGTGTCATTCCCTTGCGCGCCTTGAAGAGCCGCATGAAATGCTGGGGCGTGACGCCGACCTCCGACGCCATTGCAGCAACAGGGCGGCGCGCTTCGGGTTCCGCTCGGATTGCACGACATATGCTATCGATCATGGCGTCATGTGGCTTGGCAGCGTCTTGCGGATGATGGTCAACTTCAAAGATCTCGAGCATGATCGCCTCCAGCCACACGGATGCCGTGTTCCGTCGTTTTGGATCGTGGAAGCTGTCGGCGAGACGGGCAAACAGCGGCTCGATGAGATCCATGCTGGTGAGGCGCCGGTGCACCGGAGGGAGCTCGGCGTCATCCATGGGCAGCGGCTTGCCCGAGCCGTTCAGGCGGTCGAAATGAGTCGCGTAGACGGAGAGCGGGTTGTCCGGATCGTGCCGGCCCTCGACATCGGAGCTCTGTCTGAACAGGAAGGTGTCGCCGGCCGCGATGCCGTAGTCTTGGTCGTTACACCGTAGAGTACCTGTCCCTCGAACCACGACCCAAAGGTCCAGGTCCCTCAAATGCCCCGCGGCACAAGACCACGACCAGTCCGGCCTGCAATGATGCAGAACCGCCGAATTTACGCGAAGACTGCGCATGGCATCACTTTAGTGCAAACCAATATCATTTCAATCTATTGTCCTATCTATCTTTATTATCCCATAATGGGGACAGGTACTCAATAGAGGTTGTGTGGGCACAAAAGGAGATGACAATGGGCCGGAAGCTGACTGGTGACTGGCGGGGGCATAGGAAGTTGGCGATCAACCGTGGAAAGCCGACGGTATGCCGCGAGGACTATCTCGACTACATGACGTTCAAGCGGCCGCTGGCGCCGTTGTTCACCGAGATATTCGGGCCGTTGGTCGGGCTGCGAGAGGAATGGAAGGAGCAGGGCGCGACACCCGAGGAACTTGAATTCTCTGCTTTCACGTACCGCACCCATCCGGCGGCAGGCGTTGGTGTGAACACGGGGTTCATGGATCCGATCTGTGAAGAAGAGGTGATCGAGGAGACGGACGAGCACATCATATACCGCGACAGGATGGGGCGGCGCATGAAGTTTCCGAAGGGGTACGCCACGATCCCGTTGCCGCTGGAATATCCGGTCAGGAACATGGACGACTGGCTGCGGTTCAAGCCGCACTACGAATTTTCGGAGATACGCTTTCCCGAGGGGTGGAAGAACAGGGCGCGGGCGGATGTCGAACGCGGGGCTGTTATGATATTCGGCATGCCCGGCGCATTCTCGACGGCGCGGGAGTTGATGGGCGACGAGGAAGTTTGCGTCGCCTATTACGAGCAGCCCGAGTTGATGCATGATATTTTGAAAACGCTCGGAGATACCGTAGAGAAGGTGCTGCATCGTGTCACGAAGTCAGTGCAGATCGACCAGTTGTTTGTGCATGAGGACATGGCAGGGAAGAGCGGGCCGCTGGCGGGCCCGAAGCAGATCAGGGAATTCATCGGCCCGTACTACCGCCGGATCTGGGACATCGTGCAGGAGGCGGGCGGCCGGCTGTTCATGCAGGACTCGGACGGCGACATGAGTCCGGTGGTGGGCGCCTTTGCGGACTATGGTCTGAACTACATGCATCCGGTTGAGCCTGTCGGAGGTAATGATGTTGTGGCGTTGATGGAGAGATTCCGGCCGCGGATGGCATATCAGGGCGGCATAGACAAGTTCGTTTTACAGAAAGGAGAGGATGCCATCACCGCCGAGCTGGAACGAATCATCCCGGCGATGGTCAAGAGTGGCGGATACTACATCGCGCTTGACCATCGAATCCCAAACGGCACGCCGCTTGCCGGTTACCGGTTCTACGTCAGGAAGGTCTGGGAGATCCTGGCCCGCGAGTGCGCCGCCGCCGGCCTCGAACTCGACGTTCCAGCACGTGTGGCGGCGTAGCGCAGTTGGCCTGGAACGGCACTTGGATAAGCGTCATTTGGGAGCAGCAGCATGCAGATGCGGCGGAGGCCCGCCGCTCTCCAGAGCGACATGCGGCGGAGGCCCGCCGCTCTCCAAAGCGGTGGCTCAGGCCTTCCGTTGACGCCAGCGGCCGGGGCTGGTGCCGGCGCGTTTGCGGAAGATGCGGCAGAACGTGTTCGGGTCTTCGTAGCCGCAGAGCAGTGCCACTTGCGTAACCGTCAGCCCCTCCTGCCGGAGCAGGCGTCGCGCACGTTCGACCCGGGCATCAACCAGTAGCTCGCGCCAGGGCTTGCCGAAAAGCGCCTTTATGATGTGACTGGCGCGGGAAGGCGATACCCCGAGCGCCTTGGCCGCTGCGTCGCGGCCCGCTTCACGGTGCGCGTGGAACGCGAGCAGGCGTTGGATCGTGGCCTTGCGGGCGGTGTTCGCTGTCAGGCCTTCGGCCTGCTCGGCGAGACGGATGAACTGCTGGCCGATGGCCTGGGCCTCGGAGGCCAGCCGCCGGACCCGTTCCGCGCGCGGCCAGCGCCGGGATGATGACGCTTTGCCTTTCCCGAACGGGTTCACGAACAGGCTCATGCAGTGGATCTCGCCATGGAATACCGGAACGACGATCTCGCGTTGTCCTCGCCAGCAGCGGTGGTCGAAGGCGACGCCTCGTCTTGTGGCGAAATCGTTCGCCGCTTTCCAGCAGTGCGCCATGCACTTGCCCTCGATATGGGGGTTGCTCCTGTCCCGGCTGCAGATCGGGTGACGGTGGGAGTAGTAGTAATCGGGTAGTACCGCCGCATCGCCGGTGCGGGGAAGAACCTGGGCCAGGTCATGCACCGTCAGCAGAACGCCATGGCGCCGTTCGAAATCCCGCGCCAGGTGCAGGGCGTCACCCGGACCGGGTTCATCAATGATGTTGAAAGTACCGTATATCTCACTCATAGCAGGTAAATCCTATAGTAATGACAGGTGGGGCCATTGTCAAGACACGGCAGGAATGGGAGAATGTGGGAAGAGGGGGGGGGAAGGGATTAGCAGGGATTAGCAGGGATTAGCAGGGGGGAGCAGGGGGGAGCAGGGGGGTAGGAGGAGATTCTCGTGATCAAGGCGGCGATAGTGGCGACGGTGTTCGCGGTGGCTCTGGCGACTGATGCGTCGGAGCCGGTGCCCATGGGGCATCCGGACTACTACCCGTCCGTCGCGCGGCCGTACGGATGGCGGGGCGACGGTACCGGCGCGTGGCCCGGTGCGACACCGGTGACGACATGCCGTGAGGGAACGCCCGTGCAGGGCAAGGTCCTGGGCTGGGGCAAGGACGGCGTCAGGGCGCGGCAGAAGGGTCTCGTACTGGGTGACCGCAAGTCGAAGAACATCGTCTGGAAGGTCGAGATGCCCGGCTTCGGGAACGGTCAGCCCATTGTGGTGGGCGATCGTGTATTCACTATGGCAGATCCACACTGGCTCCTGTGCCTCGACGTCCACACCGGCAAGGTCCTGTGGTCACGTGAGAATCGTACGCCGGACATCATGGGTTTACCTGAACAGGAAGCCGACGAGCTGTGCACCTATCTCGACCAGCTCCACGTTTTGAACGCAACCTTCCGGCCGCTTATCGGCGGCTACGGCAGAGGTCCCGACAATGCTACCACGCAGAGTGCCCAGCACTGGCTGAGGCTGGCAGAGAGCGCGGAGGCGATACTGCAGGCGATGAACCGGGGCCCGTATGCGCATCGCGTCCAGACATCACTCGAGTTGATCGATCCTGTTCTCGAACGCGTGAGTTCGGTGAACGCCAAGGATGAGCCCGGCTGCATCAACAAGAACATGCAGATGATGTGGACCGAGGCGGCGATGTGGATCAGTGAGACGTACGGCTACTACCCGCTCATGAAACATGACGGCTACACTGGCTGGACGTTCCCTGCGCCGATCAGCGACGGTGAATTCGTCTATGCCGCAATGGGGCAGGGCAGGGCTGTCTGCTACGACCTCACTGGCAACCTGATATGGGCGCGTCATTTCCCGCACAAGAACGGGAGGATGTACAACACGCGCGGATCGTGTATGGGCGAAGAGCACCTGCCGGCGCCTATACTCATCGGCGATATCCTGGTGGTCCACATAACGAACAATCCGCGGGACTCCGACTGCCTGGCGGGGTTGGACCGCAGAACCGGTAAGACGGTGTGGATCACGAAGGACGATGGCCTGGTAGGCGGATGCAGGAGCCCGAACCGCCTTGCGATTCCGCGCCCGGACGGTAGCATCCTGCACGCCTTGGGCCTGGCTTGCGGCGCTGTGCTCAGGGGAGCCGACGGCAAGGTCCTCGCACGCACCGGCATCAAGCGGCCCGGCGGACCCGGCGCCGTTGGTTGCTGTGATATCGCTGTCGGGAACCGATGGTACATCATGGGTGTCGGCGGCACCACGGCGCTCCAGCTCTCGGCGACGAAGGACGACGCCGTAGCCATCAAGGAGCTGTGGAAGGCGAACGTTGACCACAATAGCACTACTCCTTCCATATCCGGTGGCTACCTGTTCCGCTACAGCGGCGGGAATGCGGTCGTGGATTTGCGGGACGGGTCCGTCAGTCTGCCGGAGCAGGGCCTCGACAGAAAATCGACGAAATCGTTTGGGAGATTGGCGGGTTACATCAGCCCGATCGTGGCGGGCAGTTACATGGTTACATACCACGGCAACGCGCGCATTTCGCCCAGGTTTGCGTTCTTCTACGCCGCCGACATCAGCAATCCGACCAAGCCGAAGATGGTCGGCGGCAAGAACATCCTCGACTTTGATGCGTTCCCGAATGCGCCGCGTTTCGAACAGCATATGCCGCAGCATGACGAGCACCCGATCCGGGATCTGTGGGGCGGTGTACCGAATCACCTGGGCTACGGAAGCATGGCCGCGAACGCGAACCGCCTGTTCATTCGGAGCGTCAGCCACCTTTACTGCATCGGCGATCCGACCAAGCCCTATGGCTGGAACCCCGCCTCCCGGCCAAAAAGCATCACGGACAAGCTGGAGACGGCTGCTGCTGCGCTGACGCAACGCGACCCGGTGGATGCGCTATCCTCGCCGTATGAGTGGGACCGTGAACAGGGCCGAGAAGCCATCGCCGCTCTTCCGGCGGCAAAGCAAAAGGAGGTGGCCGAACGTGTCGGCGCCCTGACCACGGGCAAGGGCTGGCATGCGCTGTGCGCTGCAAACGCCACGCTGCGGGACCTGCAGGCAAACGCCGCCCCGGCTCTGCCCGCGCTGCAGAAGGCTGTCCAGCAGTGGATAGATGCCGGAAACACGTACCGTGCGCTCGAAGCACTCAGCACGATCCAGGCGATCGACCCGGCAGCGCGGAAGGCAGTTGTTCCACACCTGGTGAAGGCGCTCGGAAGTGCGGACACGAATGTCCTGTTTGCGGCGTGCCGGGCCGCGGCTGCAGTTGGCAAGGACGCTGAACCGGCAGTTGCCGGGCTGGTGAAGGTGCTGGGCCACAAGAACGATCGGCTCGCGACCGAGAGCGCGATCGCGCTCAGGACGCTCGGCATCACCGACGCTGCTGCCGTTTCCGCGCTGGCGGCCGCGCTGAAGCGCGAAAGCCGGTGGCTGGTAGTTGCATCGCTGGAAGCGCTCGCAGCGAGGGGGAAGGCGGCGAAACCCGTGATCCCGGCGGTCACCGCATGCCTGAAACGGACGGACGTGCGGATCCTCATTCCGGCCATTGAGCTGCTGTCGGCGATGGGGGACGCGGCGAAGCCTGCGATGCCGGCCCTGTACGGAACGCTGAAGCACACCGACATGCGCGTTGTCACGGCATCGGCGAGTGCATTGCATGCGCTGGGCGGCGGCGGAGAGAAGCAGTTGGTGACGGCAATGATCAAGAACAGCGCGGCCGAAGACGCCGTGGCGAAGGGGAATCTGAGAGCGCTGGGCAAACTGGGCCCGGCCCTCAAGAACAAGGTCTGCCGGATGGACACCGTCCAGGCGCTTTTGAAGGCGCTCAAGACTCGAAGCCCCGAACTCAAACGCGAGGCAGCCATATCCCTGGGTGAGCTGGGCAAAATAGCCAAGGATGCCATCCCCGATCTGAAGGATGCGATATTCGCGGGTAAATGCACGTTCCATGCGACACGGGCCCTCAACAAGATTGCGCCGGGGATGAAGGTGAGCAAGAAGGTGCAGCCCAGTGGGGGAATCGGTTTGGACGCTGACGACGAGGATGACCTGGGACTGGACCTGTAGGAGATGCGGCAGAGCCTGCCGCTCTCCAAGACTTGTCCCATGGAGCGCGGCGGCTCCGCCCTCAGGGGAGTCGATGGGGCCTCCGCCGCATACGGAGACAAAAGACATGATGAAGGCAATCGAGGCCCCGCTGTTCGGGCTTGCCCTGACCTGTATTGTCGGGAGCACTGCAGCCGACCAGGTCGCAGGCTACGGCCGTGATGGGTCGCGTATCTATCCTGATGTGACGCCGCCAACGAAGTGGGCTGAAGGAGCCGTGAAGTGGGAGACACCCCTCCCGTCGTGGGGCACGGGGTCGCCCATTATCGTTGCAGGAAAGGTCTTCGTTCTGTGCGAGCCATGTCCAGGGCACGACTTTCCATTCCTCGTCTGCCTGGATGCGGAGACGGGCAAACAGCTCTGGCTCAGGGAAGTCGATCACATGGCCGTGACCGGCTTGTCGGAGGAAGAGCAGGCACAGACCCGAAAAGACTGGCACGATTGGCTGGCCGATTTCTATCAACGAAACGGCATGCGCGCACGATACGAGGCGAAAGGCGCGGACAAGGCTGCGCTGGAAGCGGAGATGAAGGCGAAGGGCTGGAAGATGGGGAAACTCGTCGAGCCCTCCGACAAGCGGGCGGACGGCCGGAAGCGGAAGGGGCTGCATGAGAAGGCGGGGTTCATCACGAACGTGAGTCAGCACCATCAGTACTGTCGCCTCAACGCCACGGGCCTGGCATACGGGACGCCGGTCAGTGATGGCGAGGCGATCTACGTCCACACGGCCTTCGGGGCCGTGGCTGCCTATGGTTTTGACGGGACGCAGAAGTGGATGGTGTGGGCGAAGGGTAGCAGCGGCAACGAGGGCTGCAACATGGGGCGCTCAACCATTCTCTGGGACGATGCGCACGGTGGAATGAAGCTGGTCATCAGTGATATCGGGAACCTGGTCCGGGTGGTTGACCGTACAACCGGTGAGATCCGATGGACGGATCCGATACAGAAGTCCCACACCATCGTCACGCCGGCGGTACTGACCGTCGGGGAGAAGCAGGTGCTATGGACCGCGGGTTGCCAGGCCTACCTGCTCCCCGGGGGTAAGAAACTCTCGGTGGAGGGCTGGCGCGACGAGGGCATGCAAATCCTGGTCAAGCACGACGAGCCGGACGTTGCCTTCTTCTGCGGCTCCGGGGAGCACTGCGGCTGGACCAAGAAGGGTGGAACTCCGCCGCACCCGCCTGCCGCGGTCCGGTTCACGTTGGACGAGGATGTTCTGAAAGCAACGGTTCTCTGGCACGGCGGGACCATCGCGGAAGCAGCCGGGCTGTCCGGGCGAAGCGTCAAGGGGGTTTTTGGGGGCAATGCCCCGTGGATGCTCTACAACGATGGGAAGTTCTACCATCGTAACGGCGCCCTCCTGGATGCTCTTACCGGGAAACTGATTTCCGGAACCCTGGCGGGCAAAGCGAGGAGCGGCCGGGCAGTCCCCGCCACCAGGCATCTGCTGTGCATCGCCGACGGCCACGTATACGGCTTCAACGGCAAGGGAAGCAGCAACTACAGAGGACAGCTGACACGTGTCGGCACATGCGAAGTCTACACTCTCGACGGCAAGAAAGTGGCGGTGAACCCGGTCCAGCGCAAGGAGCCGACAGAAGCTCAGAAGGCGATGTTCGTCGCCTGTGGTGGTAGAGAGGAATACGGCGGCTTTTCGTACGGAGCTACTTTCACTTTCGCCGGCAGCAGCATTTTCTTCCGTAGTTGGGCGTCGATTGTATGCATAGGGAAAGAATAGACGAAGCCGAGACCGGCTCCGCTCCGGTCCTGCGCGTATGGAGAGCGGCGGGCCTCCGCCGCATGGATGAAGAATGAACGAGACACAGAAAACGGACGTACTGGTGGTCGGCGCAGGCGCGTCGGGAGTGCCGGCGGCTATCGCTGCCGCACGGAACGGGGCGAAGGTGATTCTGCTGGAAGAGGATCCCGTTCCGGGCGGCGCGCCGGTCGATATGTATGTGGGCATGCTCTGCGGCGAGCCGCGGCTGGGCATATTCCGCGAAATGATCGGCCTGCTGAATGTTGGTCATGAGCTGAGCGGCAAACCCATCGAGGGGTTCACCGATGGAAAAGACGGACGCCTGCACTGGTATCTCCCTTCGGCCTATCTGCAGGTGACGCTGGACATGATAGCTGCGGAAAAGAACATACGGCTGATCTGCGGGCGGCACGTTTCGAAGCCGATTGTGCGGGACGGCGCACCGAACGTATTCGGCGGGGTCGTGTGCGAGAACCCGGCCGGCTCCGAGACACGCTTCGAGGCCAAGGTCACGATCGACGCGACGGGGGATGCGCTCTTGGCACATGCGGCCGGCTGCGAGACAAGATACGGTCGTGAGGGTAGTGACGAGTACGGGGAGCCCTTGACCCCGAAGGAGCCGGACGATCGGGTTCAGCCCTGCACGTGGATGTACATCAGCCATCGCGTCATTCCTGGTCCAGCGTTCGACCATTGCGAGCTGAAGACGTCGGGGCTCGAATCGAATCTCGGCTGGTGGAGAAGCAACCGGGAGGAGTGCCTGAAGCGCAACACCGGCATCTATCTTCACTGGGGCTCGAGTCTGCCTTGCCGCGACACACGCGATCCCGCGGCCATTGCCGAAACCCAACGCGAACTGTACGAGGTGATACGTCCGGATCTTGACAAGCTCCGCGCGCATGGGTTCGGAATTCACCTGGCGCCCAAGCTCGGCGTGCGCGAATCCAGGCGTTTGGTCGGGGAATACGTCTTGACGGCCGTTGATCTCAAGAGCGGAGCGCTACCCGATGATACCGTTGCGCTGAGCAGGTATGGCCTGGATGCATGGGGTGAGAAGATGACCGAAGAGGACGTCCGCGTCCCGCTCTACGGGATCCCGTACCGGTGCCTGATCCCAAAAGACATGGAAGGACTGCTCGTCGCGGGCAAGGCGATCAGCGGCACGCACGTTGCCGCGAGTTCGTATCGCGTGCAGCCCAGCGTTGCGGGTATCGGCGAGGCCGCGGGAGTTGCCGCGGCGCTGGCCGTGAAGAACGGCGGTCCGGCGCGCGACGTGCCAATCGGCCGCCTCCGCGAGATACTGCTCTCGACCGGCGCTCTTCCCAAGTGCTACGACGATGTCCGGAAGAGGCCTGTACCGCGGGCTTCCAGCCTGTAGCCCGGATGCAGCAGAGCCCCGTGCAGTAGAGCAAGGCTCACGGCAGGGCAGGCTGCCGCTCTGCAAAGGCTGTGCCATGTAGCGCGGCGGGTCTCCGTCGCACTCCTTTCACGCAACGGCTTCGCCGGGGTGTTCGGTATGTTGACGGTACTGCCTGGGCGTGTAGCCGGTCAACTTCTTGAACCAGGCACTGAAGTGCGATGGCTCCCTGAATCCCAGCCGGTAGGCAACCTGCTTGATGGGGGCATGCGGATCGATCAGACCGCGTTTGGCGTGAACAAGCCTGCGCTTCTGTTCGTAGGCGCGGGCGGTCCCGTTCAGGTGTTGCACGAAGAGTCGGTTGAGCTGGCTCAAGCTGAGCCCCAGGCTGCCGGCCAGCGCGGAATGGTCGATGGGTTGATGCAACGGCATGGCATCAATGAGGTGGACCGCCTCGGCCAGGCGTGGGTCGGTCTCCGCTGTCCGGGACAGGGGAATGCCGGCATCCTGCAACGCCGAGGACCAGGTTTCGATGAACCGGTGGAATCTGCCCCGCAACCGCATGAACGCCGCGAGCGATGTCCTTGCCTCGATCAACGGCGGCGCCTCACGTGTCTTGATGTCGTATGCCGGGCATGCGCGGACCAACGAATTCGCCGCACGCGTCAGTGTGGGATGGGCCGCCGCGAATAGGATTAGTGGCTCGTCCAACTCGAACAACGGGCGGCCATCGATCCAGTGTGCGGTAAAGTTCACGTCGAGCAGCCGGGCGTCGTCCGTGAAATTGTGACCCGCCTTGCCGGCCGGTATGATGGCCCATTGCCCCGCTTCGACTGTGTGGGTTGCCTGCCCGGTGTGAATCTGTACGCTGCCGGCGTCGAGTCGCCAGGTCTGGACGGTCGCTTCAGGCTCGGCGCCGGTGTGGTGCTTCGAGGGCGGCACCCCTTTGTAGGCCCAGATCAGCGATATGCGCAGACTCCACCACTCCCGAAGCGTCAGAGCCGTTATCGCACCCGTCATGCGCAGAATATGTAATAAAATGCATAAGTTCTGCAAGCGAAAAGAATGGCGTTCGCGTCGATAGACGGCGACAATACCCTTGTTGTTGCTGGATGTGTGGAAGGACGCGGATAATGAAATCTGTCAGAATAATACTGGGCTCTGTTCTCATGACCTTGGCCTTCGGGTGGGTTCCGGCCGGCGCTGACGACCTGACACAGTTCGATGTCAAGCGTGCGCCTTGGCCCTGTTTCCGCGGGCCGTACGGGAACGGGTCCGCGCCGAAGCTTGGGTTGAAGCTTGTTGACGATCTGGCCAACGCGAAGCTGGTTTGGGAAAGCGAGGAGAAGCTGCCGCCCGGGACCCCTTGGCCGGGGCCATGGCGGAAACGGCCTACCGCGTGGAAGGGCGGCAACATCAAGAAGGCACCGTGGCAGCAGCGGGCCTGGAGTGGTGGCTACTGCCCGCCGATCGTTGCCGAGGACAAGGTCTTCGTCGGCTGCTGGCGAGTGGCGGGGCGGAAGGACTGGAGCTGGCTTGACGAGAAGGACCGTCAGAAGAGCCGGAAAGGTCAGACGGCGGACGATCTTCTCTACTGTTTCGACGCCGCCACGGGCAAGCAGCTGTGGTGCGCGGTACAGGCCGGCAAGGGACAGTCGCTGCCCGGTTACGGCAAGGACGCCTGGATGATCATTGCGTGGTGGGATGGCGCCGTCTTCGTGCCCGGCACGGGCAAGCAGCTCTACGCAGTTGATGCGACGAACGGCAAGCTACTATGGCAGGCGCCGATCCCGTACCGCACCAAGCCGGGCAAGGGCTGGTCAGCCCTGACTGCCGCCGCCGCGGTTTCCGGGGGCGTCGTCGTCTGTGGCGAGGATTCGCTGGGCGCATGGGACTGTGCTACGGGCGAGGATCTCTGGCAGGGTGTCGGCAAGCGGCCGTATTGCGTACCGGTGCCCTGGCAACACGGTGCGAAGGCCTACTTCATAGTCAGCGGCAAGCTCATAGAGGCGCGCACAGGCAAGGTGTGCTGGGAGATCCCGGACCCGTCGGAGTCCAGCACCGGCGACAGCGTACACGGTGAGTACCTGGTCATGTCCAATCGCGACTGGGAAAGCACAGAACACCCCATGCGCGGAATGAGCTGCTTCCGGATCTCTCCCGAGAAGTACGAGGAGCTATGGCACGAGGCCTGGCACGTGAAGACGCGGCACTGCGCCCGCATCACCACCACGGTGATTTTCGACAACAGGGTTGTAGGCAGAACCAGGGACGGAAAGACCTGGGGTGACTGCGGCATGTGTTCCCTCGACCTGGCCACGGGCAGGCGATGCGGCGAACCGGTGAAGGGAGTCCCCTTGGGCTACGGTCCGCTGGTCGCCGAAGGACGTGTCATCGGCAATCACGAGGAGGCCGTCGGCTACGGCGGCATCGACGCCACCGGTGCTCTGAGGAAGCTGATGAACGCCGGGGACAACGGCTGGACGATTGCCCAGTGCACGGACGCGGCGTATGCCAACGGCTTCCTGTACTTCCGCAGAACCAAGTCCGACGGCCACGCGCGGATGGTCTGCTATGATCTGCGCAAGTCGGCGCAGAACGATGACTAACCCGACACTAAACACGAAAGCTCCGGCGTGCGGCCTCGCAATCGTGTGCGCGGCGCTCCTTGGCCCGGGGATCCGGGCTGACGACAAGGGTGATACTTACCCACCAGTGCGGCACTATGACCTGGAGCAATACGGCGTGGGAGCGGACTACCAGGTCTACCGGCTGGTGCTGCAGTCGGCAGCCGACCGGACCGTAACCGGCAAGGTCACCGGCAGTCGCTCGGCCGCGGCAACGCTGCAGGAACGTGACAGCCTGGCACCGGGCCATGACTACCCTGAGAAGAGCGCCGGCAAGAAGGGCAAGGAGGGGCTGACGACATTGGATTGGAGGACAGGCCCCGATCAGATCAGGATGGTAGGCGGTAAAGGCTCGGCGGGCGTGTGTCTGTGCGTTGCATCGGGCGACGGCCTGCTGCTTACCAGCGGCGGCGGCGTCTATACCATTCAGGCGGATGGCAGTCTGACGAGATGGGGCTACAAAGACAGGCTGCCCATCAACGGCGGCATCGGGTTCCTGCCGCGCTTCGTTGACGGCCGCTGGTTCGGCCGCAGCCAGTTCGGCTACGTCTTGTGCTACGACTTCCGCAAAGGAGTGGAAGCCGAGTGATGCTCAAGGAACTGCGTATGAACAGGACATGGAGGGACGACCTCCGTGTCGTCCGCGGCCGGGACAGAGCCCGGCCCTCCAAGGCGCTCCCGGGGCGCGCAACCGAAGGAACATTGCGTGTCTGAACGACATACACCGATACTGATCGTGGGAGGGGGGCTGGGCGGCACGGCCGCCGCGTTGACAGCAGCGCAGCTGGGGCGAGCGGTCATTCTGACCGAGGAAACCGACTGGATCGGCGGCCAGCTCACCGCGCAAGGTGTGCCGCCTGACGAACACCGCTTCATCGAACAGATCCCCTGTACCGGCAGCTACGGCGCTCTGCGCGAAGGCATCCGCAAATACTACCGGGAAAACTACCCTCTCACGCGCGAGGCACTCAACGACCCGCTGCTCAATCCCGGCGGCGGCGATGTCAGCGCGCTGTGCCACGAGCCGCGGGTGGCCCATGCCGTACTGGAAGAAATGCTTGAGCCGCACCGTGCTGCCGGGCTCGTGGAAACGTTGCTGTGGCATAGACCGGTCGAAGTGGCGTCCGACGGGGACAGGCTCGCAGCAGTGACCTTACAGGATCTGTCCTCCGGTGAATTGAGGACGATCAGTGCCGACTACATTGTGGATGCAACGGAGTTCGGGGATCTGCTCAAGCTGGGCGAGGTCGAGCACATCATCGGCGCGGAGAGCCAGGCCGAGACGGGTGAGCCGCACGCCTTGCCGGGGGCTGCGGACCCGCTGGACCAGCAGGCAATCAACTGGTGCTTTGCGCTGGAATATTGTCCCGGCGAGAATCACACCATCGAGAAGCCGGCGAGTTACGGGTTCTGGCGGGAGTTCAAGCCCGATTTCTGGCCCGACAAGCTGTTCAGCTGGCACGATGTCAATCCCATCACGCTGGGGGAACGGTACAGGGCGCTCTTCGAGACCACCGAGAAGATCAATGGGCTCGAAACAAGCACCTTCTGGCTCTATCGGCAGATCGTTGCCGCCGAGCGCTTTACCGACGATGCCTCGATACGCAGCGTCACGCTGGTGAACTGGCCACAGAACAACTACTTCCTCGGCCCGCTTGTAGGGGTGAGTGATGAGGAACGCGCGAAACACCTCCAGGAGGCGAGGGAGCAGTCATTGTCGTTCCTCTACTGGATGCAGACCGAGGCGCCGCGGCATGACGGCGGCGCCGGCTATCCCGGGCTCAAGCTGCGCGGCGACGTTCTCGGCACGACCGATGGGCTGGCCAAGGCCGCGTATGTCCAGGAGAGCAGACGTATCAGGGCCGAATTCACGGTGCTCGAGCAGCATATCGGGGTGGAAGCCCGGCCGGGACTCGAAGGCGCGGAACTGTTCTCGGATACCGTTGGTGTTGGTCGTTACCGGATGGACGTACACCCGTCCACGGCCATGCGGACCTACATCGATCTCACGGCGTGGCCGTTCCAGATTCCGCTCGGTGCCCTCATCCCGCAACGCGTAGAGAACCTGCTTCCGGCCTGCAAGAACATAGGGACCACCCACATCACGAACGGATGCTACCGGCTGCATCCGGTCGAATGGAGCATCGGCGTTGTGGCGGGGGGCCTCGGAGCGTTCTGCCTGGAGAAGGGAAAGCCGCCACGTGCGGTCCGCAGTGAGGCCCCGTTGCTTGACGAGTTTCAGCAGGTACTGATGCGGGACCTGGACGTGACGCTGCTATGGCCCGATGAGATTCGCACCCAGCCCACGAAGCCTTCCTGGGAAACGTGAGTGCCGCTATTCGCTCTACATCCTCGCGAGGACGGCGTCGAAATCCGCTTTTGCAGGAAGCATAGGACATGGCCTGATCAAGTCTCCGGGAGGTCTCCGACTTCAGACCTCTTGGGTTGCGGGCGAAGCCGTCTCAGTGCTTTAATCAGACGACCTTATGATAGAAAAGAAGGAGTTTTGGGCTCGATCGGACACGGTCAGCAGTGAAAGTGACAGGTCACAGGTACAGGTACACCGGAAAACGGAGTCATTATTGAGAATGAGCCTCTTACCTTCACTTTCACCTCTTACCTGCACCGGCGGCCGGTCTTCTTTGGTTGTGGCCACCGGCCGCCTTGGTAGGCTCCACAGCCAGTTGTCCCGCCGCGTCGAGTGTTCCGGTCAGACCGGCGCCAAGTCTGATCTTGTCGAATTGCCCGGACAACTTGCCTGCTGCGCTGAAGATGCTGTAAGTCCCGGGCCTGGTATCGGGATCTTCGATAACCAGAACACCTGCGAGTTTGAGGTCTCCGCCGATATGCAGGAATGGAGGACTCTTCCGGCGCGAATTCCTCAGCATCGGGATCTGGATAGTCGACGAAGACTGGAGCTCACAGTTGCCCGTAATCTTGAGCCGGCCGTGTCGACGGAAGGTGAGAGTGCCGGCTGATTCGAGGGACTCTATTGTACTGCCCGGGTTCCAGAATTCGACCGTACCTGCCTCCGTGATCTCCGTGCGTGGAGCAACACACTTGGCGCCGCCTTCACCCGCCTCATACTCGTAGGGATTTGTGCGGAGCAGCAGTCTGCCCTGTTCCACTCGGAGGGTAGGGATGGCGCCGGTCTGTCCCATGTGCGGCGGACCACGGTAGTAGAACTGGCGGCATGACACGTCGAGAGTGCCGGCGCCTCGTTTTGTGATGTTCCTGTCACCGAAGCGTGAGTTTGGAATCCGGTCGTCACACATGACGGTCAGATCCTTGTGCGTGACGATTGTGAGATCCCGCCAGGATCGGACCGTTCCTCGGCAGACCTGGTGTTCCGTGTCGACTATCCACTGCGATTCACCCAGGAAGTTGAGTTCGGAATCACGGACTAGTCGGCCACGATACTTCTTGAGCATGGATGGGATTCCGGATGTCGAATGCGTCTTCAGAGTTGCGTTGATGATTGTGAGCTGGCAGAAGCCTTTTGGTTGCCACGAGTGCTTGCCGGTTTCGGGGTCGAACCCGCACTTGTCGGCAAGGAAGTCGGGGGCGATCTCGAAGGTTTCCACAGCCTTTGACCCGGGATCACCGCGCACAAGGAGTTCGCGCGTGTTCTGGTCGGTGCCGGTGTAGTTGTTGATCCATGCGTCCCTGCCCACATGGAACGTTGCGCCGTCACGAAGCCAGACGTAGCCCATGCCGCTCGGCAGGTCGAGCCGACCGTCGAACAATAGCCTGCATCCATCCACGACAACGAACGGACTGCCACGGTGCCGCAGATGCCCGCGGAACACGGCGTTCCCACCGGGCCCGCCGATGAAGCGGACATGGGCCGGCAGTTGGCTTACCAGGTTTGTCGGGTCCTTGGAGCTCAACCAGCCTCGGAAGTCACGCTTACCGGCGGTCAGAAGAATGGTCGCCCGCTCCGCTGCAGAGCCGGCGATTGTGAGACTGCCCTTTTCCGTCGACACCGTCTTCCCAGGTGCGCCTGCCGGTTCGGAGCGCGGCGTACTCAGTGCACAGCCTGCGATGACGGGAATCACTACGAGAGGGAGGACTAATCGGCGGCATCGAGTCATCATCGTTGCTCCAGATTACTTGAGTTCTCGGAAGTACAGATCGTCGAAATAGGCTCTGCCCGTGCCGATTACGCGGAACCGGAAATCGACGAACGGATCGAAGTCGATACCCTTCGTGTCAAAGACCAGTTCGATCTTCTGCCAGCCGTCGTCGGATTTCACTGTGTTCGTCTGTTGTCGCCTGATGCGTGCGGGCCAATGAACATTTGCCCTATAGAGATCCAGAGTGATGTCGGCGCCGGTGTCCTTGCCTTCAATGAAGACCCAGCACTCAACCTTGTACGTGGCATCGACGTGCAGGGGGATTTGCGGAGCTATCGAGAAGACACCGCGCGTATCTTCGTTGCCTGACCCTTTGAGCACAATCGATTGTTTCCCGGACCGGGTTCGAACGTTTGTGAGGCGCAAGCCGTCGTACCGCAGACCGCGTCGGGGTGACGTCACGGCCTGTGGCTGCGTTTCGAAGTCTTCATGCACTCCGAGCTGCGGCATCACGGCGGTTTGTCCCTGGAACAGCATTTCAGTATGAGCGTTGATGTGTTTTGTGAGTTCGGGCGGCAGGTATCCCAGACGCGTCGTCCATGTCATGGTGTAGAAGCCGTCGTTGTCCGGTTCTTGTGGTGGCGTGATCAGGTTGTGCTGGTCGAGCCAGACATTGCAGGTCTTGTTCAGAAAAGGCCCTTTCCCGTCACGAACAATGAATGCGCCCCAACCGCCGGCTTCATTTATCAGGCCAGCGATTCCGTTGTTGCGGACCTTGATGCCGCCGCCGTCGGAACGTTCACCCGCGATCCAGTTGTTGGCCCATGCGCGGTAGCCGGGTTTGTCGACCCGCGAGTAGAAGGTGCGATCCCAGCGCCAGGAGCCGGGCCACGGATCGGCGATGTTCACGAACATCACGTTCATGTATTCGAACTGGCGGGTCCGCTCGCGGTTGACCCGGTACAGGTAGTCACAGTCGACAATATATCCGAGCTGCGGATCGAGGCGCAGTGCGAAACGGGACGTGACCTCGCCTTTCATGTCCTTCGACCATTTGCGCGTGATCGTCATGGTTAGAGTGTCGCCGCCGCTGGAGAAGGTGACGCTGTGTTCGTCACTCTTGCCGAACACCCACGGCGTTGTGTGTGCTGCGAGGCCAAAGAGGCGTGCGAAGTGATAACGGGAGGGGAGGGCCAGGTTTGTTGTTGCGTACAGCGGGTTCCAGGTCATCAAGTCAATGCGATCGGTTTCCCGGGTCCACATTGCGACATGACTGTCACCATCCATGAAGAAATGGCCGACCACGGTTCGCGGCTCGCCTTCCTTCCTGATGTGTGTGTCTATGACCACCGGCTTTTTGATCAAGCGGAAGCGCGGAACATGATTGGCGAAGCGGCGTGGTACATCACACTGTTTGAGTAGGTCGTGCACCTCATCCGATCTCGCGGCGCTTGCGATCAAGGCCGTCGTCAAGCTGATGATGGTGAACAGGTTTTGGGTGGTCATCATTCTTCGTCTCCAATCTCTGTTAGCCGGAAGTCGTCGAAATAGGCTTTGCCCCGGCCAAGACATACGAAGCCCAGCATCAGCGCCTGGCCGGTTGGCTCGGTCTTGAATTCGATGGAGACGTGTTTCCAGTCACCTTCGCGGACTGACGGCGTTCGGTAGCGTCCGATGGGATTGATGTATTGTGAGATCGGGGCCTCCTCACTACGCGTATGGTAGTAAGGATGCACGATCCGGTTGGTCTGCGTCAAGCCGGCCGAATAGTTGCTGACGAACGCTTCTGTGTCTCTGCCTTCGACCTTGATCCAGCATTCCATCCGGTAGCGGGTGAAGGGGATCAGTCGGTATATGCCGTCTTGGTCGGGTTTCTCGGGCAGGGGAACGGATAGTCCGTAGTCCCAGTATTCGCAATCGACAGGGAGAGCGATTGGGGCGCGAGTCTTGGGTAGGGCAAACGCCATGCCCCATTCGGGCGCGTGTCTGAGGTAGCCAACAAGACCGCCGGGCGTGGATGTCTGTTTGCGAAGTGTTGGGAAAGCGATCAGGTTGAGACGTCCCATGTCGAAACGCTTGGACTCGGCTCCGGTGCCGCGCTGCGGCGGTGTGCTGAACATCCAGGTGTAGTTCAAATTCTGCCATTTGGGCCACATCCACATTTCTCCGCACGGACGGACATACGCAATGTCTTCTCGACGAGCAGGTCGAGCTCGTCTGCGGGTGCGGTCACGCAGGGCAGAATGATTGCTGTGAGCGCGGCGACACGTTCCAATCTCTTCATCCGTGACCTCCTCTGGCTTCTTCCTACCAGATACTACACCCAACCCATGCTTGCATGAGCGCGTGTATGCGTATATTATGGTCGAATATACGAAATGAACGGAGTGGCAATGGGAGCAGGTATGCCGACACCTGAACACTGAAACCTTGAATGAGGTAAACACTTTCTTTGCCACCCGTTCTCTCCTGCTATCATTAATGTCTGCAGCATAGGTAATGCCTCGTATGATCAGGATAGGGATGATGTTGGGTTTCGAGGGAGGCTATGGGCGGAAGGCGGCCTCGGGGATTGCTGCTTTCGCGCAGACGAGGTCTCACTGGATACTGAACCTGTTGGACCCTGACCCGTCGTCTGCGTTTTCGGCCTGTGCTCTCGGTGTTGAGCGGTGCGATGGGCTCATCATCCAGGCCAATGGCGATCCATGGATCACGGGGGTGCTTGAGAGTGGTGTGCCCACGGTTAACGTGGGCCCAACCTGGCCCGATCTCATGCTGCCGCACGTAGGCGTCGACAACACCGCCGTTGGGCGACTTGTTGCTGAGCATCTGATTGACCTGGGGCTCAAGCAGTTTGCTTTCGTTGGGACTGATGTGTTTTCGTTCTCGCGGGAGCGGCTCGCGGGCTTTCAGGATGAGCTGGCCGGCTACGGACGCGGTTGCGAGGTCTGTTCAGGCCCGAGTCTCCAAAACGAGGACGGGCTGGCTACCTGGATGGAATCCCTCGACAAGCCGCTTGGCATCTGTGCGTGCTCCGACTCGTGGGGATACCGCGTGTTGTGTGCCACCCGCCTGGCCGGAATCAAGGTTCCTGAAGACCTGGCGGTGGTTGGCGCTGACGATGATGGGATGTTGTGTCGTTGGTCGGATCCGCCCTTGTCGAGTGTGCCTGTTCGTGCTGATGAAATCGGGTATCGGGCCGCTGCACAGCTCGACAGGCTGTTGGGTGGGGAGCCTGTTGAGGAAGACGTGTTGCTTCAACCGGGGCTGGTTGCTGTCCGCGGTTCCAGCGATCAGTATTACGTTGAGGACGGTGACGTCGCACGCGCCCTCACGATCATGCGTGAGCGTGCAGGCAGTGGTGTCTGTGTTGAGGATCTGTTGAGGGAGATAGGTCTGAGCAGACGTCGCCTTGAGCAGAAGTTCGAGTCGACACTTGGGATCTCGCCGGGCAAGGTCCTCACGTCGATGCGCGTACGCCGAATCAAGCGATTGCTTCTAGAGACAGGGCTCACGATGAAGGAGATCGCCGACGAAGTCGGCTATGCCACACCGCAACACATGAGCCACGTGTTCCGTCAGGCAGAGGGATGCTCTCCGAGCCGCTATCGCACTTCATTCTCGATCAGTCCATCCTCTGCAGCACCTGATCGAGTGTTCCGTTGAAAGGACCTCTGTTCTCGAGTTTCAGCGACGCGACGGCTGCGGCGAAGCGCAGCGATTCCTCGGGAGAATGGGTGAGGCGGCGGGTCATGTAGCCGGCGAAGGTCGTGTCGCCTCGGCCGTTTCGGCCGTCCAGACCCCGGTTCGTGAAAGGCTGGAAGTGGGTCTTGCCGTTCGCGTGGACCAACACGCCGTCTGTACGGGTCAGCACTATCTCAGGACAGCCCCAGTCGGCGATGATGTCGAGCGCCGGTTCGGCAGCTACCTCGCCCGTGAGGATGCGGGATTCGGTGATATCCAGCTTGAGCATGTCGAGCTGTCCCACGATCTCCTTCTTCTCGGGCACATCACCGAAACGCATCTGGTGCGACTCGTCATCGGGCTGACGGACAAACGCCTGCATGTCGAGCGACAGCGCATAGCCTTTTTGCTTCAGCCCCTGGATCAACTCCAGCGAGAACTCGTGCAGCGCGTTGCCGGCCAGATGGAGAAACCGGGTCTCGACGGGCGGCATCTCCCTCAGTTCCAGGCACCCCGCGGCTTTGGGCTGACAGAACTCGCGGTCCTCGGCGTCCTCCGATTTGTATACGACCTCGAACTCGGAGGTGACCGGCGCGGGAATGACGAAGGCGGTGATGCCTGCTGACTCCATCTCGGAGAGCAGGTTTCGGTCCTCTTCAGCCATTTTGCTGATGATTGCCGTCCTCGCTCCGAGCCGCGCGGCCGTGAGGGAGCCGTACATCAGGGAGCCGCCCACCACGAGTTCGGGTTCATGCCCGAAATGCGTGATCTGGTCACGGTACGTGTGGCCGGCGAATACTATGTCGAACGAGTCCATGGTGATTAGCGAACCGGCCAATCTAGCTGAAAAGAAAGGGGAACGCACGCAATCTTTCGACAAAAATGAGCCTACCGGGTGGGGTTGTCCAGCGACGCTGTTGCGTGGGTCAGGGAGCGATCGGCCGGCACGAAGGGGAGGGGACGGTCAAACTCGACGCCGGTGGGGTTGTTCGTGTCCACGTCGATGCACGGCCACTGGATCCTGCCCTGGCGCTGCTCGGCGACCCCGTGATAGGCGCCCAGTTCGGCGGAATTCATGTCCAGCCACAGGCTGATACGGCGGAAATCCTCTTTCAGGATGCTGCCTTCGGCCATATGTTTCTGGTGTTGTTCGTTGAGCATGGCCTTGCCCATGCGGGAATGACGCGCACCGAACTTACCCGCGATAGTGCGATAGCCGCCATGGAGCGGCGTGAGGCCATGCGCCCACTCGTTACCATGGAAGTAGAACGCGTACGGCTGCAGTGCCCGGTAGTCGCTCTTGGCCGGGCCCTTGCCCTGCTTCTGATGACAGGGCATGCAGGATCGGTCCAATGCCGGCTTGGCCAGGCGATAGTAGTTGAACGGGAGAGTACCATCGACTTCCGGCTGCAGCTTCGACGGTGCACGACGGACGGCCAGGGGAACTGACTTCACCTGTGGTGCCCGCCACTTGTGTTCATGACAGCCCACACAGGTCAGATGTTCGCCGGGGTGCAGATATGTTCCCGAGCGCATGGACTGGATAGCCATGCCCTTCTCGTCGATAGCCTGGAAGAAGATCTCGCGGCCCACGGGCGCTTCGAAGTAGGCGCTGCCGTCTTCTTCGACAGGCGCGGTCCCGAGCACCATCCTGGCTGATGCACCCATCGCATAGCCAAGCCGGGGGTTGTTGCGTGTTGGCATGCTCCACGGCTTCGGGATCACCTGGATCACGCGTATGGCCTTCACGCTTACACCCGGCGGCCATTCGAAATCGGACTGGTAAACGTCCATGATACTGATAACGGCACGGCTATGTCCGGGCTGCCCGTTGCGCTCGCCCTGGAACGTAGCGATAGGATAGGCGCCGGACCGGTGACGCGGCTTGATGGGTATCGGGTAGCGCACCTGCAGACCGGTACGCGAAACGAAGAGCAATTCACGATTGCCGAACTTGTCGATCAGGAAGACGCGCCCGGAATGCGACTGGGCCGCGAGGCAGAAGGACTCGTTCAATGGACGCGGATCGAAGTAGAAATGAGTCTGCCCAAGCCCGAATTCGGTGGGCACGCCGCTTCCGACGCGGTGGCCGTTGGTGCGTCCGCCCGGCCGGTTGGGAGACACGCTCTCATGCGGCCAGCGCCCCTTGGTGAGCGACTTCACCTGGGCGGGGCCGTCGTCGTCCTCCTGGTTGATGTCGATCAGTACAATCACGCCTTCCGGCCTGACGTGATGGCCACCGGCCACGGCCATGTACCGGCCGCTGCTACCGGGGATCGGACGTATCCCGTATTCTCCCCAGGGCCTGCGCGTCCGCTTGTCATGCCACACGTCGCCCTCGAGCGTCGTGTGCGGCTGCGCGTAGTTGCCGTGCGGGGCGCGCGGGTTGCGGCCGTCGGGGTAGCAGGTCCAGATGTGGTGCGCGGCCGAGAAATCGCGATCCACGTAGTCCCACCGCGTGTAGGAAATCATGCCGTGATCGTCCACCGTGGGCTGGAGCTCGGTAGTCTCATGGTAGCTGATGCAAATGATGTCGGAACCATCGCCCTTCATCGAATAGAGCGTCCCGCAGGGCTGTAGCTCGCCGCCGTTCTGGCATCGGACCGTCACGTTGCGCCGGTCGGACACGAATACGATGCGCCCGCCGGGCAGCCAGGCCGCATGGTAGTCGTTGTACTTGCTGTCCGTCAGTTGAACAAGATCGGATCCGTCGGTGTTGATCCTGAAGATGTTGAACGTTGTCTGCGGGGTCCAGCCATAGGGTTTGTTCTTGCCGACGCCCGGCTGGTCGGCCCACGAGAACAGCAGCTTCTTGCCATCGTACGACAGCGCCAACGAGTTGAATGCCCCGCCTTTGAGTGGTTGCCCCTGCAGTCGGCCGTTCTTGACGATGGCGCCTATGATGATGTTGGTGACCGTCACGTTTGTTGACCGGATTCCCGAGGCAATATAGATGCCGCCGCCGGCCGGGGCCGTGCAGGCATAGTTCTGCGTCTGGAGGATTCGGTAGCGGTTGTCGTGTGCGGTGTAGGCCACTCTGTCGAAGTCCAGGATGGGGTTCGAGAGCATGACGCGCCGCCGCAATTCGCAGGCTTCAGCGTAGAGCGCCTTGGCCTCCTCTGCTCCCGGCGTGATTTTCGCGTGCCTGTCCCTGAGCGCACCCAGGGCCTGGCCGAGTGCCGTTAGATCCGGGGCGCCGGGCGTGGCCTGGATATGGCGAAGCAGGGCGCCGGTGCGACGGATCACAACGCCGGCGGGGTCGCGGTCCCCCGGGAACACGAGGACATTCGTGTCCAGGACACCCGCGAGCCACTGCTCCGGGAATTCCGGCTGTTTGGCGAGCAGGCCGAGCTCTTTCTGGATGTCCTGGCGCTCCTCTTCGAGGATGCGTGTGCGGGCCTCGGTTTCGTTCAGCTCTTCAGGGGTGGGCGGGGGTCTCCGCGACCGGGCGAGGGCAGCAACACGCTCGCGTTCGCGCATATCGCGCTCACGATCTGCCTTGAGCTTCTTCATCCGCACTTCGAGCGCGGCCGTCTCCTCGCCGAACAGGTCATCCGTCTCGACATCGTCCTCGAGATCGTCAAGGGAGAGGTCGAGATCGTTCTCTGCGGGGACGTACCGGGGCAGGCAGCACAACAGCCCTAAAAGGGCAGAAAAGGCAATGAAGGCGCGGAGGCCGTTGTTTATGGGCGCTATGCTGCTATGTGTGAGGGCCATGGCCACTCCCTGCCGCGGATTCCATAGATCAATACGCAGAATCTCACGGAACACAACAGGCGTATCAAGCGTCTATACATAGGGATGGTCCAGATGTGCCCGGATGACAAATGCGCTTCTCAATCGGTGTGTGGGCCGCTAAGATAGCGGCAGTCTAGGGTGTCTGTTCTGTGGAGGTCATTAGCGGCTTAGTCAATCTCAACTGCGACAAAAAACAAGATAATTTGAGCACGACCAGATACGGTCAGCAGTGAAGGTGACAGGTCGAAGGTGCAGGTGCAGGTGCAGCGGAAGCCGGAGTCATTATTGAGAGCGTGAGAGTATCTTACCTTCACTTGCGACTTGCACTTTCGACCGGGCCGGGCTCCGATTGGGTTGTGGGCCCGGCCCGCTTTGGATGAAGCCGAGACCGGTAAGAACAAAGAAGGCGGAAGGCTACCCGGACCGGCGCGAGTTTCTGGCGGCGCTGGCGGGAGGAGCGCTTGCCCTGGCGCTTACTCGATCCTTGCGGGGCGAGTCCTCGGAGGGCTCGGACACGGATCTGAAGAAGCAGATTGCCGACCTTGCGGCCGACCTGGGCAGCAAGAACTTCAAGAAGCGGGATGTGGCAACGAAGGAGCTGATCCGCATCGGCAAGGGAAACGGCAGGGACAATGACGTCGACGCGAAGGCGAAGAAGCTCGTTCTCGCGGAGATGAACGCCTTGAAGGGGCACAAGGACCCCGAGGTCTCCCAGCGTGTGAAGGCCGTGATCCTGGCGCTGGCTCCGCCTCCTCCGCCGCCAAAGGTCGACCCGCCGCAGGTCCTGGGCGAGATCCATGTACGTGGATTGATGAGAAAACGCTGAGCCGATGAGAACGAAGCCGCGCACAAGCTACTCCGAGCCCGGCTACCCGGACCGCCGTGAGTTCTTGAAAGTCCTTCGCGGCACTGCGACGGGGGTGGGCCTGGGGCTTGTCGCACTGCCGCTTATCGGGCGCACGAGCAGAGGGGACGACGAGGAGTCGATCGACGAGGTGAAAGCCCGCGTGCGGGCTCTCGCAAAGCAGCTGGGTGACAAGAAGTTCGTGGTCCGGAAGAGCGCCACGAAGCAGCTGATAGAGATCGGCAAGGGCGGCGGAGCCAACAAGCCGCGGGACAGGACGGTGAGGAAGATCGTCACGTCGGCCATGACCGAGACCATGGCGAGCAGCAGGGACCCGGAGGTCGTACAGCGCGCGAAGGCAGTGATCCTCGCCGTGACACCGAAACAGGCGCCCCAACCGCCGCAGTCGCCCGTCGAGTTGGAGGGCGACATCGCGATCGAGGTGATAGATCACTAGTTGTGACGAGTCGCGATGGACTTCACCCTTTGCCTTACCCATGATTGCAACCAGCGCTGCAGGTACTGCTATGCCGGCCGCAAGTTCAAGAAACGCATGTCCTGGCGCACCGCGAAGCACGCCGTTGATTTCGCCGTGGACTACACGGTGCAGCGTCTACCCCCGCACCGGATTCAGCTGGGGTTCTTCGGCGGAGAGCCGATATTGGAATGGGAGATGATCCCTCGGGCCACCGAGTACCTGGAGCGTCGTGCGGACGAACACGATATCGCGCTCAAGAAGACCCTGACCACCAACGCAACGCTGTTGGGAAGAGAACGCGCCGACTACCTGGCTGGCCACGATTTCTACGTGGGTCTCTCGATCGACGGCAACAAGCGAATGCATGACAGGACCCGCCGTTTCCGCAACGGACACAGTTCGCATGCGCGCTGCAGCCGCGCACTGGACTTCTACAGGGGGCCGGAGGCGAGAGCGGAAGTGATTATCACCGTGGACCCGGACAACGTCGAGTTTCTCGGGGAATCTGTCCGCTGGCTGTCGGACCAGGACGTCTGCAGCATCTCGCTGAACCCGAACTTCTATACCAAATGGCCGGAGACGAGCCGCGCGATGTGGCGGCAGGGATATGAGGAAGCTGCCGATGTCTATGTAGAGAACTTCAGGCGGCCGCGGTACTTCCGGGTTAATTTCATTGACGGCAAAATCAAGACACGGCTGGAACAGGGGTACAGGAAGTGCGATCGGTGCAGCTTCGGCGAGACGGAAATCGCCGTAGCGCCGAGCGGGAACATATACCCGTGTGAGCGTCTTGTCGCCGAGGACGAGAGCGAAGAGATGCGCATTGGGAACGTCTTCGATGGGTTCGATGAGGAGAAGCGCCTCGAGCTGCTCAAGAAACGTGGTGGTAGCAACCCGGAATGTGGAGAATGTGTTCTCCGGGAACGATGCATGCACTGGTGCGGCTGCATCAACTACGCGACCACCGGCGCGATCGACAAGGTACACGAGGTGGTCTGTTTTCATGAGCAGCTGACGATCGAGGTTGCCGACCGGGTTGCCGCTACGCTCTACGATGAATCGAACCCGTACTTCCTGGCGAAGTTCTATGAGCAGACCGAGCAAATATCCTGAAGGCCGAGCCGCGAGCTGGGGGATTGTGTTCCTGCTGTGTGCGGCTTGGGCAGGGCTTGGCGATGACGGGGCCGTTGCGAAGGACGACGCGAAGGCAGTCACAAGCCGCGTGGTCCGGAACTTCTACGAGCTTCATGACGGCGTCACGGTAATGAGAACCTTTCCGACCACAACCGGGCCCATCCAGGAGCAGTTCAGGAAGGCTGGCATTACCATGGCTCCGCTCGCGGACGAACCCAAAGGGAACAACAAGCGATTCGTTGGGTCATCACGCGTCGTCTGGAAGGAACTGCACGGAACGGTGGATGCGCCTTTTTCCAAGCACCAGTTCACCGTCCAGCATCGCGCGGGAATCCGGCTGACGTTCAACAGGCTCCAGGCGGTTGTGGCGATGACGATCAGCGGGCCGACGACCAACACGGACGTTGGCATGGACCTCCTGTTCTTCGATGCCAACGGCAAGCTCATAAAGAAGGTCAATGCAGACACAAAGCACATCAAGAGGCGGAACCATGACAGCCGGGGAGCCGTGTTCAGGGGGTTGCAGACCGAGAAGCCGGCGATCTGGGAAGTGCACATTATCCCGACGCGCATCCCTGACAACGTGAAGATCGTTCTGGCGTGTATCGACTACTTCTCGTTTTCTCCGCATCTGGCTAACCCGCAAACGATCGATGACATCAAGGAATTGGTCGAGGTGTTGGGGTCGGCCAGGTACGCAACGAGGGAAGAGGCCACGAGGAGGCTCTCGTCTTTTGGCCCCCGCATTCTGCCGGTGCTCAGACGCCTGAACACGGAGGATGACCCGGAAGTCAGGATGAGGCTGGCGAAGGTGATGAAGGTCCTCGAGGCGAAGAAAGTCAACCTCACGCCGGATGGGAAGACGGACTGACGGAAGGTTGACCCCGTCCCCGGGAACCCACTCCGGCCTGTGGCCACCCCTCCGAAGGAGGGGAGCGGGAATTAGGACCACAGAGGATCCCCTCCCGGGAGGGGTCCGCGAAGCGGACGGTGGGTAGGGACGTGGGGCGATCAGTCCGACAGGACGATCCGGAAGAAGCGCGTGGGGGCCTGGGCAACCGATACGGTGTGCACGTTCGTCGGTGGGAATGCCGGTATGTTGCTGGCGAGCACCTGCGTCAAGCCTTCGGGCAGGTTCGTGCCGGTCCGGATCGCATAGGCCTTGTTTGGCTCGCTACGCCATGAGACCACCCAGCTAATGCCGGAGCTATCGGGCCGCAGATCCACCAGGGCCAGGACCGAGCTCGGGTCGATTGGGCTCGTGCCGGTTCTCGACTCGTCCCGGTCGCTTGAGCCGTCGCCGTCCCAGTCCTCCGTCGGTCCGCCGCTGGAGACGTTCGTGGCGCTGAAGTAGGTCATTTCCCAGACATCGGGTAAACCGTCGCCGTCATAGTCGTCATCATCGGTCAAACGGCGTACTAGTGCGGTCCAGTCCTGGCCGGGATCGGCGGGCGGCGAGCCCAGCGGGGCCGCGTTGGTGTTGCCCGGTACGATGGCGTCGCTTCCCTGGAAAACCCCGGAGCGTGGATTGAACCATGTCAGACGATAGAAGCCGGGCTGTCCGGTGAGATCGAGCGTGGCGCTGCCGCCGCTCTTGAGATAGGCCACGTAGACCTCTCCGGTCTTGAAGAAGCAGTAGTCGTTGAGATCCGAGCACACGTCGTTGTTATTGGTCATCTCCCAGAACGGGATCCCGTTGTTCTTGAAGAACTGCAGGGCGTAACGGCAATAGTCCCACCATGAATCGCGGCTGCGGAAGTCCTGGCATGTGAGGTCGGAGTCGGTGTGCTGGTAGCCGAAATACCATTCGTTACCCCAGCCGCCGGCCATGAACGTTCCCCAGATGCCGTTCTTGCGGCCGTCCACGTGCGAGTTGCCGGCGTCGTCATCGGGCCGCAGCGCGTGGCTTGCATCGCCCGGCTCGTCGCAGGCGACAGCCCACGGCTTACCTGCGGCGTGCGAGCGCTCGAGGTAGTCCTTCACGCGCGAATGCACCTGGCCGAAGTCGGTCTGACTTGTCTGGAGCGAGAAGCCCGTGAGTTTGGAGCCGGGCCCGAGCAAGTCATAGTGATTCGCCCCGTTGTGGATCACAATGTGGTGGTGGTACGGGTCGGTGTCGTAGAAGTACTGCGCCCACGATTTCTTCTGGGCCGTACTCGCGTTGTTGATCTCCTCGCCAAGGTTCCAGTTCAGGGCGAGGTGGTGTCCGAATCTGGCGATCAACTCACGGTAGTAGACGGTACGCTGGATCCCCATGTCACCGCTGTCCAGGATCAGCTCGTTCTCTGTCTCCAGCGTCTTGAAATGAAGGAACATGCCTTTGTGATCCGCATGCTCGAATACCTTCTCCCATTGGTCGACCTTGGAGCAGTCGATCCTGGTACGGTCACTCGCGGCATCGCTGATGTACGGGAAAACGTTCTTATCGTCGCCGGCGATGTTCATTGGTATGAACGAAAAGACGTTCAAGCCCTCGGATGCGAGGTAGTTGACCGCGCCGATAATTTCCGTACCTTTCCCGTTCTGCCAGGACGGGTCGCCCGGGGCCCAGTCGCCGGCGTGTGCGGACCACGACTTCCGGCGCCCGCCGTTGTTCGGGGTGTTGTCAAAGTCCTCGTAGGCGAGGAAGTTCTCCGGCGCGTCCGGGCCCTGTTTGAGGAAGTACTCTCCGTTGCCGGCGAAACGCAGGTAATGCTCACCCACGTACTCCAGGCGCCCTTTCGCGCGGAAGTCACGGCCGGTTTTATCGGTTTCGCCGATCGTGAATTCGCCGGCCCCGCCGTCGAAATAGCCGGCCGAGACACCTGCTCCCGCGCTGTCGTTCGTCACTATGTTGCTGCCGAATCGGAACGATGCGACGTAGTGCCACGTCCCAGTCTCGTCAGGCGCGAAATGTACGCGCCACACGTTTCCGCTGGTGGCGCTTGACTCGGGGGCATTTCCGTCCGCGGCGTAGTAGCCCGGCACGGTGTATGTCTTCGCGCTCGCGGCGTGGTTGAAGGTAACGTCCAGCCTGTAGTCCGTGAACGGGTTCGGCGTGGCCGTCTCGCCTGTCTGCGGGCCGTAGAACGTGACGGTTACTTTGTGCCACCGTTTGAGTTCACCGCTGACGAGGCCGGTTACGCTGCCGTCGCTTACGATGACGCTGGCGTCGTCATAGCCGGTGGCGCCCTCGTCGTCGGTGACGGTGAGACGGAACAGGTAGGTACCCGCCAGCATGTTCGACACGAGTAGCGTGGCTGTATTGGTTCCGCTCAGTGTCGCGGCGGGTCCGCTCACCTTTTGCCACGCATAGTTCGTGATCGTACCATCGGTATCGGAGCCGGATCCGGAGAGTGTCACGCTGTTCGTTGGAAGCATGAGGAACTTGTCCGGCCCAGCGTCGGCGGTGGGTGGCAGGTTGCCCGGGTTGTCGACAACGGAGAAATTGATTGTCAGGGCCGTGCCGGCGGTGCCGCCGGCGCCGGAGTCGGAGTAGGGCGTGGCGGTCAGTGTGTGCGACCCGAGAGAGGGGGTCCACGGGTTGTAGTTGCCGCTCGAATCGCCTTCCAGTGCATAGGGTGCGGTGTTCTCTGTACGGTAGTTGGCGTTGCCGTCGAGGCTGAACCGGACGCTTCCAACGGTGGCGGGGTCGGTGTTCGCGCGCACGTTCAGGTTGCTGGTCGGCAAGGCTGCCAGGTTAAGCGTGTCCCCATGGTTCAACGTTCCGATGTCGGCATCGGTATCGGCGTTGATGAGGGTAAAGCTGGTTACGGAATCAGCGGCGGCGATCCCCGCGAGGAGGACGAGCAGCGTGCAGATAGATGTAGTCTTCATCGACTGACCACCTTTATGTTGATGCGCGCAGGTGGGCCGACTACTTCCTGCCCGGCCCGCCGCACGTAGGGTGTGGCGGAAATCTCGTAGGAGCCTGTCACGGGTGCCCATGGTGTGTAGTCGATGTCGATGTTGCTCGTTAGCCCGTATGGGAAGAACTGTTCATTTTGCGTATGGGTGACGTGCGGCTCGGAATCCTGCCCGTTTCCGTCGGTTCTGCGCGCTTCCCAGCGCACGCCGCGGACTATGAGCGGATCGGTGTTTGCGCGGACGGTGATCCGGCGGCCGGCCAGGGCGGCCAGATCCACGGTGGCGCCATCGACAAGTGGGTCGTGTCGCGCTATCGGGGAGTCAGTGTCGGCATCGATCAGCGTGAAGCTGACGATGCACGGCTCGGCTTCCCCGGTCGTGAGCGTACCATCATAGCCTGCCTCTGCGAATTCCCCGGCCACCACTTCGGCACTCTGGCCGGTTGCGGCGTGCGTTATTCTGACCCGGCCCTGGATTGTATTGAGTTTTGTTCCCCCGCTATTGGCGGTCACGGCGAACCTGGTGCCAAGCACCTCGATCCGCGCGTCGCGCGTGTGCAGGCGCAGGGGATTGTCCGCTGCCTGGCGCGAGGCCGCCACTTCAACCGTGTTCCCTTCCAGGCGAGCGATTGCGCCCTCCTGTTCGTCGAGCAGTATTATCCTGGTTTGGGGAAGGACGGTGATCGTGGTGCCTGGGCGCGTGCTGCAGTCCAGGATGGCATAGCCGTCGGCGGCCGACGCCAGGATGTCGTTCGGGCCGACAGACATCTTGGGCCGGAGCGTGCGTTGGGAGAATGCTCCTCTACGGAGGAGCACGCGGCCGTGGACGGCTCGAACGGTTGCTGTGACAGTGGGTGGTTCGGGGAAGGGCGCCAGGTGCTGGAGATAGAGGAACGCGCATGTTGCGACTGCGACCAGCGATGCCGCGAGGGCGATTGCCGTACTGAACGTCCGAAAGCGGCGCGGCGGTGCCGTGGCGCCGTCTTGGGCCAGGATGGAGTCGAGCAGATAGCGTTGACGGCAGAGCGCGGCGACCTCTTCCGCAAGCTCCGGGTTGCGGTAGAGCTCCTGCTCCACGGCCGCGGTTTCCTCTGCGGAGAGCTGGCCGTCGATGTATGCTATAAGGTCTTCCTTCTTCATGAAGCGGCTGCGGGTGTTGCGTTGAGTGTCTTCCTTACGCACTCGCGGAGGGCGAGGCGGCTACGGTACATCCGTACTTTGACCCACGAGAGTGTTCGCTGGAACTTGTCGGCTATCGCGTCGTATTTCATCTTGCCGAAGAAATGGTCGCGGATCATGCGCTGGTCCTGGAGCGCCAGCTTCCCCAGGCAGTCCCGAAGGGCTTCCTTCTCCTGCCGCAATCGGTCCTCGCCGTAGGTCTCGGCAGTGAAGAGCAGGGATGCGTTGTCCTGGAGGTATTGACGGGCGGTCTGACGTATCTTGCGCTTCTTGAGCTCGCGCAGCCACAGGTTACGGGCGATCGCTATCATCCATGCGCAGAAATCGGCGTCGGGCAGGTACTTGTCCCGCTTCTTGAACGCGATGAGGCAGGTATCCTGGACGATATCCTCGGCAAGACTCAGGTCACCGCAGCAAGTGTAGAGATAGGCCGTAACCGCCCGGCGGCTCTTGCTGATCCTCTGTTCGAATTCGTGGTCGTCCATGGCCTATCCATAGAATAATCTCCTGAGAAAGGCAAAGGTTACAGAGAAAAGAGGGTGTCTGGTGTCTGGTGTCGGCGCCAGGAAAGAGGGTGGTTTGCCGGTTTGCCCGTTCCGCCGTCGCAACATCTCCACAACGGACAAACGGCCCAGTCCCATGACGGCGGTACGGATGGGATTGTCAGCCAGCATTCCCCAACTATGCCTTCAGTCCGCGCATGAACTCCACGAACCGCGGAAATGCTACTTCGGGCTCCGCTATGTCCGGCTGCCATTTCTTCTCCCATTCCAGGGTGTACCAGCCGTCGTAGTCCGATGTCTTCATGATGTAGAAAACGTCTTCAAGCGGTACCACCCCGTCTCCCGTGGGGACAAGCCCGCCGTCCTTTGGGTGGCGGGTCGCGTCCTTCCAGTGGGTGTTGATGGTCCATTTCTGGAGGCGTTCCCAGGTGAGCCTGGGCGCTTCGTCGGCCACCCAGTAGGGATGCTTGACGTCCCACAGGCATTTCACGTGCTCGTGATTGATTGCTTCCAGGAGCGTGACGATGTGTTCGCTGCTTGTCCAGTGGTCGTGTGTTTCGATCGCGATGTCAACCGAGGCCACCTTACGGGCTCGTTCGATGTGTTTCCCTGCTGATTCCGCGGCTATTTCTCTTGCCTGGACCCGGTCCATCTTCTCGGAATCGAACCGGCCGCCGAATACGCGAATCATGCCGCAGTCGAGCGCCGCGCAAATCTCCGCCGTTCGCTCCAGCTCCTCATCCATGGCCTCGATCTCCTTGGGATCGGTCATTACCAGGCGGATTCCGCTGGAGATGCAGGAGACAACGAGGCCGGAGTCGCGGATCATGGCGGCGCTCTTCTCGATGTCGCTGCTGAACTCCGGGTGCTTCCAGATCTGCAGCTCGTCCTTGTAGCCCCGGAAGTCAACTCCGTCGTAGCCGTATTCCTTCAGTCGTTCGAGGATCGTCGGAAGATCCCATTGCAGGCAGCCGAGCGTGGTGGTGGATAGTTTCATGAGTCAACTCCGGATTTCAGGTTTCTGGTATCAGGTATCAGCTCCAGATGTAGGACAATTGGCGGGTTCACGGGTTTTGTCAACACTTTCCGTCAAGTGTGGAGCGTAGGCCGGATGGGAGGCGGTGGTAGTGGCCGAAGTCGCGGGAGTCTGCCAATGTGGCGGCGCTGAACCATGGTCCGTCCATGCATGTTCGCTTGCCGTCAAGGGAACATTTGCCACAGAGCCCTATTCCGCAGGCGGTATGCCGTTCGACACATACGAGCAGCTTCTCCGGCGGGCTCCATTCCTTTTGCATTTCGGTTGCGGCGGCCATCATCGGTTCGGGGCCGCACGTTACGAACCGGCGCCCGGCCAGATCGTGGTCATTTGCCAGCAGTGTCAGGCCATCCAGAGCCGTTCCTTTCATGCCCGCACTGCCGTCATCGGTCATTACGATGGTGGTTCCGAGACGGACGAAGTCATCGGCGAACATCAGTTCCTCGGCGGTTCGAGCTCCGACAACGATGAGTGGGTCGGAACAGTTTTCGGCAAGCAGGCGAAGCGGAACGGAGCCGCAGCCGCCGGCGACCAGTACGGGGCCCGGATCGAGTGGCGGGAAAGGCTTGCCCAGCGGGCCGCGTACCAGTAGCCGCTCGCCCGGTTGCAGGGCGCAGAGCGCTTCCGACACGCGGCCCACGCTGCGAACGCCAAGCGTGAACGGGTTTGTTGCGGCTATGCTGAACGGCTTCTCACCCGTATCCGGCAGCCACGCGAATACGAATTGGCCCGGCTGGGCGTCGAAGTTCTCACGGAAGCTTATCTCCGCTACCGGTCCGTGCCGGGCGACCCTGTCCACGGTCATTGGACGATGGACAAGATCGAGGTCGCGGTAGGATACGAGCTCAACCGCTGTATCGGTTCTATCGGCCAGGTCTCGGGCGAGGCTGCGGAAATAGCTGCCGATGGTTGCGGTGTCCATGCCGGCAAGCGCGGTGCCGACTGCAAAGATACTCCCGCCGGCGGCGCGGTAGGCGCGCACATCCGCTGCGCTCTCTATTCCACCGCCGGCTATTATCGGAACGTCCACATTGGCTCGGATTTCGGCCACGCATTCGAGCCCGCGTGAGAGGATAGCGTGTCCGCTGAGCCCGCCCTTCCCGAACGAGAGCACGTCGTGGCCCGTGGTGGGGTCTTTGACGGTAACGGCGGTCGTTGGACCGATTGCAGCGACGGCATTGGCTCCGGCTTCCACGAGACGCCGTGACCAGTTGCCGATGTCGGGGATATTGGGGCTGAGCTTCACGACGAGCGGCTTGTCACATATCGTGCGTGCCCTGCGCGTGATCTCTATCGTAAGCTCTTCCTGTCGCGCCACGCTCTCCCCGTACTCGAGCGAGTGCGGACAGCAGAAGTTCAATTCGATGCCATCCGAGACGGGCAGGACAGCCTTCGTTGCCGTGAGAAACTCGTCGACGTTCTTGCCGAATACCGACGTGAGAAGGAAGACGTTGGGCAGGGGATAGACGTCCGCCATTTCGCGTGCCCATTCATCGCAACCCATCGTCGAGAGACCAACGGCGGTGGAGAGTGAACCGTCCGGCCGCTGACTCACTATCGGCTCGGGATAGCCGTTATAGGGCTCAATACCGATACTCTTGGTGGTAACGAGGCCGATGTTCATGGAGCGGGCCGCTTCAATGATCAGGTCGGGGTTCACGCAGACTATGCCGGAGGGGATAGTGAAAGGCGGCGCGATACTCCGATCGCCGAGCCTGCATTTGCCTGTTTGACACATCTGATAGGGCTCCTGTAACGTCAAATCAGTAATATCCCATAGTGTCAGCCTCGTTTTCAATGGACTGAGCAGTGTTTTCGTTGTACTTTTCGAAACAATGAAGTTGCCGCGGGTCCATAATCCGCCGCAGCAACTCATTCGGCAACGTCGCGTTGAGATGGCCTGCGAATTGTTGACCACCACCGATTTGCCGGTAAAGGCGGTGGCGGAACGGCGCGGATTCAGTGACGCCGCCTTCTTCTGCCGCTCGTTTCGCGCATCGACCGGCCTGACACCCACGGGCTACAGACAAGGCGTAACAGTATCAAGCACCGATGCCCGCTGAATCCTGCGACCCACTCGCAGCGCTGTGCTCCCTTGGCCCGCCGTAGCTCCCACACGAAGGCGGCAGCGCCGCGCATCTGCCGACCTCGCCATGTTACGGTCCCGGGAATTTCTGCTTGTGGATCTTGGCGGTGTGCAGCTTGAACCAGGCCCTGGCCTGTTCCTCGTCCGCCACCCAGAAGTAGTTCTTGCGCTCGGCCTCGGGGACGTCCACCACGGGCCGTACCACCGGCGTCGTGTTCTTGATCCCTTCCTTGAGGATACGGGCCTGTTCGGCGGCGAGCGCGTCCGCCTCGGCCTGCATCTTCTTCGCCAGCGCGAGCTCCTTGTCGGTGATCTCGGCGAAGTAGGGTTCTATTGAACCCCAGTTCGGTCCGTCGAGTCGAAGAGCGGCAAGCATCGCGTATCGCCCCTTCTGGAACTCCACGACCTGCTTGTGTTCGACGGGCTTCCCGTTGAGTGCGATCTGCAGCCGGCCTGCCACGGAGTAGGGGGCCACCAGCTTCATCCGGGTCTTCTCTTTCACTTCCAGCACCGTGTACCCCGCCAGTGTGAGTGAGCCGCCCCATTGCTTCATGTTCTGGAGAGATATGCCGCCACGGTTTTTGGCCACACGCTTCTCTTCCAGCGGAATCCAAACGGTCTCCTTGTCGTCGATCATAACCTTGTCGCCCGGGACGGGACGAAGTTTCTCCCAGCCGCCGAGGTCCTTTTTCGGGTCACGTTCCATGGCGAAACGAACGTGCTTGGTGTAGATCCACTTGGCCGGGCTCTTGTCCTTTTCCAGCGGAACGACGGGTACGTTCTCCGGCGGCTTGTACTTCTTGTCGGGCTCGATGGCGATGATGCCGCTGACCGGCTCCTCCGCGGCTTTGCCGGCCAGGTACTCACCGGTTTCCTCGTTCTTCTCGAGCTTGTAGTGGGGTTGGCGCCAGAGGTCCTCGACCGCGAACCGGTCGATCAGGTAGCCCTTGCTGTCATCGACCTGCATCAGTGGGACCGGCCCCTTCGTAGGATACTTGTCCTCGGGAACGCGCAATGTGAGTGCCTTGTCGATATAGACTGCGAAGTAATCCCAGACATCGATGCAGGTCACCTCGTCGGGAAACAGCTTGCCCCATCCATCACTGCCGTTCGTGTCGGGGTAGTCGCCGTGGCCGACGTCCTTCGCCACCACTATGTGCGGCATCCAGCCTGCGCGCGCACGGTAGTTCAGCAGTGATGGGCGTACATGGACGAACCACGTGCCCCCCCATTCCGATTCACCGTTCGCGTTGCACCACATGATGTTCTCACCATCCAGCTTGGCCTCGGGTTTCGGAGGCCACGGCGGGGTCTCGCCGTGGTAGGTTACGCCGGCGATTGTGCGTTTTGGGTGCAGCCATGCCATCCTGATCGGGAACATGCCGCGGGAGGACTTGCCCTGCACGATCCATGGGAGGTGACTGAACTCCTTGATCTTAGTGTGCTTTGCAAGGTAGTCGAGAGTTGGCTGTATGTGCGGAACATCACCGCTGCGCATGTAGATGATCGCCATCTCGTGCTTCGCGGCGACTTCCTTCACCGGCTTGTGTTCGCCGATGTGCTTGGAGTCTGTGTTGTTCGGGATGATGAACGCGGAACGCAAGCGTTCGGCTTTCGGCGGGATCCAGACGAGGACGCGGCCGTTGTATTTGCCTTCGCGGTTGGGTTTCGCGCTTGCCTCGAGGCAGGGCGGAATGAAACCGATCGGCCAGTGCGGCGGCTCCGCGAAGCCCGTGAGCGGGTGGACATCCTTTGGTATCGGCGGGGGTGGCGCGGCGGGCTTCCTTCGTTTCGCCTGCGATACCGTTGCGGTGGCGGCGACCGCAAGAATGGAGAGGATCAGGACGGACACGCGCCGCAAAGACGCACCGGCGGACGGGGTCGAATGTAGTATGTTCATGGTGGTGATGTATAGCGGATGGGGCTTCGGAGTACAACAAATCATTCGAGTTGCCAGATGCGGCGGAGGCCCGCCGCGCTCCAGGTGGTTGGGTTAGCAGGACGGGTGACCGGACTGTTGGACGGAACCGTTGTCGGCTCCGCTCCGTAGGACAGGCTATTGGAGAGCGGCGGGCCTCCGCCGCATCCGGCATTGCATTCTTGGAAGGAATTGCGGAGATTATGGACCTTAATGCAAAGGGAAGGCTGCCATGACACGAGACGATATACTGTTCCACAATGTAGGTGAGATGATCGAAGAGGGTGGCGGCATGCTGCTCCAGCGTGTTCCGGCGGCAACTCGCGGGGGCATGCTTGAGAACGGGCAGATGCGAGCGCAGCAGGCCGCCAACACGGAGCTGCGCTTTGTGCCCGAGGAGCCGGTGCGGGTAACGTTGTCCGCGCCCGACGGTCCTATACTGGTGCGCGAATTCCGGGGCGACATGCCGATTTTTGCAAGGCACGATATCGACAGGGACCCGACCATCGTGAACATTAGCCCCGAGTTCGGCTGGCTGCCGCGGGCGGCCGACAGGCCCGAGCTGCGGGGTGCGTTCCATCCCAACGTCGTGCGCCTGGCCGCGGGCGGCGCGCAGCCCGCGTCGCGCCTGGTCTATCACGGTATCGAAGGCAAGCACCGGTTGCCCAATCCGGATGAACTGGCGTCGAAGACGATGCTGGCCTACGGCACGTCGATCACGCAGGGCTTCAACGCGAGCCAGCCGCACCTGACCTGGCCGGCGGTTGCGGCACGCGAGCTGCAGTGGGATGTGATTAACCTCGGCATGGGCGGCGCGTGCATGTGCGAGAAATCGATCGCGGACCACATTGCCGAACGCGGCGACTGGGACCTGGCGGTATTGTCCGTGTCGGTTAACATGAGCGGCCGGAGCTATGACGAGTTCCGGGAGCGTGTCGGCTATCTCGTCCGCACGGTCGTCGAGAAGAACCCCGGTAAGCCGGTGGTGGGCATCACGCTCTACCCGTTCAACCGTGACCTTGGTTTCGGTACGCTGGAAAGCACCGAGAATGCGGGTGATCCCGAGAGATACCGGCAGATCCTGCGGGATATCGTGGCGGAGGTGGGCGGGCCCGACCTCCACCTGCTCGAAGGACCGGATATCCTGACTCGCTATACCGACCTCGCGGTCGACATCCTCCATCCCTGCGACTACGGCCTCATCGCCATCGGGCAAGGCATCGCCCGCGGGATCAAGAAGCTGGCACCGGAGGGTTAGCCGGTTAGCCTCATCTATTCATCCCGTTCGACACGTCTGCCTTTTACTTTCACTTGTCACCTGCACCGGCGGCCGGTCTTCTTTGACCGTGACCACCGGCCGCCTTGTTCGGTTGGAGCCGACAAACGGATCAACGGACAAACGGGCAAGCGGGCAAATGCACCAATCCGCACAGGGTTTACCTGATAATGCCTGTTAGCCCGGCTGGCCTCCTTCCGTATATACCTATAGAAGCCACAATTCCGATTCCTCCGAGGAGGCGCTATGGGCATCCAGAACGAGAAGAAGTGGGTAATAGCGGGTTTTGTGACGCTGGCAGGTGCTATTCTCACGATCTTCATCCTGAACGCGTACCGTGAGTCCCAACGATACACCGCCACCGGAGACGGCACGAAGCTCGACCCGGGTGAAATAGCGTCCCTCAAGGATCTTGCGGCTGCCATCAAGGACCCCGAGAAGCGCGACGAAGCGCTCGCGTCTCTGCCCAGGGGCGGCGGCGCGGGAGCGGTCGACCTGCTCGCGGCCCTGGCGCTCAAAAACAAGGACCCGGAAGTGCGCGCGGCGGCGGTGGCGGCGCTCGGAGACCTCGGCGACGAGGGCGGCCTTCACATGATGACCATCTGCTCGCGCGACGAGGACGCACAGGTCCGCATCGCCGCGGTCGAAGCGATGGGCAAGATGACCAACGAGGCGGCTTACGCCTCCACGGCCGAGGTGGTCGCCAACGACATTGACGCCTGGGTCCGCAAGCGGGCGGCGGAGGTGCTGGCCGCGGGCAAAGGTTCGTCGGTGACCCTCGACCACCTGTGCAAGAAGGTGCGCAGCGAGGAGGACACGGAGGTCCGAGCTGTAATCGCCTCTGCTCTTGGGAAGTTGTCCGACAAGAAAGCGCGCGACTCGCTGATCCGTGTCCTGGATACCCGGAACGAGAGGGCGGCGACGGTTCGGCTCAGCGCGCTGAAGGCGCTGGATGCAATCGACGACGACCACCGCGTGAAGGGCGTTACGTGCGCCATAGGCGATCCCGACGGAGGTGTCCGCGCCGAGGCAAAGCGCATCTTCGGCGAACTTGGCGTCGAGGCGCTGCCGGCGCTGGTCAAGGCGCTGAAGTCACGCGAGTTGATCGGTGTGATCAAGGGGAGCGGCGGCCGGGCCGTGCACAGGGACATATTCACGGCGGTCGAGGCCATGAAGTCACCGGAAACCGCCGAGACGCTGGTCCAGCTCCTCGATCTGTCCATCGCCTCGGGCAGTGAAACAACGCGCACCTCGATCCGGGACGATGCGATCGCGGCCCTTTCGACGCTGGGCGAGCCCGCCGTCGCGCCCATGGCGGCTACGGCGCTGCACTCGGGGACGCGGTGGCCCATGAAGCTGGCCGCTTCGAAGGTATTCATTGCGGCGGGGAATGCAGCGGTCATACCGCTCGAGAAGTATGCCCTCTCCCGCATCGCGCTTCCGTCGAGCGAGGAAGCTAGACTGTGGGGCGATACCCTCAAGGCGATTGGGGGACCCGAGGCGGAAAGAGCGATCGAGCACGTCAAGAGCCATGATCCCGATGTGGTGTTTGCCAAGCTGGCGGCGGTGGCGGAGAGCAGGGCCGACGCTGAGCGTTCACCGGCGCCGCAGCTCGAGGAATACAACCTGATCCTCTATGACGGCATATACGGGGGCAATCCGCCCAGCGCCTACGCGATGCGAAAGAACAACCTGCCGTTTGTGGGGGGAAGGGACCAATCGCCGAAGCGCATCCGTAAGTGGCGGCCGCACGGGCGCCGCAACGTGTCGTTCGATCTCGCGCGCACGGCGAATGGATGGGAGCGCGCCCTTGGGCACAACCTGACTCACAACAACGGCGTCACTTTCGGGCAAGTAACCAAGGGGGAGATCACCGACGAGACCATGGAGTTTGACATGAAGGTCGCCGTTGGACGGGATCCGTGGGTGGTCGGCGGGTACGGCGAGTACACTATCTGTCTCAAGCGTGTGGGGGACAATGAATACCGCGGCGACTACAAGGGCAGGTATCACGGTCTGCCGATCGAAGGCGTGGCCGTCGCCACGAAGCTGCCGGAACGGGGCCCGCTGAAGGCGGGCTGGACGCCGATCCAGCCCGAGGAACATCCACGGCTCCTGTTTCGGAAGTCGGACCTGCCCAGGCTCAGGGCAAAGCTCAACACCCCGCTTGGCAAGGCGGCCTTCCGCAGGCTCCTCAACGCGGCAAGGCGTGGGCGCACCTTCGGTCTGTCAGCTCGCCACGCCGCGCTCGGGCTGCTGTATCAGCTTACGGGTGACAAGCGCTACGCCATCGAGGCCATTGCGGTAACGAAGGAGCAGATGGCGGAGAAGGGGTTCGGCTTCAACTCGCTCGGCCAGATCTGGGGGCCGCGCTGGAGCAACATAGCGCTTGCCTACGACATGTGCTGCGACGCCTGGCCGGCGGCGTTCCGCCAGGAAGTCCGAACCTACCTGTACAAGGGGAGTTTCGCTTCATCCACGAAGATGTGCCAGTTCAGCGTCTGCGCGAACAGTCACCCCTGCAGCAACTACTTCTCGCCGATAGTCGGCGGCGGGTCGCTCATGGCCCTGAACTACTGGCTGGATCCGGGTTCGCCGCCGATGCCCCCGGGAGGAGGCGAGCTGATCGTGGCGACGAAGCTGGAAGGACGTCCCGCGGCCGGGGTTCCCGTCGTCTCCCTGGTTCCGAACCAGTCGCCCCGGCAGTGGCTGTGGTCGGGGCCGGCGCTTGCATGCAGCCTGGCCGATGCGTTGATCGAGGCCATCGGTGACACAGAGAAGACGCCCATCAAGGACGGTCGAACCTTCAGGTTCGGAGATGAGGAACTGTCTTTCCGGAGGATTGAGCCGCGGTACATACGGGGCGGGATGCTCTACCCGTGGAACGCGTTCGAGACCGAATGCCCGGAGGCGTTCGGCGCGGGAATGGTCCTGCACACGATCGTCGAAAACCACCGACCCGGCTTCTACCGGGTCTCGCTGCCGGCGCAGGGCTCGTACCTGTTCCACATCAACGGCAAGCCGGTGCCGCCCGGCGCGTATGTCAAGTTGGAGGAAGGGCTGTACCCGCTTACGCTCTCGTATGTCGGGCAGCGGGACATGGTGTCCGGCATAGGAGCGGCGTTCCGGTACGTCACGTCGGAGCAGGAGGAGATCGACGTTCTACTGACCGCGGCAAAGCAGAAACTTAAGAGGAAGCAGGTGCTTTACGAGCTGGCGCTGGCGGACTACAAGAAGACAAGGATGGCCGGCAGCATGATAAACACGTTCCACATGACCCGGACGCACATGTGGCGGAGTCACCGGATGCTGATGGGCGACGGTGGTTTCCAGGCCGAAGGCGAGGTTTACACGCACACCTCGGACACTCCGCTCAAGTATGCGGCAGCGTACTACAACATATTCGGTCAGACGGTAACGCCATACCCGGACGTAACACATTTCCCGACGCGTTACGTGGCCACGAGTGTCCTTTCACAGGGCGATCCGCGGCGCGGCAGGTTCCCGAGCCTGGCCTCGCACGGGTTCAACGGCGGTGGCGGTGGGACGCACGGCGTTACGTTCATTTCCATCGGCTTCCCGATTATCCCGGAGGAGCACCAGCCCGCGGTTCTCTGGGTCTGGAACAAGATCAAGGGCGTGGAAGAGGGCAAACCGGAAACGCTCGCCAACCTGGTGAGGGGCGAGGGAGTTCAGAACGTTATCCACACGTTGGTGAACTACCCGCTCCGAATGAAGCCGGTTCATCCGAGCGAACGCATAACGAAGACGTGGACCGCACCGACGAAAGGGCTGTACGTCTTCAGAAACGCATGGAAGGACCACAACGACATCGTTCTCCTCGCGTATGCGAATGAGCTGAAAACGCACGGCAACTCGGGGCCGGATGTCGGTGGGTTAAGGCTCAGGGGGTTCGGCAAGAGCTGGACGCACGGCGGCGGCGGCAAGAAGAGCCCGCAGTGGCTCAACAACATCCCCCAGCTCGTTGACAACGGGGAACTCCTGAAAGCCGGCGGACCGGGGCGTGTAACGTCCTGGCTTGGCGATGAGGACGGGTCCGGACACGTTTCTATCAACATGGACTGTGTTTACAGTCCGAGGCGCGGCGCGGGTCATGATCGTGGCGGCGTGTGGCCGCCGGATCCGATCCCGGCTGGTCCGATATCGGGGCTGCGCGCGGTGGCCGTCGATTACAGCGGAAAGTCCGGCGCGCCGGCGCTGTTTGCCGTGGTGGACAAGATCAAGGGCGGACCTGAGCGGCACTGGGTCTGGCATCTGCCAGGCCGAGTCCGGGACCTGCGCGTGGAAACGCGCAAGAACACGTTCACGATCCACCAGGGCGGCGTTACCTTGCACGGCACGTTCGTGGCACCGCGCAATGTTGAGGTTCGGGCGCCGGGTGTTCTGCCCATTACCCCGCCGGAGGACAAGAAGGGGAAAGACGCTGGGCCCCCGTCCTTCGGGATCATGGCGTCGGCGCCGGCTGGCGAGAGTTTCTTCCTCGTGATGACCATGCAGGCCGGCGCGCGGCCGGTGGTAAAGGTCAAGGGCGACGGGCTCAAGGCAGTCGCCTGCGTCGGCAAGCGCCAGGTCCGCTTCGACGGCGAGAACGCGGTCATCTCAGACCTGTAGATGCGGATGCGGCGGAGGCCCGCCGCTCTCCAGGGCCTGTTCCATGGAGCGCGGCGGGCCGCCGACGCATCTTCCTTTGCGTCTCCCGCTATTTGGTGCTACATTCGTCTTTTGTTCATAGCTCATATAGAGGATCGCCATGCCCGAAGAACAAGCGCTTATCGAACTCACATGGCCGGACTGGGTGGTTGTCGGAATCTATACCGTAACCATGTTCGGCATCGCCTACTGGGCAATGCGGAAGATCAGGGATGCCGGGGGGTTCCTGCTGGGGAAACGGAAGGTTGGTCTCTGGATGCTGATGGGCACCGGCTTTGCCGGTGGGACGAGCGCAAACCATCCGATGGGTGTTGCCGCGGCTACGTTCAAAGGCGGTTTGTCCGGCATGTGGTTGAGCCTCACATGGATGTTTGTTACGCCGTTCTACTGGATCTTCCCACCGGTGGCGCGGCGGATGCGCGTGGTCACGGTTGTGGACACAATCAACCTGCGTTTCGGCAAGCTCATGGGCGCCATCTTCAAGTTCGTGGCCGTACTGACCGGCCCGATTTCGATGGGGCTCGGCATCAAGTCCGGGGCGATTGTTGTGGAGGTCATGACCGGTGGCGCGATCTCCGAGCTGCAGGCCATCTACGTCCTGGCGATCCCCACGCTGCTCTATACGCTCATGGGGGGGGTGATCGCGGCCTACGCGACCGACGTGCTGCAAGGGATACTGATTGTCATCCTCTCTTTTCTGATGATTCCTTTCGCGATTGCCAGGGCCGGAGGACTTGCGCAGCTCGATGCGAGCATTGATGACCAGTTCACGCAGCTGATCGCCTCGGGCGGCACGGGATACGGGGGCTGGTGGGTGTTCTGGTTCCTGATGGGTTGTCTCATGTCGGCGCCGCTCGTCAGCATGGGCGGCGCGCTGACGGCGCGGAACGAGATGTACGCCCGTCTTTCTATTGTCGGCGGACTTATCAAACGGTTCTGCACGATCGGATGGGGCCTGGCCGGCCTTTTCGCCATCGCCCTTTACTCAGGCAACGAGTTGCTGGTGGCCCATCCGGACAAAGTTTTCCCATACGCCGCCGGCGACTTGCTTCCCGTGGTGTTGCGAGGCTTGATGGTGGCATCGGTGCTTGGCGCCGTCATGTCATCTCTTGACGGCGGACTGATTGGCTTCTCCGGGCTGCTGACCAAGAACATTTACGAGGAGTATTTCGTCAAGGACGCGTCCGCGAAGCACTACCTGATTGTCACCCGCGTTTTCGCCGCGCTGGCAACTCTGGCCGGCTGCTACTTTGCGATGTCCGAGCGTGGGATTGTTGATTACGTCACCATGGTGGAACCGATGGGCGGGCTCTGCGGTGTGGCGGTCTTCTTCTGCTTCTTCTGGCGGCGCCTGACGAAATGGGGCGCCATTGCATCGGTTTTCACGATGTTCCCCCTGTTCTACTGCGTCATGAACCCGGCAAAGACGCATTTCGGGATACAGATGTATTCGCTGATTGAGCCAGGGGTAGTATTCCTGAAGCAGTGCTACGCGTTGATGAACTATGAAGTTGCTATCACGATGGGTGAAAGCATATCACTGCCGGTGGAGATCAGTTACCCGATCTACCTGATACCCGGGATCGCAGTTATGATCATCGTCTCCCTTCTGACCAAGCAGCACAACCAGCGGGATGTTGATGAGTTCTATGCACGGCTGGATACGCCGTTGGGTGAAGAACACAAGCTCAAAGAGATGGGTTACTGCGAGGATGATCTCGAGGAGCTGGATCACAGCGTGATTCACGTCGATGAGGAGGACGCGCATCTGTCAACGCGGCTGATACTGGTCGATATCCTGCGGCTGCCCAAGCTGATCAAGTCGGGCGAGGCCAAGCTGTCCGACTACAAGATCGATTTCATCGGTCTGGCGGCGTCCGTGGCGTTTGTGCTCTTGTTCCTGTTTGGCGTGCAGATGTTGGGGAAGCTGTTTTAGGAAGGTTTCGGGTCTCCCGCCGTCGCCAAGGCTATGGCGGGCAAGCAGGTGTCAGCTCCAGACATTGGGATGCAGGACGGTAGGTGTCGGGGTCTAGGTTCCAGCTGCAGAGGGTGGGCCATGGCGATTGCGTGGGTTGGTATTATCGGGCAGGGGCGGAGTGGGAGAAACATACACGGGATGTATCTGCGCGGCGTGCCGCGCAAGTACCGGATAGCGGCCGTTGCCGATCTGTCGGCCAAGCGGCGGCAGCTTGCCGCCGAAGAGTATGGCTGCGATGTCTACAAGTCGCACCGCGAGCTGATCGAACGGGACGACATGGACCTGGTCATCAACGCCACGCCTTCGCACAAGCACGTGGAGGTCACGCTCGACTGCCTCGCTGCCGGGCAGAACGTGCTCTGCGAGAAACCCGCGGCGGCAAGTGTGGCTGACTTCGACAAGGTTTGCAGCGCCGCCGACAAGGCGGGCAAGCTGTTCGCCATCTTCCAGAACTGGCGCTACCTGCCGTATTTCCAGCAGGCCATGAGGGTCGTGAAATCGGGTGTGCTGGGCCGGATCGTATTGGTCCGGATCGCGTTCAACCGGTACCAGCGCCGCTGGGACTGGCAGACGCTGCGGCGTTGCAGCGGCGGCAACCTGCTGAACACCGGGCCGCACCCGGTGGACCATGCGGTGCAATTTCTGGGCACCGACAGCCAGCTGCGCGTGGCCTGCGTGATGGATCGGGCGCACGGGGTGGGGGACGCGGAGGACCACGTAAAGGCCATCATCACGGCGAAGGACAAGCCCACGGTAGATCTCGAGATTTCGTCCTGCTGCACCGAGCCGCCGCCGGTCATGCAGATCTACGGAACCCGCGGCGGCCTGGTCTGCGAGCGCGACCATGTCAGGTGGCGGTACCACAAGGGCGATAAGAAGGTGCCGGATGTCGTGTCAAAGCCCTACACCGACAAGGACGGCTTGCCTGCCTACTGTGCCGATTCGGTGAAGTGGGTTGAGAGGGAGTGGGAGCTGAAGAAGGGGCACTACTTCGACGCGTCAACGGCGGCGTACTACAACATGCTGCACAGGGTCTTGACCAAGGGCGCACTGCTCGAGGTTACGCACGACGAGGTCCGCCAGCAGATCGCCATCATCGAGGAATGCCATCGCCAGAACCCTCCCCGCTCAATGCCCTTCGGCGGGTAGCGGCTCCGGCGCTGGCCGGCATGGCACCCTGACGTGCATGGCGAATCGGGCGGCAAAAGCTCCCCATTGTCAATTGGGTCAATACTGTCACTCCGCCCGGCAGAGGCCTGCTCTTCCTGTCGGGCTTGGGGGCTAACCCCGAGGTGGTATGCCACATTCTCGTCTTCATGATCCACCTTCCGTCACTATCCCTGCCGTTCGCAGAACATGAACTTGACCGGCAACTCATAGCGCGCACCGCGCGCCATGAGTTGTCGGGTCGAAGTTCTTGATGGCCCATGCCTACGGAGTCCGGGGTTGCTGCCGGGCCTGCTTCTGCTTCGCTGCGGCCGCGTGTTTGGCACTCTTCTGTCTCTGCACCTTGGCCTTGTCTTTCTTGCCCTTTTTGTCGCCCATGGGATGATTCCTTCCTGGGTCCATGTGGGTTTCGGAGTCGCTGTGAGCTTCCGTTATCTGTGGCCTGACGCACCTCCTCTTGTTCGGGGCTGACACATGTTTTCGCGCAGCCCATATCGCGAATGCCGGGTTGTCGGACGGGAGCAACCCGACCGCATATGGCGCGAGTATGAGCAATAGCGGCCACCGACGCAAGAGGGAATGGACAGCAGAGGGGAATCGTCGCTGGGCAAAGGGCGGGGGCTGGCCGTGGGTGACCTGATTGACCGAATTGACCGAATTGACGATGGGGTGGGTGGGGCGGCTATTTCTCCTGCAGAGGCCTGGTGCCTCTGCCGTCGGGGTAGGTGGAGCAGCCCCAGAACTCGCCCTTGGCGGATCTTCGCCTGCGCATTGCCTTGCCGCACTGCGGGCATTCCGGGCCGGGCTCTTCCGCCTGGGCGCGCGCGTCGAGGCGTCTTGCGGTCAGCCGCTCACTGAAGCCGCCCGTTTTCTCGAAGGCTTCGCCCTGGGCGGCTATCTGGTTCTTCAGCATCTTCAGCGCGCGCCCGATGATGATCAGCATGGCGTTGGCCACCACGATGTCGTCTTCGGAGTCCAGCCATTGGGCGTACTTCCTGCGTTGTTCCAGCGCATGATTGGCGGAGGCGTGCACCGCGTCTTCGGAGAACGTGGCATCGTCGAGCGAAATGGCATTGACGGCCTTGGCCTCCGGCGAATGCACCGACCAGGGCACCCGGCCCCGGTCGAGGATCCATATCTCGTAGTCGCCTCGCAGCTCGCCCAGGCTTGCCCGCGCGACATCCGTGAGCCTCATCTCCGAGCGTTTGGAGGTCGAGGCCCGCTCGGAGCCCTCGATGATATTCTGGCGTCCACTGCGGGCGGCCTGGATCATCTGGTCGTACTGCCGCCCTTTGGGGTCGTAGAACTTCCTGGCCTTCTCGCGCGGGTCCTGCGTGAGGAAACGTCGACAGAAGCTAAGCGTCTCGAGCTGAATGATCGTCGCCAGCGTGAACGAGTGCAGTCTGCGAAAGCCGCCGTGTTTGTCCAGAAGCGCCGACATGCGGAAAGACTACCCGCATTCAGCAAAAAGTCAACCCGGCCCTCTATCGTGTTTTGGGTGGTGTGTCGAGATGTGGGTTAACAGGAGGCCGGGGTGTGCGCCGCTATACAGGCCGACACTCAGCCTGGGCGTTCCTACCGCGATGATGTGAGACTGATGCATGTGGGGTGACCCAAGAGTAGACCTGTGGTTCGCTGCAATGCTCATTGTGGCATCGCTCTCCTGCATCTTGTTCTTCACCGGAGCGAGATGGGGCATCGCGCTCTACACCGCCTTGCCGATCATTTGGGTCCTCAGGTGGGGATATGAGAACGCGATCGCAGAGCATCTGAGCCTGGGTGTCCCGATCCGAATCGACTGGCCATTCGTCGTTCTTGTCGCCATCTTTCCAGCATTTCCCATAGTGTTCCACGCGATCAGAATGGGCAGGCATCGAAAGAAGATCGACGCATCGAACCAGACACCGGGGCTTACCTCATGAGCCACGCAATGCGCGGGCCATGACGAAGCTCGATGTCGGCGTCAGACTTGGTGAGACATGTGATGGAGCTGTCCGTCCTACATCCAATTACGAAGTGGCGATTTCGTCGGCGAATGCGTGGCGGGGTCAATGATGGGGTGAGTCGAGACGAGGTAACCCAGAAGCTCGGCCAGCCGGGCAAGACCCTGTTTGACAACGACCGAGAAATCTGGGTCTTCCCTGTGGGATCGACTCGGTCAATCAGTTCAACCAGGTCACTCCCCCGGCGGCGGTCCTGACCCCGAATGTGCTTGTTCAGTCGATCCACTGCCTATTGCGAAGAAAGAAGATGGCCGCTGCGAGCATCACCCGCTGAATACGGAACGCTCTGACAACACTCGAATTCACCATTCCACCAGCCAGTAGTCGGCGGGGCATCGGTGCCCCAGGGCGATCCCAATGACGCCAAATGCGACGACGCTTCCCACCCCTGCCTAATGCCAACAGGAACCAGGGGAAATGGTTACGGCGGAACGTGGCCGGGCTTATTTCTTATTTCTAGGTACGACTCCGGATGCACCGCCCCCCTCGTCAATTCGGTCAACTAGGTCAATCAGGTCAACTAGGTCACTCTCCCGGCGGCGGTTCAGCCCAGGCCGAGAAACAAGTGCGGGAATTCGGGAGGGGGAGTGAGGGGGAAGAACCGATTAGACGTGGCGAGTTGCCACGGCTCAAGCGCCTGTTGTTTGTTCCGGGGCCGCTTTTCTCGCGATCGCCTGTTCTATCTCGTCGATGGCCTGTCCTACGGTTTGGATCTTTGTGGCTGTCTCGTCGGAGATCTCAATGTGGAATTGCTCCTCGACGGCCATGATGAATTCCACGTCTTCCAGGCTGTCGAATCCGAGATCGCCGTGAAACGTCGAATCAAGCAGTACTTGATCCTGGGGGATGTCGGCCTGTTTGCTAACCAGCTCTCTCACTTGTTGCGCTAGTGTATCCGCGGCTTGTGTTGGCATTTTCGGTCTCCTACTTGTTTTCCTCGTGTTTGTTCATCGCGTTCACCAGTTTTCGTATGGTCTTGAAGTCAGGCGTTGCTCGACCCCTTTCGATGCGGTTCAGGGTCTCAACGCGTATGCCTGCAAGTCGCGCCAGGTCCTTCTGCGTGAGACCGGACTCCTGACGTCGCTGCAGCAAGCGGTCTGCCAGGCGTTGGTCGCTGACATTCATGGCATCCAAGGCATCGACCTTTCCTCTGGATTTCCGCGTCTGTGTTAGTGACCGGAATTCGTCCTCGGCAACAATCACGTACCACTTCCCGTCCAACTGAACTCGTTGATAGGCTGTCTTGCGCTTTTTCATGGTTGCAGTATGCGCCAAGATTGCAGTAGAAGTCAACGTCTTTTTGGTGCAACAAATTGAGCTCCCGCGGTGCAGCCCTGAAGCAGCAAGGATAAGTCGGGCTGCGATGGGTCCACGGGATCGGCTGTTTTCCGCTTGCCCCGACCTCGGGAATCGCCTTAAATTTCGGTGAGGCGGTCGCCACTGCCCGGTACTATACAGCCGCGCCGTGCTCTGCCTCGGATCATGTTGGGTTTTGGGCTTCTTTCGCGTTTGGGGTGGTGTGTGCCGGGGTGTCGGAAAGAAGCTTGGTCAATGAATGGCTGGGCTTCGGCGGGGTTGGGCTTAAAGTTCGAAAATGAACGCTGAACCCATGGTTGCTCGACGCAGGACGATCACGGTTCTCATATATGCGCTCTGTTTCTTCGCCGGCACGCGGTCGATCTCTGGCGCGGGCCCACAGATTCAGCTTCTGGTCTCACTGTGCATGGCCGTTCTCGTTACCCAGTTCTGCATTATCGATTCACATATTCAGCAGAAGCCCCTTCCCACCGGAGTGCATTGGCTGATCTTCATGTCTTGGCCAATCTCGGCCCCCGTGTATCTGTTCCGAAGCCGTGGGATCAGGAAAGCGCACTGGGCTGCCTTCGGGATTCTGGGCTGCCCTGCGCTCGTGTGGATGGGTTCTCTTTCGATCAACTTGTTGCTTAGCATATCACACCGGATCGGGTAGAGTACCCGAGCCGCGTGGAACCGGGATCAGCCCTTGAGTTAACAATTGGCGCTTCATGGTTCGACGGGGTCAGACCGAGAATACAAGCCCGGCCCGACGGGTCGAGCGTGGCTATCAGCGGTTGGTAAGGGGCGGCATTGACCAAGGAAGAATGAGACTGACAAGCATCACATTCGCCGGACCTGAGGTCGAGGATCAGCGCCTGCTGGCATCACTCCCCTCTCCGCTGCAAGAAGTCCTCGCGGAGTCCAACGGGTTCATCCTCCTGCATGGTGCGCTCCATGTCCGTGGCATCTGCACGAAACCAGAATGGCACTCTTTGCTTAGCGCATGGCAAGGCGACATGGCCTTCCACAGGCTGTACGAAGTAGTCAACCCGGATGACATCCCGTTTGCGCAGGACTGTGTCGGCGATCAATTCCTCCTACGGGATGGCCATGTCGTGCGCCTTCTCGCCGAAACCGGCGAGATCGAGGGCGTTGCCTTGGATGTGCAGGAGTTCTTTACCAAGGTTGAAGAAGATCCAGAAGAGTTCCTTTGCCCGGCCCCCGACCACCCGCTTGAGCCAGGGCAGCTCCTTCATGCATATCCCCCGTTCTGTATGAAGGAATCAGAATCGGGTTCCTCGCTTCGGCCTTGCCCGGCGAGCGAAGTCATCCTGTTTCATGCCGACTTCGCCAGGCAGATCGCAGCAGTGCCGGACGGCACGACAGTAGAAATCGATTTCACGGACTAGAAGGACGGTGATCCAGAGTCTAAGCCCGACTCCAACGGGCCAGGAAGATCATGAGTGACACCTTGGCCAAAGGCATAGCGTACCTTACGGGCTCCGTTGCCGGAGGCTACCTCTGCTTTTTTGCCTTTGCGACTGCGTTCGTTGGCGGGACCCAATATCTCCCTAGTGTCCTGGTTCGGTGTGCCATTGTTTCATTGGCGGGGGCTGCCGTTGCCGGCGTTTTCCCACGGCACTGGTGGCGCTTTGCCATGTCGTACGCGGTGTTTCCCACGTTGCTTCTCCTCGGCACTATCCAGGTGGCGTTCAAGGGACAGCACCGGGACGACTGGTACTGGGCTGCCGTCTCCGTCGTCATTCTCGCGGCGGGAATCGCACCGGCGTACTTGACGGCGTCCATACGGACACGAATCAGGAAACGGACTACTGAACTATGAACTCTGGGGCGCTGGGGTCAGCCCTGAAAAATCAAAAATCGAATGTGCTGTGACAGGGGATATCACGAGAGAAACGGACTATGAGCTACGATCTTTTCTTTACTGAGCCGGACATTACGATCGAGGAGTTCAACGCATACTTCTCTGGGCGAAATCACTACAGAGCCGAGAAAGCCCAAGCGTGGTACGAGAACGAGGATACAGGAGTATACTTCTGTTTCGACTACGAAACCGAGTCAGAAAAGGACCCGGAGGGCCCCAAGGGGAATGTTACCTTCAATCTGAACTTCTATAGACCTCACTACTTCGCGCTCGAAGCTGAACCAGAGGTCCAGAGCGTCGTAGATCACTTTGGGTTCAGGATTTACGACCCGCAAACGCATGGCATGGACGACGGCCCATACTCAAGAGATGGGTTCATTGCCGGGTGGAACCACGGCAACGAGTTCGGATACCGGGCAATCATAGACTCGGAGGAGCCGCCGGAGATCATCCTCACACGCCCGCGCGAGGAACTGGACGCGATCTGGCGGTGGAACTACTCAAAGGAGCAGACCCAGAGCAGGCTGGGTGATGGCGTCTTTGTCCCAAGAATCATGTTCATCCAAATCCAAGGTGAGGTCCAGAGCATGGTCGTATGGCCGGACGCGATACCGACACTGATACCCCGAGTAGACGGTATCGTGATCCCAAGGCAGGAATTTGCGCCTCGCCGGCTACTCAAGAAGACAGATGACACATGCACCGTGCCATTCGGTGAGGCGCTTCCGCTCCTGGAAGCGTTCGAATCAACGGAGTACTGTATGCCGGCATATCTGCTGTCGTATGTTCGGCCGCCTGGGCAGCTCGTAGATTTCGTGAGAGCTCTCTCGCCACAGGAAGCCGATATGCAGGGCATTCCCATGGACCAAGTCCTGGACAGGGAGCTGGTTGAGCAGTACAGAAAAGGCTGACAGCGCCTCCGGAGCATGGCCCGAGGCCGGCGCGTTCATTGAATCCGACCTCGGGATCAAGAAGGACTAGCCTGATCTATTTATCAACGTCTACTGCGAATGCACATCTCACGCCATATCAAGGATTTCTCGTCGCATGCCGATCTCGACGCGCCTAGAAGAGGGGTTGGCGCGGTCAGGTCTAAGCCCCGCCCCGGGGGGTGACCGAATTGACCTGATTGACGATGGGGTGGGTGTAACATGGCTGTAGACGACATACTGAGACTGAAGCTGAAGGAGCGATCGGGTCTCTCCGAGCCTGAATGGGCTGTGTGGGAGCACAAGACGCTCAACATGCATCGCGCCGTTCTTGTATGGCAGCCGGAGCAGGCTCCCGCTGAATACGCAGCGGTTTCGGCGCTTGTCCGCGCGAAGGTGGGATCGCTCTTCAAGGTCTCCTGGTGGAGGGGGATGGGGTTTGGCCTGGTCGCAACCCTCCCATCGATACCCGAGGGAGTGGAGGCGTGTGTCGACGACATCGACACACGTGACAACCCCAAAGGTACATGGCAATGGTCTGTGCTGGCCCTTCCGGCGCGCGGCGCCGTTATCGGCGCTCACATGTGGATGCACGGCTACCTGAGTTCCACCTACGAGCAGCTCATTCAACGCTACGAATCCGAAGGCAGTCGGGTCGCTACGTTCAAGAAGGAGAAGGACAAGCTGATGAAGTTCCTTACGTTGGCAGCTCCCCTTCCTGAATACGACGACACACGGGGGAACATCGGACCGCAGGATTGATTTGGTGCGGGTGTGGGGGTGACCCGGTTGACCGAATTGGCCTAGTTGACGATGAGGTGGGTTGCGGCAGAGTTGCTATTCTCCCTGTTCTGAGTTACAGGTTCCGAGGCAGATTGTAATGGCCTGCCGCGGCGATGGGCCGGTAGTCTGGGAGTATAGGGACGAAGTGTCGAGAAACTCCCGGGACATGCGAGGATGAAGAAGCATGCTGATCTCCAGATGAAACAGGCACTCACAGTCTGTTCCCGCCGGAAGTTGCCCCGTCGAGGGGGTGGATCTCGATTGATGAAGACAGAGGAACAAAAACAAGGAAAGGGAGAGAAATGACGGAAGAGCGGATTAAGTGTCCGGATTGCGGGGTTGATATGACCCCGGTTGAGTTCCATGAGATCGAGATTGATCGCTGCCCCAAGTGCAAGGGCATCTGGTTCGACATTCTCGAACATGAGGACCTGAAGAAAGAACAGGGCGCGGAAAAGATCGATTCCGGCGCGGATCACGCCAAGCTCAACAGTGAAGGCAAGATTCGCGACTGCCCGAAATGCCACACGCGGATGAGCCCGACGCATGATCTGGAGCAGCCGCACATTGTCTTCGAGAAGTGCAGCTCCTGTTCGGGCGTGTTCTTCGACGCGGGCGAGTTCTCCGACCTCAAAGAGGTCACCTTGGCCGAGCGACTCAAGTACTGGGCGAAGTAGCGGGGGGCGGAAGCCTGGGGTGCTTGACGCGATGACGCGATGACTCGATGACGCCGGGGGGCGAAATCTGGGCAGGGCTGCCCAGAGAGGACTGATACGAAGCGGATGGTGTGAACTGGACGTTCCGCTTTTGCGCCCGATTCGCCATGCACGTTATCCGTTCCATGCCGGCCGGACCAACACCCGGAGCAGCGGGCTAGAGATCCGCGATAATCGCGTTCTTGCCGTCGAAGGTGATCTGGCGTTTGCCTACGCAGACGACTGCCTTGAGGCCTTCGCCTTTCACCTTCACTTCGGGCGGTGGGCCTTCCTGCATGGTCATGACCACGAAGAAATGTTGACCGGGCTTGGCCCTGGCGAGGATCGGGACTGCCCACGGGGCGGGCTCGGGCTTGTATTTCTTGTCCTTCTTTTTTGCGGCCGCCGCTTCCTTGGTGCTCGTGTCGCGGATCATGATCTTGCCGCCCTTTTCCACGGTGACGCCGGCGGGGGTAACGAAAAACCCGCGCAACGACGCCTTGCCCTGCTTGACAGTGAACGTGTTGTTCTTGGCCGCAACGGCGAGATCGCCTGAGGCCGACTTCTCGCCCGGCATGTTCCAGAGCCACGCACGCTCCTCTTCGCCGCCATCGACCTTGTCCACCAACACGAACAAGGCCGGCGCGCCGCACTTGCCGCTGTAGTCCGCCGCCACCGCGCGCAGTCCGGTGACGTCGCCCTGTTCGGGGAGATCGGCCGGCCATGTTCCCACGGAATCATGTCCGCGCTTCCCGGCATAGACCATGTCCATGTTGAGTGACACACGGCCCGATCCGTCCTCTTCACCGTGCCAGGACGTCACCTTGCCAGTCGCGCGCTTCATGCCGGTGTCCGGCGGAATCACCACGACGTTCTGGAGCCAGCGGAAGGGTGTGCCCTTGCCGGGGCTGTTGGGGGTCCAGTCGTAGCCCAGCCCGTGCAGGCGGAGGCCCGCGGCGTCCGGCTGGCCATGGCCCTTGCTCATCAACTCGTTTGCATACACCTGCAATACGATGTCCTGCTGGTTCTTGATCTGGTTCCGGAAGACGTACAGCCCTTTGTCCACGGCGCGATACGTCTTTGTGAATGACTCGTTTGGATGGACCGGCTTCATTCTCGATGTGCCGGTTTTCGGATCTAAGGGGTAATTCACGAACGCGTAGATGGACTGAAGAAGTCCGTCGTGGTGTATGATGTTCGCGCACGATTCGGGATCGTTCTCCTTGACGCCCTTGAGTCGGTGCCACATCCATAGCATGGCTGGCTTGTACTCCTCGGGTGCGTAGGGGAACCCGATGGCGATCCAGTGTCCGAAATGACCCGCCGAGCCGCCGCCGTTGTAGCTCTGTCCTGTCAAGCTTGGCAGTCGCCCCTCGTGTTCGTAGAGCACGGATTGGCCGATGAACCTGGCGACGCCGTGATTGTAGTCAGGGTAGGCAGAAAGCATCTGTCCGAACACATTCCAGAGTGCGCCGCCGTAGCGTACCGGATCGATCGCCGTATGATGATAGGTTTCACCCTCGGAGTTGAATCCGCCGCTGCCCATCAGCAGTCGATGGCTGCGGTACATATGGCATCGCGTCATGTTGAAGATGCCGATCTTCTTCCCGTCCATGCCCGTGGCCTTGTGTTCCGCCGTGTCGAGTTCATAGAGTAGCTTCTCGCTTTTGAGCCGTCCGGCGGCTTCTTTCATAAGAATGTCGATTTCCTTGCGGTCATCCGTTATCCAGCGCAGCCTGACGGCAACGGAAACGATAGTCGCGGAATCGCCAGTGAACGCGAAGACGACCGGATAGAGCCCCTCTTTGAGCTCCACATACGCGCCGCTCGGGATTGTCACGTCGCCTACCACGCACATCGACGAGCCCTGCGCGGGCAGATGCAGGCTGTAGTAGCCGGGCCGTGCGCATTTCAGCACGCCGTGCATGAGCATTGCCGCGCCGCTGCAGCCCGGTTTCTGTTCCGAAATCACGGACCACGGGTAGATGCCGTCACGACGTTGGACATCCGGCCCGGGGAGGTGGAACGAGAACTCCTCCTGGCCGAGCTTGATCTTCCGGCCTTCCTGTATCGGGGCCTTCTTCGTGTCGCCGAGCACCTCGATCAGCTCGTCGGGTGAGGTGGGCAGGAATATCAGGCCGGACCACAGCCACTGTGCAAGTCCGCCGTTGCCCTTGATCGTTGTCACCGGCACGCCGTCGGGCGGTGCTCCTTTGAGCAACGCGGGTTGCAGCAGTTTCAGTCCACCGGGCATGGCGGGGGCGGGCCCACGGTCCATCCAGTATGCCAGTGCAAGGTACGACCCGCCGCCCACGATGGGGGAGAAGTAGTTGCTGCACGGATGTGTATTGGCGCAGCTACTGAACTGGCTCATCTTGGTTGACGTGGCGTAGCTGCCGTTGATCAGATAGGTGTTCACCTTACTGACGAATTCAGGCGGCCAGGCGTCGTAACACATGTCGTAGGCCAGAGCCACGTTCATGAACCGACCGCCCCAGACCTGGCCGAGGCCCATGAACCCGAAATCGCGGTCGGCCATCTCGCGTTCCACCATGGGTATTGCCTGCATGGCGTAGCTCTTGTCACCGGTGAGCTGGTAGAGGAGCCCGAGCGCGGCGTGAACGGCGGAGGCGGTCTCATGCCTCACGATGTACTTCGCGGTCGCGAACTTTCTGAAAGCCGCCTTGCCGAACGGCGTATTCAGTCGCGCCTTGATACGGGGCAGGTCGTCACGCCTGAACAGGAGGCGCGGGCGTTCGCCCGGCTGGACCGGTTTCCAGCCGGCGCGCAGCGGACGACGCTTAGGCTTGCGTGTGCACGTTGCGATCCCTTCGATCGCCACGTCACGGTAGTTGCCCTTGTAGGTGCCGCGATACGACCCGTCATTCTGCCTGGTGAGCGCGAGGTCGTATTCTCCGTAACCGCCCATCATCCAGGGGTCGCGGCCGACGGTTACGCGTATCTTCCCCTTCATTTCGGTTTCAGTGATATCGAGCTGGTCGATCTTGCCGAAGGTGGTGCTGTTGTAGTAGGAGCCGGGGTGACCGACGATGCGGTCCCAGCCGTCCTTCGTCCTGGTGAGGTCGAGCATGACGCTGCAACGGCTCTTGGGAGAGTACTTCTGGATCGCGACTGTCTGCTTTTTCTTCTGCGTAACAAAGGGAAGGTTGCTCTTCCGCCGTGCGAAGGTGTTGGGCGGGTTGCCCGAGTACACGCCACCGTGCAGGGCGAGGGCGAATTCCTCGAGCTGGGGCGCGGGCGGACGCTCGGTGTGGGGCGGCGTCGCGAGAGCGGCGAACTTCTTGAAGACCTCGTTGGGGTCGTGTGCCTTGACGCCGGCGATCGCCTTCGTGGCCGCCGCGCCGCCGATCTGCTCCAGCGTCTCGGTCCAGAGCCGAGCCTCGACACTGCTGGGGAGTATCTTGCGCGACTTGACATATGCCTCGATCGCGGGAACGGAACCGGCCCCCACCTTCGCGAGCGTTGCGGCTATCGACTTCTTGAGGGCCAGCCGGGTGGTCGGCTTCAGGACGGAGTCTGCCAGCGATTTGACCGCGGGTGCCCCAAGGGAGGCCAGCTCCGCAACGGCCCGATCCCGTACCTTCGGATAGCGGGCCTTCTCATCGGTCCCGACCGAGATATCAAGCGCGTGGATGAGTGAGCCGGCTGCTGCCGGGGTCTTCATGGCCGCTACCGCCTCGGTGATGTCGGACATGACTCCGCGCCCCTGCCTTCCGAGCGCCTTGCGGAACTCTGATGATGTCAGGGCCGCCTCCAGGTAGGGGAGCGCGTCCTGGTCGAGCTCGGCGAAAAACTCCTTGGCCTTGGCCCTGACTTTCTCGTCGCTGTCGCACATGCCGCACACAACGCCCTTGACGCGGAAATCGTCATCCCAGGCGCCAAGCGCCTCGACCAGCGCCAGCCTGACGGTCGCTTCCAGCTCCGTGCCCTGCGCCCGGATCAGGCCGGCGCGTGCGGCCTCGTCCTCTATCCGTCCAAGCGCGAGCGCGGCGACGCGGCGTACTTCGGCTGATTCCTCTTCAGCCAGGGAGCGTGTCAGCGGCTCGATTGTGACAGTGTGGCCTTTGCCAGCGGCCAGGGTCTCGCCGGCGGCTATGCGCACGGCGACATCGATGTCGTTGAGGGCCCCGACGACAGCGTTGGCGGCCTCGTCGGTGTCGAGCTTGCCAAGAGCTGCAATGGCCGCCGTGCGTACCCGCGCGTCCGTATCGCGAACGCCGATGGTGAGGGCCTGTACCGAGCGCATGTCGTCGGCGCTGCTGACCTCGCCCAGGGCCGTCAGGGCTGCCGCGCGCACCTCGGGGTCGTCGCTCTTATGGCCGAGCGCCGTGAGCAGGGCGCCGACAACGGCGCTGTCCTTGCCCTTCAGCGAGTCGATGGCGGCCTGGCGTCGGGCGGGATCCTTGAGTGCCGCGGCCAGCTCTTTCTGGTCCGCCACGTCCTGCATCGTTTTTCGATCCGTGGGGGCCCCGCCGCCGGACTTCTTTGACGCGCGCCAGGCGTTGAACCCGAAAATGGCCGCCATGGCAAGTGCCATTATGACGAAGGCGGCGACGACCCATTTCTTCTGTTGCTGGATACTCATGCCTATCGTGCCTTTCCTGTGGAGGGCTGACCTCTGTGTCGGCCGCGGACGGGACGGAGCCCGTCCCTCCATGTTATCGTGCCTTTCTTGCTGGAGGGCCGACCTCTGTGTCGGCCGCGGACGGGACGGAGCCCGTCCCTCCATGCTATGGTTTGCTTTCCTCGAAGATACCAAGCGAGATGCGGTTGCCGTCAAATGAAATAGTCTGCTTGCCGATACGGGCGGAGTTCTTCTTGATCGTAGCGGCGGGCGCTTCGCCGCGTTGGAGGGTCATAACGACGAGGAAATCCTGGTCCTTGTCGGTTCCCTTGACCAGCACGGCGCGGAGCTGGAATGTTTTTTGACTGTGTCCGCCGTGATAGTTGATCTCGTGCCTGTGCTGGTGGTCTACGACGCTGACTTTGGGATTGGCCGGAAGGACGACCGTACCCTTGAGCGTCTCGCCGGTTCCGGCTTTGATGGTGAAGCTCCTGCCGTCCGCGGCCGCCTCATGTGCGCGCGGCAGCGTTATCTGCCAGGTGTTTGTGCCGGACGTGCCGGTAAGCCTGTCCGCTACGGCCACGAGACAGGGCACGCCGCTCGCGCCGGAGTAATCAACGGCGAAGCTGCGCACGGCCTTGATTCCGAGGTCCTTGTTGCCGACCGTTTTCCAGTGGGTTCTGCCGCGCCGCTTCGTCTTCTTTTTATCGAGGTGTATATAGATCTCGTCCATGTCCAGGGAGACGACGCCTGATCCGTCCTCTGACCGGGCGAAGTGCGTGGTCCATGCCTGGGGTGCCCCGCCCAGGTTGTGGCCGCCGACATCAACCATGTTCTGGTAGAGAGAGTAGTCCCGGAGCGATCTCCCGGAAGCGCCGTTGCCGAAGCTCTGACCGCGCACGACCCAGTAGTGACCCAGCCCGGTGATCCGGAAAGTGCCGCCCTGGCAGGATGACCACGTTCCGCCCGGCATGTTGCTGTTGGCGAAGAGCTGAACGACGAAGTCGTCCTTGTCCTTCCATTGGTTGCGGAAAACATAGCCGCCCTTCTGCTTGTCAACGGTTACCCGATCAAGAGCCGTCTCGGGGCTCTTCTCCTTCATGTCCAACGGATAGTTGATGAAACGCATGGCCCTGGAGATGCCGTCGTGCGTCGCGACTATGCCGTGCGGATCCTTCAACTTGTCGGCGGCCGCCAGTGCCATGCTCTTCTTCCACGCGCCGAGGACGACGGGCTGCAGCTCCGCCGGGACGAACCCGAACGCGCATGAGTAGAGATCCGGCGCCATTGCGCCGCCGCCGACGTTGAACGACTGCATCCTGGCGCCATTCTCGGAGAAGACGGTTGCGGCGGTGCAGAGTGCCATCATCTTCCCGAGCCGTTCGGCGCCATAGACGTCGATGCCGAAGACGTTGCGGTAGCAGTGAGCGAAGGGGATGCCGAGCCGGATGGCGTGGCGCGTGTAGGCTTCGCCTTCCTGGTTCCAGCCGAAGTCGCCCAATCCCCTGGTGAAGTAGTCCTCGTTCTCGTGTTGTGCCTGGCGGAGTCGTCTCAAGGCGACCAGGTTCCATTGTGTCTTCTTCGCGACCACTTCTCTCCAGTCCTCTCCGCAGAGCTTGTCGGCCTGCACGCCCGCCGCACGCGGCAGGTGCCAGGCCATCGCCGCGTCCTTCTCCACCTTTAGAAAGCGCGCCCAGAACACGTGCGGTTCCCACCCGCCGACGGGTTCGTTCCACACACGGACCAGGAGCGGGTACTTCCCGGGATCGAGCCTGACATGTTCCTTGGGGTAGATCCGGAGGCCGTTCAGGAACGCGACTCGTTGGCGGACGCCCTTTGGATTCTTGTTGCTCTCAAAAAGGTAATAGCCAGGCTCCTCCACCTCTATAACACAATAAAGGTAGTTCGCGAGCATGTACTTGCCCTTGGTGAGCTTGCGGAGGTCCACGGCTCCGTTCCGCATCTCGAGGCTTCCCAAGTCGCGGCCTTCCTTGACTTCCTGGCCGGACAGCAGCCGGAATTCCTTGTTGCCGATCTTCGTGCCCGCCTCCGGGCGGGCGGCGGCCATGCCGCCGGCGTCCTTGAACGCGTCACCGTTGAACGGTTCGTTGAGCGGCCCGGCGTAGAGCCAGGAGCCGATGGGCTTCTCGTTGTCCTGTGCCACGACCGGGACGTCTTTGCCGATCTTGAGCTTCCCGGGTGGTGTGATGTGCAGAAGTTCCTCGCGGGCGGACCTGTCCGGGTTGTCGAGCGGAACGTCCAGGACGCTGAGCGCCATGATGCCGGCCGCGGACCTGAACATCAGGCTCCAGTTGCTGCGGCCGGCGCCGTTGAACTGGGTATTGTATGCGCCCCAGTAGTACATCTCCATCTTGTCGGCGACCGCATTGACTACACGCTGTCTGAACTCGTCGTCAACGGCGTCGTATATGAGATCGAAGCCCATGAGCTGGTCGACCACCCTGAACGCGGGATCGTGCTGGTTGCCGCCCACGCAGAACCAGCCGTGGCCGGTGACTGACCCGAGAATGCGGGCCTTGGCGTTTTCGGCGTACTGCCTGTCACCGGTGAGGATGTAGGCAAACCCCTGTGCAGTCGCGCAGCCCTTGTCATTCTGCAGCGCTGCGAGCTGACGTTTACCCCACGGTGTCTCGGCCTTCCTGCGCAGGGCGGGTATATCGCTTCTTCGGATCAACAGGCGCGGGTGCTCGCCCGGCTTGGGCGGCTTGAATTTGGGAACAGCATAGACCGGCTCGACCTTGCCGGTGACCTTGTCTTCGAGTTCGACACCGTGGACCACGCCTTTCCACGTGCCGTCGCACTTGTCGTCGTCGACCTTGAACCGGATGTCGTAGGCGGCTTCGCCGACGACATCCATCCAGCGGTCGCGCCGTATGTGCAGCCGTATCTGCAGGTATTCGCCCTTCCCGTCGGACGACGATTTGACGATATAGCCGTCGTGCGCGACGTTGAGTCCGCCCCGTGCGTCCGCGCTGAGCGTCGGCTCCCATTGTTCGTCACGGCGCTCGACATAGAACGTCACAACGCCTTTACGATCCGGATATGCATAGTTCCAGAACGCGTTCTCGAGTTTGAGCACGAGCCGGCAATTCCCGGGCAGAGCGGCAGACACGGCGATGGGCAGCAGAAGCACTGGCAGAAACATGGCCGGTTTCGTCTTCATGGTCTCCTCCTGAACGTCTTCCTGTACTGACCCGGCGGCATACCGACGGCATCGCGGAACAGGGTCGAGAACCGGTTCACGTAGGCGAAACCGCTGCGTTCGCCTACGTCAGGTATTGTCAGATCGGTTCGCAGAAGAAGCTGTTTCGCCCGCTCGAGCTGCACTCGGCGCATTTCGTCGTGCAGTGACCGCCCGAACTGGTCGCGGAAGCGGTACTCGAGTGTACGCCGCGAGATATTGATGTGAGCGAGAATGTCGTTAACGGTCATGGGATCGCACGCGTGTTCCTGGATATACTGGACGGCTTTCGCCAGCTCCGGGTCCTCGAGGGCGAAGTAGTCCGAAGATGCCCGGATGACAACGCCGCGTGGCGCTATCAGGACCGGGGAGGGTGGGGGACGTTTGCCGCGAAGCATGCGGTCGAGCATGGCGGCGGCCTCGTAGCCGACGCGTTCGGCGTTGGGGTCCACCGAAGAGAGCGGCACGTCCGTGAGCTCACAAAAGACCTCGTCGTTGTTGACGCCCACTATTGCCACTTCGCGAGGTATCTCAAGATTGGCGGCACGGCAGGCCGACATGGCGGCGGGGGCGACATCGTCGAGATAGGTCATGATCGCGAGCGGCTTTGGCGTTCGTTTGAGTGCGGTCGGCAGCGCGTTCAGTTCGAGGCTCTCGCAGGAATGTCCTGCCTTCGCAACGGCGGCGGCGAAGCCTTTGGCTCGTTCGCCCGAGAATCCTTCAGATGTGTCGCCTACGAAGATGAAGTGGCGGTAGCGGCGTTCCAGGAGGTGCTCCGCGGCGGCAGCCGCAACTGCCTTTTGGTCCGGCATGACGCGCGGCAGCGCCGAGCCCTTGAGTCTGCCTGAGACGTTAACGCATGGCAGGCCCGACGCGCAGAGCCTGCGCATCAGCGCCGGGGTTCGAACGAGTGCGATTGCGCCCGCATGAGCTTCCCTTGCACGGACCGGGAATTCGCCGCCCAATACCAGGCGCCAGTCCTGCTTCTCGCGACTGTAAGCGCGTACGCCGAGCACGAGCTGCCGGGTGTATGACCATTCGAGGGGGACGATGATGTGGACGTCTGTCATGCCTGTTGTCCTTCCCGGGTTATTCTTCTGTGCAACACGATGTCAACGAGCACCAGCAGGCCGTTGAACACGTAGAGGCCGGTGACCCATTCGGGAGCCGTGCCCAGGATGTGTGCCCGCCAGAGCTTGGCTACAACGCCGGCGACATAGCCCATGAAGACGAAAGTAAGGAAGACGCGGCTCTTGCCGGCCACATTTCGGGTCCGCCAGGACTTGTGGATGGATATGGGCCAGGACAGCCCGAAGCAGATAAGCATCACGGTTTCGAACAACTGCGGCCACAGCATTGAGGTATCAGGCATTGGTTTCTCCTCGGGGACAAGGCGTTAGTGACTTAATCAGAAGCGACTGCGATAAAAAACAAGATAATTCTGAGCACGACCGGACACAGTCAGCAGTGAAGGTGGCAGGTCGAAGGTGCAGGTACAGCGGAAGCCGGAATCGTTTTCGAGATATTGAGAAAGCATCTCTTACTTGCACCTGCCACTTGCACTTTCGACTGGGGCCGGGGTTCCGCTTGGGTTGTGGGCCCCGGCCCGCTTTGGTTAGGATTAGCCCCTATCTCATACATAAAGGTATACACCCAGACTACCACCGGCCTATCGATCTATTCAATGCGCATATTGCGAAAGCAGGCATATATATGTGCGCAGAACGGGAGAACGTGTTCCTGTTGACAGGTGCCGGGCCATAGTGTATTGCGCACATGTACGCCGGTATTCCGGGGAAGGGATATCCATATGACAGCTGCCGATGTAAGGACCCCATGGTGGACGTGGTTCTTCGTGATTGGCTGTGTACTTATCCCCGTCGTTGCCCTGGGAGGGGCGATACCCGGTGCGATCGGGGGCGGGGGCGCGGCGGCGTGCTTCGGCATAGCGCGTCGAAGAGGGTCAACCTTGGGCCGCGTGTCGCTGTGCCTGGCTGTTACGATCGGCTGCTGGGGGCTATTTGCCGGGCTCGCCGGGGCGTTCCTTGGCGCGAAACGAAAAGCGGAGGAGATACGTGGCCTCTCTGAGCGCAAAGCCGCCGCAAGGACCGCGCCGCAGCGAACGTACTCAACCCGGAAGACGCCGACATCACCCAGCCCATCACGGGCCCGGACGACGAGGGAGGTGAGCAAGCCGAAGCCGCGGCCCACTCCCTCGCCCGAAAGGCTGAGTGCGGCCAGGGAGCGGGCGGCGAGGGCTCTGGCCAAGACGCAACCCAGAACGCGGGACACGACACGAGTGGCGCCCGCGCCTCCGAAGCCGCCGGAAAAGCCGCCGGAAAAGCCGCCGGAGAAGCCGCCGGAGAAGGCGGCGATGAGCGAGGCGAAGAAGCGCGAAGTCTACGCCAAGGCCACGCGCATGCGCGCGAAGATTGCCGAGAAGGAGCAGCAGATAGAGGAGCTGCGGAAGGCCGGTCGGAGCACCAACGTGCACGAGAAGCAGCTCGAGACCTTGAAGCGCATGGACGGCAAGGCCTTCGAGTTTGCCGTGCGCTTCCACAAGGTCACGGACGAAGAGCTCGCGGAGATCGTCAAGGAAGGCGATGCCGGCGGCTGGCCGCAGGGGCGTTAAAGCCCCGACGGATCGGCGGGGTGGGTGAGGGCCCGTTCGAAGAGACGGCGCTGACGGCGGCTGACGCGGGCCCTGCGGGCGAAGCGCCTTACCTTTCTCAAGGCTTCGATGGCTGCCTCCGGAGCGCCGTCTTCCTGCGTGGTCGCGTAGCGTGCGATGCAGCGGCCTGCAAGAGCGGCCGCGAGCGTCTGTTTCCTGAACGTGCGTACGTAGGAGCCGTATACGACCCCATTGGGCTGCACGTGGAGTGACAGGGTGTACGGCGCGTTTGTGTCACCCTTGACCCAGGGGTCGTACCCAATGTTCATGGTGATGGGTATCCGGGTGACAGGTGCATGCAGGTCCTGGACTATCCCCGAATGATTGCTGACATTGAAAGTCGGTGACCTGCCCGGCACGTCGGGCCGCCATTTCCGGCCCGTGCGCGCGAGGCCCATTCTCAGTGGCTTGTACCCCGATTTCCTGTCCGAGGAGTCATGGGCCACGCCGCGATCGAGCCACAGCGAGTAACGACGGCGTACCACGGCATGGTTGGACTCCTGCAGCAGCAGGCGGACCAGCAGGCGGTGGGTCCACGACGAATCGGGGTGTGCCTGGATCACCTCGCGATAGAGGTCCGCCAGCTGGGCGGACGATAGCGGCAAACGTTCGGTCTTCCGAAGGAAGTCCGGCAGCATGCGGCTGTTCCGGAGCGCCGACGCGACTTTCCTGCACTCCTCGAGCCATTGCTCCGGCGTCCGGTTCTTCGAGAGATTTTCCCGCCCGTTGACGAGTGTGTTTGTGGCTATGCCGTAGTAGAAGCACCATCCGGCGTGCCTGCTCGGCGCATGAACACTTCTTGTGTTGCCGGGCGCGCCCTCGGTCCACTCCCCAAACCCCGAGCCTGTGAAAACCGGTTTGCCGTCGGGAGGTTCCGATACTAGAAGCAGCCCGGCGTCATCCTCAGCGCCCGGCGCCACCCACCTTGTCCTGTCCCACCACGCTTTCCCGTCCTTGACGGCCCAGCCGACGTTAAGCAGGTCGTGGTTGGCCAAACCGATGCTCCAAGCGGGCACGCGCAGTTCATGCCAGGCACCGGGTGACGGCAGCTTCCCCATGTACCTGAATGCGGGCCGAACGAATCCGTCGCAGGCGTCCGGGGAATCGGCCCAGTAGGCGCCGTGGTTGAAGCCGTCGAGTCTGCTTCGGCACACCACCGCGATTGCGCGCGGCGGTTCGTGCGAATCCAGAGCGACATTCTGGACGAGAAGCGGCTCAGGTTCCGGTGCCGCGCGGGGTGCCGCGGGATGGTCAGGCAGCATCTTGCGGAGAGTTGCGAGGTAACGGGACTTGTCCGCGGACCTGTTCACCAGGACACACGGCAGGAGAGCGGCTGCGTTCAGGCCGTCAACTATGCCGGCGCCGAACTCCATGATCCGGACCCCGCCGGCGGTGTCCACCACGGCTATCCCGATGCCCAGGCGGCTGCCTTCGTCGAGGCGTTCGCGTCTGTTGATGAGGAGCGATGCAAGGGGTAGCGCTACTTCGTACACGGTCGTCCTGTCATCGGAATGCACGACGACCTGCGCACGGTCCTCGACGCGCTCGCGCGGATCGGCGACATCCATGCCGTGGTACTGGGCGAGGCGGGCGCCGGTCGCCGTGGGACACACATGCACGAGGGTGTCGTTGTCGTCCTCGCGTCCCAGGCGGCGTCCGAAGCGTGCCTCGGCGTCGGCCTCGGGATCGATCGCGATCAGCAGGCCGTCGCCGTCCCAGAGCGATACGCCGGGTGGGGCGGGGCGGTCGGAGCCCCCGGGAACGCTGACGGCAACGCACAGGCGGAGGTCATCCCAGGCAAGTTTGACCGTGGGCGGCTCTGTCGTGGGTGCGGCTGGCGGGGATCCGCCTGCAGCCGAGCTTCCGGTGGGACAAGTTGCTTGTTCTCCCAGCTGATGGGTCTCGGGGCTGATCGCGGCATCGTCGATGTCTGTCCAGTCATCGAGAAGCCCGTCAACCTGAATCGCGCGGTCGACGAAGGGAATGGATCGCAGAGCGTCCGAATGTTTCAGAGCGGCAGCAGTGCGGCCGCCCGGCGAGGATACGAGGAACAGGCCCTGCTCGGCCGCGTATACGAGTCGCTCCGCGCACATTACAGCTGTCCCTTGTCCACGGGGCCCGGAGATGAAGCCGGGAAGCGAGCCGAGCATGGTGATCGCGCCCGTCTTGAGGTCAATTCGCCTTAACGCCGATTCGCTGGTCCCGTCCGGGCGCGCGTCGAGCGCCGGGAAAGTGCGGTCCGGCTCGCCGCCGGGCCATCGCTGGAACATCTCTTCCCATACATCCTCCGCGTAGTTGCCGAACACGTCGGCCCAACGGCTGCGGACGACCAATTCCAGCAGGCCATTCCCCTTCCGCCACCAGCCGCGGGATGACTCGTATGCCATGGGGAGGCGTCGTTCCCACGCGACTTCACCGTCAACGCCGCGGCACGTTAGCCGACCACTCCGGTCCTGTATCAGGTATGCGGTGTGCTCCGCGCCTACACGGTCCTTGTGCACACGCGTGCGGTGAAGCGTGCCGATGGACAGGTCGGGCCAGAACGCCCACGTGCCGGAGTGGTTGAAGACCGGCTTTCCAGTCTTGATGTCAATGACAACCGTTCCCGTAGCGCTACCCCTGTTCTTCTCATTCGCACGGTGCACCAGCGTGACCCTGTCGCCGTCGGTGCGAATGTCGAGCAGGTCGGCATTTCCTGTGGCCGGCGCTGCCCGGAGCGGCGGGTCCTCGCGGCCGGCCCTGTAGTGGAGGACGGTACCTTCCACGAAGGCTGCCAGTGCGCCGTGCTTCGCGTTGGCCGCCGCGGCGGGCGGGGTCCGCCAGGACCGCCGGCATTTGAGGTCGTGCCCGGCCAGTGTCTTGCCCGATGGTATGGAGTGCAAATCGGCCCGCCACGGTTCGTGACGCTCGGTTGACCGGCTCATTGTCAGAATGGCGTTGGTTAGGACGGCCATGCTGCGGACGGGATAGGAAAGCTCGAACGCGCAGAGATTCTCGCCGCGGCCGATGTCCATGACGTGGACCGCGGTTCCGCCGCCTATGGCGAGTATGTTGTCCCGTCCCTGTGCCGCCGTGATGCGCTCGATCTTCGGCTTCGCGCCATCGGTTATCGGGGCCCTGACGCGCCGCACCGTCTTGCCGGTGGATCGGTCCAGGATCAGTACCTGCTCGGGAAAGACCTGCGCGATACGGCTCCGGGCCATGGCTGTGTGTATTGCGCCGCGGTGCAGGCGCCGCGACCACACGGGCTTTTCCGCCGCGGCATCGATGAGCGTCAGGCGGTCGCCAATCCATGCTAGGACATGCGTTGAGTCGGCTACTTCGATCCGCGCGGGCCCGCCGCTGATGTGTTTGCAGCCGGGATAGGAAGGGACGTCGCGGAGTGCGGAGTGAGCGTGTCGCGTGTCGGGTGTCGCGTGGGATTCGGTGTTCCCGGTTTTGACGTTTTCGAATCCCTCCAGCCGCCCGGTACCTGCGGCCAGCCGTGCGATTCCACGTTCACATGTCGCCAGGACGCGCGCGCCGTCGACCGCGGCGTGTCTGAGGCGGCCGTGCGCGGCCGGGTCGGGTTTCCATCGCCAGAGGCGCCGGCCTGTCTCCACGTCGAGTCCCTCGACGGCCGTACCTTCGGCCACGACTACCGGGCCGATAGGTTCCGTATCGACCAGGCCGACGAGGCGTCGGACTGCCGTATAGTCACGCCGCCAGGCAGTGTGACCGTCTCCGCGGTTGAGGCAGAGCACGCCGAGCGTATCGCGCGGCGCGAACACCAGGTTTTGTCCACTGACCAGTATCCGGGGCGGGGCACGCATCGACTGGAGCCGGGACTCGGCCGAGCTGCCGGAGGGATAGCGCGCGCGGGGGTAGGATCTCATCCAGAGCACGGACCCGTCGAACGTGTCGACGGCGGCCACAATGCCGATGTCTGTCACGGCGTAGCACACCCCGTCCGCCACGACCGGGGGACCGCAGTGGTCATATTGCAGCCGCGTGCGCCTTTCCTTTCTCGGGTCGCGCTGGTTCCGGAAGTAGGCGACGTGGGCCCTGCGGTTCCACATGTACTCGCCCTCGAACAGGTCGGTCATGTCTCCGGTCAGTGTTGTCCGCCACAGCACGCGGCCGTCGCGTGCGTCCAGCGCTACGAGCTGGACGTCCGCCTTGTCCGTCTGTCTCAAGGAAAGCGCGAGCACGCGATCGGCGTAGATCGTCGGCTGTGTGACGAAACGGACGTCGGAGAGCCGAGAGTTGCCCTCGGTGGACCAGGCGGCCCTGCCGTCGTTCAGCCGACGTGCCTCGAGCACCCATAGCTGTTCTCCGTTGGCGGGCCCCCGGCTGCGGACGCGCGCCACTACGATGTTGTCCGACACGTCCGGCCGCAGCACGGCCGGCTTCGGGTGATCCCAAGCACCCGGAGCGAGGTGTGGCATGGGCCGTGTTGTGGCCCAGCGCATGGCTCCGTCACGTGCGTTGAACGCGAAGACATCCTCCGAGGACTGAACGAAGACGGTGTCGTTTCGAAGGACTGGGGCGTAGGCCGAGAGCGTGTATGGATGCGGCCAGCCCAGGAAGGCCATCGCGTCGTCCGTCGGCGTTCCCCGGAACAACCTGCGCCACGCTTCAGTCGCTGACGGCCCCGCCGCAGGCGGGACAAGCACGGAGGCCGTCCCTCCAGTGGGAGGTGGGGATATCGTGGTGGGATTCCTGGCGATACGCGACAGTTGTGCGGCGACGTAGTCGGTGACTTGCCGTGTCCGGCCGCGGATCTTGAGCGATCTGTCGGAGAACCGCCTGCGCAGCATGCTGAGGGCCTGCACGGCCTGTGTCGGCAGCCCGGCGCGCTCCGCGGCAAGGGCCCACTTCGCGAGCATTTCGGGTGTGGAGCGTCCGGCGACGGCAAGCCGCGCGAGAAGCGCTGCGGCTGCATTCGGATGGCCGCGGTCGAGGTAGAGCGTTGCGGCTGAGTTCAGGGCGTGCGCGGCCGCGTGCCCGCCCGGGAAGGCGCGCGCGGCGGCGACGAGCGTGGCGGGGTCCTGTGACGCCGCCGCCTGGCGGAAGGGCTGGGACGCGGTCACGCCGAAACGTTTCTCGTAGGCCTCGATGCCCGGCTTCGGCATTGCCAGGAGCGTTGCCTGCACGTGCGCGCGTACGCCGCGAATGTAGTCCCCGGAAGCCGCAAGCGCATCGGGGTGTGACGACATCAGCGCCTGGAGGAGATCGACAGCGCGGTCCCACTCCTCGGCGTCCACGGCCCTGTCCGTGGCTTCGAGCAGGCGCAGAGCTTCGGTGGAGACGGGCGGGCGGAACCCGACGAGTGCCGGTTCACGGTGCGTTGCGAGCGAATCCGCGAGCGCTGCCGCCAGGGCAGGCTTGTCGGGAGCCAGGTGACCGGTTCCGAGCAGCGTCGAGTAGGAGTAGTCGCCAAGCCCGAACCGCTTCTGAATACCGAGAAGGTTGAGTAGCGAGTCGACCACGAGATCGTCCGATACGGGAGTATCCACGATCGCTCTGTAAACCATGGCCGCCTCGGCGAAGTCTCGTTCCTGTTTCAGCTGCTCGGCAGACCGGAGCAGCTGTTCGAAACCAGAGATCATCGGGGAATCAGGCAGGGCGGGCACAAGAACGCCGCGTGGGCCCGCACGCTCGGCGGCTCGCCAGCCCTCGGCGATGGCTGAAAGCGCGGGCTGCACGATGGCAGGTTGTCGAATACCGGCGATGGTGTCTGCCGCCGCTTTGAACTGTCCGAGCCGCGCCTCAAGTTGAGCGGTGCGGACGATCCGGGCGGCGGTGTCGGGAAGAAACGCGTCGGACGACCTGCGGAAGAAGCCGAGCGATTCCTGGAGCCGTGAGTTCTGGAGATCAACCTCGTGTACCAGGTGGGCCGCATCTGGAAAGTCCTTTGTCAGCCGTTCCAGCAGGGCCAGGCGTGCGGCGGGATCGTGTCGTCGAACGCTGAGGAAGACTGCGTGGTTCCTGCATTTTTCCTTCGGCACGTTCCATACCGCTACGACAAGCCGGTTCGTGCCTTTGTTCACGGGGGCCGAGAAGCATATGCGGCCGTGGGTCAGGGGGTGATCCACGGTGGATGTGGTGGCTGTCATCGGGCGGCCGTTAAGGAACACCTGTCCGTGGGGATGGAAATCACAGCGGACCTCGATGGCGCAGGACTCGTCGGCGACGACATCGGTTGCGGCAACGGCCAGGAAGTCGCGTCCCTTGATCAGCTTGCGCAGCGCATTTTCGATGGTGGTGCGCCACGTGGCCACGCCGCCGCTGCGAACCGGGTCGAGACTGACGAGGATTTCGTCGATCGGCAGGGACAAGCCGGGCTTGAACATGGGAGCCACTTCGCTGTCCGATGCCGGTGGGCGCCGGGTCTGGAAGAGGCGGAGCGGGCCGATGGTCAGCCGCGCCGGCATGGCAGCCTCGGTCGCTTCCCACCCCGCACGCTTGACGTACCCGAGGGATTCAACGTCGGGCAGCTCGAATGGACCGTTGTCGATCGATACGCGTTCGACATCCGCGCGTTCGATCCGAAGAAGGGCAGGGGGCAGCGCGGAAGCCGGGCGGGTCCGGCGCAGCGTTCCGAGGTGGCGGAACACGAGCCCGCCGCGGCTGGCCGCGATGTCGACCGTTCGGGTCTGTACGATGAACCTGACAGTATTGGGCTGCCCCCAGGGGTTGAGATGGTAGCGGGATGTCAGGACTGTCGATTTCCTGCCGTCGTGCCAGACGAGCTTTGGGACAAGAACACCTGCGGTGTTGGTGGTGGTCAGGCCGACGGCGACGCCGCCCGACCATTCGAGGCTCACCGATGTCTGGGGCGTCCTGTAGGTGGGGCAAAGGCGGACGACGACACGCAGCGGCCGTTCATCGGTGCCGTCGATGCCGAGCTTGTGCTCGAGGGGAGCAGCGATGGCGTGGGAGAGAATCAACGCCCAACAACCAACGCCCAACGTCCAACGCCCAAGTAGGGACAGGCTGGAAGCCTGCGGCACTTGACACGATGACCCATGCAGTAGACGCTGCCCGTCACTGCAGGGCAAGCCGATGACTCGATGACGCCCGCGTCGCGATCTCTGGACCCGACACGCGACACGCGACACGCGACACCCTATTCTCTGGAGCCGACACCTGATTCGAGCTCCGCGAGAAGGGCTGCGCGAAGCGCAGCAATGAAATGGCAAACCCGACACCTGAAACCTTCCTACTTCACCAGCATTGGGTCGGCCCAAGCGGCGTGGGCGCCGAAGGCGGAGCCGTTGGGGCCGAAATCGACGACCAGGCCGAGCGCCGTGACGCCCTTGAGGTCGATGCTGACCCGCGCGGGCCTGTCCCGGCGCGAGACCTTCTTCTCGAACACTGTCTTGCCGTTGGTTGTGACGCGGAACGTTGCCGCGGCGCCGCGCGGCGCGGAGTCGGCCAGTCCTATCTCGGTGACAAACCGGGTCCACTTGCCGTCGACCCCGTACACCAGCTCCGTCCGTGGATGGCACATGACGGAGCGCGCGTGCAGCCGGCCGCAAAGCGAGAGCTCGCGGCCCGCCGGGTCGCGGTCGTAGGACACGGGGAAGGACTCGTCGAAATGCGGGGTGTAGTTGACCTTCGGCGGGGGCAAGGTGGTGATGGGAATGAAGCCGGGACCCTCGGACCAGATCGCGACAGCTGCCGCCGCGGGCGCGGTCCACGTGGTTTTGCCGTCGCGCCGCAGGCGGATACGGGCGTCGTCGAGCGTCACCAACTTGCCCGCGACGACATCGCCGTTGCGCATGCGGACGAACTGGCGCGCTGTATCCGGACATAGCCGGCAGCGGTTCTGGAGCCGGGAGGTGCGCGTGTGGATGGTGGCGCACCGGCTGCGAGGCAGAGGCATGGTGCCGCCCTCGTGGCTGACCACCAATGTATCGGAAGAGGCGGACAAGAGGCGGCAGGGAAGCCAGTCGCCGTTTGTCATCCTGATCCCCGGCTCACGCGGCTCCGAGGCGGCGGTGCCGGGCTGGAGGCGGACGGCGGTGAGCTCCTGGGTGGCGACACGGAGAGTCCCGAAGTAGCGGTGGCGCAGAACGGCCAAGTCGTTGGATATGGAGCCGATATGGCCGGACAGGCGGCTGCCGTCGATGAGCTGCAGGCCGGCCCGGGCGCGGATCGCCGGGGCCGGCCGGGCGCTCTCAGCAACCCACTGGCCGTTGGTGTCGAGCGAAGCGGCGGGGGCGGAGAGGGAGATCAACGCCCAACAACCGACGCCCAACGCCCAATGGGCCAACCGTCCTATCCTCTGGAGCTGACACCTGACACCTGACACCTGAAACCTCATCTCTGGTATATCGGAAGATACCGGTTCGGCACGGCGAGGACCAGCAGGGACTGGGCGGTGCCGTACTCGTCGTAGAGTGAATGCCATGCGCCGGACGCCATCTGCTTGGAGGTGAGCTCCTTGGCGATGGCGGGGTAGAAGGTGTTCCATGCGGTGATACCCCAATCAACCTTGCTCTGTGCCTGGTAGACGCATTGCGCGACGTAGTATCGCCCGTAGTAGTAGAAGTGGTCAACCTTGCTGGTGCCGGTCATCCCGAAGAACTGGCGCAGGATGTTCTTGAGGCCGCCGACGACCTCGGGGGCGTCGTATTGTCCTGCGAGCTGGAGCGACAGGACACCGGCCGCGGTCATGTTGAAGCCCGGCCCGCCGCTGGGCTGGTACTTGAAGCCGTGGCTCGACGGATCGTGGCAGGATCTTATGTACTGGAGACCGGAATCGATTGTGCTCTTGGGGACGTAGATGCCCACGTCGTGGGCGGCGCGCAGCGCGAGCATCTGGATGACCGTTACCGACATATCCTCACCGGAGGTGGGGCGAGGCTGGTAGCGCCAGCCGCCCCGCCTGCTCTGGATGCGGACCAGCAGGTCGATCGCCTTCGTCAGCGCCTTGCGGATGTCCTCGTCCTTCTGTTCACCCGTTCCCCAGGCCTCGGCGAGCGCCAGGGCGGCGATCCCGTGGTGGTACATCGGCATGCCGGGCATGCCTTCCTGGTAGACCAGCCCGTCGGACCGTGTGCTGCGCACTAGGAAATCAATGGAGCGCTCGACGTTCCTGCCGTATCGGCCCCGGCCGGGGAGATGGCCGGAGGCCATGAAGGCGAGGGCGCAGGAGCCGACGATGCCGGTTGTGCGGCCGAACTTGGTCGGCCACGAACCGTCGGGCATCTGGGTGCGGGCGAGGTAGGCGAGGCCCTTGTCGATCGATTTCTGGACCTCGGGCGGAATCGACATCTCGACTTCTTTCTTCTCGCCTTCGGCGAAGGAAGGGGCGACCATGAAAAGACAGCAGGCGGCTCGGCACAGCCTCGCCCTCCAGGTGGATGTTGCATTCATCATTCGTTCTCCTGTTTGACGGCGAGGGCGCGGTAGTATGACCGCAGCAGGTCCCTGTATCTGTCCGGGAAACGTTCCTCGACGGCGCTAGTCAGAATCTGGCGTTCCTTCTCGGGCAGTCCGACGAGCCAGGTTTCCGGTGCTGTCTGCGCGGCGCCCTTTACGAGCGGCACGCGGCCGATACCGGGTACGTATTCCTCCTGTTCCTGGTCGGACGCGATCTCGAACGGCGGCACGTCGGCGAAAGCGCCGTCGATCGCGCCGGCCGCCGGCCCCGGCCCGATGTCGGCAGGCACGCCTCCGGTATCGGCAATTACGAGGACCGGAAGCTCCTCGTTGAGGATCTTCAGCGCCTTCAGAAGGAGGGCTATGATCTGTTTCTGTTCGCGGCCCGCCTGCAGAAGCTGGTTCCCGGTGATATGGCCGGCGGCGCTGTTCATGAGCCCGGCCACGTTGGCATCTCGTACAACGGCGACGGCGCGCTTGATCAAGTCCGAGTAGTCGGCCTGGAACGCGGCCACGTCGGCGGCATGTGCGAGCAGGCCCTCCAGGGTGTCGGCGAGGTCGGTGCGGAGCTTTTGCTGGGTCCTTCCCATCGTCGCCAGGTCGGTGCGGAGATCCTCGTCCAGGTCGTCGGCCGCCAGGCCGAGAGTTTCGACCTTCATCGTGTCGGTTTCCTCTTTCAGCTTCTGCTGTTCCTCGATCAGCGCTTTCATGGTCTTCGAGGCAATCAGGCCGCCGAGCCGGGCGCGGGCGACGGCGACCAGCCACTCAAGGTTCTTGATTATTTCGGCTTGGCCATGGGTCGCGGCCAGGAGCGTGGCCCGCTTGCCTTCGGTGTCCTTCGCGTCGCGTGCCTTGAGCAGGATGGTGGTGACCGCCGGCATGTTCGTCGCTACGGTTGCCACCGTGGGATCCGCCAGGCGCGCCAGCTTCAGGTGAATCGTGGTGATGGCCTCGAGCGTCTTCTCGTTGGCCAGCTTGTTGAAGCGATAGCCCTGGAGAAGGGACAGGAGCTGCTGGGCGTTTTCACGGGTGAGCACGGCGGTCTCCTGCTGCATGCGCTCGGCGATGCGGATCTCCTTGTCGGCGTTGAAGTCGGCGGCTTGGGCGGAGAGGGAGCAGAGCACGGCGAGGAGGCCGCAGACGATTTGACGCAATGACGCGATGACTCGATGACCCGTGCAGTAGACGCTTCGCGTCACTGCAGGGCAGGCGCCGGACGCCCGGGACTTCTTCCACCATTCACTATTCATGATTCACCATTCACTCTCCGGCCTTTTCTCGCCTAAGTTCCCGCCGTGTCTTATCGACGTGCACGCGGCCGGCTTCCTGGTTGTGAACGAGGAGGCCGAGCTGCTTGACCGCCTCGTCGCGCATCAACTTCAAGGCGCTCTGTACCGTCTCAACGTCGGAAACGTCAAAGGTGTATGTCCGGCTGCGACCGCGGTTGGGCGTGGGAAGTCGGCGATCGCCGACCTCGACCCAGTAGTGGAGCTGCTGGCCGGGCAGCGCCTTCAGGGCCGCGATATCGATCCACGACCGCATGGCCGAGGTCCTGCGCACGCCGTTGGTGCTGATGGGGCCAAGATCGCGGCGCCCCTTGTCGATGGGTTCGGTCTGGAGCGGATCCTGTATCTCGTAGCAGAAGTAGGCGTGCGCGAGGCCGAAGTCGTCCCTGGCCGAGAAACGCAGCGGCCAGCGCGCGGAGGGCGTTGCGAGCCGGTCCCGCGCCGGGAAGGTGACCTTGACCGCGGGTGGCTGGTCCATCAGCGCCTCGACCGTCCATTCGGGAGGGGCGGCGTTCGCCAAGCCGTCGGTGTCCTCGAGGACGATGGTGTAGGTGCCGTTCGTGCGGATGGCGAGCTCGCCCGCGAGGCGGGTGGGGTCGTCCTGGACGGTCAGCTCGACGACCTGTGCCGGCGCGGAGCGCGGCCGGAAGGTTAACGTGGCCCGGCGTATGGGTTTGCCCGTGTGCGCGGCGAGCGACACGCGCGTGCCGACGACGGCGCGAATGTCGCCCTGCATGCTTTCCCGCGGCGGGACGGCCGTATATTCCGGGAAGACGTATCGCAGGCGCACCTGCAGCACGCTCGGGCGGCGAAGCACTCTGACCTTCTGCCAGGAGGAGCGGGCATCGAACGCTATCACCCGCAGCTCGACATCTTCGGTCGGGTTCTCGATCGCCGCGCTGAACCTGCGCATGTCGCTGCCGGCGGACTCCGGCTCCGGCGGCATCGACAGCGAGAAGGTTTCGCCGGATACGGTTGTGCGCACCTGCACCCTGGCCTGCGGGGGAACGACGCCGCTGCTGTCGATGACCGCGGTGACGGTGAAGACCTCGCCCAGCGGCACGGTCTCGGGCGCCTCGACCGACACCAGCCGGGTGGCCGCCGGGTACGTGGCGTTCCCGAGCACTATGCGTCGCAGGAACGCGGCCGATGTCTCGTGCTGCCAGACAGACAGAACGAACAGGGGGAGGAGTACGGCGCAGAGCGTGACGACGGCGCGACGAAGGGGACGGGTGTCGACCAGGCCGGCGAATGACAGCGTTTCGGCCGCCCGGGCCGCTTCCTGTTCGACGGCCTTAACGAGCTCTGGTGATCCGACGTACCGGCCCGCACCCGCGGCGCGCCTGAACTGAACATACGATATGAGCCTGCCCTGCAGCTCGGGACGGAAATCCTCCATCTTCAGCGCCATGCCGTCCTCGTCCTGCCTCGCCCGCCAGGCGGCCCCGAAGAGGCGGATGCCGCGCCAGGCAAGGAATGCCAGCAGCGCGCACAGCAACACCACCCGGCCCTGGAGGTCCTCGGCGTCCGTTTCGGCCATCCGGCGCAGGACGAGCCAGTCGGCGACGAACACCGCGGCGGCGGCCAGTAGGGCGGCGGTCAGCCAGCGCGCGGCCGCGCGGCCGAAGGCGACGGTCAGCCATGTGCGGCGTTGGCGGTCAATGCGTTGTTCTAGAGAAGATCCCATTTCTTTCTCAGGACTAGTTCGAGGCCGAAGAGTAACGTGATCAAGATGAGGAGTCCGGGGGCGTTCCAGACGGGCTTTTCGCGGCGCTGGATGCGGACGAGGGGCTCGAGGTCGGCCATGATGCCGTCGATATCGCCGAGCTCCGCCGCCGGGATGTAGCGGCCGCCGCTTCGGTCGGCGAGTGCCTGGAGCAGGTCGGCACGGAGAGCAGGCTGGTCGAACTCGATCTGCGGCGACACGACGTTAACATCCCATTCCCCCTCGTTCTCAAGGTCCTTGACGTAGAGCCGGTGCTTGCCCATGGCGGACGGGGTCCACGGGCCCGAGAACACACCTTTCCGGCCCGCCTGCGCGGCCAGAACGACTGTCTCCTCGCGCTTGTCCTTCGAGACGGCGACGGCGTTGACCTGTTTCGCGTTCAGCGGGCGGTTGTCGAGGCCGAGGATGGTCGCCATTACCACCGTTTCGGATCCGAGCGCGAGCTCGCGGGAAGCCGTCTCGATCTGCACACGGCCCTTGCCCTGTTCCGCCATGACGTGGTCGAGTCCCGTTTGCGTAACGATCTGGCTCCAGAGCCGCCTGTGGTATTCGCCGCCGGGCAGCTTGCGCCAGCGCCAGGTCTCGTCGGTGCCTATGTACAGCACCTGCCCGGCGCCGTAGCGCTGGTGGACGATGAGCGGCATCATCTCGTCGCCCGCGGGCGCTTCCATGAGTGTTTCCGCGCCGGGCTTGACCTTCCGTGCGTGGTAGAACCAGTAGAGCGGCGGGATCTGGCGCCAGAGGGAGTCGCTCTCCTGCTGGTCGGCGTCCAGGCGGAGGAGCGAGTAGGTGCGGCCGGCCTCCGTGAGCACCGGGCGCACGCCCTTGGTGATCGGCCGGCCGGTGCCGACAAGCGGGGCGTCCGCGGTTTCCACGGGCATGACATCGGCGAGGAGCGTGTTGGCGTATGCGTGCGGCATGTGATTGCGGCCCGCGACGAGTATCGCCCAGCCGCCGTCCACGCGGACGTGCTCTTCGAGCAGAGCCTGCTCCTTGCGCGTGAAGAGATCGGGCGATACGTCGCCGATAATGACGAGATTGTACCGGCGCAGGTCCTCGGCCTTGTCCGGGAAGCGCAGGAGCATATCGGGCCGCTGTTGCGCCACACGTCTGTCGGCTGCGAACATGAGATGATGGGCCCGGACGCGTTCCTTGTCGGCGTCGAGCGCCGTCTTCAGGAACCGCCATTCCCACCTGGGGCGATCCTCGACCACCAGCACGCGGAGCGGCTCCTCCACGACGCGCACTTCGTAGCGCCGGCGCACGTTGTTGCGGGGGGTGACTTCGTCCGGGAGCGGCACGATCTCGGTTTCGAAGGTAAACGTTCCCGCCTTGTCCGCCTCGAGCTCCACCACGTGGGTGAACTCGGCCTCGTCACCAAGGGAGAGCTTCTCCGTGTGGACGGGCAGCTCGTCGCGGCGGATCGCTATCTCGGCCTGGCGCCCGGCGAAGCCGTTGTGGCGGACATGGAGCGTAACGGGGAACCGGTCGCCCTTGAAGATCACGTCCTCCATCATCATGAACTTCAGTTCCACGTCGCGGGTGTTGGACAGGCCGATGCCGACGGGGTAGACGGGAGCCCCGAGCTCGGGCAGAACGGCTTCGGGATCCTCGCCCCGGTTGTGACCGCCGTCGGTGATGGGGACCACGGCGGCGACGTACTGGCCACGGAGGCGACGGCCGACATCGCGGAGCGCGTCGCCGAGCCGGGAGGCGTTCTGCTTGGCCGGGCCGATCACGGCGAGCGGTTCGCGCATGGCGAGGTCCACGTCGACGGGCGAAGCTTCGGGGCGCTGACCGAAAGTGAAGAACCTGAGCTCGAAGCGTTCCGCGAGCTTGTGGAGGGTGGCCCCGCCGTCCTTTCCGAAGGCGGCCTTGACCAGCTCCAGGCGCGCTGTGGAATCGATGCTCTTGCGTTCGGCCGGCGTCAGGCTGTTCTCGTTGAAGCCGAGCCAGCGGGCGGCATGCCGTATGTCATCCGCATCGGCGCGTGGGTCGGCGATGCTCATTGACGCGGAGCAGTCGAAAAGGATGGCGAGTACGCCGTTTGACGTTGTCTGGCGGCTCAAGCCCAGGCAGGCCCCGGTGATCATGAACAGGAGCATGAAGAGCGCCGTGGCGCGGATAGCACATAGCAGCTTCTTCCTGCGCGGCGTGACGTAGCCGGGTTCCATCCGGAAGTACACCAGCTTGACAAGGAGCCAGATGGCAACTGCGCCGGCCGCCAGGACGAACACGGAGCCCACGGGCGAGAGGTAGGGGAAGCGCGGAAGCCAGTCCACGGCGGCATCTTCGGCGGGCGCCTCGAAGAACAGTAGCCTGTACAGGTAATCGAGCATGGGTTCAGTCTTTCGGCGCCCAGCGCGCCGCGAGCAGTTGTTCGGTCACGAAGAAAATCGTCGCCAGGAGCAGCAGATGCAGCCAGAGCTCGACGCCGGTCCGCGAGGCGGAGACGATGCGGGCGACGTCGTCGGCCGGCGTGATCCAGGTGCACTCGAGGTCGGGGTGCCGCTGTTCGATGTCGGGAACGGTCGCCGCCGAGAGGTCGCTCTCGGCGGCGGGCGGGTTGACCGCGAACAGGGCCGAGCGCGACTCGCGGCCCGGCACGTTGACGACATAGAAGCCGGCGGACCGCGTATCGGTGAAGACCAACTTCGAGAGCTCGGGGTCGTCGGTGGCTTCCGCGGGGGCCGTTCGGGTGTCGCCGGCGGGCGTGATGATGGTGCCGCTGATCCCGGTTCCCGTGGAGGGGACGGTCATGACGATCGGGTCGTGGACGCGTTTGGGGGCGGCGGCGGAGTCGTACTGGGCCGCGTATTGCACTGCGCGCCGCATGAGCATGAGATAGGCCGGGCGCAACGGGAGGTCAGTCCAGCGCCGGGCGGCGTCGGCGGCGAAGACCAGGGCCCAGCCCCTGCCGCTGCGCCCGATCACCATGGCGGGATGCCCGGTATCGAAACGCAGGACCACGTCGTTGTCGCGGGAGCCGCCGTTGAGCTGTTCGAGCCGGCGCGCGCGTGTAAACCGAGCGGCGGCGAGGTAGTGCCGGTGATCGGGGTGATCGAAGAAGCGCACTATGGGGTGGTGTAGGTCCTTCACGCTGAGTCCGAACGGTTCTCCGTCCGGCTCCTGCGCGGCAACGCCCATGCGGACGGGCAGTACCTGTGCGCCCAGGCGCTTGTTCATGGCCTCGGTGTTGACCTGGTTTCCTGCGAACACCAGGAGGCCGCCGCCGTCAACGCGAACGTATTTCTGCAAAGCGGCCGCCATGTCCTCGGGCACCGTCTCGACGTTGGCGAGTATGACAGCGTTGTAGTCGGTCAGCTTCACACCGGCCAGCGCGTACCGCGTGAGGACGTTTACCGACATGAGGGGGTCGCCGTCGGCGAAGTGCGCAAGCAGCGCGGCGCGGAGGAATGCCGCCTCACCGCCGAACCGGGATGGGCCGTCTGTTTCCGAGCCGTCTACGATGAGAACGCGAAGCCGGTCACGGACAGGAACAGTCAGGCGCGCTGCATTGTCGCCCGGCACCCTGTCCCCGGCGATACGGAGCTCGATCCTGTGGTTTCCGCCGTCGAGGGTAAAGCTGAAACGGACCGGGTTCCTCGCCTGGGGCTTGCCGATCACGACGTGGCCGACGCGGCGCGATGCGCCCTGTGCGCCCCCGGCGGCGAAGCAATCGACCGTGATGGGCGTTGCGGGCGGCTCACCGTGGCAGGCAACCGTCGCGGCGACGCCCATGCTGTCGCCGGCCGCGACGATTGGGTCTTCCGATTCGATGCCCTCGAGTGCGATGTTGGCGCGGCCGCCGTCGTCGACGTTGACGAAGTAGAGTCTCGGTCTCGGCCGTGCGGCGGCGAGACGGCGGAGCAGCGCCGTCCATTTCGGGTCGTCGGGCTTGGGCCAGGTCCCGGCCTGCATGTCGGTGACCACGTATATCTCGCGCTGTCCGGCGTCGAGCGGCTCCAGCGCTTCCCAGGCGCGGGTGACCGACTTGAGGATGGATGACCCGCCGTCGGCCGGCCGGGCCTTCTCGATCTGTTCCATGACGAACGCGGTGTCACGGCTTGGCTCGGGAACAACGTCGGTCATCAGGTCGCCGGCCAGGAAGAGAGACGCGGCGGAGCCGGGAGGCAGGCCGGCGACGACCTCGGTGGCGAGCCGCCGGGCGGTCGCGAAGCGGGAGCCGGACGGAGTGGAGTGTTGCATGGAAAGGCTGGCATCGAGGACGATTGCGGCGGAGAGGTCGCTGCGCGCGCCGAGCGGGCGGAAGGCGCCGGCCATGATGGAGGGGCGCGCGGCGGCGAGGCCGAGCGCGGCGAGCGCGAGGGCGCGGAGGGCCATGAGTATCATCTCACGGTACTGCATGCGCCTCTTGCGCTTCCGCAGGGCCGCGAGCACGAAATCGAGGGCAGCCCAGCGCACGTGGCGGTAGCGGCGGCGCATGAGGAGGTGGATAAGGATCGGCACCGCTCCGAGCGCGATAAAGGGCCACAACCATGGAGCGAGGAGGGTCATGTGTTGCACGTCCTCCGGTAGGACGTATCAACGTCCAACATCCAACGTCCAATATCCAGCGTCCAAGGCAGAGAAATCGGAACTTGGGCATTGGGCGTTGGGCGTTGAGCGTTGGGCGTTGAACCTCCGCTCTGGCACTGAGCCCTGAACCCTGAACCCTGAACACTCATCTGTATCCCCCCGCTGCCCGGCTGCCTCTGGCAATGCGTTGGCGGATGGCGAGATACTCGGCCAGCGCCGTTTCGACCGGTGTTTTTGTATTGATGCGGCAGTAGTCGGCGCCGCAGTTGAGCGCGACTCTCCTGATTTCCTCCAGGTAGCCGTCCACTTCTTCGAGATAGGCCTCGCGGAGCAGGCGCGGGTTGCACGAGACGCGCATGCCGGTTTCGAGGCCGTGGAACTGGACCGGTCCCTCGAACGGGAAGGACAGCTCGTATTCGTCCAGCAGGTGGAACAGGACCACTTCGTGCCTTCTGACGCTGAGGCGCTGGATTGCATCAAGTATGTCCGCCACGCTGTCGAACAGGTCGCTGATGATCACCACCACGCCGCGTTTCGAGATTCGTTCGTTCATGGCGCGCAGCGCGGCGCCGGTATCGCTGGCGTTTTCCGCTTCGGTCGTCTCGAGCGTGGCGCAGAGCTGCCGGACGTGCACGTCCATCGAGGAGTGGCGCACGAACTCGCGGACATCGTTGTCGAACAGCCCGAGCCCGACGGCATCGGACTGCTTTACGACGAGAAACGCGAGAGACGCGGCCAGGAGCTTGCCGTACTCCAGCTTGCTCAGCTCGCCTGCAGATTCGGGCGAGTGGTAGTCCATCGATTCGCTTACATCGAGCAGGATGTGGGCGATCAGGTTCGTTTCCAGCTCGTACTGCTTGACGAAGTACCGCCCGGTCCGGGCGTAGGTGCGCCAGTCGAGGTGCTTGAGGTCGTCACCGGGCACGTAGCCGCGATAGTCGGCGAACTCCACGCTGAAGCCCCGGAACGGGCTGCGGTGCCGCCCGCTGACGAACCCCTCGACCACGCCACGCGCACGCAGCTCGAGCCGCTCGATGCGATCGAGAATCCTGGGGTCGAGATATTCGGTGTTAGCCATTGTAGGTTTCAGGTGTCAGGTTTCAGGTGTCAGCTCCGGAATGTAGGATGTGGGACTCATTTTCAGGTTTCAGTTCAGCGATGCCGCGTCGATCGGGTAGCCCGGCGGACTGTGAGCGTTGGCACAGAGGTATTCTTCACGTTGCTCCGAAACCTGCCATCGGCGGTCGCGCGGGGGCAGCTTCCGTTCGAGAGTCTTTTCCAAGCCATTCAGCATGCGAATGCATTCCTGGTAGCGCGCTCGGAAGGCAGCATAGGTTTCCTCGGTGATGTAGTCCTTCAGCTTGGCCATGAAGAGATGATGGACCGTCTCCGCTGCTTCACCCCGCCCGCGGTTGACGCCCTCGATCTTGTTGCGTACATGACGGTCGTCGTTCTTCTCGGCGAGCTGGGCGGGTGCGCTGTTCGAAGAGCGCCTGGCCTGGCCTCCTAGCTCATACTTCTCTTCCTTCGGCCACCTGTGTGTCAGGTCGCAGACCTCAATGTGGAGTTCACACAGCCTCCGATAGACATCCAGATCCTCAACAGCCAAGTACTTCCCCTGACTCATAGTCTCTTCCCCCCAAGTAGTCCTAGTCCCACCTCTGGAGCTGACACCTGAAACCTGACACCTGACACCTTCCTACCCATGCTTCTCATTCTTGGGTATCTCGCTCACTATCTGCTCTATCACCTTATCCGGTGTCATGCCCTCGGCCTGGGCGGCGTAGTTGCAGAGGATACGGTGGCGGAGGACGGGAGCGGAGACGGCGGCGATGTCGTCGCATGCGACGTGGTAGCGGCCCTGGAGGACGGCGCGGGCCTTGGCTGTCTGGACGAGGTAGATGCCCGCGCGCGGGCCGGCGCCCCAGCTCACCCATTTCTTGACGTGCTCGGGCGCGTCGTCGCGATCCGGCCGCGTGCACTGCGCCAGCCGCCGGGCGTATTGGAGCACGTGATCGGCGGCGGGTACGCGCAGCACGACCTGCTGCAGGTTGATAATGTCATCGCCCGCGAGGACCTTCTCGATGTCATCGGAGGCTTCCGCGAAGGCGGGGCTCGATACTCGCCTGATGACTTCCAGCTCGTTGTCATCCGTCGGGTAGCCGACATGAATCTTGAATATGAACCTGTCGAGCTGTGCCTCGGGCAGGGGATAGGTACCTTCCTGCTCGATCGGGTTCTGGGTGGCGAGCACGAAGAACGGATCGGGCATCGGGTGGTCCTGGCCGCCGAACGACACCTGTCGCTCCTGCATGGCTTCGAGCAGGGCGGCCTGGGTTTTCGGGCCGGCGCGGTTGATCTCATCGGCGAGGATCACGTTCGCGAAGACCGGGCCCTCGACGAACCTGAACGTTCTACCGCCCTTGGGGTCGTCATGCAGCACCTCCGTTCCCGTGATGTCCGACGGCATCAGGTCGGGCGTGAACTGGATGCGCCGGAATGAGAGGTCCATGCACCTTGCGAGTGTGCTGACGAGCAGCGTCTTTGCGAGGCCGGGCACGCCTTCGAGCAGGCAGTGGCCGCGCGCGAAGATCGCGAGCAGGAGCTGTTCGACGACCTCCTCCTGGCCGACGATGACCTTTGCGAGTTCCGTCTGCAGGCGCTTATACGCTTCGTTGAGCTTGTCGATGGCCTGCTTGTCGCCGCCGGTATCCTTCTTCTTGGCTGTCATTGGTCTATCCTCTCGTATGGTTGTTTCGTCCTACCTGTATATACGCGCAATTGGGTGCCTGACATAACTACAATACCTGCGGATGCGGCGGAGGCCCGCCGCTCTCCATGGGGCCATTCTGCGGATGCGGCGGAGGCCCGCCGCTCTCCATGGGGCCATTCTGCGGATGCGGCGGAGGCCCGCCGCTCTCCATGGGTCCATTCTGCGGATGCGGCGGAGGCCCGCCGCGCTCCATGGGTCCATTCCGAGATGGAGGGTCGGGCTCCTTCCCGACCGTATGGGCGGACGACACGGAGGTGGTAGCTGCAGGACTGTTGAGCGCGGCAGGCCTCTGGCGCATCTGGAGTTTTCCGTCCTCAAAAGTCACTATTCTCGTGTTCACGGTGGCGGTTGCTTCAATGCCGGTGCCGTCAATGGCGATTGCCGGCCCCTTGCCCTTCTGAACGGTCATGAGAATGAAGTAGTCCACGCTGTCCGCGTCGGACTCCACCGTGATCCTGCTGCCGGTCACGGTGGGCGTTGCGCCGGACGGGGACACCACGGTGCCGCGCATGGATGCCGTACCGCGCTTGCCGCGGATCGTGAACGTAGCGCCGTCAACGGTGATGTCGCGCCCGGCGGTATACATGGTCCAGGTCTTCTTCCTGTCCTTGCCGGTGACGCGGTCGATCACGGCGAACAGGGCGGGGACACCGGCATGTTCGGAGTAGTCAACCGCCATATGACGGGTTGCAGTGATGTTGTAGTTCGTCCGCCAGTTGTGGAATCCGGTGAGGTCGCCGCCCATGACGCTCACGCCGGGCTCGGGTTGTTTGAAGTACAGCGTCTTTCCCAGGCCAGTGCCGGTGTTTGGTTCAACCACGACGACGTTCTCCTTCTCGTACTCCTTCTCGCGCTTGCCCTGTCCGCCGCCGATCGCCCAGGCCGTGCTCAGGCCCGAGATACGGAAGCTGCCCTGTTCACGCAGGAACCAGGCGGGCCCGCGCGGGCGCTCGGTTTGCAGGAAGAGATGCGTCACGAAGTCGTCACCGTCGCGGTACCTGTTCCTGAGCACGAACGCGCCCTTGCGGCGGTCGACGACGGTTGTCGGCATGATCTCGCTGGGCGCCCTGGTCTTCCGCGTCGGGTCGCGGTTCACGTAGGCGGAGACGAGCGTCCAGCAGCTCATCTTCTTGAGCTGTTCGTCATCGGCGACACGGCGCTCGAGCTCCCACTGCATCGCCGGTATCAGGCTCGTTTCACACAGGTTGAGGCCCTGGGCGAGGAATGAGGAACTCAGGCCCATTGCCCTTTTCCCGCCGTAGCCGCCTCCTCCTCCGCCGCAGCCGCGTGCCATGGCGAGTGGCAGTATCCAGTCGAATCCTGTTCCGCGCGCGAGGGGCCGGCCCATGACTCTTTCGTATGCGGCGGCAAACGGGATCAGCATGTGGACCGATATGATCTGGTAAGTTTCTGTTTCAGTCTTCCAGCCGTGGTCGCCGACCGCATGTATCCCCCAGGCGGTGGCATGGCGCTGTACGGTCCTGAGCAGGAAAGGCGGGTCCTGCCGCTCGCCGGTTTCGCGGTAGGCTTTTGCTGCGTGTTCGTATTGCGCTACTGTTCGTTGAAAGCGCTTCCATTTGCCGATCATTGGGCCGACTTGGGCGCCGACGAAGCGGGGACAGATGATCCGGCCGGTAACTTCGAGCAGGATACTGTGCTGTCCGGGGTCGAGCCGGACACCTGCTCCTTCCGGGACAGGACGACCGTCTATCCATATGTTGGCTCCACGGTAGCCCGCGGGGTGTATGCAGCGGAAGATGCCTTCGGACACTCCTTCGGGAGCGCGGATCACTGTCGAGAGATACGTTGTGGTTGAAGGTCCGGCATCCGGCAGTACCAGGCAAGCCGGAACATGGTCCAGGTACGCCACTGTTGGAGTTTGAATGGCGGAAACGGGCAGGGGCGACAGCTTCCCCTTGTCGGCGCCGTAGAGCCAGTTGGTGATGAGTGTATCGGGCCTGAATTCCCAGACGGGGCCTGTCGGCCTGGTTACCGTTGCCTTGAACTGTTCCGCCGGCGTGCATGCCGCGGGGGCAGTCACGCCGAGCCGGCCGCGTTCGCGGAGCATTGCCAGCATTGCCATGCCTGCGCCACCCGTGCCGATGGCGGTCCAGTTGCTGTTCGGCCCGTTGTTCCAGTTCCCGTACAGGCCCTTGCGCTGGTTCACGATGCCGCCGGCTGCGCAGAACTGCTTTGAGAGAAGGTCAAGATCGCGCGGCGTGAGCTGGTCGTGCACGAGATCGAACGTAATCGCCAGCATAAGCAGTCCGCGCGCTACGTTGTGCGCGTGGCCTCCGAGGCGGATGTTCCAGACCCTGTGACGGACGTGCGCCGCGGCTGCCTTGCCGTGCTCTTCTTCCCCGAAGACCGAGTAGAGGAAGCCCTGGCCGATGGAGCGGTCCACCCCGTTGTCACGCTCGTCCGGCTCCGTGGCGAGACGTGCTCGTATCGCTTTCAGTATGCGACGGCCCCATTCGGTTTCGGCACGCTCCCGGAGTTCAGGTATCTCATGTCTACGGAACAGCAGGCGGGGGTGCTCGCCTTTCTCCACCGGCTTGTAGCCCCTTGGCGGCGAGGGTAGCTCCGCGACCGCTGCCTCGACGGTGCCGGACATATCCAGGCCGTTGAACCAGCCGGTATGGGTGCCGTTCGTGCCTTTGACCGGATCATGGGTCAGTGTGATGTCATACTCCGCGAATCCGCCCTGGACCCAGGGATCGTCGAGAATTAGCATTTCGACGTGGAGGCGGGTCGTTTTCTCGGATTCCTCCACGACGCGAAGGACGCCCTCGTGCGTGGCCTGGTTGTAGGAGCGCGCGAAGCCCCAGACCTCGGATTCCCATTTGCCGTTCCGGCGGCCCAGGTGCAGATCGAGATTGCGTGGCTTCTCGGGCTTGCCCTTTCTCTGACCGGACAATGCGTTGCTGAGCGCCAGCCGCACGCTCGCATTGTCGGGAAACGCCGCCTTTGCCTCTGCGCAGAGGCAGGTTACCAGACAAAGCACGGGGACGAGTGGGCGTATGGTCATTGGACAGGATAGTTCCATATTTTGCTGTATGGATGCAAGTGACTCACGTCTATGTGGCCGAAATCCTGTAAGGAAAGGGGGTTCTACGTACAAGTTGTAGCTGAAGGGGCGTTACAATTGCAGTTTGAGCAGCGTACGAGGGGCCCGGCCGCTATGGTAGGGGTGTGTGTCGTTGCCGCCGGTCTCCTGGCGGCAACGAATGCGCACGCCACGGCGTATGCGAGGCTCGTCCAGGAGCGATACCGGTGGCGTAACGACGACGCGTCGTCAACCTGGAAGCAGCCCGCCGACACTCCTCATACCAACCAGGCCCGCAAGGTCAATATCCGGCTTCGGCTCTGCCTGAAATGCGAGGCCGAGGACAAGGTGATCGGGCCGGAGAACGGTCCGGCCCAGCTGCAGTACACCACGGATACCAACGGCACATGGGAGGCAGTGGCGGTCGAGGACCAGCCGTTGACGCCGTTCCGCATGAGGCTGACCGATGCGTACGCCAACGGAAGCACGGCGGATCCCTCTGTTCTGCCGACGACAGGCACGCCTATCACGCTGGGCAAACAGGTGGAGTACCCGACAAACGGGTTCGGCGGCCTGAGCATGGCGAACGGCCAGTACTGTAACGCCGAGTACTGCTTCGAGGCGACCGCGAAGGCGACCGCGGGTCAGACCTACTATTTCCGCGTCCAGCTGGTGAACGGGAGCAGCACATACCCGATGCCCGCCCCCCTTACCATCGAGACGAACGAGCTCGTGGAGGCGCCGGTGATCGTGAGCCGGCTAAGCGTAACGGGGCAGGTTGGCGTGAGCGTCGACTATACCGTACAGGCCACCGGTCCCGAGCCCATAGGTTACACCATCGCGGGCCTGCCGCCCGGGCTGGCCCCGGACGGGCCGCGCGGCATCGCGGGCACGCCGACGACCGCCGGCGTATACCCGGTGACGCTCACCGCGACGAACGCTCACGGCGGCGATACGAACACAGTGAACCTGGTCATCATCGAGCCTGATCCGCCCACGATCGTCAGTGACCTGCTTGTGCCTGCGCAGGTTAACGAGTTCTTTGAGTACCGTATCCTGGCCGACGGTACACCGCCGATCGACCTGCAGGCATCGGGCCTGCCGTTCGGCTTCACGTTCGACGGGGTCGATCGGATAAGCGGGTGGCCCACTGCAGTGGGGACGCAGACCGTTATGCTGACCGCGACCAGCATCTACGGCAGCACGAACGAGATCCTGAGCATAGTGGCGGCTCCACCCGTGCGGCCACGCGCGCCGGGCGCGCTCACGGTTACGCCTGTTGACAGTTCATCCGTCCGGCTCGACTGGCTTGATCACGCGTTCGATGAGGACGGCTACGAGATCCAGCGCGCCTACGACAACGTGAACTACGAGGTCGTGGGTTCGGTCCCGGCGGACTCGACGACGTACGTGGATAGCGGCCTGGAGCCGGACCACCTGTACTACTATCGGGTTCGCGCCGCAAACTCGGACGGATGGTCGGAGTTCTCCAACTGGCAGTTCGGGCGGCCCCACAGGTCCGTGGCACAGAACGCACGTGTACGTGAGTTCTCGGCCTGGCGCAGGCCGGACGGTGGCGCGGACCTGATCTGGGTCGACGACTACGATGACGAGACGGGGTTCCGCATCGAATGCAGCGAGAACGGCGGGGCGTACCAGCTAGTCGATGTTGTGCCTTCAAACACGACGAGCTACGTTGATGTGGGATTGCACGCCAATACGTCCTACATGTATGCAGTCTCGGCCGTTGGTCCGTCGCTAGAATCGGGGCCGACTAACTGTCCGCCGCTGATATGGGGCGATATCTGGTACGGAAGCGCCATCTCGAGCTGTACGAACGGGGTTGCGACACCGACCGACGTGTCGGCTGTAAGTACCTGCACTTCCGAGAATGTGATCATGTGGACGGACAACGCGACGAACGAGGCCGCGTACAGTGTTCTCTGGTCGTTCGACGGTGTGCAGTTCTACCAGGTTGCGCGGGTCTCTTCAAATGTCACGTCATATGTTCACCAGGGCACCTGGAGCGGCTACCCTTACCACTACCGCGTATGCTCCATCCTCGGTGGGTGGAGCCACTCAATGCCCTCCGAGACGGTCACGGTGACAACGCGGTCGCCGAATGCGGCAATTCCGCCTCCCACTCATGTCCAGGTTTATTCCGTCAGCGGCACTATCGAAAGAGTCACCTGGACCGACAACACGACCAACGAGACGGGGTTTGCTATCGAGAGTAACCGTCGCCGCGTCGGGGTGGTTGGGGCGAACGTCACCGAGTTTATCCATCCGTACTCCGGGCACTACCGTGTGCAGGCGCTTACGCCCAACGGGGATTCACCCTACAGTGCGTGGGCCGAGCGCGATACGAGCACGCCGCCTTCGACGGCCCGGCTCACGAATCTCACCGCAAGCGTGGCATCGTCGTTCCTGGTGAACCTGTCCTGGACTCGGCTTGGAGGGGAGGTGAACGCGACGATTCAGCGTTCATCGGATGGGGTGCACTTCGAGGGTGTCGGCTCGGCGATTGACGCGACGACGTTCGCTGACCGCACGGTACGGCCCGGTGTCACGTACACGTATCGCGTCTGGCCGAGGGGATTTCGCGACGGGGCGTCCAACACGGACACTGCCACGACACCAAACTACACCGGCACTCCGTCGGCCCCGTCATCGTTATCCGCCACGGGCGTTTCGCGGACACAGATCAACCTGCGCTGGCGGGACAACTCGCAGGGAGAAACCGGGTTTGAGATCCAGCGTTCGCTCGACGGCGGCTCGAACTACACCACTCTCGCGATGACGGAGCCGAATGCGACCGTGAAGGCGACGTACTGCGATACGGGGGTGACGGTCGGCCAGTCCTATACCTACCGGGTCAGAGGGGCGGGACCCGGTGGGGACTCGGGCTGGGCCGGCCCCGTCTCCGCTTCGTCGGCGGGCAGCAACCCCGGCGTGTCGGTAACGACGCGGAACCAGGCCTTCTTCCGGGAGTTGATCGTCAACGGGACGGCGGCGAACGACCACATCCTGGTCAGCCAGGACGGCGATACGTTCAGCGTGACGGCGAACGGTGGGGCGCCCATCGATCGGGCCGGTCCGTTCGGGCTGATCCTCGTGCGGGGCAAGGACGGCGACGATCGACTGATCGTTGACGGGACGGTCGCCGTTCGTGCCAACGTGTACTGCGGGAAAGGGAACGACACGGCGTGGGCGCTCGGCACGAACAAGAACACGATCGTCGCAGTGGGGGAAGGCCGGGATGTCTGCGTTGGCAACGGCATCAACACGAGCTACTGGGTGGATCAGAACGGGGTCGACCGGGTCCATGCGTCGGCGGCGGAATGGGCGAGGGGCGGCATCCATCGCATTGCCCGTTTCCACCAGCTCTGGTCCCAGGACCCCGGCAACTCCCGGTACTTGAACAAGGAGTTGGACGGTCAGAACCTGCCCGATCCCGGCAATACGTTTTACCCGAACGGGTCGCCCGGATACCCGGAGAATCCTCTTTGGGGAACCGGAGCCGGGGTATTGGATACCGACCAGGGATTCCATCAGAACTGTCCGTGGGTTGCGCATTACGGTGCGTTTGCGCACTCCCATCCAGAGTTCCTGGAAGAAATGGCAGTGGACCTGGGAGATGCGACCTACGCATTTCATCTTGGCGATCTGGACGCGCAGGGCTTCTTCCGCGCGGATGGCCAGATCAACCCTCCGCTGGTCGGCGGGTTCGGGCCGAGCGGGCAGCAGTGGTATCCTATCTTCGAGAAGGTGTACCATGGTTGGGGGTTCGGTCTTCCCGGGCCCGAATCCTGTCTTTACGGGAGTGTTGACCTGTGGAGCGGCGATGAGAACGTCTACCGCCAGATCCGTGATGCGCTTGCGGAGAAGCATGCGGTCAGCGGCGGGAACAACGGGAGCCGTGACCTGTGGGCGCCCGTCATAAGACAGGGCCATGTCTACAGCATAGTCCAGGCGTACCGCGGAGCCGACGGCACGCCGTTGTTCACGGTACGAAATCCCTACGGCGTGCACTATGCCTACAGCTATGGACGGCGGAACCCGGATTGCGGGCTTTCCACCGTCACGATCGACCAGCTCAAGGCCAACTTCAACGTGAGCATGATCCGGTACCTTGTTCCCCCGTCGACGAATACGGGGGTTGTTATCGAGCAGCTGGACCTGGATGTTGACGGCATGGGTGACACGTGGGAGATCTCGCATTTCGGGGGCACGATCGTGCGGCACGGCTTGCTGGCCGAGGACTGGGACGGCGACGGGCACTGTGACCGTTACGAGTTCCTTGCCGGGACGTTGCCGAGGGTGGCTTCATCATGCCTGGCGATCACGCAGGTGGCTACGCCGGGGCCGACCAACATCGTTATCAGCTGGCCGAGCGTGGCCGGGAGGTTTTACGGCATTTCTTGCGGGAGCAACCTGGCCGAGGGGTTCTCGACGCCTGTGGCATCGGGGATTCCCGCGGACCCGCCCATGAATACGCATACCGTGAGTGTTGGCGGCGCATCGTGCCGCTTCTACCGCATTGTGTTGGAGTAGGGTACAGGGTCATACCTAGACTTTAGCGGCTTAATCAATCTCAACTGCGACAAAAAACAAGATAATTTGAGCACGACCAGATACGGTCAGCAGTGAAGGTGACAGGTCGAAGGTGCAGGTGCAGCGGAAGCCGGAGTCATTATTGAG
>Ga0272442_10000244_pt1 | contig 92052 bp, 76 predicted proteins | sample SSMForm2O_FD_200262 | JGI IMG/M metagenome (GOLD analysis project Ga0272442, IMG submission 200262) | Marine sediment archaeal communities from Little Sippewissett salt marsh, Falmouth, MA, United States - SSM-Form-2O | ecosystem: Environmental > Aquatic > Marine > Wetlands > Sediment ...
GTTCGTCGGGCAGCAGGCGCAGCCAAACCACGGGCTCCGCTGATACTTGCCGTCGCTGGCCAGCGGATTCGGGTAGAAGAATCTGTCGCCGCTCAGCGAGATCCCGGAAAGAAATCCGTTGTAAATAACGCGTTCCAGAACGTCGATGTACTTGGCATCGGCGTGCAACAACGCCATCCGATGGTTCCACATCGCATTGGCAATAGCGGCGCAGGTTTCACAATAAGCCTCCTTGTTGGGCAGCTCGTAACCAACGCCGAAAGACTCGCCGCCGCCGCGGGCGCCGATCCCCCCGGTGATATACAGCTTTTTCGATACGACGTCCTGCCATATCCTCTCGAGTGCTCGAGTGTAGCCGGTCTTCGGCGTCAGGGCGGCGACGTCCGCCATGCCGGTATATAAATAGCCAGCCCGGACGGCGTGTCCGACCGCACGGTTCTGTTTGACGACCGGTTCATGGTCCTGGCAATAGTCGCCATAGATCTCGCGTTCCCCGGCCCGGCCGCGCTCGTCGAGAAAGAATCGGGCCAGCGCCAGATACCTGGCGTCGCCGGTGACGCCGTACAATTTCACGAGTCCGATCTCGATCTCCTCATGGCCCGGCACGTCCCGCCTTTTGCCGGGTCCGAAAACGCGGTCAATCAGATCGGCATTTTTGATCGCCACGTCAAGCAACGTCCGTTTGCCCGTTGCCCGATAGTGCGCCACGGCGGCTTCGTACATATGCCCGACGTTGTACAGCTCATGGCTGGACTGAAGGAGCGACCAGCGCGTCTCGCCGGCCCCCCGGGGCAAACGACCCGGATCGATGGTACGGCACGTGTACAGATAACCGTCCTGCTCCTGCGCCGCGGCGATCTTGGCGATCAACTCGTCCAGATACTGATCCAGCTCGGGATCGGGATAAAGGTTCAACGAGTAGGCGGCTCCTTCGATGACTTTGAAAACGTCCGAATCATCAAAGCGAATACCTTTGAAGGGTCCTTCCATCAAACCGCCGGCCTTGGCGAAATTGTCGATTCGCCCGGTTTCCTCGCATTTCTTGAAATCATAGGGGATGGTCACCTCACGATTGGTCTGCATTCGCGGCGTCCAAAACGCATCGGCGAAGGTGACCGCCGTGAAGGGCACCGCCGTCACACGCTCAGGTCTCTGCACCTGGCAACCCGTCAGACATAAAAAGAAACCCGCTATCGAAATGGCGATAACACGATGTTCTGTTTGCTTTACCCTCTTCATTCTTCACTCCTTTGAATCATATATAAAAAACTGGGTGTCGCTCCTATGGACACTCTTGCGAGCCTTCAAGGCCGGTTTTAGGTTTTTGCGTCCGCCTCAATGATTGTTTCGGTCGGACCCAATAGTTTATAGCGAATGCCGCGCCAACAGATCGTCCTGCCGAAGGCGGAAGAGACGATGAGAAACAACAGTAACAGGGACCATAACCAAAATGCGAGGATGTCGGCCACATAGGCCGCCCGCATCGCTCGACGCTGCGGGGCGAGTAATTGACGCGCCATTCGCTGGCGGAGGATCACGCGCACCAGTTGACTCGCAAAAAACACCACCGGCACGGCGGTTACCATCGGCAGGCTCTTGTGTTGAATCATGGCGGCGTAGATCGCCAGCCCCGCGGCGCCCCACGTGCCCAACACCGAATACAAACTGCTCAACAAGCCGATCCACCAAATTTTCGGAGCGCTCACGCGGGTAATGAGGAACTGCCGCCGGCTGAATTCAAAAAGACTGCGCCACGTCGCGCGCTCGAAGGAGGCCACGAGGCAGGCGGGAACGAACGCCACTCTTAAGCCCGCCTTCTTGACGGCGCAACTCAATGACAAGTCGTCGCTCAAGACTTTCGGCCAGATTTGACCGAGTCCCAGCTTGCGAAACACGTCAACGCGGATCGCCATCGATCCGCCCCACGCCTGATTGAAAGGCGTATTGCCGAGCAATTGAGCGATCTTGGCGTTCAAGGCCGAGAGGGCAAGGCTTGCCAGGTTGTTCTCCTTCGGGATGTACCATCGGTAGCCGCTGGCGACGCCGTTCTTGGGCTGCCGGAGGGGATAAACGAGATGGCTAAGCCAGTTATTGCGGACGCAAATGTCGGAATCGGCAAAAGCCAAAACTTCAATATCCTCGCCGATTCTTTCATAGCAATACAGCAAATTATGAATCTTCTGGCCGCACGATTCCCCGTAGCCCGCCACAAATATCTGCACATCCTGAGCTTTCGAATCCGCCTCAAGCTGCTTTTTCAGACCGACCAATTGGCTATAAGCGGGATCCGACTCATCCGACACGACAAACCACAGCAGATAGTTCTCGTAATCCAGGTTGAAGAATGAGGCGATATTCTCACGAAACGACGCATCCAGTCCCTTGCACGGAATAATCAACACCGTTCGCGGCCGGTACCAGGAACGTTTCCTTTTGTACTTTTTAAGAGCAAATCGACAGTTGCTGTACGTTTGAAACAAGAAGACCAATTGTGAGACAATAGCCAGCAGAGCGATGTAGTCGTACCAATCCATTTTCGTTTCTTACATCCCGTATTCTGATCAAGCCGTGCTTTAGGGCACTGAAGCCAGCGGCACGATCGATTCCATTAGTTGCTCAATAGTGTAGGATTTTGCCAGATCGATCGGGAGGAGGCAACCGTGATTATGGCTGGAATCAACAATTAATAGATTCGTCCCGGCCTGTCCCCATCCCTTTTCTTGCGGCTGATGACCGAGGATAAAGATATCACAGTCCAACAGTTTGGCCATACGATTGAGCAGCGCTTGACTGTGGTTTCTGCCCCATGTCAGCAGATACGCCGATCCCGGCCTGACGATATCGTTGACCTTTAGCGGCCGGTGAAAGATCTCCGGATCGAATCGATCCACAAGGCGATTGGCGGGCAACGAATGTGAGACCCATATTCCGCTCTCGCACTTGAGGGCCAACGGCTGTGAGAATAAAAGCTGCCTCGTGGCCAATTCAACACCCGCGACGGCTTTCTGAAATTCCCGCTCCATGGCCAAATGCATGGCCCGGTTCATCTCCCGGCCGTCCTTCATCACTTCGTTGTTATTGATATACGCCGTATCGTGGTTTCCCATAATCACATGGACGCGGTCGGGATAGCGCAGTTTATAACGGATAACGTCGTACAGGAGCTGATACGAAAGACAGCTCCCCTGACCATCTTCAGGGCCGCCATGGATCACTTCCTGAATAAGAACGTGCCGGTCGGATTGGTTGGCCAAATCGGCAAAGGACACGATTTTCTCGAAATTCCGCCGATGTCCATGCAGGTCGCCGCTGAGAATCAGGCTGCCTTCAGCGGGCAAGTGAACGACGTTATCACGTCGATACTTGTCTGCATGATTGGCTTCAATGCCCTTTTTCAGCAAATCAATGACTGTTTGAGGCATTTTTACTCGTTTTGATCTTTCCCCCAAAGATACTGCGCACCATCAGGTCCAGCCTCGATACGACCGTCATCATATTGGGAGGTCGCTGAGTAGGGTCTTCCTCGATACAATCCATAACAAGCTTTGAAATCCCTACGGGTATCTGTCGTTTCAACTCGTGGGGCGCTCGGCGCGGCACCGTGACGGGCAAACCGAATTTATTCTTCTTGGGGATCAGCGTCGGGGCGTGTTTTCCAGTCAGTGCCCAGTACATGGTCGCTCCGAGGTTGAAGATGTCCGTTTTCGGACTAAGAGGCCGGCGTTTCACCTGTTCGGGCGCGATATAATCCGGCGTCCCCTGGATTCTCGTCTTGATGGTGCCGATCTTGCAGCTCTGACCCAGATCGATAATTTTAATCGTGCCGGACTTGTGGATCAGGATATTATTGGGTTTCATGTCACAGTGGACAAATCCATGCTGATGCATTGCATTCAGGCCGCTGGCCACCATTCGGAACACGATCAGAACGTCCCCCAGACTCAATGCGGACGAGTCCTCGAGGCTTTTACCATCAAAGTACTCCATGGAAAGCAGCATTTCTCTGACCTTGAACATGCTGCGTATTTTCCTCAAATCATAGCATTTTCGGACGTATGGGTGGTCAATATGCCGAGCGACCTTGTATTCGGTTTCCACCTGCTCGAAGATTCTCGAGTCCTCCGGCTTCTCGAAAATGACCCGCTTGAGAGCGACTCTCATTTCATTTTCTTCGTCGGAGGCCAAATAAATTGTGCTGCGGGCACCGGTTCCAATTCGCCGGATAATCGTAAAACCGCCCACATCAAGGATATCTTTTGCCATATTATTACAGTCAATCCAAGGACTATTTCATCGATGGATATCCATCCAGATTCTCTTAGGATGCGCCAAATGAGCCGCGTGTTCGATCCATTCGTCCGTCCGACAGTAAAATCCCCGTTTGTATAGGACGCAGAATAAACACCCATCCCTACGAAATTTTCTTTAAAATACCTAAAAATATACAAAAACCACCTTTATATCGAACACCAGACCGCCCTACTTAAGCTGGGTAAGCAGGAGAGTATACAACAGGATTGGGCATTTATCCAGTATCAAGGCGATTTTTCCGCCCCTCGATCAAGGAAAGTAAGCGATCCTAATGAATTGCGCGTTTGGTAATCGCCCGGTTTGAAGCAGAATGCCAAGCCTTATGGCCAAGAATAACACGGGCTGCATCGAGGCCAACAATTGGGACACACGGGGGAAATTCCGTCTCTGGGATCCCAAACGATTTTTCTTTTATTGCAGAAACTGGATATAGGCATTGGCTGGGAAGACCTAAAGGAACTGAAAATAGCCTCGGATTGTGCATCCGGAGATATTGAACCGGGAGGTCATGACGTGTCATCCATCAGCATATGATTAATCATTTGACCCATGCTTGAGTAAGACTTCGATAGCGGCTGTGTTTCTCCTTGGCTTGGCTAATCCCAGTGGCGTCTGGCCCAACGAGGTTTTAGCATTGACATCAGCCCCCTTAGCTATAAGCAACTCAATAATCTCAGGCCGGTCGTGATACGCTGCCCAGTGTATGGGCTGATAATCCCATTTATCCTTTGCTTTTATGTCAGCGCCATGAGCGATTAATACCTCTACCACGTTCTTATTGCCGAACCTGGCGGCATAATGCATGGGAGTAAACTCATAATCATCATCCCGCCCATCCACCTTAGCGCCTTTGCCCAAAAGCAATTCGGTAGTATCTTGGAATCCATTCACGGCTGCATAATGTAGAGCTGTTAGGCCTTGTTTATCTTTCGACGTAAAATCTGTAGTTCTTTCCAGTAGTAATCGCGCAATATCTATCCTATTGCCAGAGAAGGCATAGTCCAAAGGCGTCTTACCTCTGCTGTCTTCAACATTGATATCGGCACCCTTTTGAATGAGCAGTTTGGCAAGGTCCTTGCGTCCTTCGCTCACAGCGGCATGAAGTGCCGTATATGGCCCGGCATTGATATCAGCACCATTGGCGATAAGCAATTTAACCATCTCAATATTGTTGTCAATGTAGGGTGTTTCCTGTAACGAAGCCCAGCTTTCGGGAGCGTTGACATTTGCTCCATGAGCAATAAGGTATTTAGCTATGATTATATTATTCTCGTCGACTGCAACGCACAATGGCGGCCATGATCCCGCATTAACATCGGCACCAGCTTCGACGAACAACTCTACGATTTCCATCTTGCCCGATTCGACCGCCCGGCATAGTGGAGTAGCTTTTTTGTCATCTCGGGCATTTTTATTTGCTCCCTTTGAGAGGAGCGCTTTGACCTGATCAATATTACCGTCAGCTGCAGCCTGATGGAGTGGATACGTCTGTTTCTTCGTCTCTGGTCTGACTTCCACTATTGGTTTCTCTTCCCCTTTCGGATCTGTTACCCAAGGCAAGAATATACATGTCTGCCGCTCGCCCCCATGATAAATGGTTTGACGAGCGGTAACCAAAGTGGCATCAGCGTTATGGTCAGTTTCAGTATTATGATTTCGGTCGTACCATGGAAAATCAGAACTCGTAATGTCGAGGCGAACTCGATGCCCCGGAAGGAACGCATTTGAGGTCGGTCTCATGCGGATCGTGTATTTGACAACCTCACCCGGAGCGACCAAGCTGGGCTTTGCCAGCCCATCTCGATACCGTGCCCGCACCATTCCCATGGAAACGTCCCGTCCAAGGCCGCCAGGATGAACATCAATTAGTCGCACAAACCAGTCAGTGTCCCGAGCTGAAGACGATGCGTATAACTCAACTATGGGATTACCAGTAACTTCGAGACGTTCACCTAACGGTTCTGTCTGATAGACGAGGATATCCTCACGCTCAGCCAGAGACCGCTGGTCGACGGCAATCGGGCGGGCTGTTCCATGTGGGGTTGGGACTGGATTCTTGGGATCATATAGGTAATGGTCCATTCCAGTGAACTCCGGCTCATCAGTGACCAGTCTCCCCTGGCCCTTGGGGGTATTTGCATTACCATTGCTCGTGAGATAAAGAACCTTCTGCTTTGTTCGACGAAGCGGCCAATAGTGCTCATCTCTCCATTGGTTGTCACCCATGATAAAAATTTTTATGGGCGGGTCTTTTTGCACTCCGTTTTGGATTCCTTTGAGCCAATAATCGAACCACCGAATTTGCAGAGCAGTCATGTTCAAGAAAGAGTCTGGTCCAAAATCGATGTTACCAAAAGAGCTGGCAGGTCTGCTATGACCCCATGGGCCGATGATGATGCGAGAACCGCTCCGAGCTACTTCCGTTTTGGCCTCTTTGACCATGGTTCGGAAAAGCAACAGATCCCCAAGGCCGTGGTCATACCAACCGGTTATTTCAAGGTTGGGGACAGCGATCTCCTTGATGCCTTCATCAAGCTTCCAGGGATCAACATTTGGGCGCCTTAGCCATTTCTTTGCCGCTTCGGTCTCGTAACCGAAGAAATCACTTGGTAGCTCCGACCATGGAAGCCAAGAAATCCACCTTTCACGATCCTTTTGCCATAGCTTCTGGGCTTCCCAGACAGCATGCACGCCCGGGACATTTTCTCTTCGCCGCATATCGGGGGCCATTATAGTCCACCACTGCGGTCGGATACCGGGGCGGATTCCGCCAGGTCCTTCTACATCTGTGAGTTTCGCTGCTCCGCCAACAAACGTTGACATGCAAATTAACGAAGGGGGCCGCAACGGTGCTAGCCGCCACTGCAAGAACGCATTGTACGATCCTCCAAATGTTCCAATTTTGCCAGTCGAACGAGGTAGCTTGGCAGCCCACTCCACTGTATCGTATCCATCCACAGCGTCATGCGTCTTTGACCGGTAGAAAGACTCCCATATTCCATCGGATTTATATCGCCCCCGGGCATCCTGGCTAACAACGAGATATCCGGCCTTGACGAACTGATCGAAACTACCATCCTTTCCGTACGGTGTTCGCTGTATAAGCACAGGATAAGGCCCGCCGCGGTCTGGCCGATGAATATCGGCTCTCAGAATAGTGCCATCCCGCATCGGAACAGGAACGTTTCGCTCGATCTTGACTCCAAGCTCTTTGCCTTCAGAACCGGCCAACGTACCGCAGAAAGATATTACAAGCATTATCCCAGCAAGAAGACATGTTTGACATTTCTTTCCCATATCTAATACTCCCTCATGTTCGTGCTGGCTTCTTCCGGTACGGTACAGAATGTTGATGATATACCTCTCATGGCCTTACCTTCGACAGGCAAAAACCAAACCATTGGCGGCCACCTAAGAGAAGATGGACAACTCAACGATAAAATTATACTTGGGATGCATTGAATTCCAAGTGATATCGCATTATTAGTGAGTTGCAGCCTGTAAACGCAACAGCTTTTATCACTGGTCGAATTCAAGGGCGAGAGCGTCGATCCAGGCATTTAGAACTTTGTCAGCCAACACACTATTACGCTGATATCGATGTTAGATCCAATGCCTGGCGGGCCTCCTTGGGTGTCATAGGTTCCAAACCCATGGTCTCCATGAGGGCCTTGACCTGGCTCACCAACTCAACATTGCTGGAGGCGGCTTTATCGGGCGCATAATAAAAGCTATCCTCAAATCCGACGCGCACCGCCAAAGCACCCAGGCCCAGCGCTGCGCCAAGGAGCCGAAAGTCTTTCATGCCGTCGTGCGTCAGACCCCATGTTGATTCGCCCGGAACGGCAGCCTGCATGACATAGAGATTCTCCGGCGTCGCTTGGATGGCGCTTTCAAACCCAAGGCAAATATTGAAATGCATGGGACGGGACACGAGACCCTCGTCAGCGATTCTATGGCACGTTCCGATCATGCTCAGGTCAAAGACCTCCAATTCCGGCATGGTCTTGCTTTCCTGCATACGTCCGGCCCAGTATCGGATATCCGGAAGTGTATTGATATAGACGTCATTCCCGAAGTTGCACGATCCCATGTTCAGCGAAGCCACTTCCACACGCGGATCTTTCAGGGACACACATCTTTCCTCAAGCGACAAGCTGGAGAGTCCGCCGGTCGAACCTTGGATGATAATATCGGATTCAGCCCGAATCAAGTCGAGCGTGCGGGCAAAGACATCCATCGCTGCGGTCTGCCGACCATATTGGTCTCTCACGTGTAAATGAACCATGGCCGCACCCGCTTGAGTACAGGCAACGACTTCCTGTGCGATCTCGTCTGCGGATTGAGGATTGCGACAACCGGCCGGCATGTCTGAGCCTGGGTGCTTTACAGGAGCAACGACGATCATAACCTTTTTTTTCATCATAGCACATCCCTTCTAAGATTCCTCTCTGGTCCTGTCGCACGGGATATTATACCACGTGGAGAAAAGTCACGCAATTGAGATGAGAAACTCACTTCGGCCATGGAAGGTGACTGCTCCATCTCTCTTGGGAGTCTGAAGGGATAGATCTCCGCCTGTTTGATCCCTTCATTTCAAATGGATCCTTTCGCAACTTGCCAGACCCAACGGTTATTCATATACTACACTCTGTGTGGCTCTGCGTACGACAGACGCACTCATAAACCGTATATCCTCGTAAAGGAACGACGACATGCATCAAGAAGAAACCGAACAGACACTCGTGCTCATAAAACCGGACGCATTGAAGAATTCCGTGACGGGTTTCCTGCTCTCCCAACTGTCAGAGTTTCATACCGGTTCACGATTTGCAGCGACCAAGATCGTCCAGGTCAACAGGATGCTTGCCGAACAACACTACGCCGAACACCAAAGCAAGGCATTCTATCCTTCTCTTATCGATTTCATCATGGGCTATGCGCACTACCCCGACGATCCCGGCAAACGCAGAGTCATTGCCATTGTCTATCGTGGTCCCCATGTTTTGCAGAAGATACGAGATGTGGCCGGCCCGACCAATCCACATGTCGCGCGCGAGGAAAAGCCGGGATGTATCCGTGCCTTGGGCACGTTGGTTCCGATCAAGGACGCGGCCGGACGGGTGATTAGCGAACGCATGGACAATCTTATCCACGCTTCAGCCACACATGCTGACGCCGAGCGGGAAATCAAACTCTGGTTCGAGCCGTGCGATATCCCACCCCTGATGCGCGCCTATCCTACGGATGTATGTCAGGAACACTACTATCTCAGGCACGGTGAGTTGTGCGACACCTACGAGCCAGGCGGTATCTGTTTGCTTGCCCCGGGTGATGTGGTCTGGCGGTCTGATTTGGAGCTCCTGCGTCTGCGGGGTCAGAACGCACAGGCTGTGCCGAATCTCGATACTGTGGTTGCCAAGTATCTCATTAACAGAAATTTGCCGGACGATTAGAGATTGGCCATCGACGGTGTCCGTCGGTATGCCATGCATCAAATCAGCTCGACGGGCATTTATCAGGTTCCATTATATTGGGGATTTCCTGAGACTTCAGAAACGGCGCAGAAATTTTGATTTTCGCAAGAGTTCGCATTCTTTCGCGTTTCTTCGCATCTTATCGCGGTATTTAAAGCGCAAAACGGTATAAAACGGTAGTGGAATTTTGGCGATGTTGGGATGCTTTCTGTCGGGTTGTCAAGAGATCATCTTCGTATCCGAACAAAGCCTATCTCCAAGGCTCTGCGGCGGTAGCTACTTGGGTTTGCCGGTCTTACCTTGACAGGGCAAGACTAACTTTGCTCTCATTTATTCCGAGGGCCGCCGTAGTATAGATAAGCACGCCCTTGTTTTGCCCCGCTTTTGTATCCGCAAGCTCCAATAACAAGGTCGTCGAAGCCGTCGTTGTTGACATCGCCGCAAGCTAATCCATAGCCAAACTCATCCTTAGGATGTTCTCCAGTGAGAATTCGGCCTGGTTTTGGATCAGGACCGGTCAGTTCCTTGCCCCAATAGACGTATACCCTGCCAATTCCTTGTCGAAACCAGCGGGCACCAATGACTATATCGTTCACATTGTCGCCGTCGATATCGCCACAGACCTCTGAAGTACCATAGTAAATATCTTCAACCTCCCCCTCAAAAATCAGGTCCGGATCGGAATCCATATTTTTCTTCGAGTTGCCATGAAAGAGATAGGCACGACCTTGACTATCATTGAAACCTCCGGCGCCGATGATTATGTCATCATAGCCGTCCCCATTCTGGTCAACACATTCTATGTCGCCGCCCAGGGTATCATAACCATCATATTTTACTTGAAAGATAACGTCAGCTTTCGCATCTATATTCCATTTACTGTCGCCGTAATAGAGATATGTCCGACCCTGCTTGCTACCTTTAGGTCCGATGACTATATCTCCGTAGCCGTCGTTATCAACATCACCGCAGCTAATGTGGAAGCCGAACCAATCTCTTGGCCCTTCTCCGGTGAATATTAGATCAGCAGACGTATCCATCAATTCCTTTGTGTTCCCATAGTAGAGATAAGCCCGACCCGGGTGAAAGTATGAACCCAGGATAATGTCATCATAGCCGTCATTGTCTATATCATAGACAGCAGGGTAACCCACCCCGAAGCGAGAGCCTTTCTTTGCGTCTCCGGCAAAACTCTTATCGGGATTGGCATCCATAGAATTACGGTCGCTACCCCAATAGAGATACGCAAGACCTTGCTTCTCGTAACCGCCTGCTCCAATGACAATATCGTCATAACCATCATTGTCGATATCGCCACAGGCAATACCGCCGCCGAATATATCCCCCTCATTCTGTCCTTCGAGAATTAAATCGGCATTTGTGTCCATGTCCGGCCCGCCGTAAAACAAGTAAACTCGGCCTCGATTGTTATTGTATCTGAACGCTCCTATAAGTACATCGTCGTATCCATCTCCATCGACATCGCAACAGACAGTTTTAGCACCGAACCAACTGTTTGGATCTCCGTCAAATATCATGTCCGGGACCATCGACTCGGTTCGTTTTCTTTCTTGAGCCAACTGAAAGAGAGTTTTCCCTGACTCTGTGCGAATACTGCTGTCGGCACCTTTGTTTATAAGCAGTTCGGCGACTTGATAGTCATGATTGACTGCGACCTGTAATGGAGTATGACCCTTTTTGTCTCTGGCATTAATGTCGGCGCCCCTGGCGATTAGCAACTCTCCTGCATTTTTTTTGCCAAACCGTGCAGCATGATGCAGGGCAGTAAATCCGGACTCATCATCCTTCTCATCGACCTTGGCGCCTGCCTCTAAAAGTAACTTTACAGCTTCTGTTCTGCCTTCTATAGCTGCATAATGTAAGAGCGTCTCTCCCTCAGAGTGAGTAGAGTGTGGTGAATATCCACCTGGGTGCCTAATGTCCACCTCGGCATCATTGGCAAGCAGAATGTTCATAAAATACAAATCATCCTTGCGAATTGCATAGTGCAGTGGTGTGTGTCCCCATTTATCTTTAGCGTTTACATCAGCACCACGCTCAATTAGAAATTCACACAGGTCTTTGCGCTCCTGGTTAATCGCACTATTAAGAACAGGGTAAACCTTGCTATTGATATCGGCCCCTCTTGCGATCAGCAATTTAACCATCTCGATGCTGTTACTGATGTGGACTGTCTCCTGTAAAGGTCCCCAACCCTCGACAGGGTATACATTTACATTTGCTCCGTGGTCAATCAGGTATTCCGCTATGGCCGTGTTATTTTCATCAACTGCTCGACACAATGGAGGCCAGCCTTCTGCATTGACATCCGCGCCTGCTTCGACAAGCAACTTGACCACTTCGATTGTACCAACATTCACAGCATGGCACAATGGAGTACTCTCGTTACGCCACTTTCTATTCCGTGACGAAATATTTTCTCCTTCATTCTCATTGTAGACATCCCGCCACCTGGCATCGATATCGGCGCCTTGGGCGATAAGTGACTTAACCTTTTCGACATCCGCCTTCTTCACCGCCTCGAAAAGTGCTTTTTTCTTCTTTGCCTGCTGAACACGCTCTATCATCTGCTTTGCTGAAGGGGCAATAGAACTGGCCGGATACTTATCAAGAAGGCTCTGAAATGCAGATAATGCCGCATCGAACCGTTTTAATTCGAAATATGACTGTCCAATCCAGTATTGAGCATCCTGCGCCATCTTACTGTTTGGTGCCAGGTGTATCACCTTCTCGTATTCGGCAATGGCTGCATCGTAGTCAGTGGCTTTGCGCAACTCGTACGCCTTTTCGTAGTGTTGTTCCGCCTCTGTATTCGTTCCCGTTTCATTACCTGCAACTGATGAAACAGATAATCCGGAAACAATTGAAATAATATATAATGTTGTGAATGTGATTGAAATTCTGTGGTTCATTTTCTTTTCCCCTTATCTTGCGGCGCTGATTGACTGTGCCATGTCCATCAATTGTGACATGTCGGCATCACCGATTAAGACATACGAAAGCTCATGATCCTTCCACGCGAGAATGGTTCTTGCGGCTTGCTCGGTATTGCGATAGACCGCGTATTCTCTGAAATCCTTCGCCTCAAGCCCACCCTGCCCATCCAGAGGCTGCTCGAACAGCGATACCGATTTGATGGCGTTGGTGTAGAGCAGTTGCAACGCATCGCGGCCATCGATCCTTCTGATCTGATCGAGTTCAAAGCCGGGGTGAAGCCGCAGCGGCGCTACCAAGTTAAAATTGGCGGTTTCTTTGGCTTCAGAGAGAGACAGCGTATGACCATTGGAAATGATCGGTGTTTTGGGCGGGCTGATTTGACCTTGAGACAAAGGTCCTCTGACAATGATACCGGGATACATGGTGTCTGGCTGGCCATCAAGAAGTTCGTAATACAGAATATCCTCTTGGTTCACCTGTATTTGCATCGGCTCTGGCTGGGCCGGGCTCAGAGATGCATGCCGAGCAACAACATTCTGGTGTTCTCTGGCATAAAAGTGAATAACGGCCGAATCATCAGTTTCGACACTAGCCGCATCTTGTCTAGCAAATTCCAGCTCATGTTTTAAGCTCGTGACTTCTTTTTGGGATCGGATCAAGGCAATCAGCAACGAGAAGCTAATCAGGAATGCCGCAGCCATGCCAGCGGCTGTCAACAGGCTTCTGGTGAGAATTCTCTTGAGCCTTCGTTTGCGCCTGGTTGTTGTTTGTTCCACCGATATCAGATCGGCAATTTGCTTTGTGATCGGACTGCGCAGCGAACCACTACGTTCACGCAAAGCTTCAGAAAACCGTGTGTCCCACTGTACCTGCTCAACGAAGGCCTTGCGAGCAGAGGGGTCGCTGTCAAGCCATTCGGCGAGACGTTCCTTCTCTGCTTCGTTCAATTCACCGTGTAAGTGACGATCGATCAGTTCGTGCCATTCGTTTTCAAAACTCATTGTGCACCCCTCAGGCTGGTTTCCACACACGAGCGTAACTGCTGCTTGTAACGGAAGAGGAACTTGCGTACGGCTTCGAGCGTCATCCCCAAGTGCTTGCCGATTTGCTGATAACTCATTTCATCCACGAACCGGGCCTTCAGTACGCTGTGTGCACGCTGGGGCACGCGATCCAAACAGCGTCTTAGAGCTTGTTGCCAAGCTTCCGTGTCATCGTGTCGAGCGGTCTGAAACTCATCGAACGCCCCGTCGATGGCGTCCTCCAGTAGGCAGTCTGCGAGTTTCTGCTCCCGCCGCCTCTGCTGATTCATACGCAAGATGGCAACGCGCACAATCGAGCGACACCACTTAATCATTGACGTCCCCTCCTGGAATTGATCGAATTTCTTTATCACCACCAGGAACGCCTCCTGTACGGCATCCTCAGCCGTTGTGTAGTTACCGAGCAACGACCGGGCATAAGCCACCATTTCGACGCGGCACTGCAACGCCTCTTTCAGGACGCGATCTCGTTTTGCAACTGAATCATGCATATAATATAACCACCGTATTTTACCAATCGTGGACATTATTTCGGAGATTTGTTTTATTTGCCACTAATGAAAGAAGAGACAACGATGGATCGAGCGTATGCAACGCCGATAGGTTCAACGTTTGAAAAAAGCAGTAACTTCAATCATGACAAAGATTTCGAGCCGCAACTGGCAAATAGCCAAAACGGTATAAAACGGTAGTAGGATATTTGGAGTGATTGTATCGTAATTTGTAAATCGTTAATAGAAAAGACTTACACTTCCCTGCGTAGGACTTGATTCTTGGCCGAGAAATTTCTTAAAGATTCTCTTAGCTTTTGCTTAAGGGTAGACTTGCCTTTTGTTGTTTTGAAATATTTCTCTCTTCTTTCCGCATCGGCTTTAGATAAATGAGATTCATAGTAAATCAGCTTCAACGGCAGCCTTGGTTTCGTGCTGATGTTCTTTCCTGAATTGTGCTCTTTTAGCCTTCTTTTCAGATCTTTTGTAAAACCGATGTAAAATTTCTTGTCTTTCAAGCTCAAAAGCACATATACGTAGAACATTATGAGGAGTCTCTTCTGCTGGATCTACCCTGAACCGCGTTGGATTCAGGGTGTGAACCCAACGCGGTTCACACCTCCCCGAGTAGGACTCGAACCTACAACCTAGCGGTTAACAGCCGCTCGCTCTACCAATTGAGCTATCGGGGAATAGTAAAACCCTTGATACACCGATTTCCACAACCGATGTGCCCGTTCTCCAATATTATCTTCGTCTGCGCCGCTTTGTCAAACACTGTTTTCAATAATTTCATTTAACGAGTTAGAACACCGAAGTATTGCAGAATCGGTAAAAACAGCGTATAACTTGAGCCGCTATGACGCGTGAAGCAAAAAAACGAATTGAGCAGTTACGGCAAAAGATACGCGAGCACGACTACCTCTACTACGTGCTCAACCAGCCCAAAATCGGTGATCGGCAATACGATGCCCTCTTTGCCGAGCTCAAGGTCCTGGAACAGGCAAATCCCCCGCTCATCACGCCCGATTCGCCGACCCAGCGGGTTTCGGGCCGGCCGCTCGAAGGCTTTGCCACCGTCCGGCACGCCGTGCCCATGTTGAGCATGGATAATACCTACAACGCCGATGAATTGCGGGCTTTTGATAAGAGGGTCGTCAAGCAGCTCGGCAGCCGGGATTACGATTATGTCATCGAGCTGAAAATCGACGGACTCGCCATAAGCCTTCGCTACGAGAACAGTTCGCTTGTCACGGCCGCCACGCGCGGCAACGGCGAAGTGGGCGATGACGTCACCGCTAACGTGCGGACGATCAGAGCCGTCCCGCTCGTGCTGCTGGCCGACGGCGACATCCCCGCCGTCGTCGAAGTCCGCGGTGAAGTATTTATGCTCACGAGTGCCTTTATCGAGCTCAATAAACTCCGGACCGACGCGGGCGAGCCGGCCTTCGCCAATCCGCGAAACGCCGCCGCCGGCTCCCTAAAGCTGCTGGACGCACGAATCACCGCCACGAGAAACTTGTCGTTCTTCGCCTACGCCACCGGTGAGCTTTCCGAGCCTCTGGCCGAGAATCACTACGCATGCCTTCAGACACTCATCGAGCTCGGCCTGCCCGTGAATCCCCATATCCGAAAAGCCACGGACATCGACGAAGCCATCGAGATCTGCGACGGCTGGAGCGAGAAACGGCTCGAGCTGGATTACCAGATCGACGGGATGGTCATCAAGATCAACCGCTTCGACCAGCGGGGCATCTTGGGCGCGACGGGCCGGGCGCCGCGATGGTGCATCTCCTATAAATTCGCCGCCGAGCAGGCCGAGACCGTCGTCGAATCCATCGACGTCCAGGTCGGCAAGAGCGGCATCCTGACGCCGGTGGCGAACCTCAAGCCGGTGCAATTGGCCGGCACGACGGTCAAGCGAGCGAGCCTGCACAACTTCGATCAGTTGAAACGGCTTGACGTCCGCCACAATGACACCGTCGTGATCGAAAAAGCCGGCGAGATCATTCCCCAGGTCGTACAGGTCAAAATCGAGCTCAGGCCCACCGGCGCCGAGCCTTTCGAGACGCCGACGGAATGTCCGATCTGCGGCTCGATGGTCGCCAAAGACGAAGAGGGCGTCTATATTAGATGCCTCAATCCGAATTGCCCGGGCCAGTTGAAGGAGCGCTTGAGATACTTTGCGGGGCGAGGCCAGATGGACATCGAACATCTCGGCCCGGCCCTCATCGACCAACTCATTGAGAACGGCTTGGTCAAGAATTTCGCAGACATTTATAACCTCCGGGAAGACCAGCTCGCCGGGCTGGAGCGCATGGCACAAAAGAGCGCCGCCAATGTCATCGAGGCCATCGAGGAAAGTAAAACCCGGCCGTTGTGGCGTCTGGTCACCGCTCTCGGAATCCGGCACATCGGGGGCCAGTCGGCACAGATTCTGGCCGAACACTTTGGCTCGCTAAGCACCCTTATGGACGCCAAAGAAGAGGAACTTGCGGCCATCGACCAGATCGGGCCGACGATGGCAACAAGCGTCTGGGAATATTTCCACGATCCCGAGAATCGTTCGGTGATCGAGCAACTCATGGTGGCCGGGGTGAAGCCGGAGCAACCTCAAACGCGACGTTCGACAAAATTGGCGGGAAAGACATTCATTGTCACGGGCACGCTGGAGAACTTTACTCGACAGCAGGCCGAGCAGGCCATCCGGCAGGCCGGGGCGAAGGCATCGAGCAGCGTCAGTAAGAAAACAGACTTCGTGCTGGCCGGCGAGAATCCCGGAAGCAAACTCGACAAAGCAAAAAAGCTCGGCGTCGAGATTATCGACGAAAAACAATTCAAAGATATGATCGAAGATCAATGAGCAGCCAAGACAAGAAGTTTATGTTATCAGCGTTGAAACTTGCGCGGCGCGGTATCGGCTCGGTCGAGCCGAATCCGGCCGTCGGAGCGGTTATCGTCAAAGACAACCAGATCATCGGTAAAGGCTATCATAAAAAATTCGGCGGCCCCCATGCGGAAATCAATGCCCTGGAAGACTGCGCCCGATCCGGTATCGAGCCGCGCGGCGCGACGATGTACGTGACGCTCGAGCCGTGCTCTCATCAGGGCAAGACCGGCCCATGCACGCAGGCCCTCATCTCCGCCAGCCTGGCGAAGGTCGTCGTTGCGATGATCGATCCGTCGGAGCACGCCGGCGGCAAGGGCATCGATCAACTCCGCCGGGCGGGTATCGGAGTGCAAACCGGCCTGTGCGAAGCCGAGGCGCGACGGCTCAACGCGCCGTTTGTCAAGTACGCCGCCACCGGTAAATGCTGGGTGACATTGAAATGGGCGCAGAGCATCGACGGCAAGCTCGCCTGGACCGATACAGGTGAGGGACGCCGATGGATTTCCAATGAGCTTAGCCGGAAAAACGTGCACAAATTCCGACGGCGCGCCCAGGCGATATTGGTGGGCATCAACACGATCCTCGCGGATGATCCGCTTTTGACGGCCCGGCCGAGCAGAGGCAAGAAAGCCACGCGGATCGTGCTGGACAACGATCTCAGAATTCCGCCGGACTGCCAACTGCTCCGTACCGCTAAGAAAAGCCCGGTTATGATCGTCACGAGACAAGACTCCATTGAGGCAAATCCCAAAGTTGCGGATAACATGACAAAGAAGGGGGCCGAACTGCTTGTCTATCCTGAGACGCCCGACCGTTCCAATCTGGCTTTTTTGCTGGATGAATTGAGCCATCGCGGCATCGCTCATTTACTCGTCGAAGGCGGCCCAACGGTACTCACTTCATTTATTAAAGAGAACCACGCCGACGAACTCATCGTTTATATCGCTCCGAAAATAATTGGCGCGCAGGGCGGCGCCGAAATAACAGAACCCATGAACGAATTGGCTGAATCCGTCGAGCTTTGCCATGTGGACATCGAACGCTTCGGCGACGATGTCCGCCTGAGCGGTCTGACCAAAAAGGCGGCTCACGAAATATCACTCTGATCCCAAGAACAGCTTGAGAACATATCCAAAGTGAGCACGGTGATTGATGAATAAAAGACAAATCGTCAAGTTGGCCGTTGAGGGACAGAAGGTCCCGTATGTACCGTGGCATTGCAATTTCACCGTCGAGGCGGCCGACACATTGCGACAGCATTACGGCCGGGACGACCTGGAAGAAGTCCTGGATAATCACTTTGTTAAGCTGGGCCATGATATTGGCTTTTTCGAGGACCTCGGCAACGACCGATTCCGTGACATGTTCGGCGTTGTGTGGGACCGCAGCATCGATAAAGATATCGGCAACGTCTCGAATTGTCTCTTGCCGGAGCCCACGCTTCAGGGATACGAGCTTCCCGATCCTCTGAACAAGCATTTCTTTGAGGACATCCCCGACAGGCTCGCCAAGTCCGGCGACTGCTTCCGGGTCTTTAAGATCGGATTCTCCCTCTACGAGCGGGCCTGGACATTGCGGGGGATGCAGAACCTGATGATGGATTTCCTGGACCATCCGGATTTCGTCCGGCAACTGCTCCGCACGATCGCCGACTACAACATCACCCAGGCGACCGAGGCACTGAAATACGATATCGACGCCGTCTATTTCGGCGACGACTGGGGCCAGCAAAAGGGCTTGCAGATGGGCCCGCATCTCTGGTACCAGTTCATTCGGCCGGAGCTCAAGCGTATGTATTCGACGATATGCGACGCCGGAAAGCTCGTGTTCATCCACTCGTGCGGCAAGGTGGATGAGCTGTTCGACGACCTGATCGATATCGGCCTCAACTGCTTCAATCCATTCCAACCTGAAGTCATGGACATCTTCGGTCTTATGAAGAGCTACAAAGGCCGGCTCGCATTTCATGGTGGACTCTCCACTCAGCGAACGTTGCCGTATGGTTCCGTTAGCGATGTTAAGAACGATACGAAAAGGTTGTTAGAGGCCGGCGCCGACGGCGGCTACATCTTCGCCCCGGCCCACGCCGTGGAAGGCGATGTCCCCCTGGAAAATATGCTCGCCTTCATCGATACCCTCCATGCCCAACCCGGCTACAATAGTTAAATCCGAATATCTAAATTCGAAATCCGAAACAACATCGAAATCCAAATTATAGAATGTCCAAAACGTTTTCGATCTATTTGATTAGTTTGATGATCGCATCGAGGTCGTTCGGGGCCTCGATGGGGGGGTTGGCGAACGCGCCTTGCTCCTTCTTATGATAGTTGACGGTGACGTCGGGATCCTTCAGCGCATGGCCCGTGAGGACGCAGGCGACACGCTCGTCGGCGCCGATGACCCCCTCGGCCCTGAGATGGCGCAAGCCGGCGATAGTCGCCGCGGAAGCCGGCTCGCAGCCCAGGCCGTGCTTGCCGATCAGGGCCTTGGCATCGACGATTTCTTCATCCGTCACCGCGCGGACGACGCCGTCGCAGATATCAATCGCCCGCAGGCACTTCTTCAGATTGACCGGGCGCGATATCTCGATCGCCGAGGCACAGGTATGCGGCGAGAAGTGGCGCGCCGTCAAATCGGCGTAATAATCGTCGATGATCGCCTGATCAACGCGGCCGTCGTTCCAGCGGAGCTTCTTGTTATTGACCAGGTCGGTCAGTGTGTCAGCGCCGGTTGCGTTGATAATCGCCATCTGGGGTATGCGCTCGATCAAGCCGAGTTGTTTCAATTCACCAAAGGCCTTGCCGAAGGCGCTGGAATTACCTAAGTTACCGCCGGGCACCACGATCCAATCCGGAACCTCCCAGCCCAAGCCCTCGATGATGCGATACATAATAGTCTTCTGACCTTCAAGCCGGAAAGGATTGAGCGAGTTGAGCAGATATAAACCCAATTCCCTGCAGACGTCCTGCACCTGCTTCATGCAGTCGTCGAAGTCGCCTAAGATTTGGATCGTCTGGGCACCATAATCCATGGCCTGGCTGAGCTTGCCGAAGGCGATTCGACCCGAGCCGATGAACACGGTGCATTTGACGCCGCAACTGTGGGCGTACAAGGCTACCGACGCGGATGTATTGCCCGTCGAGGCGCAGGCGCTCGACGCGGCGCCGACCATCTTCGCATGACTGAACGCCGCCGACATGCCATTGTCCTTGAAGGAGCCGGAGGGATTCAGACCTTCATATTCCAGAAATAAACATCCCGGCTGCATATCTACATACTTCGCGACAGCGTCGTTGGGCTGGAGGATCGTCTGGCCCTCGCCAATGGTGACTTTATATGAGTCCTCGCAAAAGTGAATTAACTCACGAAACCGCCAGACGCCGGAGAGATCCAGCGGATTTTGCCGCGTGGCCCAGCGCTTGGCAAACTCGCTCATTGTGCTCGGAACGCGGATTTTGTCCCAGTTATAGCGAATATCCAGCAATTCCGCACATTTCGGGCATTTAAACATCGCCTGCCCGCAGTCGAATTCCGCCCCGCAAACGGGGTTTACACATTTTTGATAAGCTGTATCCATCATCTTCTCGTATCTCGTATGTCGTATTGCGTCGTTCGATTCATACTTTATCTTTCGGCCTTTATCGCATAAAGACATGATTATAAAAGATTTACGCCCTGTCTCACACGGAAATTGACTTCGATTGGGTTTGTTTTTTTAGCCTTTGAAACCAAACAAATCATCATAACATCTTTCCCAAAAAAGATTTGTATTCATTATAGCATCGGTCAAATTGGCTTTGTTTTGCAAAATCATGCCTTTGTTTAGGATCCATTCGACTTCGCTCAGGACAAGTTTAGAGCTTAGCATTTCCGGCCGAAGGCCGGCGAATTGGCTTTTTTTTTCGCCCTCCACAAGCGGTAGTATTGGCATAATTTATTGTAATACAGTGCTTTACATTCGTTTTGGCGTCCTCCAAATTGGCTTTGTTTTGTAAAATTGGTATTAACCGCGGAGGTCGCTGAGATAATAGATCGTATTTTTTCGTCTTTCCATGATTGATGGCTCTTTTTCCTCTGCGGTCTCAGCGTACGCGGCGGTGAAATTGGCTTTGTTTTTACCATTCGATACGAAATACTTTCACGAGATACGAATTTTTGACACGGTTTTTGATGGTTTATGTGAATTTTTGAAGCTTTTTGTAAGTTTTTGTGAATTTTTGAGCACTTTTTAAACGTTTCTGAACATTTTCAAAGGAAGCACCAACGAACACAACAATCGGGTCTGTTTTTCCATTGGCCCGACAGTTCTTAGGACTCCTTACGGAGGATAACAGGATGGACGGGATTTTTCCCTAAGTCTTCGGTCAGCGGTCTTGAGTCTGTTGTCTGAATTCTGTCTTCTGTATTCTGTCTTCTATGGTCTTTTTACATGTTAGATAACTATTATACAAATAATGTGGCGCCTGTCCAATAAAAAATGAAAAAAGAAAAGATTTTGTGCGCTCATTTTGGGCTTACAATCAGACCATAGTACAAATGCTGATCGGTAGAACTGGAGGTTAACCTTTAGCACGTGCAGAACGAACCGGAAAGAGCATTGGTTGATGCGGCCGCCGCCGGCGACATCGAGCGTTTCGGCGCGCTGTGCCGGCGGTATTACGCCGCGATGATGGCGATCGCGTACGCCGTGTTGAGCGACCATCAGCTTGCCGAGGACGCCGCCCAGGAAAGCTTCGCCCGGGCGCTCGTCAATCTTAGAAGTCTGAAGAACAGGAACAGATTTGCCCCGTGGTTGGCGGCGATCTGCCGAAACGTTGCCAAGGATATGGTCGCGGCCAAGGCCAGGGAAACAATCGTCGAAGATCTTTCACAAGTGACCGAGAAGAAACGCCACGATGGAGACAACCAAATGATTCACCGGGCCATCGAGCAACTGCCCGCCGCCGAAAAGGAGCTGATCGTGCTGCGGTACTATAATAACCTGTCGTATGAACGCATTGGGGCCATCCTGGGAATCTCCCACGCGGCGATCAATGGCCGGCTTGCACGGACAAAACAAAAAATGGCGAAATACCTAAAGCAAAACGGCTTTTCGGAGAGCCAATTATGAAAACCAATAAAAATACTGAAAAACTTGACGAACTGATTTCACGGACTATCAGCCGGGAAGCGCCCACTTTCGATTTCGATCAATGGAAGCAATCGCACAAAGAAGAAATCCACGTTTACGAATCACAGGAAAGAACAAATCCGGCTGCATGGGGGCCGAATGTATGGAAGGTGATATCGTGGAGTAAAGCCGGGTACCTGGCTGCGGCATGTCTGGTCATTTCCTTATGCCTGGCCTGCTTTGTTCTATCTGGAAAAGTCAACGACTTGAGAAACGAACTCGAGTTGGCTCGGCAGGATGTTCCCCCCGTTCCCACCGACGATTCAGCGACCATCCACTTGTATTTGAAAGAGCACCGGGACGCTGTCGCCCGGCATGTTTCTTTTCGGCCGGACGCACCTCAGCCGGCACAGATGCGTGTGAGCCCGCAGGATATCTTGTATTACGAATTGCTTGATGATGGACCTGAATTCACGCACCCGGGGATTATCGTCCGAGGACCTTCCTCCGAGCGAGAAATCGACTCGGCCACGGCTCCGGTAATCTCCAATGGTCACACGCTGAGCCTCTCTGAAGCCAAAAAAACCGCCAATTTTGATTTCGTGGCGCCGCCGTGGCTCCACCCTTACTATAAACTCGATCAGATCAGAAGGATTGAGGGCCGCGACGCCCTGCAACTGCTTTATACGGACGGCATCCATTCGATCTCGCTGTTCGAGCAGCCGCTGGATGGACGGCGCGGCCTTGAGCCGAAGGATTTCCGGGAATACGCCGTTTATCAAAACGCCGGAAAAGCCGGAGGGACCATTCTTGCCTGGAGGGATAAACAGCTTTCTTACGTCTTAATTGGTCAGATTAAACTGTCACAACTCATGGATATGGCGCAATCGATTAGCGCCGGATAATAAGAGGAAATGAAAATGGATCGCAAAAGATTACTCTCATTAACGTTAACCGCATGTTGGACTTTAGCAATGGTCCCCGGTCTATGTGTCTTATCGTTTGCGGATAACGCATCAGAAACGAATCCGGAGGCCGAACAACACTTCCAAAAGGCCAATGAGCTGCATATACTCGCCGATTACGATGCCGCCATTGCCGAATACCAGACAGTCATAAGCTTGTCGCCGAACAGTAAAATCGCCCAGAATGCTCAATACTGGATCGGACAATTATATTTTGAGACCAGACAGTTCGATGTTGCATTATCTGCATTACAAAAACTTCTCGAAGAATATCCGGAAAGTAAGACAATCCCGGCAACAAATCTTATGATAGAGCGCATTCAAAAAGCTCAGAAAAACAAAGCACTTTTTGAAGCTGTAAAAAAAGGAGATATTGAACAGGTAAAACAACTAATCGCAGAGGTAACCGACATCGACGCCAAGTGGGGTGATACAGCAGAGAAAGTTTCTGAATGGGATGAGGATAGTACTCCACTGTATTATGCCGTCGATTCAAACAACATGGACCTGGTAAAGCTACTTGTCGAAGCAGGCGCTGATGTTAATGCAGGGTCATGGCCTCCATTGTGTCGGGCCGTTGATAAAAACAATACGGCCATCGCGGAATACCTGATTGACCACGGCGCAAACATAAATGTATACCCTGTCGAGGGTTGGGGACCTTTACAGGAGACAGTCCACATCAGCAACAGCATCGAGATGGCTAAATTGCTGCTCGCAAAGGGGGCCGATATCAATAGCGAGATTTACCCTGTTCTTAATAGTGCGATTAACCAGGAGCGCAAAAACTTATGTGAATTTCTAATTCAGCGTGGTGCTGATGTAAATGCTAAAGACAAATGGGGACAAACGTCACTGTACCTTGCAATTCGCAATGACGATTCGGATATTATGAACATTCTGATTGCCAATGATGCCGATGTGGATATTAAGCACACTAGGAGAGGGATGGAAGAGACAGCCTTACATTATGCAGCTATAACAGGCAAAACAGAAGCCGTGAAATTGCTCTTAGAAGCAGGCGCCAATATCAATGCTAAAAATGATAGAGGTCAGACTGCCCTGCATGTAGCCCTGGATATAAGAGACTACGGTTACCGCAAATACGGGCTGTCGAAGGATACTATTGAACTGCTTTTAGCCAGAGGGACGGATGTGAACTTGAAGGACAAAGCTGGCCGGACACCGTTGCATTTGGCTGTCGAGTCGGCCGGTGCAGATATTGTCAAACTCCTTCTGGACAAAGGCGCCAGGTTCAATGAGAAGGATGATGAGTCCGGATTTACCGCTCTTCATCATGCTGCACGATTTGGCAACAAGGATGCAGCAGAAGTGTTGATCGCCAAAGGCGCCGACATCAACGCCGAAGACAAACAGGGTTACACTCCTTTATACGTCGCAGTCAATCATAACTATAAAGTTGCCGAACTGCTTATAAACAAAGGTGCTGATAGCGCTATTCGAACCGAGGCGGACAAAACTCTCCTCCAGTTGGCTCAAGAAAGAAAACAAATCGAGTCAAAAGTCCCGGACCTAGTATTTGACGGAGATCCGAAAAGCAATTTTGGTGGTAGAATTGTCTGTGGCGATGCCGATGGAGATGGTTACGACGATATACTTATAGGAGCGTCGACATACAATAACACACGAGGCCGAGTTTACTTATTCTACGGCGGGCCGGACATGAACACGACTCCTCAACTGGTTCTCAATGGACAGAATGAGGGTGATTATTTTGGCGACGGTATTGCCTGTGGCGATATCGACAACGATGGTTATGAGGATATCGTCATTGCAGCAGGCGGCTACGGCGAGAAGCGAGGACGTGCCTATCTCTACTGGGGCAGTGACCGTAACTCTATGGATGCCAAGCCAGATAAGATCTTTGTCGGGAAGCAAGAGAAAGGCTCATTGTTCGGTGTGGGTTATCCTGCTGTCTATGATATCGACAATGACGGCTATGACGATATTATCCTGGGCGCGCACACTTCGAGCAATAAAACAGGTCGGGCCTATCTATACTATGGGAACAAAAAGGAATTGATGGATACGTCTTATGATCTAATATTCAAACCAGAAAACTCAGGGGAACGATTCTTCGGCTATATCATTAACTGTGGTGATGTTGATAACGATGGCTTTGGAGACATAGTCATCGGAAGGCCGGGTCGGGGTCGGGGTCGGGCATTTTTCTATTATGGCGCCAGTAAATCGAATACGGATGCGAAGGCTGACGTTGTCTTTGAAGTAAAATCTGAACGCTTTGGTTGCGGGATAACATGTGTTGACCAGAACAGGGACGGCTATGATGATATCGTTATGGGCGCCCCAGGTTACAATAAGCCAGGTCGTGCCTATCTCTTTTATGGCAGCTCGAAAAGGACTCTGGATACCGATCCGGACATAGTTCTTGATGGTGAGGTTGAAGGTAGTTATTATGGTTTTCTTCAAGAAGTCTGTGGCGATATCGACGGTGACAAGGTGAATGATATAGTCATTGGAGCCAGCCTGTACGGTCAAAAAAGTGGCAGGGTGTATGTCTATTGGGGCAAGGAACTGGCCGGTCCTAATCCAAAACCAGGCAGGATTCTCACGGGAGAAAATCCCGGCGATGAGTTTGGCATTGGTTTAGCATGTGGCGATGTCAACAACGACGGCTTCGATGATCTTGTTGTCGGGGCTTACTGGTACAAAGCCGGGGCAAAACAAGGCCGTGCTTATCTATACTACGGCGGCCCTCGGAACAAATGAGGGCAAAGTTCATCTCGCTCTGTCAAGGTAAGACCCGCAAACACAGACCAAAACAACAGCCACCAGGACAGACCACGGATCTGAGATATCGAATGGGACTTCACTTTCGACGAGGTAAAGCTCATTTCGCCGCTTAGATTTTTCACTCCGCTGCGTTCTGCTCAGAATGCAGCGAATTCCAAGCGATATCGGCCCATGGGTGACCAACGGCTTGCCTGTCCGTTGCTCAGATTGTTCCGCCAACTCATTTCACCTCAAAAAATGATCTAAAATTTGATTTTTCTTAAAGTAAAATAAGCCACAAAACTGTCTATAAAAGATTGAACTTTCTTAATTGAGGAAGGATGCTGGTTTTGGAAGACAAGCAGCTGCTACGCCGCGTGCGTTCTGGAAACAAGGATGCACTGCAGCAAATATATGAAAAATACAGTGATGATCTATTTACCGTGTTAGTATCTCTTCTACGGGACCTACACGCATCTGAAGACTGTCTTCAAGAGGTATTCGTTAACTTCGCAGCCAACGCAGGCCGTTTCAACATACGCCACAATCTCAAGCGATACCTGATAAGCTGTGCGGTTAACCTCGCCCGAGACCATTTGAGAAAGAAGATGACTCCGTTGAATTGCCCATTGGAAGAGCTAAGTCCTTTGGCAACATTAAATGATCCGGCACAGGAATTGATCCATGAAGAAGACTCAGCTCAACTTTTTCAAGCATTAGCAGAATTGCCCGGCGAGCAACGGGAAACTTTTGTCTTACATGTACAAGGCGGATTGAAGTTCAGAGAAATAGCCAACGTGCAAAATGTTTCGATTAAAACAGTGCAAAGTAGATACCGCTACGGAATGGCGAAGCTCCAATCGCTTTTGGTAAAGGGAAACACTCATGAAGTCCGCAAATGAAATCGAAGAAACAGCAAGAAAGATTCGGTTCGGGCCTGATCCAAGCGTCCATGAGAAAATTCTTCACCATGCCAAAGCCGCTTTGGAAAAATCTGGCAAGCCGGAAACGGTTCAAATCAACGTACGATCTTGGCGCAGGTTCCGACGGTTAGCATGGGCCGGCGGCTTGGCTGCGACGTTTTTGATTATCTTCTCGTTAGTGATGGCCTTAATCCGATCCAAAGAAGTCGCGGACTTAAAATATGAGCTGGAGTTGGCCAGACATGATGCGGCTACTGCTGGAACCGAGGAGTCGGCCATTATTAACTTTTATGCCAGAGAACACCAGGACGCTGTGGCTCGATACGCATCCCTGAGTCCGGCCCAGCCAAGGCCGATGCAAATACAGGTGAGCCAAGACGATATTCTGTACTATGAACTTCTTGATGGCCGGCCGGAAACCATGCATCCCGGCATCATCGTCAGAGGACCTTCATCTCAAGGTCAAATCAGTCCGCCCAAAGCACCGATCATTTCCAATGGTCACACGCTGAGCCTCTCGGAAGCCAAAGAAACCGCCAACTTTCATTTGGTGGCGCCGTCGTGGCTTCTTCCCTGCTATCGGCTCGACCAGATTAGAAAGATTGAAGGCCGAGATGCTCTGCAACTGCTGTATACCGATGGTATCCATTCGGTATCACTGTTCGAGCAGCCACTGGAAGGACAGAGTGGCCTTGAACCACAGGATTTCAGAGCCTACGCCGTATATCAAAACAAAGGACAAGCCGGAAAGACGATTCTCACATGGAAAGATGAGGCGCTTTCTTATGTCTTAATAGGTAATACTGAACTCTCGCAATTAATGGATATAGCGCAATCCATTAACGCCATAAAAATAAGGGGAAGTCAAAAATGAAAAATACGAGCTTTATGTTAATAATAATATCTGTGTCCTCGACAATCGTTTTAGGAGTACCGGTTGTAGCTTTGGCAAGTGTTGCATCAGAGATAAGTACAGAAGCTGAACAACATTTCGAAAAGGCAAATGAGTTTCATAAACTCAGGGAGTATGAATCCGCCATTACCGAATATAAGGCAGTGATTAACCTGTCGCCCAAAAGCGCAATCGCCCAGAATGCACAATATTGGCTTGGACAACTATATTTCGAAACAGGACAGCTTGATAACGCGCTAACTACATTTCAGGAACTTATTGAAGAGTTCCCTACAAGTATGGTGGTGCCGACAACAAAGCTTATGATAGAGCAAGTTCAACTTGCCCAAAAAACCAAATCCCTTTTTGAGGCTGTAAAAAAAGGGGATATCGAACAGGTCAAAAAGCTCATTTTAGAAGGAGCCGATCTCAACACAAAAGATCGGAGGAATCGTACTACTCTACACTATGCCGCTCGGCACGGCTACAGAGATATAGGCGAACTTCTCATTTCTAAGGGCGCTAACGTCAATGCAGCAGGCCCTGGGTATTTGACGCCTTTGTACTATGCCGCTCAGTACGGCCACAGAGACATAGCTGAACTGCTTATTATCGCAGGTGCTGACCTTGATGCAAAGGAACCTCCTTGGTTTACACCACTACAACATGCCGTTCGACACGGTCATAGAGACATGGCTGAACTGCTACACTTTGCAGCTCTCTACGACCGTAGAGAATTAGCTGAACTATTCGCAAAAAACAAGGTGATCAAACCGAACATCCACGTCTCTGCCAGATTAGGAAAATTGACAGAGGTAAAGGCCTTTCTTGAAAACGGTGTCGATATCAATATCAAAGATGTACTGAAAAGAACTCCATTACACTATTCAGCCATGGAGGGTGAAATTGATATAGCACGCCTACTTATCGAGGCGGGTGCTGATCTGAACTGCAAGGACAAAGATGGGCAATTAGCAGCAAGTCTTGCCATGGAGAATTGGCATATGGAAATGGCGGAATTGCTGATCTCAAAAGGGTCTGATGTGACTCTGGATTTGGCTGTTTATCTGGGAGATTTGGATAAAGTGAAGCATTTCATCGAAAACCGATCCGATGTCAACGAAAGCCAACTTAATCGGCTATTGGACCTATCTTTTTATTATAAAAGCCTATACCAAGGCAATACAGATGTACCTGAGTATCTTTTAGATAAGGGAGCCAATCCAAATAGAAGAGGTGAGTACGACGCAACCTTATTACAAGAGTGGGCTTGGGGAGGAGGACCGGAGCTTACTAAAATAGTAATGGGAATATTAATAAAGAAGGGCGCAGATGTTAATGCACGATCGCATGGGGATCTTCGTTGGACACCACTACATGGAGCATGCACCCGAAGACGTGGAAGCGTAGCGGAATTTCTTGTTGAAAATGGTGCTGACATAAATGCCAAAGACCGCAATGGCCGGACACCCTTGCTCATAGCAATCGAAGCGAATGATTTGGATACAATAAAGATGCTGATCAATAAAGGAGCTAACGTGAACGCAAGAAACCATGGAGGTTTAACGCTCCTAGACATTGCTGGGAAAAAAGGCTATACCGAAATCGTTGAACTGCTTAAGAAACATGGAGTTAAACAAACACAGAAGTACAAGCAATCTATTGAAATGGCAATTAACTCAAAAGACCTGGAGAAAGTTAAAGAGCTGATAGCACAAGGAGCAAACGTAAATGCTCGTGATAGCAGAGGAAATATGCCACTGCATAGGGCGATCAGGGTGCGTGGGCTGTCTGATATAGAGAGACTTTCGTTGATTAAGATGTTGATCTCTGGAGGAGCTGATGTTAATGTCAAGGATAGAAGAAGAGGTGCCACACCGCTTCTCCTTGTAGTCTTTAGAGGTAACAAAGATTTGGTGGAATTGCTTATACAGAACGGTGCCGATTTAAATGCAAAAGGTGGCCAAGGCGAAACGCCTTTAGGTTTGGCTAAGCAAATGGAGCACAGCGAAATCGTCGAACTTCTACAAAAGCATGGAGCCAAAGAATAATCACGATAGGAAAGCAATTTTTGACTCGGACATTTAGTGTCGATACAGGCCAAGAGGGCCGGTCTGGTTCATAGCCCGGCCTTTTTCATTTCTTCTCTGCAAAAAAGCTGTAAGTATGGGAATAAATTCCTGATCATATGTAAACCAAAACAGGGTATCGGTGCGTGTAACAGGTGAAGAACGTTCTTTGTTGAGTCGGGAAAGCATTGAATGCTGGAAGACAAGCTGTTGATCTGGAAATTCAAGGGCGGCGACAGTGAGGCGCTTAGCCGGATTTACCGCAAATACGGCGATTATCTGCTGGCCCTGGCGGCGGCTCTTTTACAAGACGTTAACGCGGCCGAGGACGTCGTGCATGACGTTTTCTGCAAGTTCATCGAGTCCAGAGAGAAGCTCAGGCTCGCCGGGAGTCTTAAGAGCTTTCTCGCAACCTGCGTGGTCAATCTTGCCCGCGACAAACTCAGAGCAAGAAGATCACAGCCGGGCGAACTGGATGAAGCGGCGACGACGGCTTTGGATACTCATGAGCCGGAACATGACGCCATCTTCGGGGAAGAAGCAAGGAATTTGAATCGTGCGATGGCACAGCTTGCATATGAGCAACGAGAGGTCATCATGCTGCACCTTCGAGGCGGCATGAAATTCAGAGAAATAGCCGGCCTGCAGGCGATCTCGACCAATACGGCAAAGAGCCGCTACCGGTACGGTTTGCAGAAGCTTCGAACACTTTTATCTGACGAAGAGAAGAAAAATGAAACCACCCAAAGACATTAAACAATCCATTAAGCAATTAGCCGTCGAGTCCAGCGACCGGATACATGACAGGATTCTTGATAAGCTCCTAACGACGCTGGATAAATCGAAGAATCAGGCTACCGCCAAACAGACAAATATATGGAGGACGAGATTGTGGAGTAAAACCGGGTACCTGGCTGCGGCGTGTCTGGTCATTTCCTTATGCCTGGTCTGCTTTGTTCTATCTGGAAAAGTCAACGACCTGAGAAATGAACTCGAGTTGGCTCGACAGGATGTTTCCCCTGTTCCCACCGACGATTCAGCGACCATCCACTTGTATTTGAAAGAGCACCGGGATGCTGTCGCCCGGCATGTTTCTTTTCGGCCGGACACACCACCGCCGGCACAGATGCGTGTGAGCCCGCAGGATATCTTGTATTATGAATCGCTTGATGATGGTCCCGAATTCACGCACCCAGGTATTATCGTCCGAGGCCCTTCATCCGACTTGGAAATTGACTCGTCCAGGACTCCGGTGATTTCCAATGGGCATACACTAACGCTTTCCGAAGCACGGGCAACCGTGAACTTCGACTTAGCCGCGCCGTCGAGGCTTCATCCCGGCTACTGCCTCGATCAGATCCGAAGGATTGAGGGCCGCGACGCTCTGCAATTGCTGTATACGGATGAAATCCATTCGGTCTCGCTGTTCGAGCAACCATTGGATGGCCCGCGGGGTCTTGAGCCTGAGGATTTCCGGGAATACGCCGTCTATCAAAACAAGGGACAAGCCGGAGGGACCATTCTCGCATGGAGAGATGAAGAGCTTTCCTATGTCTTAATTGGTCAGATCGAAATGTCACATTTAATGGAAATGGCGCAGTCCATCAGCGCCGGAAAATAAGGGAAAAAAAGATGAATCGCAAAAGATCAATCTCACTAACAACATGCTGGATTTTAATAATCGCCCTCGGATTGTGCGCTACGTCATTGGCTAAAAACGAATCAGAGGCCGAACGCCATTTTGAAAAGGCCAACGAGCTGCGCAAAGCCGCCGATTACGACGCCGCCATTGCTGAATATCAGAAAGTCATCAGCCTCTCTTCGAACAGCAAAATCGCCCAGGATGCCCAATACTGGATCGGGCAAACGTATATTGAAGCGGGACAGTTCGATGCTGCGCTGTCTGCATTCGAGAAACTTCTCGATGAATATCCAACGAGCAAGATTATCCCATCAACAAAGCTGATGATCGAGCGCGCTGAAAAAGCAAAGGATGCTAATTTATTTCTCAAAGCTATAAAGAGTGGTGATATTGAACGCATCAAGAAACTCATTTCACAAGGCGCCGATGTCAATGCGAAAGACAACAGAGGTATGACGCCTCTGCACAAAGCGGCCTATTACGGCCGGAGGCAAATAGCTAAAGTTCTTATTGCCAAAGGGGCGAACGTCAACGAAACGGATACAGCCGGTCAGACCCCCCTACACATTGCTGCTAATTTTGGGGCGAAGTTCGTGCCCGAACTGCTTCTCGCCAACGGAGCCAGTATCAGCGCCAGGGACATAGCTGGCAATACGCCCTTACACGCCGCGGCTTATTGTCCGGAGACCACTCCCGAAAAAGACTTGCTGGAGTTGCTGATCGCCAAAGGTGCTGACGTACAAGCAAGAAACAAGGCAGGCCAGACGCCCCTTCACCGTGTGTCCATGGTAAGAAAGCAAGGCAAAGCACTTGAACGTACGGCCGAGGTCCTTCTGGCCCACGGGGCAGAGTTCGATGCCAAAGATAAGAGCGGGAATACGCCCTTCCATTTCGCCGTCAGAAACGGCCACAGGAAACTGATCGAACTCCTTATAGACAAAGGCGCTATCATCTCCAAAGATGACAACATGCTTTTGATTTACGCCTGCTCGTACGGATACAAAGACCTGGTGGAACTGCTCATCAAGAAGGGTGCAGATGTCAATGCAGATGACTACCGCGATGAAGAAGCACCGCTCCATGCGCTCTGGCATAACCAAGCAGATGTCCTCGAACTACTCTTAACCCATGGAGCCGACGTCAACGCGTCAGACCGATGGGGTTGGTCGCTCTTGCATTATACGGCTTGGTACGGCAACAGGGATATGACAAAGATGCTTCTTGAAAAGGGTGCAAACACGAATACTGTAGAAAGGGATAGGGGTCGAACGCCGCTGCACTGGGCGGCTGAGGGGGGCAAAAAGACAATAGCAGAAATGCTTCTTGCCCACAGGGCTGACATGAACACCAGAGACTGGTATGGCAAGACGCCTCTGTCTCTGGCCAAAGAGGGAGGCCACACCGAAATTATCGAACTGCTGCGTAAGCATGGAGCGAAAGAATGACGCTCGTATTCAGGATTTCCTCCATTGAGCCAATGAACTAAGAATTGTTTTTTAGATTGGCTTATTGGTGTTGAGTTGTTTTATCAGGGTCGGCAGCTCGGAGAGGTTGGCTATTTTATAGGCACCGTCGGGCGGTGTTTTTCCGGCGTTGGTGTATGCGGTTTTGAGGACCGACTGCATGCCGACTTTCAACGCGGGTTCGATGTCCATGTCGATCCGGTCACCGACGTAGAGGATGTTCCCGGCCGCTTCGCCGATCCGCTCGACGGCGATTTTGAAGATGCGCAGGTCCGGCTTACGAAAATCGAATTCGTAGGAATACATCCGCATCGTGAAAAATTCGAGGATGCCGATCTGCTTGAGATGTCTCTCTAAAGAACGACCGCTAACGAATGTGTTAGATAGAACGCCCAGCTTGAGCCCCAGCGCCTTGAGTTTGACGAAGGTCTCCTTGATCGTCGGCTCGACCGTGGCGATTTTGCACAAAGGTTCGTACCAGAGCCAGGCAAATTCCCGCCACTGATCGCCATCGAGCCGTATCCCTCTTTTGATGCCGATCCCTCGCAACAAAAGCGACGAATTGAAATCATTCCTTGTGATGTTGGAAAGGATATGCCGGATGCGCAGCGCGATCAAATTCCGCCAGCAGTAAATCTCGAAGTGGCCGACCGGCTGGCCGCGACTCTTTAGAAAATCGTAGGACAGCCGGGCGCCTTGTCGGAAGAGCCGCGTCGCCCTGATCTTGCCGAAGTTCAACACCGTCTCGCCCAGATCGAACAGCACGGCCTTGATCTCATGTTGCGTTTTGACATTCGAATCCATTCGTCGTTCAGAGCCTGTCCCGAACATCACCGTTTGAACAGAATTGTTCGGGATTTATCCGTCTTTATGCTTTCGAGGGCGGCAAGTCCTTTTCGAACGCCTCCCGAACCCATTGGAACATTTCATCGTCGGATATCATCGACACTCTGTCGGCGGCATACTCAGTATCGATCCGGTCCTTGACCCGTGTGATGCGCGGATCGTGCTTGGGGATATCGACCTCGAATCGGGCCTCGATCCAGTGCTTAATCCCGGCCGCACCGGTCTTGTCCGTGATCGCTACGCCGACCGGACGTCTGAGCAACTTTTGCGTATCGAAACAGTTGTAGATCTCCTCGTTTTTCAAAAGGCCATCCGCATGGATGCCCGCCCGGGTCACGTTAAAATCCCGGCCCACGAGCGGATAATTCCGCGGAATCTCAAGACCCAGCTCCTTCTTGGCATATTCGGCCAACTCGGTGATCGCGGCGTAATTGACGCCCTCGGTCATCCCCTTGAGCTGCGCGTGTTCGACAACGAGACCTTCCAGCGGCGGATTGCCCGTGCGCTCGCCGCAACCGAAGATGGCCGCGTTGGCGGCGCAGCAGCCATAGAGCCAGGCGGTGGCCGCATCGACCTGGACCTTATGCAAATCGTTGTGGCCGTGCCATTCCAGCCACTCCGACGGAACCGGGACCTGCCGGAGCCCATGGATGAGTTTCGGAACGCTCCGCGGCAAAGCGATGCCCGACCAGGGCACACCAAATCCGAGTGTATCGCAAAGGCGGATCTTGACCGGCTTGTCGTATTCTTTCGCGAGCTTCATCAGCTCGGCGGCAAAGGGCAGCACGAAACCCCCGTAATCGGCGCGCGTGATGTCCTCGAAGTGGCAGCGCGGGATGACGCCGCTGTCCAGCGCCGCCCGGGCGATATCGAGATAGGCGCTCATCGCCTGGGACCGGGTTTTTCGCAGCTTCAGGAAGATATGATAATCGCTCGCCGAGGTCAGAATCCCGGTTTCGGCCAGCCCCATCTGCGCGACCAGCTTAAAATCGGACGCCACGGCGCGTATCCAGCCCGTAACTTCGGGGTATTGGTACCCGCGCTCCTTGCACAACTCGACCGCTTCTCTGTCACGCTCGGAGTACAGGAAGAATTCGCATTGGCGAATCAGGCCGGTCCCCCCGTCGATTTCGTGCATTAAATCGTAAATTCTCAGGATTTGCTCGGGCGTATAGGGCGGTCGGGCCTGCTGGCCGTCGCGGAACGTCGTATCGGTAATCCAGATTTTTTCCGGAAGATCGTACTCGATTCTCTTGCCGTCGAAGATGACCGCCGGAAATTTCGTATAGGGAAACGTCTCGCGATATAGATTGGGTTTGCCGACATCCACGAGCTTAAAATTCTTATTTGGCATAACTTACTCCAAAAACAGAAGTCAGAAATCAGAAAAACTTTTCCAATTGTTCATTAAACCATAAAGCATTGCATTGACTTCATCATAACAATTATCCAACCTTTTATGCTCATCTTTCGAAATATACATACAATCCTTTGGTTATCTCAAATATCTCCATAGCAAGACGGTAAGCCATCTGATAAACTTTTAAATCTTTTACACTCTTAATCACTGTTTTTCTGTCTTCTATCCTCTGTACTCTGTCTTCTGTAATAGCCGAGGTGGGAGTCGAACCCACACGCCCTAACGGGCAGGGGATTTTAAGTCCCCAGCGTCTGCCATTCCGCCACTCGGCCGAGAGAACGCCAGACAATAGACGAGGCACAAAGATCGTCCCTGCCACTGACTATTATCGTCCGTCTTCTCATGACGAAAGGGCCAGTATATGCAAAAAGCCCGGATTTTTCAAAGAAAAAACACGACCCGGAGAGCGCGAACAAAGCATCTGTATCCGGTCAAAAACTCGAAAAAACACCATTTTAAGAAAACCGGCACAGCTTCCTAAGGATCGATTACGAAATTTTGAACGACAAGTTCAAATGTACAAGGGAGAAGACTCGCCAAGAAACAACCGTTCTCGGACGTTTAACCGTTCACCTTCGGACGTTAACAAAAAATCGATACCCGGCCAGACGCGTAATTCCGGATTGGGATTATTGCGAAGAATCTCGGGGGGTTAGGCCGGATCTGAATCGGCTGAGAGTGTTCATGATCCGCTGCTTGGTACGCGCCACGGCGATTGTGCGGTCGATCTTTTTCAACTGCACATCGTCGCCGTCCAGGCGGCGCGCCTTTTTGATCCTCTCGGCGGCATCGGTCAGCCGGCCCATTTCCAGGCACACGGAGGCCGAATCTCTCAGCGTGGGAATATGATCGGCGCGGATATCCAGGGCATGCGTAAAAAGCTCCGCGGCGTTCTTGACGTTACCCTGCAGGGCGCTGACGACGCCAAGATAATAATAGGCATCCGCATTGGCGCCGTCTATCTCGATGGCCCGCATCAGACAATGCATCGCCTGGGTCAGATCGTCGATTTCGATGAACATTGATCCCATCGAAACCAGCGTGCCCACATCCTCCAACGTGAGCTTGAGCTCCGAGAGCAAATAGGCCCCGGTTTCGATTTTTCGGCCCTTCATCAAGGCATGCTGAGCGAGCCGGTAACACGGCCCCTGGAGCGTTCGGTCTTTGTCCAGCGCCTGATTGTACAACTCCACCGCGCGCTCGTAATCCTGGTTGTTGAACGCAATCTCCCCAAGATAAAACAACGCGGACGCGAAATCAGGATTGAACTCGAGGATCCTGTTGAACTTTTCCTTCGCCGACTCGACATCGCCGGTCTCAAGCAGAAACAAACCAAAATCGAAAATGACATCCACGTCCCCCGGATTGATGCGAAGCTCGTCCAGGAAATGTTCCCGGCTGTTCTCGAAGTCGCCATCCGACCAATACGCCTGGGCAATCCGATAATGAATCTGCGGATGGGTTGGCTCCAGTTCGGCCGTGCGAATCCAGCAGCAAATCGCCCTTTTATACTGGCCCCGCGCGAACAGACTGTTGCCGATATTGTAAAAACACAGCGCGCATTCCGGCCGGATCTGCTGGGCCAGATAAAACATCTGCTCCGCCATGTCATGCAGGCCCATCTCGGTGTAGGTGATAATGCGATTGCAGTAGCACGGCTCAAATCCCGAGTCCAGCTCCTGAATATGCTCGAAGGTCTCGATGGCCAGGTCGTACTGACTGGTGCGCGTATAATCGACGGCCAGCGAGTTCAAAATCTCCAAATCCTCGGGACTCAGGTGCAGGGCGGTCTCGAATTCGCTGATCGCATCCTCGAACCGACCCATTGCATCCAGCGTAAGCGCCTTGTTAAAGTGCAGCGAGCTGCTGGCCGGGTTGATCTCAAGCGCCGTATCCAGCTCGTCGAGGGCCTGCGACATGTTGCCGTCTTCGTAAAGCTCGAAAGCCGATCGGGCCTTCCGCTCGGCATTGTCATAAGGACCAAATTCAAAGTCATCGAATGTCATACATACACCTGTAGGATTTACGATTGACGCCTGTGGCTCCAGCCGGGACGGCGGCGACAATCCTAAATCGAAAATCTTCAAATTCTTTATCGCCCATACAATGCACCGGCGTTAGTTGTTTCCCGACATTTCGAGAGTCTTTTGCACCGGGTAATATTCCGTTAGACCTTCGACGTCTAAGCTCTTATAATGGCAAATGTTATTGCCGGTGCGAAAACGACGCCCGCCGGGGCGGTGAGGCGACGGCCTGTTTTTCTGGAATATCGCCGGAAAGAGTCTTATAATATACGGTTAAGACACGGCGGATGAAATAGACGCTATAGAGCACAATTGTTCGGGGACGCGAAAAGATGATCAAAGAGATAAAAGGCCAGGTAACAGCCGGCAAAGGCAGCTATGCGATTGTTGTGAGCCGGTACAACGAACTGATCACCTCCAAACTTCTTGCCGGCGCCATTGACTGCCTCCAGCGTCACGGCGCCGCGGACGAGCAGATCTTTGTCGTATGGGTGCCGGGCGCTTGTGAGATTACACAGGTTTCCCGGAAACTCGCCAACAGCGGTAAATACGTCGCCATCCTCTGCCTGGGTGCGGTCATACGAGGCCAAACCGCCCACTACGATTACGTCTGCCAACAGGTCGTCCGGGGCGTTGGGCAAATCAATTATGATTCCGTGACTCCGGCCATTTTCGGCGTCTTGACGTGTGAGACCATCGAACAAGCGGTGGAAAGAGCCGGGACCAAGAGGGGCAACGCCGGCGCCGACGCCGCGTTGACCGCGATGGAAATGGCCGATGTGATGCAGCAGTTAGTTTGATTCGCAGGGGGCAGATCCAGGTGTCTGCCTTCCAAGAGACTGGGGTGATCACACAGGATCGCCCTGACGACAAACATGGACAAAAGAACAAGGGCCAGAGAATTGACCATGCAGGCGTTATACCAACTCGACGTGCAAGGCCCGGAGATTTTTAATTTCCTGGGGGAATTTTTCGCGGAGGCAGAAACGGACCAGACCGTGCAGAAGCTGGCTTCGGATTGGACAAGAGGGACGTGGGACAATATTAAGCAATGTGATGAACGCATAACCGCCTCGACGATTAAATGGCAATTCCGGAGACTCTCGCCCGTCGATAAGAGTATATTACGATTATCGGTTTACCAACTGAAATTCTGTCCCGATATACCGCCGAAAGTCGTGATTAACGAGGCGATCGAGCTGGCCAAAAAATACAGTACGGACAAGTCGCCGGCCTTTGTCAACGGCGTGCTCGACGCCGTATTGAAAAAACTGCAAACATAAAACGAAAACGTAGTGTGTTATGACCATGCGGACGATTGCAGTACTCAATCAGAAAGGGGGCGTGGGAAAGACCACCACGGTGGTCAACGTCGCCGCTGCGCTGGCCGCGAATGGATCGAAGGTCGTCGCCATCGACCTCGATCCCCAGGCCCACCTGACCATACACCTCGGTCTCGAGCCGCAGAGCATCGAGGCCGGCTCCTATAAGGTCCTGACGCAATCGGGTCGTTTTGAAGAGCAGATCATGCTCGTGCGTCCCAACCTCTGGCTGCTCCCGGCCAACATCCATTTAGTCGGCGCCGAAAGCGAACTGGTCAGCGTGGTCGGAAGGGAAACGATCCTGCGGGAAGCCGTTCTGCCCAGCGCAGATCACTTCGATTACTGCTTTATCGACTGCGCCCCTTCCCTCGGTCTGCTGACCCTGAACGCCTTGGCCGCGGCCGAGGAGGTCCTCATTCCTCTGCAGCCCCATTTTCTGGCCTTACAGGGATTCGGACAACTGCTCCAGACCGTCGAACTCGTCAATAAGAGAATCAATCCGAACCTTAAGGTCAAAGGGGTTCTGCTGTGCATGTTCGACAGCAGGGCGTCACTACCGAACGAAGTCAAGGCTGATATCGAACAGTTCCTCAGCGATGCGCGCGGGACCGACAACGCCTGGGCGGAAGCGAAAATTCTCCCGACGTTTATCCGAAGGAACATCAAACTCGCCGAGGCGCCCAGCTACGGCAAGACCATCTTCGAATACGAGCCAAACTGTCACGGCGCCGAGGATTACAAAAATGTGGCCGAATTCATCCATACCCGGTTCGAGCTTCCAAAACAACCGAAAACGCCACAACACGCAACCGGGAGCACAACGGAAGTCGAACAGCCTCCACAGGAGCAGGCGCAACCACCCGGCGCCGACGAAAATCAGCATCCATACCCGGTTCCCCCGGGCTCTTCACAACCACCTGACACACGGGCCCCGTCGCAACCCGGCTCGGAGCCCGCCAAGGATAATGACATTCAAACAACGCCCCCCCTGGAGATCAGGTCCATCTCAGCATTCGATTCTCAGACACCCACGGAATGCCTGCAGACACCGAGTCATCCGGACCAACACGATACGGAAAACAAAGCATTGTAACCGGACTCTATTTTTTCTCCAGCAATCCCCGGCCTTTCAGCCAATCGGCACATCGCGTCATCCAGCTCGAACAGGCGCCCTTGCCGGCTCCGGGGCCGAAGCCATGACCTCCCTTTTCGTAGATGTGCATCTCCGCCGGAACCTTCGCCTTCCGCAGCGCCAGATAGAAAGCGATGCTGTTCTCCGGGGGCACGCCTTTGTCGTCATCGGCGTGGACCAGGAAGGTCGGCGGCGTTTCGGGCGTGACCTGTTTTTCGTTCGAGAAACTTTTCACAAGTTCCGAATCGGGATTTTCACCCAAGAGGTTCTTCCTCGAGCCTTTATGTGTGAACCATTCGGTAAACGAAATCACCGGATAGCCAAGGATCATGAAATCGGGCCGGCAGCTCAGTGCGTCTATCGCGTCTTTCGCCTCGCCGTAGCGCGTTTGAAAATGCGTGCCCGCGCTCGACGCCAGATGCCCGCCCGCGGAGAAACCAATAATCCCAATCCGATCCGGATCGACGTGCCACTGTGTTGCCCGGCTGCGGACCATCCGGACCGCCCGCTGGGCGTCCTGGATCGGCGCCGGATGACCGTAGCCCGCCCCGCTCCGGCTGTGGCGGTACTGGAGAATAAAACCGGCCACGCCCAGCGAATTGAGCCACTGAGCAATTTGATGCCCCTCGTGGTCCACCGCCAGAAAACCGTAGCCGCCGCCGGGACAAATCACCACAGCGGCGCCGTTGGCCTTTTCCTTGGCCGGCAGGTAGATGGTTAACGACGGCTTGTCGCCGTCGTCTGTGCCCTTCGCCCCTGGAGCGCCATCCGGCCACAGCAGAATGACCTCATGCGGACTCAACGCCGCCGACGCTGCGGTCGATGCGACTACAATAACAATAGAAATTAAAGCAATTCTGAAACATGGATTCATTTCTCTACTCCTCGGTACTTTACATATAAACAATATTTTGCGTTTCCTTGACGGCGTTTTAGTGTAACCTGTGTCTGTCCATTTGGGTATTAGAAAAACGCTTTCTTAACGGTTATTAAGGAGAACACGATGAACGATCCGACGAAATGTACCCGCCTTATTGTGCTGCTGGCCCTCATTTCTTCACTAAGTACACCTCCGATGAGAGCACAGGGACAAACAACGCGCAAACTTACCACGCCGAAAGGCGTACGAATACTGCAAAATAAAAGCTTCGACGACAGCAATAAGGCCCGAAAGGAGATTCTCGAACTTTATAAAAACTTACGAGTGACGGACGTGCTGGACGGCATGGACCTGATCGGCCTGCAGGACATTGGCCTGATGAAAAAGGATATTCGGCCCTTATGGCGGGACGTAGATCAATTCACCCATCGCATCGTTGGATTCGCCATCACTGTTCGTCACGTGCCCACCGACGTCCGAGTCGGACAACATTCCTTTGATACTCTGGAAGGCTTCAAGAAATTCAAGTCTCAACAGTACGGCCGGGCGCCGGATGCCTGGCTCAAAGCGGCCAAGCCGGGGGATGTGGCCGTGATCGACGCGGGCGGCATCGACGAATGCGGCTTCATTGGCTCCAACAACAGCCTCGGCTGGGCGGAAAAAGGTGTGGTAGGCGCCATCACCAACGGCGGCGCCCGCGATACCGACGAGATCGTCAAGGTTAAGAAGATCGCCGTCTATTGCAAGAACGGCTACAGCACCCGCGGCGTCCGGCCGGGAAGGCTGATCGCCGAATCCTACAACTTCCCCATCAATTGCGGCGGCGTCCTCGTTTACCCCGGCGACGTTATCGTCGCTGATGGTGACGGCGTCATCGTCGTGCCAAGGGAGCACGCCCTGACCGTGGGTAAGCTCGCACGGGAGATTCACGTCGGCGACGAGAAGGGCCGCGCCGGAAGATTCAAGCGCCTCGGCATGAAACCGGATGAAACAGTCATCGTCGAATAATCATGATTCACGAGCATCAGCATGTCGAAAGCGAGCACAATCGACATGCGAGAAAAACAGGGAAGGAAATGACACATTAATGTCCAGGGATTTTTCTTGACGCGCAGGCGCTTAATCTGTTATAAATAAAGAGCTTAAGCTTCGTGGTTTTGTAGTCCGACAGCAACGGTCAAAGCAGTATTTTTCAATTCATTCTGAAGGAGGTGTGTTATGTTTAAGAGATTGGTCTTTTTGACGTGTCTTGGTCTCGTTCTGAGCGTTGTCAGCAGTACCTCAGCTCAACTCTTGATCCACTACAAACTCGATGAAACCGACGGTACCATTGCCTCCGACTCCAGCGGCAAAGGCAACGACGGCACGCTGTCCGGCGATCCGCTGTGGGCAGCGGGATGGATGGATGGAGCGCTCGAGTTCAATGGAGAGGACGTTATTACGCTGCCGGCCGACAGAATGGGCTTGCGCTCGGACGCGGGTACGGTCGCGTTCTGGATGAATATGTCGGAGATCACAGGAGGGATCAACACGCTGTTTTGGGGCGGCGACAATACCACCGGGGGCGGCTTCGGGCCGGAAAACGAAATGCACATCCAGGTTGAAGTTCCCGTCGCAGACATTTGGATAGGCGGTGAGTTCGGATTCTATCTTCGTGGAGATCCCAATAACGTTCACCTTCATTCCGATCCCAACAAAGGGGACGCCCCGGGAAGTGTGCCTGTCAGCCCGATTTTGGTGGATGACGGTCAGTGGCACCACATTACAGGGACATGGGGCAATGAAGACGGCAATGCAAAGCTGTATTTTGATGGTCAATTGTTGCACGAAATCCCCTACGAGTGGACAAACATCAGCTACCCGCTGACGAACATATATCTCGGCCAGATGGCCGACGGCGGGCGCACCTACATCGGCCTGCTCGACGAGGTGCAAATCTACGGCGGGGCGTTGACGGCCGATGAGATTCAGACCGTCATGGCAGGTACTGAGATTCTCAACTTCAAAGCGGCTCTACCGGAACCCGCTCACCAGGCAACAGACGTGCCCCGAGAGACGGTTCTGAGCTGGATGCCGGGAGACAGGGCCGACAAGCATAATGTGTATTTCGGCACGAATTTCGACGACGTCAACGAAGCCAGCGTAACGAATTGGCAGAAAGCACTGGTCCGCCAAAATCATGACGGTACGACGTATGAATCCCCCGATCTTCTGGAATTCAATACAACCTACTACTGGCGAATCGATGAAGTCAATGCGCCCCCCGACTCCGGCATTACCAAGGGCGACGTTTGGAGCTTTACGACAGCCAACTTCATCGTGGTGGATGATTTTGAAAGCTACACCGATGACGACGCGGCCGGCGAAGCCCTCTGGCAGACCTGGATCGACGGCTTCGGCGTTGATGAAAACGGCGCTCAGGCGGGGTATGTCTTGCCGCCGTATGCCGAGCAGGCCTTCATCCACGGCGGCGTTCAGTCAATGCCCTTGTTCTATGACAATGATATGAAATACTCGGAAGCAAAGAGGACGTTGGCCTCGCCGCGCGACTGGACAGGGGACGATGTCGTCAATTTATCCCTTTGGTTTAGAGGCAATCAACCGTACGTCGGCAGCTTCGTGGAGGCGCCGGCCGGCACGTACACAATGACAGGTTCCGGCGCCGATATCTGGGGGGGTATGGACGAATGTCACTTTGCCTTCAAGGAAGTCAATGGCGCTGCGAAGGTCATCGCAGAGGTCGTGAGTCTGGACAATACGAATCCCTTCGCTAAAGCGGGTGTGATGATTCGTGATACGCTCGATGCAGATTCCGCCAATGTCGCCGTTTTCATCACTCCTGAAAATGGCGTGCGTTTCCAGTACCGCAACACGGCCAGCGGTGTCACTGAAAGGTATTTCACAGAAGGCATTACGGCGCCTCAGTGGGTGAGGCTGGAACGCACAACAGGCGGACTGATTCGGGCATATTATTCAGCGGACGGTGCCACGTGGGACCGGTTCAGTCTGGTGCAAGTTAGCATGACCATGCCCATTTACGTCGGCTTGGCCGTGACCAGCCATGACGTTAACCTGACCTGTCAGGCCGTATTCTCCAATGTCAGCTTTCCCGATACGACGGTTGATCCCCAGTGGACCGATCAGGATATAGGCATCATGAGCAACCACGCGGAACCGATGTATGTGGCGGTATCGAACAGCACCGGCGCGCCGGCGGTCGTCTATCACGAAAATCCCGACGCGGTACAGATAGACACCTGGACAGAGTGGGTCATCCCTCTGCAGGCATTCGCCAATCTCGGCACGGACCTGACCGATGTGGACAGCATCGCCATTGGCCTGGGCACGCAAGGCGACACGACGAAGCCCGGCGGCTCAGGGACAATGTACTTCGACGACATTCGGCTGTATCGCCCCGCTCCACCGACTGAAATTCCCGTAGAGAACTTCAATTTTGAGTTACCCGGAACTGAAAAGCAGAAAGGCTTTGACAATGTCCCCGGTTGGAACACCGATGGGCCTTGTGCCGATTCGGGAGTGGAAACGGGATATACTCCCACCGACGGGGACTGGACCGCCTACCTCATGAGTGGTGATCCCTCCGTCTGGCAGTTGACGAATCATACAATTTCCGAAGGCGACGTTTTGGAATTAAAAGTGGATGCCAGAATAACCTGGGCCGCCACGACGATGCGGATGACTCTCTATTATGATGACGGCGGCACCAGAATCTCAACTGCTACCCGTGAAGTCGCACTGACCGATGCCATGCAGGAGTACGCTTTATCATTTTCAGCCGACGTTGACCCGGAAGTGGTCGGTCATCCAATGGGTATTGAGTTCTCCAACACAAGCTCCGGCGATACATGGATTGGTCTGGATAACGTGCGCCTCGAAGCCACAACTGACTGAGGCTAAAGATCCCTGACAGCATGGCCGGTCTCGGTTGAGGAAAATATGGATCAGGAAAATATGGCGGTTTCGGAAGATCCTGCTCCATAGGCAGGGAGAAAGGAGAACGTCAACGATGCGCTTACGAAAAGGCTTTACCTTAATCGAGCTTTTGGTCGTCATTGCTATTATCGCGCTCCTGATGGCGATCTTGATGCCGGCACTGCAGCGGGTGAAGAAACAGGCCAAAGGCGTGATTTGCCAATCCAATCTCAAACAATGGGGCACCATCTTTGCCTTATACACGGACGGTAACAACGGCCATTTCAACACGCGCACGGGCAACAGCGGCCGATGGATGGACGCCATGGTGGACTATTACATTAGCGCCGAAGACATACGCCTTTGTCCCGTCGCCAAAAAACTCGCGAACCCGGAGATGACCACGGGCATCGACTGGTGGGGCAGCAAGGATTTAGCCTGGGGAAAGATTCCGTCCTGGGATTCCGGATCAGGGCGTACGATCGGTTTCTACGGCAGCTATGGCGTCAATGGCTACATCTACGTGTCGGGGGATCCAACACTCTATGGAAAACCGGCTGAAAGATTCTGGAGAACTCCCAACGTCAGGGGAGCCTCCGAGATACCCATGTTCCTGGATTGTTATTTCTGGTGTGGATGGCCGGATGATGACGACACCCCTCCGCAATACGACGGCTGGCAGCAACGCAGCGATGCAGATGCCATGAACCGCTTCTCACTCAATCGTCATGAGGGGAGCATCAACGCCATTTTTCTAGACTACAGCGTACAAAACGTGGGGCTAAAAAGACTGTTCATGCTCAACTGGCATCGCGGTTTCAACAGGGCCAACGCCTGGACCAAAGCAGGCGGTGTCCTGCCGGAAGACTGGCCCGATTGGATGAGCTCATTCAAGGACTACTGAGGACATCAAATCAACTGTTCCGGGTTCTGCAACTGCCTTTTGATCAGAGCCAGGAATTGAGACGCATAGATTTCGTCGACCACTCTGCGGTCCGCCGCCAGAGACAGGCTGACGATTTTACGTTCTGCCATTTCTCCGTCCCGCGGGACGATGGTGTGTATCACATTGCCCACGGCAAGGATGGTAGTCGCCGGCGGCGGTACAATCCCGATGAATGAATCGGTGCCGTACGCGCCGAGATTGCTCAGGGCGATCGTCTCGCCCTCTATTTCTTCGAGCGTCAGTTTATTATCGCGCGCCTTGTCGGTCAGCCGCTTCTCCTCCCGGGCAATCTCCGGCAACGTTTTTCTGTCGGCATGTTTGACCACCGGCACGACAAGACCCTGCGGCGCGTTGACGGCGAAACCGACGTTCATCTCTTCAGCGAATCCGATGCAATCGCCGTCAAAACGGCCCATTGTCAGGGGAAACTTTCGCGCCGCCAGACCCAGGACGCGAATGTAGAAGGTATTCGTCGTGATCCGCACGCCGAGCGACTTTCGGAGTTTCCGCCGGATCGCCATCAGCTCGGTGACATCCGCCTTCGACTCGATATAAAAACAGGGCTTGGTCCGCTTGGATTGCAGCATTCTTCGGCCAATGAGCTTCTGGATCCTGGTCAGCGGGATTTGGTGCGTCTCATCGGGCACGAAGATTATGATCCAAAGTAACAAAAATTCATCAAACGGGCCTATGGATAACTGGGCGTATAGCCCAGCTTACCCCAGCAGCCCTTCTGCACTCTGTAGAGGTCTTTGTAGCCGGCGTGGGTCTGCGGCGTCCAGCCGACTTGGGGTCCCGTTCTTTCCTCGTCCCGGGCATGCTTGATCGTATCGGTGCCCTTCCACTTCCAATGTTCGGCGTGTCCATCGGCATAGTTGAGGGTCGTCCCATCCCCGTGTCGGACGGGCGGGCTGTCGAACCATACCTCCTGTTGATAATAGACCGCATAGGCGTCCGAAGTCATCCAGCCCTCATCAATGAAAACGAGTCGGAGAGCAACGTTCGGGAGAATCTCGCTTCTCTTCTTGACATGCGCGCCGCGTACGCCCTGGGACCACGGGTGGTTCACAGCGTTCATAGAAAACATGATCGAGTACGTGACAGCCTCTCCTCGCCGCCCCGTGGGACACCTGTACATATCAACATCTTTCAGATAGGGCCATAAAGCCCCTCTCTTAATCTGCTGCATTTGATCTTCCCATGAGGTGTCGTGAAAACTGCGAACATCAATCCAGGCGAGTTCACCCGCGTGTTCTCCCCAGCTCGTGGTTGTATCGCTAAATCCCGCGGCGCCATTCACGATCTTGTCGTCGTTTTCATCGGCGTACATGTTCCACGCGAGTCCCATTTGCCTCAGGTGGCTCAGACAAACCGCGCGCTTGCCCTGTTCCTTAACCCGGTTGATGGCTGGCAGCAGAATGGCTAACAAAACGGCGATAATGGCGATAACGACCAACAGTTCGATGAGTGTGAAAGCTTTTCGTTTATCCATCATCATCTTCCTTTGCTCCAGACTTTCGAGGATTTTAAATTCAAGCACTCACATTTCCAGCATCAAAGCAATCTCAAATTCGCATCCCGCTTGACGAGGCACACTATGGATAACTTGGCGTATAACCCAATTTTCCCCACGTGCCCTTTTGAACCCGGTAGAGGTCCTGGTAACCCGCATGGGTCTCGGGGCTCCAGCCGCCGGGATACTCGTTCTCCGCGTCCCTGGCGACCTTGATCGTGTCGGTGCCTTTCCATTTCCAGTGCTCGGTGTGCCCATCCGCGAAGGAAACGGTTGCACCATCACCATGCCGAACGGGAGGATCATCCCACCATATCTCCTGATCGTAGTGAACGGCAAAGGCATCCGGTGTCATGTAGCCCTCGTCGATGAAAACAAGTCGGTAGGCCGGCGCCGGGTTACTTATTTCCGATCTCTTCTTTATGTGTGCTCCCCGGACACCCTGGGTTGGGGGATGGTTCACGGCGTTCATGGAAAACATGATGGCGTAGGTCAGCGCCTGGCCGCGACGTCCCGTCGGACATTTGTAGATGGCCGCATCCTTCAAATAAGGCCACAAGGCACCGTCCTTTATCTCTTGTATCTGGGATTCTGTGTCCGTGTTACTATACCCGTCAACCCAAGCCAGTTCGTTCCGGTGGTCGCCCCAGGATTGATTCGTATTGCTATACCCTATGGCCCCGTTGACGAGCCGGTCGTCATTATCATCGGCGTACATAATCCATGCAATCCCCAACTGCCTCAAATGCTGCAAACAAACGGCACGCTTGCCTTGCTCTTTGACCCGGTTGATGGCCGGCAGCAAAATCGCCAATAAAACGGCAATAATGGCGATAACGACCAAAAGTTCGATCAATGTGAATGCTTTTCGCTTACCCATTATTATGCTCCTTTGCTGGAGTAACTGCTTTTCACCACTGGCTCCCAGAGCCACAAGCTGTCCTTACCCCGTCCACCTGGTTTGCCTGAGGCTCTCATGCACTTAAAAATCCATTATACAACCAAGTCCACACGCTTGTCAATTCAAATGACCTCAAACTTTGGATTCTATCTCAAATAACGGTAGAATCAGCACGGTAATCCGCCCTTTCAGTCCTCCAACTCGCGAACCCAGATATTGCGGTACCGAACCGGATTGCCGTGATCTTGCAGCGAGATCGGTAGTCGATCCTCGTGCGGCTCGTAGTCGGATATCGCATGGGGACCTCGCCAGCCGGTCCCTCCCTGGAGCTCAACATGGTCGTGGACGAGCACGCCATTATGAAAAACGGTAAATGTTGGTTTCCTGACGACCTTTTTACCTTTGAAAATCGGGCGGTGGAAAATGATATCGTACGATTGCCATTCACCCGGCCCTCGGCAGGCATTGACCAGAGGCACGGCCCTGCCGTAGAGCGCCGCGCACTGGCCGTCGGGATACGTGAAATTGTCATAGGAATCGAGAACCTGAACTTCATAGGTGGCCATCAGAAAGACCCCGCTGTTGCCCCGTTCCTGACTGTTTCCTTTGACCACCGCGGGCGTGGCAAACTCGACGTGCAACTGGCACGAGCCGAACGTGCGCTTGCTTTGAATGTAGCCTGAGCCTTTTACACATTCCATATAACCGTCACCCATAATCCATTTCGTTGGATTTCCATTCGGATCCGTCCATTCCAACAAATCCGTCCCATCGAATAAGACAACTGCATCTTGAGGGGCCTTACCGGGCGCATCCGTCGTACTCGCGGTACCGGGTGTTATTACCGGCGGAGCGGGACGATTCACGTCATGAATGAGCCAGCGTCCGGTGTCCGTCCGGACATACTGGCGCACCTCCGGTTTTTTCTCCCCTTTCTCCGACGCCTGCTGGGCTGCGCATCCGGATATGATCACCAATAAGCAAACAACAAATAACAAAACGGTCCTCATGATACTTTCCCCTTTCCTTATCACAACTCATCGACAACCTTTAGATGAATCAACATGAGAATTATATATGGATTGGATGGCAGCGCCAATGGTCAGCTTTCTGCAGGCGCCGGCAAAGCAAAAATGGGTCATACCAAACGATCTTTCGATGTCTAACGGCGGCGCTGTTCCCATGGCTTCGGATTCTTCGCCTCCCGATGGTCCTTCATGCACAGTTCCATGTCCAGAATCTCCCCCGGAACGTGCGGCTTATGGGCTTCAAGGGCGTATCCTTTCAATTCCTCCAGCTTTGCCGGATTTTGCGTCGCAACGTTTTTTGTCTCCTCGATGTCTTTACTCAGGTCGTACAATTCCCACGGTCCTTTTCTGGGTTTATAGGCCTTCCAGCTTCCACAGCGAACGGCGGTCTGCCCGTTGAATTCCCAGTAGAGATACTTGTGGTTTTTCTGCGGGCGTCCGGCGGCTTTCTCGCCAAGAAGCGTCGGCACAAAAGAGATTCCATCGATATCCGCCGGGCCATCCACGCCCGCCAGTTCCGCGAGCGTGGGCATCATATCCGGGAAATAGCCGAGGTGATCGTTTACCGAGCCCGCTCTGACCTTGTCCGGCCAGCGGACGATGAACGGAACGCGCAAGCCTCCTTCGTAGAGGAGGCCTTTCTGACCCCTGAAAACCGTGCCGGTGGCCGGATCGACGTTCGGGCCGAAGAAGCCGTGGGGATGGTGCTCATTTTTGAAGTAGGTGTTGCCGCCGTTATCGCCGCTGACGAAAACGATCGTGTTGTCATCGACCTTCATTTCTTTAAGCAGGCTCAAAATCCGGCCAATTTGTCGATCGACCATATGAACCATCGCGGCGTATCGCTGCGCTTCATCCTCCTTGATGCTGTAGCCGGCCTCCCATGACTTGCCTTTATACTTTTGCCACGATGGCTCGTCCTCCGGGAGCCCCCACGCTCCATGAGGCGGGGTCCAGGGACAATAGCAGAAGAAGGGCTTGTTTTTGTTGTCGCGTATGAATTTCATCGCTTCTTCAAAGATCACGTGGTGGGAGAACGTTTCACCCTCATAGAGGGCGCCGGTATTGCCCTTCAATGGAACTTCTTGACTATTTCTGACCAGATAGGCGGGGAAGAAGGTATGCGCGTGGACCTGGTCGTAGTAGCCGAAAAAGACATCGAAGCCGTGTTTTTCAGGGACGCCCGTCGTCCCGCGTCCGCCGCAACCCCATTTGCCGAAACCGCCGGTGGCGTAGCCCGCTTCCTTCAGCACGTCCGCGACGGCAACGTCCTCGGCGCGCAGGGCCTCGTGCCCCGGATTGCGCCGAACGGAGGCATGCCCCAAGTGCTTGCCCGTCATCAGGCAGCCGCGCGTGGGGGCACAGACCGGCCCGCCGGCAAGCATCTGCGTGAACCGCATCCCCTCCCTGTCGATACGGTCGATGTTCGGGGTCTCAAAAAGACGGTGCCCCATACACGAAAGCTCGTAATACCCCAGCTCATCCAATACGATCAAGACGATATTGGGCTTGTTACCCCCTGATTTAGCCGCCGAACCAACTCGTGTCAAACATAACGAGGTCCCGGCACCCATCGTCAGTTTAAGGAAATCACGACGTTTCATAGATACCTCCTTCGCCTGCTCCAAAGTATTAACCTAATCTTCTTTTTTCTTTTTTTGCCCCAGCAACGCCTTCATCCCCTCTGAAATCCCCTTCCCGATATCCTCGGCGCCTTTGATAACGCCCTCGCCGATCCCTTGCCCCACTCCGGTGCCAAGGTCCGCGCCGGCTCCCAGTGCCTTGAGGCTCTCCTGGAGCAGCGCCCCAGGCAACTCTCCGAGTTGACTCAACTCCGACACGAGCGAGCCTAACATTTCGTCCGGCAGCACTCCCGCTCCCTTTTCGGCAATCCGGCCGGCGATGGCCAGTAAGACCGTGCGTGTCAAGGCCGCAGAATCGTAACCCTTTTCGCCTCCCAGATCGGTTAATAGGATCGGCGTCAGTTTAAAGCTGAGCGTATCGACCTTGCCGGGTATGGGAAGCAATTTGACTTTGACTTGTGCATTCGTAATTTCGAGCCTGTCGATGTGAAGCTTTTTGCCGGTCGGTTCCGAACCGGCCTCGTCTTCGGGGAGCTTTTCGATAATATCCTGCAAGTTATTGCCGGAGACGCCTCGTTGCTCGAGGACCACGTTCGCGCCGTCCAGCTTGATCTCCGTGATGTTCACCATCTCGTCCAGCAGGGACCTGGTCTCCAACTGGATATCGGCCCGGCTGAGTTCGAGGAGGCTGTCGTGCTGGTAACCGGGAGGATTGCTGATGGTCAGGTTCTGCAGACCCATTCGGCCTTTAAGCATGGAAAAATCGACATCGTCAACATGCACCCCGACATTCAACGCCCGGGTGCCCGCCGTCTCGACGGCGACCTTCAACGCATGATGGGCAAAGAGGCCCGCAGCGATGACGCCAACAACCAGAACGACCACGAGCGCCGTTAAAAGAAAACTGAGGAGTTTGAACAGCTTCTTCATGGGCTGTCAGAACCTGTATCCAAAACCCAGGAAGTCTTTGACGTCGGTGCGGTGGGCGCCGATCGCCGGGGTGACGTCGTCATTAAAGATCGTCTTGAACGCCATGAACATGACTGACAAAGTAATCGTATTTTCCTTTCACCCGCTACCGTGAACCGGCCGAATCAGCAGCGCACGATCAACATCAATACACTTTGTAAGTATATTATGTCAAGAATTGTTTAAAAACCGGATCTTCCTTAAATGTTAGGAACTTATCGCGTTGCCAAAATATTGACCGCCAACCCGCTTCTATGAGATATTGCGCGCATTTGCGCCTTCGGCGACAGAACGCACGGAACACCCCATCACAAAATCTTCAACTTTTCTTATTTGTATAAATTCGTTGATTCGGTTTCCTCAACAGACCGAGCAAACTCATCCGTCGTCACGGAGACCCGGAACAGCACGTCGCCCGCTCTCTCGGCCCGTGTCACGACTCGCCAGATGGCTTTGGTTCTCGGGGCAAGACGGGTCAACGGCGCAAACGTAATCACATTGCCCTGAATCTCACCGGCCGTCGCACCGCTCAACGAGACACACGTCATCCGATCTTCAAACTCACAGACGACCCGGATGTTGGTACCGGGTGCGGAACCCTGGTTCGTGGCGGTGATGATATAGGTACTCTGGTCGCCCACCTCGACCGGATCCCCGACATCGACGACTTCCAGAAGGATCGCCGGTATGCCAACGACGGACGTCTGAGCGCCGGCCGAGACCTTCGGGGCGCAATAGGCGGTGGCCGTCGCTGCACTCGAATAGTCACCGGCGGCCTGCACCGTATAGGTGACACTCACTTTCTTATAATGATTGGGCGCTATAGGACCCACTTGCCAGGTGACCTTGGACCCGGAAACCCGGCCGCCTTCCGACGCCGTGATGTTCGCGACCCCCGGAGGGATGACATCTTCCACGGTCGTATTCTTTGCCACCCCATCACCCATATTGGCCACGGTGATTTCATAGGTGACGGATCGCCCGATGTACTGTCGCTCGGGACCCTGTTTACTCACCGAAAGCACCGGTTGGCGCACCGCCGTGGTCGACGCGGTGGACTCGACTTTATAACCGGCAGACGAATTCGCCGTGGGTTTGGAGGTATAGGTCCCGGCCTTGGCCGCCCTGAGAACGGCCGTAAACTTCTTCGACTGTCCGGGTTCCAGGATTCCCACGTCAAAAGACAGTTGACGCCCGCCGTCTTCCGCCAAGAGTCCTTCCGGCAGCGATTCCACAATGGTGACATCCTTCCCGGGGCCGTTACCCGTATTCGTGATCGCGTACGTGACGGGAATGGGATCACAAAGATAGACTTCGGCGGGGGCGGTTTTCACCAGCTCCAGCACGGCCTGCAGAACTCGCACGTCCGCACTGGCCGGGATGATGTAGGTGACGGTGGCTCGATTTGTGAGGCTCCCCGCATTGGTCGCAAAACCCGTCACCTTGATCTCTTCCTTCGCTTTCGGAGCCAGAGAACCCAGCGTCCACCTGAGCGTGGCGCCTTCTTTACTGGCCTCCGGGGAGGCACTCGTGAAGTTGAAACCATTCGGGATGCGCTCCATCACCACGACGTCCTCGAGGGCCATATCGGTCAGATTGGTGACTTTAATGGAATAATCAAAAGCGTCGCCCAACTGAACGTCCGACGGCGTCATCTTTTCAAGCTTCACCGCATACTGTGACGGATACGTTCGGGTGACAACATGAGGTTCCGACTCAGCAACCTCCTGCGTTTGCTCCTGTTGCTGCTCGGACGGAGCACGGTCACTTTCCTTGAGGGGCGCCGCCCAGGCCTTGCATTCTCTGGACCAGTAGGCTTTACGCGCTATCGCCTCAGGGACGGGCCCCATATCCCTCATCGCATAATAGGATTCACAACTGCAGCCGCCCGACAGAGCGAACACCGCCGGCAAAAGCACGAATAACATTACCTTTTTCATGATCATGTCCTTTCATCTTAAAACCTTCTCCCAAACACCTGCATCGCCGGATACGACGTGCAGCCAATACCAAAACAACTCTCAGCAATAATGATCCTATCAGTCGCTAAGAAACACCTCCTTTCATGCGAATATCCTGCTGTGGATAAGGTATCGTAACAATGATCGCACCAGCCACCCGCCGCAGGCGGGTCGCTGGATACTCATAAACTTTTCGTAACATCGCTCCCATCTCCATGTCAACTCCTTTCACACGCCGTCGTTTTTCCCGGCATCGTCCACCGAATCCTCAGCCGATGAAAATCTTTCTCGTGAGCCTCGAGGAGCCTTTCCGTGATGGCGTCGAACTTTGTCTTATTTTTCATCACCCGCATCTTGCAGAAGGATTTCTATGGGGCCTCCGATTGCGCCTTAGCCTGAGCGCTTCTCCCCGTATAATAGGTATTACAGGGCAAGGTCAACCGCTCGCCGTTTTTCAGGTTAAGGGAAAACGTATCCGTGTATATGGTCTTGCCCTCAACGGCCGGAGCCATCGGCGTTACCTCCATTTCAAGCTCGTAACCGTTGAGAATTTCCTTTTGCCCCAGCATTTTAACTTTGATGGTCTGGTCCTTCGAGGACACCGATTCCACTTCGGAGGCCTGGCCATAATTACTGAGAATCTTGATCTTTCTGACCATCGGCTTGCCCGTTTCGGCCCCGAATATGATCAGCAACTGCGGATTAATGGTATATTTGGACAGCACATCAAAAAGAATCGAAACCTCGCTGCCTTCAGGATGACTCAAGTCGAGGCTAACACGTCCCTGAAGATTCTGCCGGAGCTTTTCCATGTCCACTTCGGGCTCAAGAACAAATTCCGTCGCCTCCATGGACGGGTCATACTTCGCCGTGATGCAGTCTGCCGTTGATTTGAGTCCGGTGATGGAAAACGGCCGATGGTCGAGGCTTAGGAGCGTGAGCTTCGGGCAGGCGGCGTTCTCCTCATTAAGAAAAAGTTTGATTCGCTTCGGCTCCCAGGCGATTTTGTTCACAAGCCTGGCCTTCATCACCAGATCGACCGCGGGATGGGCCCGATCGTTACTGTGGACGGTGATCCGCCACATCATTATGGACGGATTGGGCTTCGCCGTCCACGCCATTTCCATGATCCCGGTCTCACCTGGGGCGAATTCCATCTTATTCAGCGTGACATCAACACCGCAGCATGTCTCGATGTCGGCGATTTTCAGCAGGGCTTCACCGGTATTTGTGAACGTGATTTCATTCGTCCTCTTTGTGTTCACCCCCACCTCACCAAAATCGTAATCGAGCGTATCAAACGTGATTTTCGGTGAGGGCCCCTTTGACCCTGTCGTCAGACGGCCCCGCTCCCCACAACCCGCCGATAAGAGTAAAAAGCAACCGGCTGCGAGAAGACTCAAAACGACAGATTTCCGCTTCATGTTCTCATCTCCACTACGGACGCTCTTATGACTTCCACTTATCAAAAACATCCAATACGAACCCAATCAGTAGAGCGTCGAGCGGGTATTTTAAAACTTGTTTTTGCTAAAGTCCATTAAAAAAATGGTGAAAAATCCCTATTATCTGCGTTTTGCGTGTTTTTCTCCGTCTCCCGGCCACACCCACTGGGGGCCACCCCATCCATCCACCGCTTCACCCGGGCCTATACAAATCGCAAACCTCAAAATCCGAAGCAGGTCATGGCTCCGCCACGTAACGCCACATAGAGCCGGCCCAAGGCCGCGGCCAATCCATCAAATACGGGCGGCGCATCGAGTGTGTATTCCCACACCTTCTTTCCATCAGAGCGGTCGATGGCGGCGAGAACGCCTCCTTTGCGGCCCTCAAAAGCCCCGAGCGGATCCGCCGGATCGACGATGTCGGGAGGGCCGGCGATAAATAAAAGGTTCTCTGTAACGACCATGGCCCTGATGCGTACGCGGATGCGTTCGGCCCACCTCTGCCGGCCCGTCGCCGCGTCACAGGCAAACAAGAGATATCCTTTTTTGCCGGGGGTGAAATAGACGTTCGGATTCAGGCCTTGCAGCGAATCGAACATCCGAACGCCGTAGGCGGCCTCGTTATCGTGCACGAGAAGCCGGGCGTACCCGCTTCGTCCATAGGACCATGGCGTGCGCTTGAAATAAGAGTCATCAATAAGGCCGCCTTTAGCAGATACCCGGATCACAGACTTCTTGGGTGGCACCTGTTGTTGTTCGAGCTCCGGGTTGAATACCAGATGCCGCATGGTGATGAGCCGGTCATCAGCCTGGAGGATATCCGGAAGCGCTCCCATGGGAAGCTGGTAGTTTTGCGAAATGTTCTCGACGTTGTAATGGGGTCCTTCCAACGTCGTCTGATGGCGAATCCGGCCGCTGTGGGCGTCGAGGCCGTAGAGCGTCAGGCCGCCGTCAAGATGAGAAGAACGGCCCGCGGCAAAATAGGCCAAACCGTCCCGAATCAGGACGCTGCCGTGGACGGGCCACGCCGATTCGAGTTGTCCAAACGCACCGATACGCCTATCCCGGGGTGCCGCACGAAAACGCCAAACAAGCTCCCCATCGGCGGCGCGCAGACAATAGACACACCCATCGGCCGAGCCGAAGATGACGGCGCCGCGATAGTACGTCGGCGGCGAATCAATCCTCCCGCCGGTCGTAAACGCCCAAATCTGCTCGCCAGTCGCGGCCTCCAGCGCCGCGACGCGATGTTCGTCAACCGATGGAAGAAAGAGGCGATCCGTAACCACCGTCGGCTGGGTAATTGTTAGGCCAACTCTTTTTTGCCACAGCCGCCGGGGTGATTTCGGTATTGAAGTCTCGACCGCTCCGCTGCGAAGCGAATCGTGCCGATAGGCGGGCCAGTCGGCTGCACTGGCGTCGCGGCCGCTTAAACGGCCAAAAGCGGAACCTCGTTCGAGCCGCGCGCTCTTTTTTTGCCTGGCTTGGCGATAGCGCGACGGGATGTGCGGCGCCAGCGCCATCATGCCGTTAAGCTTTTCTTCGATATAGCACACGCACGGATGCGGAGGCGCGTACTGTAGGCCGTTGGCCGGCATCATACCCACATGGCACGTCCCGCGGACCCAGTTCTGGATCGTATGGTGGCCCTGCTCGAGGTCCACGAATTCGGTGCCCCGCCGGCTCGCCAGAATGTAGCGCAACGTGGCCTTGTTCCGGTAGCACCGATGATGGTGGTGCGTCTTGAAAATGTGGCCCAGCGGAACTTGCTTTTTAAGCTGTCCGGTCTGCAGATCGTAGCCGTTCACGCTGACGGGCCAGGTGCTCTTTCCTTTCGAGGGCCGGCCGTTGACCACGAGCGGCTCGCGTGCGACATCCCCGCTCCAGGTCCAGACAAGACCATCAATAACAAAAACATCCTTCCATTCGTACCAGAGATGGCCGAGATATTTCTTGGGCTGGGTCCATAACAATTCCCCCAACCGGCTTGAGAAGGCTGCAAGCTGGTTGGGGCTGGCGTGCACGACGACGCCATCTTTCACGATCAGAGTGCCCGTCCACACGGTCCTTTGCGCATCAATGTTACCTGCTTTATAGTCCGCTTCAACGAGTGGAAACTGGCCGCGCCAACTTTCTTTCCCGCTGTTGAAATCAAGGCCGACCACATCCTCGCCGTCAAGAAGGGCAACCACCTCTCCGTCCGTTGCGATATTCAAAGTCGGATCAACCTTGGCCGGAGTGACGCTGCCGTGCATGGCTCTGAACCGGTAGTAGTCCGTAGTGGTACCGCGGTAGGTCTTTTCCGAGGACCAGCGCACCTTACCGCTTTGTGCCTCGATTACCTTTACTCTTGCACCATCCGCTTTGAGCACGGACAAGACCAACAAGCCGTCGCGGTAAAGAATCTCCGCCGTTCGATCCGTCGCCTCGTAGGTTTTGAGGATTCTACCGGTCTTCGCATCCAGTTGACTGACCGGCGCCCGGTAACCGAGCGTGATGTACACGTTGTCATCGATTGCTACGAGTCGCTTTTCGATATTGAGCGGAATACCGCCGGGTCGCGGCGTGAACCATGAAGGCTTCCACACCCGCCACCCCCAATCCTTGATGGGCACCTTCCAGAGCAGGACGCCGTTAAAGGCATTGCGCGCCGTAAGGAACCATTTATCGGGCAACTCGTGATCGCCCACAAGGCTGATCGGGGCTTCGTCGCCGATGTAGAACAACCGGCCGCCCGAGGTGACCAGCGTTCGAACGCTCGAATCGCTTTCATGCGAACGCATCCAGAGCGGCTCCGATATCCACTGAAAATGCTCCGGGGGAGCGACGACGCGGTCCTCCGCGACCGGATTGCCGTCGGCGCCATGTAGATAGTGCGTCCATTCGTCAATCTCTTTCGGCCAGGGCTTAACAGCCTTGAGCCATTTATTGGCATCTTTAACCAACACTTGCGCTCGCGTAAATTCCGATACCAAAAGCTTATCCTTAAGACTCTCGATCCCTGCCGAAGAACGCCGTGAGACGTTAAGATAAACCGAACCGAAAGGCGCGAGTACGCGATTAATCTCATCTATTGATAGGCCCCGTTCGACGGCTTCTGTGTAATCTTCGACGACGATCATATTGATCAGGTTTTCAACGTACGGGAGGCGGTCATATTCCGCTCGATCTGCCGAAACCAAGCCATAAACACCGTCGGTTCGCAGCCGCGCTCGTATATCTTTCAGCAATGTGTTATCCGCCACAAGCGCCTGGACGACAAATCGGCCCCGGTGGGAGAGCGCAACGCTCAAATCGCCTGTTTTGTCGCCGACAACAATGCAGATCCCGCCGCTGAAACCGCTGGTCTCAGCGACGAGCTTTGCCGTCGCCTCGGGGTTCGATGCGCCCCGTGCAAAAGCCGGCAGAACGCCCAGGCAAACACCTAATCCCATCTGTAGCAACCCATTCAAACCAATTCTCATATCAAACCCCACGAAAAGCAGAAATCTTTTCTTTCAAGGCACGACAGGCCTCCGCCGGATCGACGGCATGCGTCACGACCGAGCAAACGGCAATACAGGACGCCCCGGCCTCCAACACTTGTTCGACGTTGTCAATGGTTATACCGCCTATGGCAACATGGCCTATCCCTTCATGAGCGAGCCTTCGCACGCCTTCCCTTACGTAATCCAGACCGGCTGCCGGAACATCTGGTTTTGTCGTCGTTTTAAAGACGGGACCCAAAGCCGCGTAAGTTGGCCGCTCTTCACAGGCGCTCCGCAACTCTTCAAGCGAGTGCGTGCTCTTGCCAATGACTAAAGGGGCCAGTCCCAGCCTCCGGGCTTGTGCAACGGGTAAGTCATTCTGGCCCAGGTGCACTCCATCAGCTCCAGCGGCCACGGCAACGTCGGCTCGGTCGTTGATAATACTCACAATCCCGGCCTCCCGGCATATTTTCACGAACTCCGTCGCAAGGGCAAAGAGCGTGTCATCTTCAAGGCCCTTCGCCCGGAGCTGGATACAATCGGCACCGCCGGCGACGCACTTTCCGACCAGGGTAATGACCTCCGCGGGCAAATGGCTGCTAATCACGATATACAGGCGGACATTTTTGAATTTCTCGAATGAAACGCTTTGAAGAACGATATCCTTTTCCAGGGTATAAGACGCATACCGGAGCCTTTCTATTGTGTCGGCAGCCGACGGATTTTGGATCCGAAGCGCCTCTTCGAGCACGCGTAGCGCTTCGCTGAGACGTTTGCAGGCAGCGGTACAACAATCAGAGAGATCAGATCGCGAGAGTTGATTGTCCACTCTTTGCCCAACGCCGACATCGCCGAGCGTATCTCTGCTCGAAATGAGCCGGACGGCATCGAGTTCGCCGATACACGCTGTCAACTCGTGCCGGAGCTGCTTTGCGCGCCTTGTGAGGGAATCCGAATTCAACGCGAATCTACAGAATTCTTCGACCGAACGTGCCGCCTCACGGGCCCGGTTGAAATTCGCGTCGATTATCCTGTAAACGGCCTGTTCCATACCGCCGTGCATTATATAATCCGTTTCCGTTGTATAATACTGAAATGTAAAAAGAGACCCTTAAATATCGAGCAAAAAAGGTTTTAATCACAAGCGGCGCGCGTGAAAAAAGAGTCGCCCCTCCTCCGGAACGACTCCACGAAGACAGTATATCCAACCAGAACCCGTCAGTACGGTCCTGCAATTCTCAAAATCGGGCGGACATGTCCTCCTCCGAAAACACGTTTAGGCCGTCCGCCCAATATCGTTGTCTTTATAATGACAAATTACTTAAATCAGCAAGAAATATACCAAAGTGTCAAGGATATGGAATGGGTCGATCGCGAAAATGGGTGTAATTTATTGCTAAATATGGGCTTACGCAGGTATCTTTGATCATGGTCTCCCCGTCGGGGTCACATCGCTTTTTAACAACGCGTTGATATTTTACAACACAGCAACGTCTTAAATGTCCTAATTTCATCGCCTCCGTCCACATTCATCTTTATCTGACGAGGGATCTGTGTTTTGTGTTCATAAAAACCAACACTCGTCTCATAAAAACGACATATCACAGCTTATTTGAACGGATCCCGTCACTCACGTTTGTCTTCCAGATACTTCGAGGAAGAGACGCGGTTCGTCCATCGACACAGCCAGCGGTCGTATAATATTTTCCTGCCGGTTTTCTTCTGGTCGATGCGAATAATCGTCCCCTTTCGCCATGTAGCGATCTCATCAGCCACCTTACTCGCCTGTTCCTGCGCCAACTCAATCCTGACATTCTCGAGAGTATCGTCGGCCAGATCATAAACGCAAACCGTTTTGTTCACCGGATTGTGTATGAATTTGCGGTTGTTTTCGATATATCCTGCGGGTCCTTCCTGCATCCAGCCGCTAAAATAAATCCTTCGTTCTCGTATCACAGGCGCTAATACGTTCACGCCATCAAAATCAACCGATTTCGTTTCAAAACCCATTAGACCCAGCAACGTCGGCGTTAGGTCAACGGAACTCACCGGTCGCGTTTGCTTCCTACCCGCTTCCACCAGGAACGGTGCCCTAAGGCAGAAAGGGATGCGGAGCACCTCATCGAACGCGATGCGCTCGTGACCCAGCAGGTTGTGCTCGCCGAAGGCCTCACCGTGATCGCCAACGACACAGAAGATCGTCTCCTCCACAAGGTTCTGCCTGGCCAATTCCACGTCCAGAGCGGCAAGGAATCTGTCCGTGTAAAAAATCGCCTGGCGATAACGATCCAGCGGCTCCTTTTGAGCCTCTCCAAACCACTCTGGCACCTCGTAAGGATCGTGAGTCACCGAGCAAAGAACAACGAGAAGAAAAGGCCGCTCATCGGACATAATCCACTCATTGATCGGCTGGAGCATTGAGAACTCATCGCAACCCAGATAACCGAGAAAACTATTGGGATCGTTTAAATCATCACGGGCCCAGAATGTGTCGAATCCGAGATTATGCACCAGACCGGGTCGCGATTCAAAACTGCCAGCCGCCGACTGAAAAAACGCCGTTCGGTAATCCAGGATCTCGCTAAGCACGGTCGCTAAGCCGGCATACGGTTTCTCGATGGGGACCGCTTCGGCGATGTCCTGGGAAGCCGATGCAAATCGCCCCGTCAATAGAGAAAACAGGGCCTTTGTTGTGTGAGTCAGAGAAGAACGTGCATTGGTAAACTCGACCCCACGGTCAGCCAGGGACTTTAAGAACGGCGTTAAATGACTCTTTTCGTCCCAGAGGGACGTGTGAAGGTATTGAATACCCTCAAGAATAACCACAACAACGTTCCTTTTTGTTCGCTTTGTTTTCACCGCCATTACTAACTGATCGTGTGACGGTATCGTGCGCTCGGGATCGACCACGATTCTGTAGTCGGGCAAAACCAGGCTCATCAGGGCTCTTAATTGTGAGTTATCATGCAGGCCAACCGCTGCAATCTGAGGAGAGCCGCGCCGCGAAAATGCCGGACGAGCAGCGATCGAAAGGAGAACGAGAGTAAGACACACCAACACCCGCATAAGGAAGCGACGGCGTTGATAAACGGGCAAGGACGGACGCGCCAGAGCAAAAAAGAAAAACGTCAGGGCCATCGCGCTGGGAACGAGAAGAATAGCAGCCACCAGCGGCATCTTAGCCAAGTTGACGCCGATCATATAAAAGGCACTCGCCGGCGCGCGAAACAATGGCAACAGAACTCTCGGCAATATTTGCGTGCCCGTTCGGATCAGCCAACCGGCATTCATGACGGACCATGTACAGACAATCGCTGCAACGATCATGGCAACCCGCATGACCGATTTTTTCGGCCAGTGAAAGCAAATGAGCGACAACACCACTTCGACGGCCAAAAGAAAAGAAACATCGGACAAAATCCATCCGAAGTACTCACCCGTCAGGTCGCAACGCCGCGAATGATAAAGCTTTACCGCAAGTGTGCAGAATAACGCACCAAAAAGTATCACGCTGTGAGCGCGCGGGATAAGAAACTCCCGGATATAGCGAGCTAACGCCGTTTGCTTAGACAGGGAACCACATTTTGAACACTGGAAACTCATTAGGCGTAAGCATACTAAAAAAAAATGCGAATAGCAAGGTGGTTTCCGGGAAGGTTGAATTAGGCCGGTTTTCTATATGATTTTTTCTATTGTTTGAAACTTCATATTCATTGTCATATGTGATGTGAAATTGTTGGATTTGATGATCCGGTCCTTTGGAATTATGTTTTTCGACAGGGAAATTATGACGGACAGGCTCGGAATCACATGTGGATAATTTGTGAGGTTCGTCGTGTTATCTTTCAATTTTATTGAGACCTTAGGCTCGCTCATGTCTCCGCATAGGGGTTGGGATGTAAGGTTCGATCGTCTCTCACGGGTTTTGTAACAGCTTGTTCACAAAATGAGTGTGAGATTTCTGAAGGAGGGGTTGTCCTCATCGTGGTCTCAAGAAGCTTGCATATCTGTGTTTATTGGCTATAATAGTACTTTTTCACGAGTTTGGGTTCTTTTGTTGCGATTATTGAAATCTCGGGATGAGTTAGTTTGGGAAGGATAAAAGTGGGAAATTTAGGGAAAAGCTTCTTTGTGGGAATTGACGTCGGAAGCAGCTTCGTCCATTACGTGGTGCTTTCCAGGGACAAAGAGATTGTGTATTCACCCAAGTCCATCATGCACTTTGCAAATCCGATCGGGGGGATCAAGGAGGCCTGGAGGGACGTCATTGCGACGTTCGGTGCCGATAAAATCAGAAGCACCGCGTTCACGGGAAGCGGCGCCGAAGCGTTCCCGAAAGTGATGAAGGGAATCTCCTACGTCTTTGACAGCGTAGCTATTCCCAGGGGGGCGGAAGGGACCAGTCCTCACGCGCGGTACATCTTTCATATCGGCGCGAAGGATGCGTATTTCTTCGAGCTCAAGCAGATTGGCGATAAGAAAGTCATCCAGGAGTGGCGAACGGGCACAAAATGCGGCGGCGGCTCAGGAACCCTGATTGAGAAGCAATGCCGAAGACTCTTCGAGGGAGAAGTGTCCTGTCCCCAATTAGAGGATACCGCCGCCGCAGCGAACTCGGATGAAAAGGAGAAGCTGCGCATACAAAACAGGACTAGGCTGCAGGGGAGGCTTGAGGAGATGTTCCGGCGGGCGGAAGAGGAGGCGTCGAAGGCGAAGGATCCCAGCGAATTTCTCGCAAGATGCGGCGTTGTCATCCAGTCCGATCTGATTCATAAGCAGAATGAAGGAGCGGCGAGAACGGATAACTTAGCCGGCTTGTTCCGAACGGTGGCCAGAAACTATAAGATCGATGTTCTCGGCGCACGCACGACCGACGCGAGTGAAGGTGATAGTGAGGCGGTCGTTAGTGGAGGTGTTTTCGCCAACGAACTGATTAGAAAAAACCTGGAGGAATTTTTGGGCGTCTCTATCAAGAGGGCCGAGCATTACAACAATATTGCCGCTGTTGGAGCCGCGATAAAGGCCATAGAGGAAGACAACCGCGTCGTTTTCACGTTTGAACAACTCGATCGGGTCGCGGAATACAGCCGGGAGAAAAGGAAATATGCACCCTCGCTGTCCAAATTCATTGGACGGGTTAACGAGCAGAGCCAGGAACTTGCGGAGAAGATTGAGACGGGCACAGAGGTCGTGCTCGGGATCGATGGGGGCAGCACGACGACCAAAGGGGCCCTTGTTGAACTGAAAACGGGGCGCTTGTTGGACAAGCTGTACATCAAAACGCATGGCAATCCGGAGGAATCCCTAAAGCGCGTCTTAAAGTACCTTAGAAGACACGAGAAGAAAGTGGTTATCAAAGGCGTCGGCGCCACCGGCTCGGCGAGGAAGTTGTATGAGAAGATTCTGGTGAGTAAAAAGAAGGCCAGGCAGCTATCTGAGGAGGGCATCGAGCTTGCCGACCGGATTACCGATGAGATCACCTGTCACGCACTTGGCGTCAAACACTACGACAACGAGGTCGATACCATTTTTGAAGTGGGCGGACAGGATATGAAGTTCACCAGCTTCAGCCCGGATGGGACGGTCAAGGAAGCGAAAATGAATTATAGCTGCCAGGCCGGTTCCGGACAAACACTGGAGAACATGGCGGATGTGATCAACCTCAATGTCGAGAATTCGCTGCAGGAAGCGGCGCTGAGGGCCGAGAAGGTACCGATCATTGATTCGACCTGTGGGGTCTTTATGGAGATGGATGAGAACCGTCTCATCGCCGAAGGTTTCGACAAGGAAGAGATCGCCGCAGCGATAGTTAGAGGGACTGCGGCGAGTTATTACTTTAAGTTCGTCGGAGGTTCTGGCCACGCAGGACGAAAGTGTTCCGCCCAGGGAGGACCGCCTTTAGGCAAGGCATTTCTGACGGCTATGGCGCAGGTGACTGAGAAAGAAATCGAGGCGTATCCCCACAGGGAGATGTTCGGAGCGTGGGGCCAGGCCCTTGATATTATTGAGAATATCAAACGCCTTGAAGAGCAGGGAAAGACGTGTGCGTCAGCATTTAGGGGATGGGATCTGGTCGACATGCCCTTCGAGAAACGAAGGATCTCGTGCAAGGAGCTTTTTGGGGATAAGTCGTGTGGCATGAGAGATTGCCAGCTTGAAGTATTCTCTATTGAGGACGATGAGATCATCACGGGCGGCTTCTGCCCGCGAGGCAATTCCGAAACAGCGAAGCGGCCGAAGACTAACTATGTGGATAAATATCATAAGATGTTCGAGAAGCACTTCAAGAAGCAGGGTTGCCTGCAAAAAGAGCTTCCGGCCATGCGAAAAGAAAAAGAAGCGGCTCGCACGGTGGGGATCAAAAGAAGCACGGCCACCCTCGGCGAGAAGGGCATCTGGAGTGCAGCCTTTCTTAAAAGGCTCGGCTTCTATCCGGTCATCTCGCCGCGGACCAGCAAAGACATCGCGAAGCTGGGTGTGGACAATTCAAGAACGGAATTTTGTATCGCCAGAAAGCTCGCGACGGGTCACGCGGCCGTGCTGAACGATGATCCGAATATCGATTTCCTGTTCAATCCGAGTTTCATCGAGCAGAGAATGGATCATCCACCCGATTTGAAATACTGCATTTATACCGAATCTGAAGGATACATCCTGAACGACGTCCTATCCCTCGACAAAAGCAAACAGATCAACCCCATCCTGCACTTTTGCGATGAAGGGCTTCTCGTTCGCCAGTTGAAAGAGGAATTCGACAGGCTGCAATGCGGCTTCACGGCCCGCCAAATCAAGGACGCCATCAGCTTCGCGGACGACGTGGAGCGCGAGTTCAAAGAGGAGCTTTACTCCGAAGGGGATAAGTTCCTCAAGCGGATCGAGGTGGGCAACGATAAGGCCTACGTCGGCGTCGGCAGAGATTATGTCTTGCTCGATCCCGAGGCCAGCTCCAATTCCGGGAATATGTTCTCTCAGGTCCGGGGTTTGGATTACATCCCCCAAATATTTATCGAGCATAAATTCGCGGATATTCCGCTTGGCGGCGTCGTGGAGAACGAGTTTTGGGTCCAAAGCGTGAAAATATTAAAAGCGAATCTTTATGTTGCGGACCACCCGAATCTGTTCGCGATCCGTATGATGAATTTTGCGTGCGGGCCGGACAGCTTGAAGATCTATCAGGAAGAGAAGATACAACAGGCGGCGGGCAAGCCGCTTCTCGTCCTGCTGACGGATGCCCAAACCAACAACGCTCCGTTTGTTACAAGAACGGAAGCCCACGAGAGGGTCGTCGAGCAAAGCCGGTCTCACAGGTTGAATAAAGAGCAATTGAAGCGGCGCGCGCGCGAAGGTTCCGAGGAGCGGACGTGGCTTATTCCCTATATGGGCGATGCGAGTTATGTCGGGGCGGCGGGTCTGAGATACTTCGGCGTCGACAGCGTCGTTTTACCCACCAATACGGAGCGGGGCTACGAAGCCGCCCGGCGCCATATCTATACGGAAGTCTGCCATCCGCTCAAAGGCGTGGTCGGCGATGCCATAGGATTTCTTGAGGAAAAAATCGAAGAAGAGGGGGCCGAATACGTCAAGAAGCATTATCTGGTCATGCTCCCGACGACGAGCGGGCCGTGCCGGTTCGGAAAATATACGGAGCTGGTCAGGGAATTTCTGGACAAAGAGGGCCTGAAGGAGATCCCCGTCGCCGGGCCCTCTTCGGAGACGGATTATCTTGATATCCCCTTCCCGCGAAAACTCAGCGCCTCAGACAAAATGCGAATGCAGCGCATGTTGTTCAAGGGAATCAAAGGCTCGGACCTTCTGGAGGACATCTTTTTACGGTTCCACCCCTACGCCGAAGACAAAAAGGCCATGGCGGAACTCCGGAAAGAGCGTTTGCACGTATTGGAAAGGGTCGTCGAGGCCGGCGCCGAAACCGCGGACCTCGTAAAGTGGGGTGAAAAGACCGTCTCTCTTTTCAAGACCTGCAAGCTGCGAAACGACGAACGCTTTCCCCTTGTGCTCTACATCGGCGAAATCTATATGAGACAGCACGATCCTTACACGGATTTCGTGATACGCGAGCTGGAGGACAGAGGTCTTGAGGTGGTTCGGGATCCAGTCACGGATTGGTTGGATTACGTGAATAAGATGAACGTCCGGAATGCCAGACGAGATCTCGGGTTGAGGCTGAAAAGCTTCAAGTTCGGCGATGCGATGAAGGTGGCGGGCAAATACGGAAGGTCCATTCTGAAGTCGAAGTATATGTCTTCGGTCGAGCACAAAATCGCCGAGCCGTTCCATGAGGCACTCCACGGCCGGCACGTTCTACCGAAGCCCATCGAGATCATCAACACCCTGGAGAGGAATCACGAGTATCATGGTAATATCGAAGGGGAATCACCGCTGAGCGCGGGGATCGCCTATCACGTCATGAACGACCTTGTTCAGCCGCACGGCGAAGCCTTCATCTCCGGCATCTTTCACGTCGGCCCCTTTACCTGCATGCAGGAAGGGGTCGCCACGGCGAAGATCGAGGCGATGGCGAAGGAATTGCGGAAACGCAAGCCGGACCTGGTCTTCCCGATTATCCATGCCTTCTTCGGCGATTCGGCCAGCTCCAATCTTGATTCGGAAATCGCTGTCTTCGCCGAGCAGTGCTACCAGAAGCGAGAGATGCTCAGGGAAAAGCACGGACACAAAGCCCCTGCGAGTCGAACGCCGGCGCGCATTGATATTAAGGAGGTTCCTTCGCCGAAACGCCGAGACGAATCCATAACGGAAATTAAAGGTTAACGCTGCGAATTAGTGGCGAGGGAACTGAGTCCCCTGCATTCGCCATGTTATGTATGTCATTTATTCGGTAGCGATTCCCATTCCTGCCAGCTCAATTGCCGCCCCGGAAAAGCTACAGTAGTGAACCACCATTCTTCAGATAACCATATCTTGACGGCAGAAAACAATTTTTCATCAAGGCCTTTTCTAAATTCACTCTGTCGAACCCAAAGTATTACCTTGGCGTCATAGCCCGCTTTTTCAGAGGGGTTGACGTAGATGCAACCCAAGCACCTTCTTTCGTCGAGACTCATTACTGTAAACGCGAAAGAACTTCCAATTTGAAATTCCTTTTGGTGCCAACCAAGATCAATAAGATCCTGCTCAAGCGTTAAATCAGCGGAAGGCCAAGAACTACCCGGACCCAATACCCCTCTAAGGTGTTCGATACTACTCATTACGGCATCATAATCTTTCACTACATCATTTATCGTTAGAATACGAATCCTGAAATCTTTTGTATCAATTCCCGATGGGATAATGACTGAATTTGGTGCAAAACTCTTCATGGTGTTTCACATTTGCCTAACATATTATTATAAGATTTCTCGATATCACTCCTCATAATATCATAGAAATTTATATTGACGATAAAAATACTGAAAAAGACACTGTTTCCTATCTCGATATCATCCATCTCGGGATAATCACGACGGGTGGCAAACTCATCCCTTAGGAATGGGGATGGTAAATCCGCGGGAAGCCATCCCCAAGCTCCGCTTTCCCTTGGGGACGCCTTACGGCGGAGGCTGCCACCCTTATATAGATTGTCAAGTTAAACTTGGTAGAGTACTGGAGCGTATTACGGTAAAGATTGGGCGTGAGTGATCTTAATAACGACTGGATTCGGCCACTTCGTGTTGTTATAGATTCGCTGGGCGCGCATCGCCGTGATGTGAAGCCCGTTCTCGTCCTGTGTCCACGTCGCCTTCGGATTGACCTTGGGTTGATATTCGAGGACGCGCCCCGATTGGCCGAGTATTTCAACCTCCGTACGGTCTGTGGCGCGAACGCTTTTGAGTGTAAAGGTCTTGCGTTCGCCCTTGGGCCAGTTGGTTTTTGTAATGATGGCGTACACCGTGTTTGTGTCTTTGGCCTTGGTAAACCAGATATCATCTTCGCGAATGACATGCCATGGCCGGATGTGGTAGATGGCCTCGCCATTAATGAACAGCCAGAGCGCCAGTTCGCGGATTCGCCGTTCCTGCTCGAAGGGAATTTCGCCGGCCGGGCTCGGACCGGCGTTTAACAGGAAGTTGCCACCCTTGGCGCGGATTTCGATGAGCATCTCGATCAGTTGCGTGCCTGATTTGTACTCTTCATTGGTCGGTTTGAAGTGCCATTGCGTACCGAGCGTGTAGCACGCCTCCCACGGGCCTGGCATCGGCTCGTCTGGCGTCTTTTGCTCGGGTGTTTCCATCTGGCCGCGCGTTATCACAAGGTCCGGCTGGAGTTGCCATGCCACTTCCTTGAGCCCGTCCGGCTGGCCGTCGATGAAAAGCACGTCGATCGGACCGTAGCGCGTCAAAAGCTCTCGAAGCTGGGCCTTGTTGTGCGCCATGAGCTCGGGATTGTTCGCGGGCAGCGCCTCGGGGCGTCTCCGGCTGACGTCTTTGCCCTGCTTGTGCAGCATCCAGAAGTCGTCGGGCGAGAAGTAGAAGCCGACGCGGATGCCGTGTTTGCGAAACGCCTGGACGATCTGTCGTGTGATGTCGCGGCCATGGGGTGTGTTCATAATGTTGAAGTCGGTCATTTTCGTATCGAACATGCAAAACCCGCTGTGGTGTTTGGTCGTAAAGACGACGTATTTCATGCCCGCGAGTTTGGCCAAGCGTGCCCAGTCGTCGGGATTGAACTTCTTCGGATAGAAGCTCCTTGGGAGCTTGTGGATGAAACGATCGAGATAGTCATCCGAGGCCCCGACCATCGAATGACTGATGACCGAACCCAATTGCGAATCGACGCTCCAGTGGATGAACATGCCGAGCGCCTGGTCCATGAACCAGTCCTCGCGTGTGGGCTTATTGGCAAGCTGGGTAGCCTCCGGATCGGCCTTCAGGTTCGTGGCAGCACAACCGGCTAACAGCGCGGCCGCAACGAATAAAAAGAGAATTTTTTTGAGATAATTCATCCTTTTTCACCGGTGTTGAAATTCAATAGTTCAGCAGCGCCAATGGCTTAGTGCATCTTTTTCAATAGTTCTTTTCTGGCCTGGACCCGGAGTTTGGCGTTCTCGTAGCGTCGCTTTTCTTCGTCGCTTTGTGGGAGGATGGGCGGTGCGGGGGTGGGCTTCTTGTTTTCATCCAGTGCGACAAAAGTTAAGTAAGCAGTTGTAGCCATGACTTTCTGGCCGGTGTATGGGTCTTCACGGATAACCTGGACGCCGACCTCCATGGACGAGCGGCTGACGTAGTTGACCGTGGCCTTTAACGCGACGTGGTCCCCGATGCGGATCGGCTCTTTGAAGGCCAGCGAGTCGATCCCCGCGGTGACGACTTCTTTGCCGCAATGGCGTTGGGCCGCCATGGCCGCGACCATGTCGATCCAGGCCACGATGACCCCGCCGAAGGCCGTGCCCTGCGGATTTGCCTGGTGCGGCATAATGAGATACCGTGTTTCCACAGTGCTTGCACTCGGACTTTTACCTTTTTCGTCTGTCATATTCTTGGCAATGGGCTGGGATTAGAATTCGACGGTCGGCACTTCCGTTTTCGCCTGCTCAGTGGCTTCGAAATATTCGACGTTCTCCACGCCGGCTCGCTTGCAGAAAAAGGAGCCGAAAAACTGCCGGGCATAGGTGTTGAGCTGCATGGCAGCTTCGTTATACCGTGTACGGGCCACATTGATTCGGTTCTCCGTCCCTTCGAGCGCCACTTGGAGGTCCAGAAAGTTCTGGTTCGCCTTCAAGTCCGGATACCTTTCTTGCAGCATCAGGAGGCGGGACAGGAATCCGGTCAATTGGTTGGACGCTTCGATCTTTCCCGCCCTGTTGTCGGCTTGGAAGTACTTTTCCCGGGATTTGGCAATGTTCTCGAAAAGCTCTTTCTCGTGCTCGGCGTAGCCTTTAACGGTATTAACAAGGTTCGGGACGAGATCGAGCCGGCGCTGCAGGGCGGCGTCGATGTCCGACCAGGTCTTTTCCGCGCCCTGCTCGAGGCTGACAGCTTTATTGTAACCGGCGATGTACCATCGGAAGATTCCGAATCCAACCAACAGAAGCACGATCAGTACCGCGATCAGGACGACCCATGCTTTTCCAAAGTGTCTCATATTTATGATACCTCCTTGATTAATCTGAATTTTATTTTTCATTTTTACCAGCCGCCGCTTGCTCCGCCTCCGCCGAAACCGCCTCCCATGCCGCCGCCAAAGCCGCCAAAACTGCCCCCGAAGCTCCCACCTCCAAACGAACCGGACCGTCCGTAACCTCCGTGGCCACCAAAACCTCCGAACATAAACGGGAGCAAGAACCACATCCCCATGCCTCGGCCTCCTCTCCCTCCACCGAAAATGAGGAAAAAGAAAATCAGAAGCGGCAGAAGACTGCAACAGGGCAGGCCTTTTCTTATGTTTCTGCGTTCAGCGGGAACGGGCGCGACCTTGGGCATGCCCGTTAAAGCAACGCCGGACTCGCCGGCGATCTTTTGCACGATAGTCACATTGGCGTTGTAAATTCCTTCGCTGTAATTTCCTTTCTTAAGATAGGGCACGAGGACGTTTCTGCCGACCCGGCCGCAATACTGGTCGGTGACGAAGCCTTCCAGGCCATAGCCGACTTCAAAGCGCCACTTTCGGTCGTTTTTCGCGAGGACGAAGAGCATACCGTTGTCTTTGCCCTTTTGGCCGAGCTTCCATTTCTCCGCGTATTTCAATGCATACTCTTCAATGGGCAGCCCGCCGGTGGTGAGCACCGTCAGGACGATGTATTGCGCGCCGGTTTTTTGCTCCAATTCCTGCAGGATACCGTTCAATGACCGCTCGTGCGAGGCATTGATCACATTGGCATAATCCTCGACGTAATGTTCAGGTTTTGGCAGATCGACGGCGTGAGCGACCGTCGCTGTCGCCGATACGAGAAGCAAGATGAATATCGTCTTCGTGGCGGATCTTTGCATCATCAGACCTCAAGCTTATCAACCAATTCGGCTAACTTATCGACCGTAGAGTAAATGGATTCGAAACTTTTTTCCATTTCGGCTTCGCTTAAGCGTACCTTTTCGTGTCGCCATTGGTTTGTCGTCTTTAGAGAATCCGTTTGGATAGAAAAGGTATCGGCGGCTTTACTGAAAGTAGGACCGGTCTCTCCGACGCGGTCGATGTCCTTTAGCCAGAGCATGGCCCGCAAAAGCGGTGTCATTGCTTTGGCCGTTGCAATCAGGATGTCGCGAACAAGCCGTCGGTTAGCTGCAGCGGCGATGTAGCCTTGTCTCAATCGGATGAGCGTCGCCTTCAGCTCCCTTTCACATTGCAGCCGGACATCTTTCTTCTCGAATGTCAGGGATGCGAAAGGATCATCGCCCAGAATGGTCTGGTGGGTCAGTTGAAGATCTAGAAATTCCATGCCGAAGACATCGCTCGATCGCTCGATGTAGGAGGGCGTCATCAGCAAGGGGGGTGAGATTTTCTTCTTGCTCATGGGTTTGGCCAGCGAGGCGACGGCGTTCAGCGCCTCGATCGTTTGTTTTTGAAGGACCAGAACGGTGTTGATATCGCTTTGGCCCGGCTTGAAGTCCGCCGTCAGGCTACTGCCGACAACTGTGATGCTTTGTAAATTATCCTTGAGCGCTTCCGTGATTCTCCCGGAAAAGTCCTGTACGGCCTCACGAATTTGCGACGGAAGAGCGTCCAGTTTAAGCCGGTTTCTTGTCGTTTCGTTTTGATTGTTTTTATCTTGCGTCATTTTGCTTTTTACCTCATGCATTCGAGAGCTGATTCGATTTTGTATCAGTTTACTGTATTTATTCAAACCCGACAACCTTGGTACCAAAATGGCATAAAAAGTGCCAATTTGGCAACCGGAATCTACGATGATTCAGCCTCAGTGGCGATTTAACGGCATTTAAATGGGTATGAGCCGGATAGAGCATCTGGCACGCGTTTTGCAATTTTATCATGGCAGTTGGTGGTTTAAAGAAAAATGAAACAAGAAAAATGAAATCGAGAATAGGAGGTGTTATTATGGCACTGGTACCCTTCAACAAAAGAGAAAGAAACGGTTTGGCGAGACTTCACAGCGAGATGGATGACTTGTTCGACGGCTTCTTCAGAGGGCTGGATCGGCCGTTCGCCGGATACAAGGCCTGGCCGGCGATCGACGTCGCCGAGGAGGAAGACTCCATTGTTGTCCGGGCCGAGGTTCCCGGCTGCAAGGCCGAGGATATCGATATCTCCGTGTACGGCAACAAGCTGACCATTAGCGGGGAGAAGAAGCTCACGGACGAGAAAAAGGAAAAAGGCTTTTACCACGTTGAGAGCACCTACGGCAGCTTCCGGCGGGAGCTGGCCCTGCCGACCGACGTGGACCAGGAAAAGATCGAAGCCGAGTGCAAGGACGGCGTCCTCTCAGTCACGTTGCCAAAAGCCGCTAAGGCAAGGGCGGTCAAGATCAAAGTCAAAGGATAATTCGCTTGGGAAGATGCGTGCCTGAAGTCGGGTGAACGGCCGATTCGTTTATCAGGATTTTCAGGGCTGAGCGTGCTTAGGTCTCTCTAAGTTTATAATTTTAACGAATGAGATAAAATGCGGGCGAGCATCGATCACGCTCGCCCGCATTCATTCGAGGATTAGGAAAGGTTTTAGGTGTTGAGACGTAGTTCTGTTTTGCCCGGAAAATATCCGCTTAGGTCGATGCCTGCTCATGTTACTCCTTCTCGGGGCGTATACCTTTGACGAGTTTGGCCGTGAATTCAAATCCTTCCACATACGGAAGCGCTTCTTTAACGTCTGACTCTTTGAGTTCTTTCGTGAGATCCGTGAGTTCCTTTAGGACGCCTTCTCTGGGTATTCGTCCAGCCGCCAGAAGCACCTCGATAGCCACACGCGCTTTTTCGGGATGCAAGTGCATATTGTGGATGGCTCCCCCGAGAGGAATCACGACATCTCGAATGCATCCTTGTTTAGATGGCACGATCAGATTGACGCATCCCTCCTGACCGCAACCGACTATGACCATTGCTCGGTCACTCCATAGATTGCCTGAACAAACCCATGCCCGCACGATATAACAACCTGGCGGAACATCCACTTCGATGTGTTTAATGAGCTTGCTTCTGATATAGATTGTGGTTTCGTTGTCCCGAGCGCCCCGTCGCACTTCATAACCGGGATATGCTTCTCTGAGCTTATCAATCACGTCTGGGTTAAAATCTACGAGATATTCCCCGCCGCATGTCTTAACCACCAGTTCGACTTTCCAGACGTTCTTAGGACAACAATTCAATTCCCTGATCCAGATGTTAAGCTTGCCGTAACTCATTTTCTTATACCTCCGACTGGCGTGCACGTGTGCACATGTGTGTCATTTGGGGTCTTGCTTTACACGATTCAACGCCGTTCTTGTTCATCAACCCACAAGCATAGGCATCACCTCCTTAGAAACGGAACTTCTGTGGACTTTACCGAGCCGTTTTGTCAGTCTCCTTATTATGCTGGGAATGCGCGCTGGGTTATTTCATAAGTTGCCTAAAATGTAGCACTTAACATTAGTCCGCTTTTTACGATGACTCCGCTTTGTCTCAATAGAATGGTGGATTTTGCCACAAAAACAAAGCACCTCGCACCACAATCGGCTTCTTCCTGCCGGACTGAGGATACTCGCAACGACTTGGAGAGTAAGGGGTTGCTGGTCGATTGGGAAGAATAATTTTCTTGGAGTGACAACCCTATGGCACTCCGGGTGAAAAAAGTTGCTAAAAAAGGCCTAAAAAGCGTTTTTTTGAGCGACTATGTCGTTTTTGTTCGGGCGCAGCCCACCCGCTGGACTAAGGTTTTGTGTTATAGGACGTTTTTCGACGGCAGGCGTATGTGGATTCCGTGCGAGGAATTCTACATCGCAATTATTTTATCAATGCGATCTGACAGATCACTCAAATACGCCTCGTCTCCGCCGCGCAGCTCCGTCGTCATGAACCCGTTGTAGCCGATTTCATCCAGCGCCAGACGGACCTCTTTCCAGTTGACGTCCCCGTCGAGCAAATTGGTCCATTGATAGCCCTTGCGCTTGAAATCCTTGAGATGGATTTTGACGATGCGTTTACCCAAGGTCCGGATCCAGTCCTGTGCGTATCCGTAAATAATCACGTTTCCGATGTCGAAATACGCCTTGAGCCACGGGCTGTCGAACTCGTCCACGTACCGCGCGAACTCCAGCGGGCTCAGCAGAAATTTGTTCCAGACGTTCTCGACGGCGATGACAACGCCGAGCTCTTCGGCCAGCGGGAGCAGTTTGCGGATACATCTTTGCGAGCGTTTGTAAGCGTCGCCGTAGGAAACGTTTTCTTTGACGACGGCCGGGACCAGCAATACGGTTGCCGCGCCGAGCGCCTTGGCGCTACGAAGGGCCGTTTCCATCCCTTGATGACCTTTTTCTCGGACCTTTGGGTCGGGATCGGAGAAGGGTGCATGCCATTCGCCGAACACGATGGAGTGAATCGGAACGCCGACTTCGCGTGCCAGCTTGCCCAATCGCCTCGCGGCATCGAGATCCTCCATGGGAGAACCCTCAATCCCCTCGAAGCCGCATGCCCTGGCCAGCTTAAATTTATCGGTATCGGAAAGCTGTTTGGGCAGCATGCCTAATTGGAGTGCTTTGCGTAACTGGTTGTTTTTTCGGCCGGCCTGAGCGACCGGCGAGAAGCCCGACAATTTCGTTCCAACCGCGGCTGCGGCGGCTAATTTCAAGAAGCTTCTACGTTTAAAATTGTTGTCTTTCATAGATCATCTCCTAATTGTTTTGCACGTCTGAACTTTGTGACATTGTTTGCCGACCAAAGCCTGCGAACATGTTGCGCAAGCGTTTTTTAGGAATATAACAGTTTTTTTGTGGAATCCAAATTGAAAAAAAAGCGACCGGCACCAGAGACAGGGTTACGAGGGCGTTCCGGGTACGTCACTCGTTGTCTGGATGCGATTCGGTAAGTAAATTGTTGATACGGGCATGGGCGTTTTTATTGGCCCGTCCCATAAAAAGATAAAGTTTTAAACTTTTTTTTGCCGAAAAACAATTAGAGGCGGTATTGCTGTTGCAGTACTGAGAAGTCCTATTATAATAGACGGGCTTGTTAAGGATGACATGTTTTCCGGGCTGGAGAAATGCTATGAGGACGATAGCAGTTGTCAATCAGAAAGGTGGCTGTGGTAAGACAACGGTATCAATAAACCTGGCCAGTGCCTTGGCGGGAGCTGGCCAACGCGTGCTCCTGGTTGATATGGACCCCCAATCGCACTGCGCCGTGGGTCTGGCGGTACCCGAGGAGCAGATCGAGCAGAGCATATACGATGTGTTGATAAGCAGAAGCCGAAATGAGCCGATCAAAATGTCGGAAATACTCTGGCAGGTCAGCGATCATCTGGAGATGGCGCCGGCCAGCATCGACTTATCGGCATTCGAGCAGCAGATGGCGGGGATTCCGGACCGTGAATCCTGCCTGCGAGAGGCGCTCGATGAGGTGAGCGACAGCTACGACTATACGATAATCGACTGTCCTCCGGCCGTCGGCCTCTTAACGTTTAACGCGCTGAGGGCGGCCACGGATATCGTCGTGCCCGTCGAGACCGGCTATTTTGCCCTGCACGGGCTGAGCAAGCAGCTCGAAACGTTGAGCATCCTGTGCCGGCGTTACAGTCAGCAGGTGAACGTGAAGGTTCTGGCCAGCATGTACGATGTCAGGACGAAGATGGCCAGGGAAATCCTGGCGGAGCTGCGCAGCCATTTCGACGACAAGATGTTCAAAACGGTCGTCAGTTTCAATACGAAGATCAAAGAGGCGTCGAGTTTCGGTCAGCCGATCAGCGAGTATGATCCCGCCAGCAAGGGGCGAAGAGACTTCAGCTCACTGGCCGAGGAGATCCTGGGTTCTCAGAAACAGCAGCAACGGCACGAAATTGTCAATTCACTGGCCGATCAGCTCGATTCCATCAGCGCTTCCGCCGACGAGTTGCTGGAGGCGACACAGCCGACCGGCGAGAGAATCGAAATACCGATCGCCGAGCCGATCGAGGCCGGTCCCCACGAAGAGGAAGCGGCCGCTCCGGCGGTGGAAATTGAAGCGCCCAGACCGGAACCGAGCCCGGATCAGATCGCTGCGATGGCGTCCGAGGAGCGGATCGCCGCCAAGCTCTCCGATTATTATGGAGTCAGTCAGGTGAACGACGCCGTGGTGTTTGTGACGCTCTATCCCCGCGCCCAGACCGTTCAGGTAGCCGGCGATTTTAATAACTGGAAACCTGAAGAAGGATCGTTGCATAAAGTCGGCGACAGCGGCGTGTGGCAGACACAGATGAGGCTGCCCTCGGGGCGTTATCGCTATCGGCTGGTCGTTGACGGCCAATGGCAACAGGATCCGTATAATGAGTGGACGGAACTCAATCCATTCGGCGGCTACAACTCGGTTCTTGAGATCAAGTAAGAAGACGGCGCTTTCATCTCTTCGGCGTCAAAACTTTTTTTAATATCTTTCGTCTGCCCGGACGTAAGCTGTGGAGAGGACGTAACTTAATGACGCCAGGAAAAATTTTCTTTTTGTTTGCATGCAACGTCCTATAAGAATATAATTTTCATAATAATACTTAGGATCGAGGCATGAGACTTGACGCCGGAAGGTGAGCGGAAAACTTCCGGGTTTTGGGTGATATTTTACTGGCTGGTTGAGGATGGACACTCAGAAAAGCTTACAATGGATTGTGGAAGTACTTCTCATCCTTGTGGGGGCGGACCTTTCCACCATTCTCAAACCCGTCGATATCTACCACAATCTCAATCGGAGTGAGAGTGCGTGATGATGACCTATGGAGGAAGAAAGGAGGCGAAAAGAGCAGGAAGGTGACACTTGTTTTTCGGACACCAGGAGGGTGTTGGGAAGGATCACATTGGAAGAGGAAATGGAATTTCTATTAAGGAGAATCATTATGAAAAGGATAATGACAGTGTTGGTTCCTGTATGGGTGTTGGCCGTAGGTGCTTACGCGAGTGGTTCCGTCCCGTCGAATCGTCGGGACCCGGGGGCAACGAATGTCATCGTGGATAATGACATTCAAGCCAACCAGTCTCAGCAGGTTTCCGTTGTCGGCGGCGGGGATGCGGATGCCACGAGCATTTCTCAAGGGGGGGATGCCAGTGCCGATTCCACATCGAGCTCCAATGCGAGCATTTCAACGTCGTCTGTTTCAAATTATGAGGCGCGCACGCCGCCGCTGGATGTGTTCCCGGCTTATTTGCCCTATTGGAGTCACGGCGGATGGGGCACGGTCAAGGGGTATTTCCCCAACGGGCCGAGCGCGGATGACGCCGTGTACGAGCAGACGTTCGATCCCGAAAACACCGAGGACATGAAGATGCTCAAAGGGGTTCTCACGTCGTTGTCTTATGAAGGTCTGTTTGAAACCATCGGGGGTATTCTCAACGGTGTCGGAACGATCTTTGGCGGACCGGATAATTACCATCACGGCCGAGGATTCGAGATATCGAACGCGCTGACCCGGCAGCGCAGACCGAAAGGAAAGCCCTTGCTGGTCTTTATCGATTCCAACGTGGACACGCGTCTCTTGAGACAGGCGGGTTATGTCTATGTCGGAGGCATCAGTCTGGAGGGCAAGGTCGATCGCAACTGGGATCAGGTGTATGACGCGGCGGTCGCGGAAGCCTTACCGTGGGACGTGGATGTCTTGCTGATCTCCGGAGGCATGAAAGGCGTCACGGTCGGCTCGAATATCGCCTTTCCCGGCGCCGCCGGGGCGTATAGCCAGGCCAACTACTCTCTCTCTTTGTTGGGATCGGTCTCCAGTGGCATCACGGAAGGTAAGGGCAAGGCCATCATTAATGCCGTCGGTTATCGGTTTTGGCCGGATTTTGCCAACAGGAGACGAATCCCCGAATCGTTCTACGATAGCATCCGTGCGCAGGTCGTTTCTCAGAGCCGACCCGTACCCCGGCAGCCACCGGCCCCCCAGCGCCGGACGATACCTGAACGTCAACTCGCACCCACACGCGAATCGTTGCCCACCCGCAGAACTGTCCCCGCTCAGCCCGTTCGCCAGTCCGTAGAGGATGTGATCGGCGGCGAGGTAAGGCGACCCGAAGTGGTCATGGCCGAACCGGCGGGCCGAAGGGGCTACTATGGTGTGCAGGTCAGCCGGCAGCTTCTTGAGTTGGCGGGATTCTAAGCGACCGCTGAGGCAGAGCTTGCCCAGAGGAAATGGATGTGTGAAGAAAGAACGCCTTGATGAATAATCATGCGAAAACAATCGTCCCGTATGGAGAGGAGAAAGGAGGGAGCTTATAATGCATTGGGGGGTCAGTCTATCGTGTTGTCGTGGCTGACAAATGGTTCGGTAATGATAAGGGAGTATGTAACACGTAAAAATGGAAAGGAGTTTAAAATGTTGAGGAAATTGTTCTTTTCTGTAGTCGTTGTTTTGATGTTTTCCTCCGGGGCCCTGGCCGCTATCGGGCACGCACAGGATTTTATCATTGATGCGATCAATGTCGTGAGAGGAGGCGGATGTGTCGGCTCGGCCGAAGGAAGTAACATCGTCATGGTCGGCCATGCGCAAGAGGCGTACGATGCCGCCACCGGGACCGCCGCCTTTCAGGAAGAGACGGCCATCTTAACCCAGAGCGGAAGTGCCGCGGGAATGGGCGGCAAGGCGGCTGTCGTCCAGGAGGCTCGCGCCGAAGGTGGACAAAACCAGCGCGTCGGGATCGGCTGTTGCAGTCTCGGCAAACGGACCCAAGGTCAGGCCCTCGGCGTCAATCTCGACATGCTGACGACCAATGCCAAGGGGATTGGCGGCGCCGTCGGCGCCCAGGGGTTCGTGGGCGCCCAGAGTCAGATCGAGATTACGCCCAATGGAATGAGCGCATCCTCTCAGTACATTGGTGCGGCACAGTTTTCCGCCGTCTCTGGGGGGCATTCAAAAGTCAACAATTCCTTGGACGTTGTGCTCAACCAGAGCCAAAAAGTGATGGAAGGCAGATAGTGGATATTCAAGCCTAACGACGGGAATGTTTTAGAAGACGGATGTGATCGAAGAAACGGCCTGGGAGATGACTCGCAGGGGAAAGGAGGCTGCCTATAGAAGAGTGTGTGATGTTTTTGATGTACGAACCTTTGGATATTCGGCTGGCCGGGGTCATCGTGTTGCCCAATGACTTACACGGATGGGCCGGTTGAATCTCCAGACGTCAGCATAGACCTTCTTTATGGTTTTGTTGTACGGAGCTTTAGAGGCCGCTCCCTGTGTGAAAGGATGCGCTGTCTTTAAGGCTCCATTTTTTTAGATGGCCACTTACTCGATAAGAGTCACTTGAAAACGAACATGGGGTATGTTCTAATGCGGAGTATGAATCGTTATTCAGACTGGAATGCGTGGTTGGTGGAGTCATAGTCAAATGCACGGAAGAACAAGAGAACAAATGATGGATTCGAGACGTTCAAAATATATGGTCCTCACGGGAATCATTGTTTTGTCCCTGGTCGTAAGATGCGAATCTCAGCCGCTCTGGGATTTGGCGAATCAGAAAAAGGATGTGCTGCGCATCTCGACCCTTTTTACCGCCCAGAACGTCCGGGACCATCTGTCGAGCGACGAGGGCCTTGGCAAGGCTCACGCGTGGTGCAAGAAGACCGGCGTGACACATGTTTTCATCGAGACGTTCCGGAGCAACTATACCGCCGAGCGCAGCGTGCTCCGGCGCGCCAAAGAAAAGTTCAAAGCCGAAGGCTTCGACGTCTCCGGCTGCGTGACCACCACCAAGGTCGGCAAGATATCGACCGGTTGGAACCTGATTTCATGCTATACCAATAAGAAGACTCAGAACCAGCTCCAGGAAATCTTCGAATACACGGCGTCGATATTCGACGAGATCATGATCGACGATTTTCTCTTTACCGATTGTCAGTGCGACGAGTGCAAAGCAGCACGCGGCGATCAGTCGTGGGCCGATTACCGTTGCGACCTGATGGTCGCAATGAGCCGGGACAGAATCCTCGGCCCGGCCCGAGCGGTGAATCCCAATGTCAAGATCATCATCAAGTATCCTCAATGGTACGATAATTTTCATAACCGCGGCTACGAGGTTTTACGCCAAACCGCCGACTACGACAAGATCTGGGTCGGCACCGAGACGCGCGATTTCGACAACCCGCGCTGGGGCGGCAAGGTCCAGTACGAGGCCTACTACATCATGCGATGGCTCGGCGAGATCGGCGGCGACAAAACCGGCGGCGGCTGGTTCGATCCCTACGGAACCACGGAGGACACCTATGTCGAGCAGGCGCGCCAGACGGTTCTGGCCGACGCCAAGGAGATGCTCCTTTTCTGTTACGGCTCGCTCCAGAGGGACACCGGCCCGGCCAATGTCGAAAAACTCCGCGCCGAGATCCCCGGCTTGTTCACGCTGGCCGAACTCGTGCGGGGCAAACCGATCCGAGGAATCATGGCCCCGAAGCCGCCCAACAGCGATCCGCACGACGAGCAGTACGTCTTTGACTTCGTCGGCATGTTGGGCCTGCCCCTCGTACCCACGGCGACGATTGAATCTGACGCTGAAGCCGCATTCTTCCCGGTACATGCGCTCAAGGACCCGGCATTCGGCGACAAGCTCCAAAGAATGCTCGCGGCGAACAAGCCGGTGCTCATCACGGATGGCCTGGCTAAACGCATGCCCGCTCTCGATTTAGAGAACGAGAACGTGACGGTCCTGAAGGTCGGCGGCAATCCGCGTAACTTATTGAAGCTGACCCGGCGACAACTCAAGCCCATCCGCAACAAACTACTGGCGCCGTTCGGCATGACGTTCGACGCCCCCAACAAGGTCGCCCTGTACCTGATCGGAGAGCGCTGCCTGATTGTCGAAAACTTCAACGACGAAGCCATCGACGCAATCCTCGAATTCTCCAGGCCCGTCAGGGCGCGCAAGACCCTGGTCCTGCCCGGCGACGGAAAGGTGGATTTATCCAGCACCGGGCGGAAATGGAGTCTCACCAAATTGTCTGCGCGAACGCTGGTGGCCATCGAATACGAATGAGCTAGCATCCCGGGTGCGGTTGTTCTGAGTGGTCGGAATGGGTATAATTACGTTCATGAATGAAGAATCAACATTCTTATTCGGTCACCGAGCCGTGCAGCATATTTTCAACCTGATGCCGCGGTTCATTACCAGGCGATCGTTTTTGAGATTTTCCTTCGTGCTGGTGGACGGCGCATTGCTGATGCCGGGTTTGCTTATGGCGCAATCGGCCGAAGCCAGGGGGCCGCTCATGGCTTACGTGGGCACGTTCAGTTCGCCATTGAAAGACATGCCGCCGACGCAGGTGGATTTGCCTCCCGGCAATGGGCGCGGCATTCACCTGTTTGAGGTGGATCGCGCCACCGGGGCCATGACGCCGCGCGGCGTCTATGAGCTGGGGACGAGCCCGAGCTGCCTGGCTTTGAACGCCGCCGGAACCCGCCTGTATTCGGCCAACGAGACGGACCGGGTCGGTGAAGGCAACGAGGGCACGGTCAGCGCCTTCGCGATCAGCCGGGCTGACGGGCGGTTGGAGCTGCTCAACACCGTTCGTTCCGGCGGCGCCGGGCCCACCTATGTGAGCGTGCATCCGTCCGGAAGGTTCCTGTTCGTGGCGAACTATTTCGGCGGCTCCGTCGCAGTGCTGCCGATTCGGCCCGATGGCGGCCTGGGCGTCGCCACGGACGTTAAGGTAGATGTGGGAACATTGGGACCGACGAAGGCAACGAACGCCCCGCCGGGAAGCTTTGCCTTCAGCGGACACGACCGAACGCACGCGCATCAGATTGGGGCTGATCCTTCGGGGCGCTTCGTTCTGCATGTCGATCTGGGCCTGGATCGAATCTTCGTCTGGAAGTTCGATGGCCGCAAAGGCGTGCTGACTGCGAATGATCCGGCCGCGATCTCACTGCCGCCGGGCGACGGGCCGCGGCATTTCTGCTTCCATCCGAATGAGCGCTGGTTCTATTCCATTCAGGAGGAAGGCTCGACCGTCGTCATGTTCGACTACGATGCCCGGCTGGGCCGGCTGGCCGCACGGCAAACCATCTCCACTTTGCCGCCCGGCTTTGCCGGCAGCAATTTCTGCTCTGAGATCATGGTCTCCGCCGACGGCCGGTTCCTCTATGCGGGCAACCGTCTGCACGACAGCATCGCGATCTTTTCCATCAACGCCGCCGGCACCCTGACCTACATCGGGGAGGAATGGACGCGCGGGAACTATCCACGCAGCTTCAATTTCGATCCTACCGGCACGTTCCTTTACGTCTGCAACCAGCGCAGCGATAATCTCACCGTCTTCCGCGTGGATCGCCAGACGGGCGGCCTGACCTTCACCGGCCATTACACACCCGTCGGCAATCCGTCGATCATCGTTTTCCTCGACCTTGCGAAGACGGATTAAATTCGCCCGGTCCGAACCATCCTCATACTCCCGGCCCTGACGCTGGCCGGACCGGCTACCCCGGGTAAGGCAGTTATGATTTGTACCCACCCTACGGATTGTGCTATGATATAGAGAGCAAGGCCATCAGCAGACATAAATAGAATAGAGCTCATTGTGAGACACTTTCTCTAAAGAACGAGGAGGCCCGTTATGGCCAGGTTGAGAGGCTTCACCTTAATCGAGCTTCTGGTAGTGATCGCGATGATCGCGCTGCTGATGGCGATATTGACCTCCGCCCTGAGTATGGCCCGGAGACAGGCGCGAGGAGCGGTTTGTATGGCGGCCCTGAAGCAATGGGGCTTGTGTTATCAACTGTATGCGTCAGATTACAACTCCAAACTCCCCTTCTACATCGGCGGCAGGCACAGTGACACCTACATGGAGTCGCTCCGGCCGTACTATTCCGACATCAATAAGATGCGCACGTGCCCGGCCGCGACCAAAGTCTCGATGGGCAACCCAACCGGCCTCCAACCCAATAGCTATTTCGGCTACACGCGCAACGCCTGGCAGATCGACGTCGCCCAGGCGGCGTGGGTGGCGGATACGGACTGGGGGATCGGCAGCTTCGGGGAGAATTCCTGGATTCGCGACGTGCTCAACGCGGACGGCAGCCGGGTTGCTTCACGTGTCGGAAAGACCTGGATCACCATCGATGTCAAAAATATTAAGGAAACGCCGTTCATCGGGGACGCAAGGTGGAACAACGCCTGGCCGACCACGGACGACCCCGTGCCCGCAGCCGTCCCGGCTGAAGAGCAGATGTTCAACATAAGCAACTGGTCGCAAATCCTAAACTACGTCATGAGACGCCACAAAGACGGCCTGAATATTTGCTTCGGTGACGCGGCCGTGAGGCACGTCCGGGCGGAAGACCTGTGGACCCTGAGATGGAATCGAGAATCGAGCCGCAGAGAGGTTGACGATGATCTCGGCTGGCTGAGGCGTTGGTGACGATTTTTATATGATTGACTTTGGAGTTACAGAACGAAAAGCGGCAGAGCTTCAGCAGCGGATGGCCCGGTGTGCGTTGTATGAGAAGGATATTGAGGAGAAGTTTGTCCGAAGCGGTGGGCCGGGCGGGCAGAAAGTCAATAAGAGTTCCACGTGCGTTCATCTTACCCATCGTCCGACTGGCCTGGTCGTAAAGATGCAGAAGGGCCGGACGCAGAAACTCAACCGTTATTATGCCAGAAAACGACTCTGTGAACTGCTGGAGAACAAATTGCTTGGAAAAGAAAGCCCCGAGGCCAAAAGGGTAAGTAAGATTCGTAAGCAGAAAGACAGGAGAAGGCGCAGAAGACCTGTCGTGTGAAGCATTCGTGACTGTTGGAGGTTCGCGGATTATGGACGAGACGACGAACAAGGATCTCGAAGCCATCGAGGAATTGCACCGGCGAGATGTCGCTGCAATGAAGGCGTATGACTATGAGGCGCTCATGTCTCTGATGGATGAAAATGAATAATCGTGTAAAGGAAATCGGCGTTGAAGATTTATTGAGGATTTGACAAGATATGTGAAATCTGGTTAACGTTGAAAGGGTACCAAGATGCGTAGGGATAAGATCGGCATACCGCTTCTCTCCGTGGCCTTTGCTGTGCTTGTGATGGGTACATATAGAAGCGATTGCTGTTTGGCAAGAACCCAGGGACAGGCGGAGCAAATCACTGACTTCGCCGAGATTGGAGAGACAGTCCGCAGCGATACATGGGAGCTGCGTGTTCACGGCAAGTACGTAGCGCTAAGAAAGGACGTGGTCCATCGGTTCGGCTCTGGAGGGACATGGGCGCAGATAGTCGGCGAGCTGAAGGCGATAGGAGATGGATACCTCTTGGATGTGCACCTTGGTCTGCAGAACTTGCGCGACGAGACGGCGCAGTTCCAGCTGGCGGACTTCTCAATCGGTGAGGGCGCTTTCTCCTCGACACCTGCTGCGTACGTCGACTTCACAAAAGTGAAGAGCGGGATGCCAATTTGCACCAGCGAAGCGTCGTTTTCCCTACCCTCCGAGGGGGCGGGTAGCTACCTCCTATGTTTTCCTGTTTTGGCAGACCGCCCGCATTTCTTCTTGAGGTTCAGGGATCTTAGGCCCGTCAAGATCGGGGAGATCGGGAACCCCCGCGACATAAGACCCTGGGTGGCAAAGCTGCAGGATCCGAACGCCACAACAAGAAGGGAGGCGGCAACTGCCTTGCGCGACATCGGGGATCCCAATGCCCTCAAACCGTTGATGGTGGCGCTCCAGGACGACTATTCAGGCGTTCGATCGCTGGCGGCGGAAGCGCTCGGAGAGATAGGGAAGAAAGAGGCCGTGGAGCCACTAATCAACCTTCTTCAAGACGAAGAGCAGAACGTCTGCGCGAATGCAGCGGAAGCACTGGGGAAGATCGGGAGTCCGAAAGCAGGCGAGCCGCTGGTGAAAGCTCTGAAAGAAGTGAAGGCCGGATACCGGCGGTACATAGTGGACGCGCTCGCAACGATCCGCTACACCCCTGCCGTAGGATCCCTCATAGACCTGCTCAAGAATGATCCGACCGAAGACAATCGCAGACGTGCGGCATTTGCGCTGGGCGAGATAGGGGATGCTCGTGCCGTAGAACCACTCATTGCTGCTGTGCGAACTGACCGAACAAACGTGAGGATCGGCGCGGCTCGAGCGCTCGGGGACCTCAAAGACCCTCGTGCGATCGAGGCACTTATCGAAGCTCTAATAGACGATTGGGGCTTTGAGCACGTAGCCGCCAAGGCGCTTGGAAAGATCGGTGACCCGCGAGCGATAGAACCCCTCATTGCAGCAATTACGCGCAAGGACAAATACAGTAACCTAAGAAGTGCGGCGGCAGAAGCCCTCGACCTGATAGAGCCCGCGTGGAGAAATAGCCCGTTGGCTGGGAAGGCTGCATCTCAGTGTATAGCCGCTCTCAAGGATAAGGATCCGCGCATCCGCGAAGCCGCTGCATGGGAACTACGGCATTTTGAGGACCCGCGCTCGCTAGAGCCGCTAGTTGCTGCCCTTAAGGATGAGAACGCCGAGATTCGTAAGGCAACTGCATACGCACTTGGTGATCTTAAGTCTCCGAAAGCTGCGAGCCCCTTGATAGCCGCGCTGAAGGATGCCGATCCAAGTGTTCGGCATGCAGCGGCAACTGCTCTCGGTGTCATGAAGGCGGGCCAGGCAAGCGAGGCGTTAGAGAAGCTGAGTGAGCAAGATAGCGATGCTGACGTCCGGAAGGCGGCCAAGGTAGCCTTGGAAAACATCCGAGGCAGCACTGCCGAGAATTAAGGTGTCCAGTGTTTTTTCGGCACGCAAAACAAGGACCGCCATTCGTGAGTAATGGGTCAGGTTTTAATTCTTGCACAACGAATAGGTTATCTTGCATTTAAAATTGCAAGAATTAAACCCCGATCCCTTTATCTTGAAAGGATCAATCATATTATGTTTCATTTCAAATATAAGCGAAAATTACTCGTTCTACTTGTACTTTGTATCAGCCACAGTGAAACAAGCGATACGAAAATGAAAACAGATAGAATGTTTCGAACTTAGAATCATTGGTGCGAACCATCGCACCCTACAATTTGGAGCCGCGTTTTATGAAATCAGCTTTAAGTTCGTCGGATCATTATCGTACCAGAGGCAGGAGGATTACTTTTTTGTTTCTTTTCTCATTTTTTCTTATGCCGGTGGCCTGGCCACAAGTTGTGTGTGAAGGGCGTACGCCGGAGGCGGAGAAGGTGTTGAGTTATCTTAAAGGGTTGGGAAACGGGCGCTATATGTTCGGGCAAATGGCCACCTGGGTGCATAATGAGAATCCGGATATGGACCATCCTACCAACTGGCTTAGGAAAGTGTCCGATCACACGGGAAAAATGCCCCGCTATGGATGTCTCACCTATGATTTTCACGATGATCCCTTTCCCGACTCGGCGTGGAATAACGGCGTCAAGAAGATGTGGGATCGCGGCTTGATTGTGGGAGTATTTACGTTTTATGCCAATCCGGCTGGCCGGTCGTGGAACGATCCGGTGGATATCGATCCGATCTTTGCCCCGGTTGATCATCCGACCAAAGATAACTTCTACAAGCAGATGGACAGGATGGCCGGGAATCTGCAGTGGTTGAAGGATCAGGGGATAGCCGTGGTCTATACGCCTTTTGTGGAAAGTGACGACAGGAACAAGTGGCACGCCAAGGAGGGGCCCGAGAACATCATCAGGCTCTATCGCCTGGTTCACGACTACTTCACCCACGACAAGGGCCTGGACAATGTCCTCTGGGCCTATCATACCACCGCCAATCACGGCGCGCTTCAGAAGTATTATCCGGGTGATGCCTATGTGGATATCCTGGGAAAGTCAGCCTATGGCACCGGTTTGAATTTTTCCGAGTACACCTGGGCCGTCGAAAAGAAAAAGACGTCCGGAAAGGTGATCTGGTGGTCGGAACTGGGGATCCGCGGACGGTCGGATCCGCCCAGGGATTGCCTGGATGTGGTTAAGAAGCTGGAAACTACTTATCCCGAGCTGGCAGGATTTGTCTTCTGGAGCGACAGTGGGCATTATAACGTGGTCGGCAACAACTACGGACCTGAGCTTATGGCGCATCCAAAGATTGTTACCTTGGAGTAATAAGGACAAATGAAGCGATGGTCGATCATCGTGTTGGGTCTGGCGGCTTCGGCGGCCGGACAGGAGTATTCGACGTGCGGGACATGGGACGAATTGGTCGTGGGTAAGAACGTTCGTTATGCGCGCGTTGTTCGCGTGTCCGATCCCGGCACCAAAGATCAGCCCGCCTATACGGGGTTTTGGTTCTAAGACGAGCTGCAATTCGACGTTACTGCAACGGGCCCCATATTTTGACTAACAACTCGTGGAGTTCCGGATCGTGCTCTTTGAGTTCGGCGCGGACGAAGGGGTAGAAATCGTTGCGGTAGAAGTAGGCCTCGGTTCCTTCGGCGAAATACTCCTTGTGATTGCTCAGTGCATAATGGCGGACTTTCTTGCCGTTGAAAAGAAGGACCTTTTCGTAGATCCCGGCGGCCTTCGCCTTCTCATACGCCTCGATGATGCGCGGGTTGTCGAATCCTAAGTACTGATCGTGGTAGGCGTGGGCCAGCTCGTGAAGGACGCACGCCGGCTGCTTGAGCATCTGGTGCCGGGACAGGAGGTTTTTGGCCGCACGCGGGATGTGTATCTTTTTGGCGAGGCGTAGATCGTAGCCATGGGATTTGAGCCAACCGGGATTCGGATGGTATTGCATGGAACTGAGCGTGGGATGGTGACGCTCGATCCAGATGTGAAGTTTCCGCATTTTCGCGAGCTGCTCTTTAGGCATCAAAATGGCGATTCGCTGAAGGTGATTGGCTAACATCTTCAGTGCACGGGCGCCCTCCTTGCTATGTTCTCCTTTCAGCATTTGCGGATCGACGTGGACGGTCCAGCCCTCGATCTCCCGTATGACGGGATCGAACCGAACGCCCTCGATCTTTTCCGGCTTGGGATGCACATTCGTTTTCGCATCATCAGCGGCAACAAACGGACATACAGCTAAAACCAATAAGAGCCACAGCGGCGATCGATTTATTGTTTGTTTTGTTTGGTCGTTTTTGTTAAACATTCTCGACTTCCTCTTTATGGATTCCAAGGCACTTCGGCATATCGTATATATTAAGCGATTATCAAATGTAGTGGACAGACTTTTCCTGGCTCGATAGAGACCCTACCTGTTATGAGTCTCTGCTTAAACGATTGACGCCTCAAGGGTTCCGCTTGGGAGATCATGGCTTATTTTATACGAGTTACCCTTTCCAGGGAGAGCTTTTTGCTCGGTTGAGCCGGGGGATTTTCTACGAATTATCCACCGACGGTCCAGCCTTTGGCCGGATGGACGGTGAGCTTGTGAGAATTTAGGTAAACTTTTAACTGAGTGGCAATTGGGCGAGGAGGAGTGCGTCGAGATCATGTGCAATTTGACTTAATTCCTTATTTTAAAGTGCTTTAGATAACAATAGAATGATTGGGTGGAGGCATCCGGGTGAAAGACGGCAAAGAGCATCCATTTGAATCTTGATTTTCGGCGTCCATTTTCTATGTTGTGTGGGATTTATCCTGGGTTTTCAACAGGTTATCCACACCAGAATGTGATTAAAAAAGTACCGCGTTCCGTAAGTATTTATGGGTACTGATTATAATTAGAATAGAAGGCGGGTGGGATATTTGGTATTTTGGTTTTTTCCGGTTTCTGGAACTGAATTTGTACAGAGATTCATTTGGCTGATTTAATGGAGGCAAGGCGACGATGGAGCGTGTTGGACTAAGACAAAAATTGGCGGATACGTCGAGTTTTGTGGTGTGTGTGGAATTAACGGGCGGGCCGGGTTTCAACTACGGTCCCATTGAAACATTCCTCCGGGCGTACCAGGAGGCCGGGCGTTCCACCCTACCGAAGGATTTTGATTTTGCCTGTGTCACCTTGCCGCAGAATCCGGGGGGCGCGGCCAATATACAGCCCGCCGATGTCATCAGCGAGATGCGCTCGAAGGGTTTGCTGGACGGCCTGGACGTGATGCCGCACGTGACCTGCAAGGACCACAATGCTTACGGCATCGACAGCATTCTCGTCGGGCATCGTCACGCCGGCCTCGAGACGGTTCTTTTGATGACCGGGGACAAGCCTGTAGGTGCCAAGGGGGTTTTCGAGCTGGATTCGATTGGTTTGCTCCGCCGGGTCCGGCGCATGAACAACGAGTCGTATATAAAGGCCGGACCCGACGCGCTGGATCAAGTGCACCAGTTCTTCTGCGGTGCGGCGGTCTCACCTTTCAAATATTCCGTCGGCTCGTTGATGCAGCAATATTACAAGATGGAAAAGAAGGTCGCCTCCGGTGCGGCATTTTTGATTACGCAGGTCGGCTGGGATTGGAAGAAGTCGCTCGAACTGTTCAGGTACATGGAGGAGAACGACCTGCATGTGCCCGTCTTCGGCAACGTGTATCTTTTGAGCACGATCACGCCCGCGCCGCGGCTCATGCACGATATCAAGCTGCCCGGCTGCTTCGTCAGCGATGAATTGCTGGCCAAGATCTATTCCGAGAAGGTGGACGATCATATCGAGCGCGCGGCGCAGCAGGTGGCGATGTACAAGGCTTTGGGTGCGGCCGGCGTGGATATCGGAGGCGTGCACGATTTCAAGATGTTCATTAGCATCCTCGAGCGGGCCGCCGAGATCGGCGCCGACTGGGAGCAGTACAAAGACAATCTCCACTGGCCGGCTAAGGAGGCGTTTTACTTATACGACGACGCCAGCCAAAAAGTCCCGCTTCCGGAGCTTGGCAAAAGGTTCAAGCAAAGATTTTTCAACTTCTTCCATCGCGCTGTTCTGGATGCCGATCACACGGGCTTTCATGCATTTAAAAAAACGATGGCCTTTCTGGGCACGGAAAAGGGCGAGGGCTTCTTCTATAAATGGTTCAGCGCCTCCGAGAAGTATTTTAAGTATCTGATGTTCGAGTGCGAGGAATGTGGCGATTGCTTTCTGCCGGAAAACTTCAGTTTGTGCACCATCGGCGGTTGCGAGAAGGGGATGGATAACGCGCCATGCGGCGACGCCACCGTGGACGGCTATTGCGGCAACAACCTCGAACGCGTGTGTATCGGCGAGCGGATTTTCAACGCCGCGGCGGCCGAAAAAGACGGCCTCGAACGACTCCGAGTGACGATCAACCCACCCCGAAATCCCGATCTGGAACATACGGCGTCGATTTTAAATTATCTTTTCGGCAGGGATCATACGAAAAAGAATCTCCTGATGAGCATTGGCGAGTCGATTCATGCTTCTATTCCCAAGGCGGGTCGGATCATGAAGCAATTGGCGGCGCTCGGCCCCGAGGCGTATTCTCGCCCCAGCGGGCCGCTGGCTTACATCAGGGCCCTGATCGAATCGCAGACCGCCGATGGAGCGGATTATATCGCCGTCAATCTGGACGCCTTCGGCGAGGATGATCCGCAGGTCGCGGTCGATATGATGATCGAATACGTCAAGCTCGTCCGCCAGTGGGGCGGCGGCGTGCCGGTGTGCATCGACAGCAGCGACGATGACGTCCTGATCGCGGGCATGAAGGAATGGTACAGCACGAATGAATTGGTCAAGCCGCCGCTGTTGAACTCGGTGAAGGTCTATACCATGGACCGAGTCCTTCCGCTCAAAAAAGAGTATGATTTCACCTTCATCGGCCTGCTGGTCAGCGAGGAAGCGGCGAGCGGTCCGGGCGGATCGCATTCGATCGACGAGCTGTATTCCTTGGCAAGGCAAATCTTTGACAAAGCGGTCGGCGAATGTGGCTTCAAGCCCGGCGAGATTTTCTTCGATTCGACCGTTTTTCCGCTGGCGATCGACATGCCGATGGAGCCGAACGTGCCGGGCTATACCTATCGGGCGTTCGAGACGGTCAGAAAGATCAAGAGCGATCCGCAGATGAAGGGCGTGCATTGCTCGCTCGGCGTGAGCAACTCGGTACGCGATCTGCCCGGCCGGCGGATCGGCGTGTGTCGGGCGTATGTCGCCAAGGCCATCGAGTACGGTCTGGACACCGGCATTATCAACGTTGCGCACCGTTACGGCTCCGTGGAGCCGGACCCCGGTTTGCTGGAACTGGTGGACGCCTACGCCAAGATGGACGGCTCGGCAGAACGAATGAACAAGGCCATGCAACTCATGGGCAAATTCTGCCAGGAAAACCGAAAACCCGCCAAATAGCGATTCTCCGTCTTCTGACAGCGCACCAATCATCGAATACGCCTGATCCTCTCCTCAGTTGGATCTTTATCGCCCAGAGCCGCATCGAGTCTTTTTGGGAGGAATTCCCTTTGTTTTCCCTGTGGAAAAAAATTATAATGTGAGCTACCTACATTGATGAAGCGACAGAAGACGAAAGAAACAGTACTGTTTTTCGGACAAAAAATTGACGTTGAGATTCTATTAGGTGACTATTCTTAGTGTTCCAGAAAGAGTGATAAGTATGGGGCCTCCAGACAATCCAGACAACCAGCTTGAAGAAACCAACAAGCTTACAACGTCCATGTTCGGCGTTAGCCCGCATTTCTCACAGCTATGGATATTCAATCGATTTTGACGATAGAATCGATCTCCACCTCATCCGGAGCCCTCTGGATACCGGACCTCGCCTGAAAAATG
>Ga0272442_10000245_pt1 | contig 91952 bp, 70 predicted proteins | sample SSMForm2O_FD_200262 | JGI IMG/M metagenome (GOLD analysis project Ga0272442, IMG submission 200262) | Marine sediment archaeal communities from Little Sippewissett salt marsh, Falmouth, MA, United States - SSM-Form-2O | ecosystem: Environmental > Aquatic > Marine > Wetlands > Sediment ...
CCGTATCGGCATCGGAGTCCGTATCGGCATCGGAGTCCGTGTCGGCATCGGAGTCCGTGTCGGCATCGGAGTCCGTGTCGGCATCGGAGTCCGTGTCGGCATCGGAGTCCGTATCGGCATCGGAGTCCGTGTCCGTGTCCGTGTCAGCGTCGGAGTCGGTATCCGTGTCAGTATCCGCATCCGTGTCCGAGTCCCCTGCAGCGTACTCGGTGGTCAGCGCGTCCGAGTGCACGATGCGAATGTTCTGGCCCACGCGGTACTTCATCGAGATCGAGTTGCGGTACGTGCCCTCGTCGGCAAGCGACACGGTCATCGATATCGAGCCGCTCTCCAGCGGTCCCAGGTTGCCGAGGTTCCAGCGGATCTGGCTACCGATCACCTCGGTCGCCGCGGGTGTGGCCGTCTGCAACGCCATCCCGGCCGGCAGCTCGTCGGTCAGCTCGGCCTCGTACGCCACCCCGGCGCCGGCGTTGCCGTACCACAGCGTGTACGTGATCTCGGGAACCGCGGTGACGAATGGCCCCTCGACCATCAGCTCGATGTGGGGCTGCCCCGCGGACGTCGCGCAGTCCGCCTCGAACAACGAGTTGAGGAACAGCCGTGTGCCCTGCGTGTCGCCGTGCTCGCTGATCGGCAGGTCGATCTTGTACCTGTGTCCGCCGAGGTAGCTCACCTTGCCCACTTTTGCCGTGCAGCTATCCGGTATCTCCGGATGGATCTCGCACTCGCCGTCGACGTAACCGGTCATCCACACGTCGCGCGTGCCGACCGGCGATCCCGCCTCGGTGATCATCACCACGCCCTCGTCGAAGTACTCGTCGCCGTCGGGCAGGCTGTAGCTCGGCTCGGATCCGCCCACGGTCACGAAGGGCCCGTCGAGCTGGGCAAATGGCAGGTCGAAGTTGCGGAATTCCACGGCGGCGGGTTTGTCGTCCATGATGTACCCGTTGGGCGTGAGGAACTTTCCGTTGTCGGCGTTCTCCACGGCGTTGACCGCCTGGCACTCGGCAAAGAAATGGGTCGGGAACATCAGCATCTGGTGTACCTCGGCGATCGCACCCTCGTCGCGATCGGCGACGTCCCAGTGCATGGTCATCAGCTGGCAATAGCGCGGCAGGCCGTCGTCCATGAACAGGGCGCCGTCGTTGTGGGTCGTATCGGTCACGCCGCGCACGTCATCCACGTTGACGATGTCCGGATAGCCCGGGTACAGGCCGTCCTTGTTCTTCTTGTCCGGCCAGGCCTGGCCCAGCGAATCCGGAACGCTGGCCGCGTTGAGATAGCCGAAAGCGATGTCCTCGTTGCCGTCGGCCCACACCGCGATGGTCGGCGCCGCGGTGAGTCTGCGGCTCAGGTCACCGTCGAAGTTGGCCGTGGCGCGGTGCACCGTCGTCACGTGGCCTGCGGCGTGCCAGGCCTCGATCACGGGCAGCGCCTCGTCCGCGTCGCCGAAATCGATCACAAAGGGTCCGCCGCGGTAACCGTGGTCCGTGATCGAGTCCCCGGTCTCAACGTCCTCGGCGCTGACCGTGAAGTCGGTGTCGCCGTAAGATTTGCCCTCGGCGATGACCCAGTTGACCGGGACGTCGGCGAGCAGGATCTGGTACAGCAGGCCAAAGGCCTCGAGCATGCCGTAGTCCTGGTAGTCGGTGTCCATCGGGATTATCAGCGAGCCCGCGGCAAAGGTCCGCGACAGCGCGGGCTGCGCCGCGACCAGCGCCAGCACGCACGCCACCGTCGATACGAAGCGTCTCACGAACCACCTCCCGGGCACGACACCGAATCCCTCACTGTTCGGCGCGAGCGCCCTTCAACGCGCATATGCCAATCAGTATACCATGCAAGCTGCGTTCCCCAAACCGGTGTCTGGCAGCCCGGCGACAATCGGGGAGAAGTGGCGCTATGCTGAAGTGTTGCTCTGGCAGCGGATTGCCGGAACGCGTCATCGATGGGTGAGATGGGGAGGACGTTCCACGGCGCTCGTGGCGGCTGCGCCCCGTTGTCCGCCTGCGGGTCGACCTCACCTTGACAGCCGGCCCGCGAATTGCCATTGCTCAGACAGCGCTCCGATCCTGGGAGGAACCACGTGCGCTGCGTGATCTGCAACGCCGAGATTCAGGACGACCTCGCGTACTGCCCGCGCTGCGGGGCGATCCAGACGCGTTACGGCAGCGGACACGACGCACCGGATCCTCTGCTGGGCAAGGTCATCGCCGGCAAGTTCGAGCTGACCGAGCTGCTCGGCATCGGCGGCATGGGCAAGGTGTTCAAGGCGACCGACGCGCGCGACGGCGAGCCCGTGGTGGTCAAGATCCTCCACGACCACCTGGCGGTCGATCGCAAGCTGGTGCTGCGCTTTCGCCGGGAGTGGCGGGCGATCCGCCGCATCGACCACCCCAACGTGATCCGCGTGCTCGATTTCGGCCAGGACGAGGAGGCCCGGGCCTTCATCGCGATGGAGTACGTCGACGGCACCGATCTCACCGTGATGTTCAACGCCGAGGAGATGCCCGATGAGGAGCGGGTGATCCGCATCGGCGTGCAGGTCTGCGAGGCCCTGGCCGAGGCCCATGCGCGCAAGGTGCTGCATCGCGATCTGAAGCCCGAGAACATCATGATCAGCGAGAGCGGCGGCAGGCACGACTTCGTCAAGGTCCTCGACTTCGGTATCGCCAAGATCCAGGACCCGGAGGACCAGACCGGCGTGACGCTCACCCGCGCCGGCGAGGCCTTCGGCACCTTCGAGTACATGAGCCCGGAGCAGGCGCGCTGCAAGCCGCTCGACCCGCGCAGCGACGTATACCAGTTCGGCATCATGCTCTACGAGCTGACCACGGGCGAGCTGCCCTTCACCGCGGAGACGCCGCTGGAGATCATCTCCAAGCTGCTGCGCGAGGAGCCAGCGCCGCCCTCGCAGACCGAGCGCGGGCATTCGATCTCGCCCGAGCTCGAGGCGATCATCCTCAAGGCGATCGAGAAGAAACCAAAGGACCGCTTCCGCGACGCCGCGGCGATGGCCGACGCCCTGCGCGAGCTGCTCCCGGACGCGCCCCCTCCGCCGCCGCGGACGGCAAAGCCGCTGACCCGGGCGATCCAGGGCGCGGGCAAACGGCTGACCATGGCCGGCATGGCCGTGTCCGAGCCGATCGGCCGCGTCCCACTGCTGAGCCGCATCGTGCCCGTGTCCCGCGGCGGGCGGGCCGCGCTGGGAATCGGGCTGCTGGCCCTGGTCGGCGGTGTGATCGCCCTGGTGCTGCTGTGGCCGCGGGGAGACTTCCCCGAGGTTCGCGACGCGCTGGATCAGGGCCGGGCGCTGCGCGCGCTGAACCTGCTCGGCCAGCACCCCGGACGGGCCAGCCCCGAGGGCCAGGCGCTCAAGGCGCGGGCCCTGCTGCTCAAGCGGAAGCCGGAGCCGACCAAGGCCTGGCGGCTGCTCAAGGCGGCGACGGGCAAGGATTCCGAGCTGCTCGACGACGACGAGGTGGTGGCGGACCTGATCGCCACCCTCGACCGCAGCAGGGCCGGCTCCACGATCGCCCTGCTGACCGGAGAGCGGCTGGGCCTGCGCATCGTGCCCGAGTTGACCGAGGCCTCGCGCGGTGAACGATACTGGCTGCGCTGGAACGCGATCCGCGCATTGCGCAAGATAGGCGCCGGCGACCGGGTCGACGAGGGCTGGGCCTACATCCTCGACCTGCGCTTCGCCCGCTCCTGCGGCACGCGCAAGCGGGCGGCGAGGAAGCTCGGTGAGATGGGCGAGCAAAGGGCGATGAAGTACCTGATCGAGGCCACCGAGCGTCCGGCCGCGGACAATCGCTGCATGGACCTGACGCTGGACCGGGCGCTGTGGGCGATCGAGAAGAAGGGGCGTCAGTAGCCAGCTAAGTGATCCCCAGTTTCGCGATCTCTACACCCAGAGGCTCACGCCTCTGTCTGGGATGTGTCGCGCCATTGGCGCTTGCGGGTTTTGTACTCCGTTTCTTTCCTGGGGCTCACGCCCCAGGCTGATAGATGTCGCCGCCTTCGGCGGCTTCGCGCCCGGCACGCCAGATCCGTGCTGGTCGGTTGCGGAGCCCCGGAGGGGCGACATCAATCAGCCCGGGGCGTGAGCCCCGGGATCGGTATCGGCCAAGCTGTCCTGTAGCCGCGTAGCGGCGACACCTACTCCCGGAGGCGTCAGCCCCTGGGACGCCCAGTGCGACAAACTGGGGATAGGTCAGCAGCAGCCAGCCGTTTCCTTGACATGGCACGCCGCTGTCGCATAAAGATATCTCATGCCGGGCGAATGCCCGGCCTTTGACAACTCGGACGGTGCTCGGCGCAGGGAAGCCGGTGAGAATCCGGCGCGGTCCCGCCACTGTGATCGGTGAGCGCCTCGCTGACAGGCCACTGGCCCGGAGATGGGCTGGGAAGGCGGCGAGGCGCGTGAGCGTATCGCCGCTCTGATCCGTGAGCCAGGAGATCTGCCCGGGCCCCATCCGGAGCCGCTCTTCGCGGAGAGAGCAGGTTTCGAAGACGATGATCTCTTCGGCCCCTGCTCCCGCCCGGAGCCGGGGCCGCTGTCATCTCGGCTCCCTCCGTGCGGGATGGATTGCCATGGCGCTGGCCTTGGTCGCGCCGTGGTGCGCCCGGACCGAGGAGCCGGAGGGCGAGGCCGACGAAAATACGCCGGAGCCGGAATCGCCCCTGCCCGAGCTCCGCCAGACCGTGCGCGGCGTGCGCATCCGGCCCACCGACGAGGGCACGGCCATCGCCGAGACGCTCGAGGTCCGGAAGCGGGTGACCCAGGTCGAGTCCGTGGCCGAGGTGCTGTCCGACGCGGTCGGCGTGCAGGTGCGCCGCTCCGGCGGACTGGGCTCCTTTGGCGCGGCCAGCATCCGCGGCTCCACACCGGAGCAGGTGCCGGTATACCTCGACGGTGTGCTGCTCAACGCGGGCGGCTTCTCCGCCGTGGACCTGGGAGATCTGAGCCTCGATCACCTCGATACGATCGAGATCTACCGCGGCTCGGCTCCGGTCCGCTTCGCCACCACGGGCATCGGCGGCGCCCTGGTGCTCAAGACCCGTGAGTTCACCCGTCCGCGCACCGAGATCGCAACGAGCTACGGCTCGTGGAACACGGCCCGGCTGTTCGCCCTGTGCGGGGACCGCGTCGGCGACCAGCGGCTGCTGGCGGTGCTCTCGCTGATCACTTCGACCGGAGACTTCGAGCATCTCGATCGCCGCGGTACGCTGAAGAACCCGGACGACGACCGCATCCGGCGCCGCCAGAACAACCAGCACCTGGCGGCCAGCGGCCTGCTCAAGCTCGACGGCGCGATCGGCGCCTGGCGCTTCACCCTGGCCAACGACCTGTTCGCCAAGGACCAGGGCCTGGCCGGCATCGAGAACATCCGGATCGAGCGGACCCACCTGGCGCGGCTGCGTGACGCGCTGACCCTGCGCACCGAGTCCGAGCTCGGTCCCGGTTTCGATCTGGCGCTCGAGGCGAGCTACCTCGCGTTGCGGGAGTCGCTCGATGACGTCGGCGGCGAGCTGAGCGGGGAGCGGGTACGGCTCCACTCGACCACGGACGCGGTGGGCGGAGGCGCGACGCTCGATCTGACGCCCTGCGACGACCACCGCTCCACGGTCAAGGTCGATCTGCGCTGGGAGCGCTTCGGTCAGCGCGAGCGCATCGCGGGCTGGGAGGCCGACGCCAAGCAGCGGCTGCGGACCACGCTGGCGCTGCAGCACGAGTGGAAGCCGGCCGAGGGACTGTCGCTACGCCCCGCCTTCCGGCTCGATCTGCTCCACGATCGCTTCGGCGGCGGGCCGGATCCGACCCGCGTGGAGGAGCTGGAGCCCGACGAGAGCTTCGAGGCCCTGTGGCAGCCCGCGCTTGGCCTGCGCTACGAGCCGCTGCCCGGGCTGGTGCTGCGGGCGAACGGGGGGCGGTACGTGCGTTCACCGAGCCTCTCCGAGCTGTTCGGGTACGGCGGCGTGGTGGCGTCGAACCCGGATCTGAAGATCGAGACGAGCTGGAACGCGGACGCGGGCGCGAGCTTCCAGCTGACCGGCCTTGGCGTGCTGACCCACCTGCGGCTGTCAGTCGCCTGGTTCGGCGCCCTGGTCGAGGACCTGATCCTGCTCGTGCCCCGCGGCCCGGATCGCGTGGCAGCAGACAACGTGGACGACGCCGAGATCGCGGGCCTGGAGAGCGGAATACGTCTTCTGCTCTGGAACACGGTCGCCCTGTCGGGCAACTACACCTTTCTGCGTGCGATCAACACCACCGACGACCCGCTGTACTCGGGCAAGCAGCTACCCGGCCGGCCGGTGCACGAGGCGTACGGCCGGCTCGAGCTCCGCCTCGCCGGGGCCGAGTGGCGCATCCGGCTGTGGGGCGACGTGGACTACGCGGGCAAGAACTTCTTCGACCGCGCCAACTACCTCGCCGACGAAGTGGCCCGGGTGCTGGTCGGCATCGGGCTGAAGCTGGAGCGACCGCGAGAGCGGCTGACGCTGACCCTGGAGGTGAAGAACCTGCTCGACACGATCACGCTGACCGACAAGGAGGGCCTGCAGCACCCGCTCCGGGATTACCTGCGCTTTCCGCTGCCCGGGCGGACCGTGATGGCCACGCTGCACTGGCGGTCGTGATGCGGAGGGAGGTGAACGTGCTGCGAAGGGCACGAAGGGGAACGCTGGCTGCTCTGGCCGCGCTGTTTCTCGCGATCGGCTGCGCCGAGCGGAGCCCCACCAGCGGCCCGGGCGATCTCGACGCGGCCGCGCTGGTGGTGACCACCGATTATCAGGTCGGGGCGTACTCGGCGATGCGGGTGCACGACCGCGAGGTCCGGCCCACGATCGAGCTGCTGCACCAGGACGCGATCTGCCGCTTCGATCCGATCACCGGCCGGCACTTCGTGGTGGCGCGCCTCGGCGCAGACGCGATCGACGTGATCGATCCTGCGCAGGGCTGGGCCGTGGCCAGGGAGTACTCGGTCGGGCCGGGGACCAATCCACAGGACATCGCCGTGGTGGCGCCCGACCGCGCTTTGGTGCCGCGCTACCAGGACCCGCTGCTGCTGGTGGTGCATCCGCTCGAGGGCACCGAGCTGGGCACGATCGACCTCTCGCCGTACGCCGATGCCGACGGTATTCCCGAGGCGGCCTGGGCCGTGGTGCGCGGCGACGAGGTCTTTGTCGCGCTGCAGCGGCTGGACAACTACCAGCCCACCGACTTCAGCTCGGTGCTGGTGCTCGACGCGACGAGCGGCACGGTCGAGGACGAGATCCGGCTGGCCGGCAACAACCTGTTCGCCAAGATGCGTCACAGCACGGGCGTGGACCGCATCACGATCGGCGAGTCCGGCCGGTTTCAGGCGCTCGACGGGGGCCTGGAGCTGATCGATCCGGTGACGCGGACTGCGTCGGGCTACGTGATCACCGAGGCCGCCCTCGGGGGCGACATCACTGACGTGGTCGTGCTGTCTGCCACACAGGGGTACGCGGTGGTGGCCGGCATCGACGATCCCTTTGCCACGCGGGTGCTGCGCTTCGATCCTGCTGCCGGTGAGGTGCGCGGCGAGCTCGCAGCGGGCTCGGGATTCGACCATGCCTTCATCGAGCTCTCGCCCGACGGCTCGCAGCTGTGGGTCACCGACCGCACCGAGGCGGCGAGCGGCGTGCAGGTCTTCGACACGGCCACGGACGCCGAGATCACGAGCGGACCGGTCGGCGTGGGCCTGCCGCCCTTCATGGTCTGCTTCGGCGGCGAGGACTCCGGCGGCGACGCGGACTCGGACAGCGACACGGACAGTGACAGCGACTGCGACACGGACGGCGACAGCGACCCGCCCCCCGAGCCCAGCGATCTCCTCGATCCGTGCACGCCGCGCGCGCCCGTGCTCGACCCGATCCACGCCGGGGCCGAGCTGCACTTCCGTGCGGCGGGCGATCCCGCGATCCAGGTCGGCACGGCCGATGCCCCGGACGCGACCGCGCCGGACGCCTGGAGCGACGGGGACAGGCTCACGCTGGAGCCGCGAGGCCAGGACTACGCGATCCGCGTCTTTGCCCGGGTCGACGACCCGGCCTGCGATGCGGCGCCGGTCTTCGTCTTCACCTACCACGTTGTGGTCGCGTACCCCGGCCCGGCGGGCCAGGCGGACAGCGCCGCGATCCTGGCCGACGATCCGCGCATCGCGCGCTGGGCCGCGGAGTACGTCGAGCCGGTGGCGTACGGCGCCGAGGTGAGCTGCGAGTGGCGCACGCCGGGCAACGTCCTGGGTCCGGTTGTCGAGGGCGAGCCCTCGATCGTCAGCCTCGGCCGGGCCGGGGCGATCACGCTGAGCTTCGATCCGGCGATCGCGGACGGCGAGGGACCGGACCTGGCCGTGTTCGAGAACGCCTTCAACGACACCCTGCTCGAGCTGGCCCGGATCGAGGTCAGCTCGGACGGCGAGACCTTCATCCGCTTCGACCACGCGTACCTCGGCCTGGAGCCCGTAGGCCCGTACGGCGAGCACCTCGCCGGATCGATCGGCGGCCTCGCCGGCACCGTGCGCCAGGGCTTCGGCACGCCCTTCGACCTGGCCGTCCTGCGGCCGCGCGCCGAGGTGCTGGACGGCGCAGTGGACCTCGGCGCGATCACCCACGTGCGGATCAGGGACGTGGTGGGTGACGGGGCCGCACGCGACAGCTTCGGTAATCCGATCTACGATCCGTATCCCACGTCCGGCAGCGCAGGTTTCGATCTGGACGGCGTGGCCGTGCTGCGCTAGGGAGCTTCGATGACGTCGCAGAAGACGAACCCGTCCCGCTCGACCGTCTCACCCGCGGTCACCGCGATGGGTGTGGCGAGCATCGGTCCGGCATGGACCAGGGTGTGGAACTCGCCGTTCTCGCCGCAGGGATCCGCGTCGTCGGGCAAGTCGTCGAGCAGGGCCGCGTCATAGGCGCGGCCGCAGAAGGAGGGATCGAGCTGCTTCGGATCGACACAGGTCAGGATCGCCCGCAGTCCGCCGGCGATCATCTCGCGCGCCAGCGTTGCGCTGTCCTCGCCCCACAGCGGGAACAGGGCGTCAAAGGGCGTGCCGCGGAGCTGCTGCTCGCGGTAGCGCCGCACGTCTTCGAGGAACAGGTCGCCGAAGGCGAAGGCCTCCACGCCTTCGGCCTCGATCTCGCGCAGCGCCGCTGCCATCCGCGCCCGGTACTCGGCATCGGTGCAGGGATGGGGCAGCCAGACCTTGCGCAGCGGCAGGTCCGCGGCCCCGGCCTGGGCCTCGAGCAGTCGCTCCCGCACCGCGTGCATGGCCACGCGCCCGGCCGCCTCGTTGAGCGTGGTCAGCAGCCCGACCACCTCGACCTCTGTAATCTCGCGCAGCCGGTGCAGCGCCCAGGCCGCGTCCTTGCCACTGCTCCACGACACCATCACCTTGCGTCTCGGACCCATGGCGTGGCTTGTACCCCACCTGCGCTCGCACCGCCACCAAGAAACCCGTTCGAGCACGTGCTCGTGCACGTGCACGTGATCGTGATCGCCCTCGCCCTCACGCTCCTCTCCGCCTGCACCGAACCCCCCGCCCCCACCCCCGCGACCCGTTCCTCTTCCCGCATCATCTCCCTCGCCCCCTCCATCACCGAGACCCTGTTCGCGCTCGGCGCCGGCGATCGGGTGGTGGGCGTCACGCGCTACTGCGATCACCCTCCGGCCGCCCGCGCGCTGCCGAAGGTGGGCGGGTACTACGATCCGAACTACGAGGCGATCCTCTCCCTGCGGCCCGACCTGGTGATCCGCCTGCCCGAGCACGCGGCGGCCGCGCGCTACCTGTCCCGGCTCGACGTGGAGGTGCTCGAGGTCGAGCACCGCACCGTGGAAGGCGTGCTGAGCTCGATCCAGACCGTGGCCCGCCGGCTCGGCGTCGAGGGACGCGGCCGGATCCTGGAGCAGCAGATCCGCGGTGAGCTGGAGCGCATCGCCGCGCGGGTGGCCGGCCGGCTGCGGCCGCGGGTGATGATCTCGATCGGCCGGACCTATGGCACCGGTACGATCCGCGAGGTGTACATCGCCGGCCGCGACGACTACTACGAGCGTCTGGTCGAGCTGGCCGGCGGCCGCCTGGCCTTCGAGAGCGAGGGTGCGCGCTTTCCCAAGATCTCGGTCGAGGGCCTGCTGCGGATCGATCCCGAGGTGGTGATCGAGATCGCGCCGGATCTGGCCCGCAAGGGCACCACCCGCGAGCAGATCCTCGCCGAGTGGCGCACCCTCACCGAGCTGCGCGCGGCGCGCGAGGGCCGGATCCACGTGCTCTCCGGCGACCACACCTCGATCCCGGGCCCGCGCCTGCCCCTGGTGCTGCTCGATCTGGCGCGCGTGCTGCACCCGGAGCTCGACTGGAGCACGCCGTGACCCGTCCGGTGATCGAGGTCGAGGGCCTGGTCCACTCCGCTGCGGGCGGCCATTTCGACATCCTGCGCGAGATCGGCTTCTGCGTGGCCGCGGGCGAGCGCCTCTCCGTGATCGGGCCGAACGGCGCGGGCAAGACCACGCTGCTCAAGTGCCTGCTGCGCATCGTACCCGCGCACGCCGGCCGTATCCTCGTCGCCGGACGCCCGCTGGCCGACTATAGCCAGCGCGAGCTGGCCCAGCAGATGAGCTACGTGCCGCAGCTCGAGGGTCGCTTCTTCCCCTACACCGTGCGCGAGTTCGTGACCATGGGACGCTACCCGTACCTGCGGCCCTTCCGCTCGGTGACCCGCGAGGACGAGCGGGCGGTCGCCGAGGCGCTCGAGCGCACGGCCACCGCGGCCTTTGTCGAGCGCCGGCTCGAGACGCTCTCCGGCGGCGAGCGGCAGAAGGTGTTCATCGCCGCGGCCCTGGCCCAGCAGGCCCGGATCCTGCTGCTCGACGAGCCCACGGCCTTCCTCGATTACCGGCACCAGGTCGAGGTCGAGCGGATCCTCCACGACGTGAACCGCGACACCGGCGTGACCGTGGTCGCGGTGACCCACGATCTGAACGGCGCCCTGGCCTGGAGCGAACGCGTGCTGGCGCTCAAGGACGGGACCGTGGCCTTCGACGGACCGGTCCAGGACCTGGTGCAGGGCGGGGCGCTGGAGCGGATCTACGGGATCGGCTTCTGTCAGGCCGAGCACCCAGACGGCGGCCCGCCGCTGCTCGTGCCCGGGGGGCGGCGATGATCGCGTCCGCCAACCGGCCCCTGGCAGGCCTGCTGCTGTTCCTGCTGTTCGCGGCCGCGGTGCTGGTGCTCGCTCCGTTCATCGGCATGGAGTGGATCGCGCCCGGCGACGTGCTCGGCGCGGGCGCGAAGCCGGTCGAGGCCAAGATCTTCTGGCACATCCGCGTGCCGCGGGTGCTGGTGGCCTTCCTCGCCGGCGGCGGGCTGGCCCTCTGCGGGATGACCTTCCAGGCGCTGTTCCGCAACGCGCTGGCCACGCCCTTCACCCTCGGCGTGTCCGCCGGCGCCTCCCTCGGCGCGGCGCTGTGCGTGTGGATCGGCCTCGGCGTTGGCTGGCTCGCGATGTCCGGGGTGACGCTGGCGGCCTTCCTCGGCGCGGTCGGCTCGATGGCGCTGGTCTACGGCCTGACGCGGATCAAGGGCGGCTTCTCCACGGCCACGCTGCTGCTCGCTGGTGTAGCGGTCAACTTCACCTTTGGCAGTCTGATCCTGTTCGTGCAGTACATCAGCAACCTGCACGACGCCTTCCGCATCCTGCGCTGGATGATGGGCGGGCTGGAGGTGAGCGGGTACGGCGACGTGCTCGTGGTGGCGCCCTTCGTGGTGCTCGGCACGGGCGTGCTGCTCTACCTCGTGCACGACCTGAACCTGCTGACCACCGGCGAGGACCTGGCGAGGAGTCGAGGCGTGCCGGTGGGCCGCACGCGCGGCGTGCTGTTCGTGGTGACCTCGCTGATCGTCGGCGGGGTGGTGGCCGTGTGCGGACCGATCGGCTTCGTCGGCATGATGGCGCCGCACATCTGCCGGCTGCTGATCGGCGCGGACCATCGCGTCCTCGCGCCGGCGAGCCTGCTCTTCGGCGGCGGCTTCCTCGTGCTCTGCGACTGCGTTGCGCGCACGGTGATGGCGCCGGCCGAGATGCCGGTGGGGATCCTCACCGCCATGCTCGGCGGGCCCTTCTTCGTCTGGCTGCTGGTCAGCCGCTCGTACGGGCGGACGATCGTCTAGAGCGCCGGCCACAGCATGCGCAGGCCCAGTGCGATCAGCACCACGCCGCCGAGGTACTCGGCCTTGCGGCCGACCAGCCCCTGGAGCCGGGAGCCGAAGACCATGCCGACCAGCGTGAGCAGGGCCGCGGCCACGCCGATCAGCCCCACGGCCAGGGGCAGGTCGGCGCCGCCGAGGCCCAGCGACACGCCTGCGCCCAGCGCGTCGATGCTCACGGCCAGGGACAGGCCGATCAGCGACAGGCCGCGGGTGCGATCTCGCACGCGATGCCGCCGGGCCATGCCGCCGCGGGCTGCCTCGTGCAGCATGTTCCCGCCGATGCCGGCGAGCAGGGCGAACGCGATGTACGGCGCGTACGTGACCGCGTGCTCCCGGACCAGGCCGGAGAGCAGCGCGCCGATCAACGGCATCAGCGCCTGGAACACGCCGAAGTGCCACGCGAGGCGGAAGATCTGGTCGGCCCTGCGGTGTGTCAGCCCGACCACCAGGCCCACCGAGAAGGCGTCCATGGCCAGGGCCAGGGCCAGCGCCAGCAGCTCGGCGACACCCCAGTGCACGGATCAGACCACGTCGGGCGGCTCGTTGAACAACCAGGCCGCGGCGTGCGACCAGCGCCGCAGCCCGTCGAGATCCGGTCGCAGCGGGTAGCGGCGGTACAGGGCGCTCACCGGCGCCATCAGCGCCAGCCGCCGGGCGAAGCGGCCGACCAGCAGCGGCGAGCGCAGCCCGGCCAGCGCGATGCGGACCAGCTCGACCGGCGAGGCCGGGGGCAGCCGCTGCTCCAGGGCGGCCCGCGTCGTGGCCTCGCCGATCGCGCCCGCGTCGAGCAGCGCCTCCAGCGACTCGCCGGGCTCGCGCTGGACTGCCCGGCGGATCACGTCGTACGCCGCGTGCACCGAGCCGATCTCGCGCTGGAAGCGCGCCTGGTAGGTCCAGGTGGCCTCGAGCGAGCCGATGTCCGCGGCGTGGGCCACGGCATCGGCCAGCATCCGCGCCGCGATCATCCCGGAGCCGGTGCCGCTGCCGTGGGCCGGGAAGACCTGACAGCCCGAGTCGCCGACCAGCGCGATGCCCGGCGCCGCGAGCCGGTCGTACGGCCGGCGCAGGGGAATCGCGCCGGCACCGCCGAAGCAGCGGCGGCCGATCCACGGCTCCCGCGCCTTGAGCTCCCGCATCAGCTGCCAGCCGGCGCGGTACCAGCCGCCCGCGATCGAGCCGGTGAGCAGCTCCACGCTGTTCAGGTCCTCGTGCACGGTCACCGTGGCGGTGGAGAAGCCGCCGTCCACGCCGGTGCGGGACAGCGCCTCGCCGGGCCGGCCGCGCTCGCGCTCGAGAAAGGCGAGCGCGCCCTCGCGGTCAGCCACCTCGCAGACCTCCTGCGCGGCCGCGCAGACGTGCATCGGCGGAACGGGCGGGCAGTGGCGGTCGAGCTCGCGGACCATCTGCCGCAGCGCGCCCCTGATCCCGGTGGCGTCCACGAACAGCCGCGCGCTCAGCTCGAGGATCCGCGCATGGTGTCGCCCGGGCTCGAGATCGGCGCGCAGAGCCGCGGGCCGGCCGCCCACGATCCGTAGATCGCGCAGCCCCGCGTGCCCGAAGACCGTCACGCCGGCCCTGAAGGCCAGGCCCTGCAGCCTCGCGGTGAGTCGCCGCACGTCGACCAGCCAGACCGGCCCGGGCTCCAGGGTGACCCGCCCGAGCCCGTTCGGACCCAGCGTGCTGCACCGGCAGTCCCGCGAGTGCAGCTCGGGCGGCTCCGGCCTGGCCACGCCGGCGCGGTCGAACATCCACGGTGGCACCGCGTTGACCCAGCGCGGGCCGGCCGCGTCCGGCCTCCTCACCTCGAGCAGCGCAACCCGCAGCCCCTTGCTCGCCAGCTGCCAGGCCGCGGCCGAGCCGGCCGTGCCGGCGCCCACCACCACCGCGTCGAATTCCATCTTCTGCAAGGTGCTCACCGCTCGACCGCCTCGGGGAAGAAGTCAACAAGCCTCGAGTACAGCCCGCGGAAACGGGCATAACCCTGCTCGTACAGCTCGCGCTGATCGGCGCGGGGCTCGAACTCCCGCTCCACCCGGTCGCGACCCGCGCAGGCCGCGTCAACGTCGGCGAAGCGGCCCAGGCCCACCGCGGCCAGCAGGGCCGCGCCGTACGCCGGCCCTGGCGTCTCGTGCAGGCGCGCCACTGCGATGCCCAGCACGTCGGCCACGATCTGGCACCACAGATCGCTGCGCGCGCCGCCGCCCGAGATCAGCGCCCGATCTTCGTTCGTGGCGCCGGAGGCGCGGATCAGCTCCAGGCAGTCGCGCAGGCCGTACGCCACGCCCTCGAGCACTGCGCGGGCCAGGGCGCCGCGGTCCGTGCCCAGTGACAGGCCGGTGAGCACGCCGCGTGCGTGGGGATCGTTGTGCGGCGTGCGCTCGCCCACGAGATAGGGCAGGAACATCACGCCGCCCGCGCCGGCCGGGATCTCGGCCGCCTCGCGGTCCAGGGTTTGGAAATCGGCGCCCGCGCCCAGGCGATCGTGGAACCACTGGAAGGCTCCGGCCGCCGAGAGCATCACGCCCATCGCGTGCCAGCGGCCCGGCACGGCGTGGCAGAAGGTGTGCAGGCGTCCCTCGGGCTCGGGCTTGTGCTCGGCCAGCGGCGCAAAGGCCACGCCCGACGTGCCGAGCGCGAGGCAGAGCTGGCCCGGCCGCACCACGCCGTTGCCCACGGCGCCGGCGGCCTGGTCGCCGCCCCCGCCGACCACGGGAGTGCCCTCGGCCAGACCGGTGGCCGCGGCCGCCTCGGCGGTCAAGCGGCCGCTGACCTCGGGCGACTCGTGGCAGCGCGGCAGCAGCGACGGGTCGAGCTCGAGCGCCTCGAGCATCTCGCGGCTCCAGTCCCGCGCCGCCACGTCGAACAGCAGCGTGCCCGAGGCGTCGCTGACCTCGGTGGCTCGCTCGCCGGTGAGCCTGAAGCGCAGGTAGTCCTTGGCCAGCAGCAGGTGCTCCAGCCGCGCGTAGTGCTCGGGCTCGTGGTTGCGCAGCCACAGCAGCTTGGGCGCGGTGAAGCCCTCCAGCGCCAGGTTGGCGGTGAGCCCGACCAGCCGCTCCACGCCGCCCGCGCGCCGCTCGATCTCGCGACACTCGGCAGCGGTTCGCGTGTCGTTCCACAGCAGGGCCGGGCGGATCACCCGGTCGGCCGCATCGAGGAACACCGAGCTGTGCATCTGGCCGGTCAGGCCCACGCCGGCGACCTCGCCGCCGAGCTCGCGGGCCTTTCCGCAGATCCCGCCGAGCACCTCGGCCGAGCGGCGCCACCAGTCTTCCGGATCCTGCTCGGTCCAGCCCGGTCGGGGGGTGGCCAGCGGATAGCTCGCCTCGGCCTCGGCGATCACCTCGCCGTGCGAGTCGATCAGCACGGCCTTGACCCCGCTGGTGCCGACATCGACGCCGGTGAAGAGCTGTCTAGCGCTCATCTTGCTTTCATGACACGTCGGCGGCTCGCGCGCAACCTGGAACCGCTCGCTCGCCGGTCCCGCCCTTGCCTTGCAGCCCGCTCTGTGCTCTATTTCCGCAACCAACCATGAGGTGAACCCGTGAAGCGCATCCTGCCCGTCGCCGTGGTACTCGCACTCGCGGTTGCGATCGCGCTGGTCGTGTACTACAAGCAGCCCGACGGCGACCAGCCGCTGATCTCCAAGTACGCTGGCGAGAAGGTCGCTCCGGCGCCGCCGGGCTGGCGCCCCCCTCCGCCGATCGGCACCAAGGGCTACGAGGGCCCGCCGGTGCACATGCCGATGAGGATGTCGCCGTACGCCGCGGCCGTATCCAAGGGCGTCCGCCGGCAGCGCCGCAGCATGCGCACCTCGGACGACGCGCTGCGCGCACGGCTGACAGAGTACCTCGAGCGGCCGGAGCGCGGCGGCAAGATCCTGTTCATCGGCCGCAAGCCCGAGCCGCAGGACGATTTCGGCGCGCTGAAGCAGCGCTTCGTGGACTGGAAGAGCCAGGACGACCTGCCGCAGATGCTCAACCGCATGACCCACGAGGGCGAGGTCGAGAAGGCGCTGGCCGACCGGCTCGGCGGGCTCGGCGTGAAGTGGGTGCTGATGGACCGCTACGTGATCAAGACCGTGGGCTGGCTCGACGACCGCGCCGACGCGATCCTGCACCGGATGAGCTGGGGGCGTCCGCTGGAGTGGTTCCACCCCAAGCTGATCGGGCGCACGTACCAGCTCTACCGCGTGGCCTCGCCCCTCGAGCTGAATCTGGAGCAGGGCCAGGCGCTCGTCGACTACGTGCGGGCGGTGCTCACCGGCGCGGCGCAGAAACCCGACATCGACTTCGCGCTGCCCGCGCTCGCCGGCGGCAACGAGCTGCAGGAGGTCTCGATCGGCCTGCGCAAGCGCAAGGCCGGCATCATCGGCGGGACCAAGGTGCCGCGGGGCCGCAGCAAGAAGACCGGCGAGATGCTGTACCACGAGGCCGGTCTGCGCGGTAAGAAGATCATCACCCGCTCGGGCCGGCGCCGGACGATCCGCCAGGCCCTCGACGTGGCGATCGAGGGGCTGCGCAGCGGCTGGACCCGGCGGCGCGACAACGCCTTCAAGCGCTACAAGGTCAAGCTCCCGGAGTCGATCGCCGACGCGATCCCGGAGCTGGAGATCGAGCTCGACGTGCACTTCGACCGCTCCGAGGTCACCGACCGCGATCTGCGGCGCGTGGGCGAGCTGCTCGAGCTCGGCGTGGACGGCATCTTCCTCGAGTACCAGAAGGGAGACGCGCACAAGCGGGTCAACCTGCTGCCGGCGTTCGCCCTGCAGCGGCTGCTCAAGGCCAAGGGCCCGCGGATGTTCACCACGTATCTCAGCAAGGACCTCTGCGGGCTGGACGAAGACGGCTGGCAGGACGAGTCGCGCACCTTCGGCCGCTTCCGCACGCGGACCTTTCTCGAACTCGAGCCCGGGGGCAAGCTGGTACCGACCTTCCGCGCCTCGCCGCTGATCCACGTCTCGGACGTGACGAAGGAGAACCTGGTCGAGGCGCTCGAGCTGGGCTGCGACTACCTGGCGCGCAACCAGACGCCGGACGGGCAGTTCCGCTACAAGTACTGGACCCACACCGACCGCTGGATCAAGGGCAACAACATCGTACGCCACGCGCTGAATCCCTACACCGTGCTGATGGCCCACCAGTACGCGCCGCACCCGACCAAGTGGCTCGTGGCCGCGGAGCGGGGCATCGGCTACACGATGAAGCACCTGAAGTGCGAGGGCACTGGATCGGAGAAGCACTGCTACGTCTCGCACGCCGATCCTCCCGGGCGCTACGAGACGGCCAAGATCGGCACCGTGGCGGTTACGGTCCTCTCGATGATCCGGCTCTCCGAGTTCAAGAAGCTCTCGCCCTCGCAGGACGAGACCCTGCGTCACCTGGGCAACCACCTGGTGCACATGCAGGATCCCAACGGTCATTACCGGCAGTACCACGTCGATACGGCTCACCCGTACTTCGGCTGCACCAACGCGATCTTCCCCGGCGAGATCCAGTTCGCGCTATCGCGGCTGTACGGATACTTCAAGGACGAGCGCTACAAGAAGGCCTTCGACAGGGGCTTCGAGTACTACACCGAGTGGTGGCGGGTGCACTCGGCCAGGGAGGAGAACGACGGTACGTACGTCGACAACCTGCGTGCCGACCTGGTGGGCTTCGTGCCCTGGCAGTGCATGGCGATGGAGGACATGTACCGCCACACCAAGGACACCAGGTACTCCGAGTTCGGTCTGCTGCTGCAGGTGTGGATGGACGAGCACTTCCTCTACCATCCGGATCGCACGTACTTCCCGGATTACCTCGGCTCGTCCTTCAAGTTCCACGGCGAGCAGCCCGCGATCAACTCCTGCGGGTACACCGAGGGCTGCGCCGCGGCGTACTCGATCGCCAAGCAGGTGGGCCAGCACCGCGAGTTCCTCAAGAACAACCTGGTCTGGGGGCTGCGCTTCGCGATGCAGCTGCAGTACCGCGGCATGGAGACGAGCTACTTCCTGCCCAAGCCCGACGTATCGATGGGCGGCTTCCGCTACTGCCTCAACCGGCTGCGCCTGCGCAACGACTACTCGTATCACGCGCTCTCCGCGATCTACCAGGGGCTGAAGTTCCTCGAGCCCGAGGATTACCCGGGGTATGTCGCCCCGGCCGAGGCGCCGGCCGAGGGGGAGGGCGCCGCGCCAGGCGAGGGCGGCAAGCCGTCCGAGGGCGCTGCGCCGGCAGAAGGCGCCAAGCCGGCAGAGGGCGCCAAGCCGGCCGGGGCCGTGGCGCCGAACCCGTCCCTGCCTGCCGGGCGGTAACGCGGGGCAGGGTGCTGCCCGTTGTTCGGCGATCAGCCAGTAAGCTAGGCTGGTTTTTTCGATTGCGCGGCGGATCCGCAACCGACGTAGGTGTAATATCTTGTTATGGATATACACATATCTAGTTTGACATATACCCCAAAAAAGCCTAGTTTCGTACCCATGGAGGTGCTCCATGGGCCGCACCAATGTGGTCCTCGACGACGAGTTGGTACGAGAGGGTTTGCGCCTGTGCGATGCCCGGTCGATCCGCGAGCTGGTCGATCGGAGCCTGCGCGAGTTCGTCGAGCGTCGCCGCCGGCTGGCCCTGCTCGAGCTGCGCGGCTGCGGCCGCTGGGAGGGTGAGCTGGACGCGATGCGGAGGGACCGTGCCGCGGACGATCGTTGACAGCTCGGCCTTGGTCGAGTTCTTCAACCGCGGCGACTCGCCGCTGGCCGGGTGCGTGTCCGCGCTGATCGAGGACGACGACGCGGTGCTCACCAGGCTGATCCGCTGCGAGGTGCTCGCCGGATTCCGTGCGGACCGCGTCTTCCGCCGCGCCGAGAACAGCCTCGCCGCCTTCGAGGTGCTCGACGACGGTCGTCCCGATGTGTGCGACCGCGCGATCGCGATCTTCCGTACCTGCCGCAAGCAGGGGATCACGGTGCGCAGCATCGTGGACTGCCTGGTCGCGGCCACCGCGCTGGCGAACGATCTGCCGGTGATCCACCGCGATCGCGACTTCGACGCCATCGCCGGGGTGTTCCCGCTTCGTGTCCTATCGGTGATCGAAGAGGCCGAATCTCGGACGACCGACTAGCCGCCTACTCGACTTCGGTGGAGATGCTCTTGGCCCTGCTGACACAGGACTCCTGGCGTCACCGAGAGCCCTCCGGAGACGAGGCCGCCTACTCCACGTTCTCCAGGCGCAGCAGGAAGATGTCCGTGCCGCCCAGGCTGGGATGGCCCGCGATCTCGCCGTCCACGTAGCCGGTGACCACCACGGTGGGCGGCGCCAGGGCCCCGCCAATCGCGGCGACGCCGTGACCGTAGTCCCAGCCGTCAGAGCCCCACTGCCGGGTCCACTGGTACCTGCCGTCGGCCGAGAACTTGCTGAGGAAGATGTCGGTCTCCCCCATGAACTCGTTGTCGTCGATCGCGCCGTACGTCGTGCCGACCACGAAGATGTCGCCGTTGCCGGCCACGTCCACGGCCGAGACGTACTCGTCGGCGTCGGAGCCCCACTGCCGCGCCCACTGCTCGGCGCCGGTGTCGGTCTCGGCCTGGATCAGCACCGCGTCGCGCCCGCCGATGTGCGTGTTGCCGAGCAGCGCGTCGCCGGCGAACCCGGCCACCAGCAGCTCGAAGTTCGAGGTGAAGGTCACGTCGTGCGCCTGGTCGAAGGCCGTGGTGCCCCATTGCTGGATCCAGCGCTCCTCGCCCACGTCGTCGATGTGGATCAGCACCAGGTCGCCGTCGCCGAAGGCCTTGCCGCTGCCCACGTCGCCCCTGGCCATCGCGGCCACGAAGGCGTGCCCGTTGGGATCCACGGCGACTCCGTACCCCTCGCTGCGCAGGTTGGTCACGCCCCACTGCCGGGTCCACAGCGCCGTGCCTCTCGCGTCGAAGCGGGTGAGGAAGATGTCGTCCCGGCCGACCGGCTGCTGCCCGCCGAGGCCGCCGCTGGTGTACCCGGTGACCCAGACGTTGCCCGCGGTGTCGACGTCTAGGCCGTAGCCCTTGTCCCAGCCCGTCGAGCCGAGGAGCGAGGTCCAGAACTTGTTGCCGTCGGCGTCGTGCTTGGTGAGGAACACGTCGTGGATCCCCGCGTTGACCTCGCCGTCGAGATCGGCCTGGGTGTGGCCGGTGGTGTACACGTTGCCTGCCGAGTCCACGAACACGTCCCAGGCCTCGTCCTCGTCCACGCCGCCGAACACCTGGCTCCAGATCAGGGAGCCGTCGGCTGCCCGCTTGCTGAGGTACGCGTCGTTCCGGCCCTGGTTGGTGAATCCGTCCAGGTCGCCCTGGGTGTACCCCGCGATGATTGCGTTGCCGCCCGCGTCGACCGCGACGGACCGGGACTCGTCCCACTGGTCCGTGCCCCACACGGTGAATCTCGGGTCCGGGCCGGTATCGGTATCCGTGTCGCTATCGGTGTCCGTGTCGCTATCGGTGTCCGTGTCGCTATCGGTGTCCGTGTCGCTATCGGTGTCCGTGTCGCTATCGGTGTCCGTGTCGCTATCCGTGTCCGTGTCGCTATCCGTGTCCGTGTCGCTATCCGTGTCCGTGTCGCTATCCGTGTCCGTGTCGCTGTCAGCGTCCGTGTCCGAGTCGCTGTCCGTGTCCGAGTCGCTGTCCGTGTCCGAGTCGGTGTCCGAGTCGCCGCCGCCCTGCACGTTGAGCATCCACACCACGTAGTTGCCCACCTCGCCGCGGTCGTCGAGCAGGGCCAGCAGCACCCGGAACTCCTGCCCGGCCAGCCCCGGGTCCTCGCGCAGGCGGCCGCGCAGCTGGACCCACAGGTTGACCGCGTCGTACGGCGAGCTGACCTCGATGTAGTGGTCCGCGCCGGTGACGTACACCACCGCGCCCGCGATCGAGGCGGTCTGCAGCCAGTCGGTGAACAGCTCGATCGTGAACTGCTCGCCAAAGCTCAGGAAGGACGGCGCGTCGAAGCTCGTGATCTGCGGGTGTGTCGAGTCCGGCAGCATGGCGAGGCGGCCGGCCGTGGCCGACAGCGCCAGCTTGCTGCGCGCGTCCTTGTGCTCCTCGGGCGGCGGAGCGTCCTCGATTGTGCTGTCCTCGAAGTCCAGCGCGTCGGTCAGCCGGTTGGCCAGGGCGCGGGCAATGTCGCCCTCGTCCTGCTCTGGATCGCAGGCCGTGACGGCGAACAGGACCGCCAGTATCACTGCTAGCGCTGTCCGACGTGGCATCATCCCCTCCCGCGCTGGTTCGAGGCCCGAGTATACCCGGCTTCTCGCTGGTTTGCGACCGACTCGGATGGTCAGGATTGGACTGGAAGGGGAGGGCTCCGGCTAGACGTGCAGGTTGCGCGCCGCGATCACGCCGATCCTGGCCTTGGTCAGCTCGCGCGCGGTGTGATTGACCGCGTTGTGACGGTCGATCCAGCTTTGCGTGAGCGCGTCCATCAGGCCCTGCTCCAGCACCTGCTCCTTGGGCAGGAAGTAGTCGAGGATGTCGGTCGGGTGCTCGCGGGTCTGCTCCACATCGACGTCGCCGCCCTCGTGCTTGGCCGAGATGTTCGGCACCTCCTTGGCGATCTCGACCAGCTCGGCGCGCCGGTCGTACGGCTGGACCACGATCGACTTCCAGGTCTCCACGATGTGATGCTCGAAGCGCACGTTCTGCTCCAGGCCGAGCATGGAGCGGATCTGGTTGGTGATGCGGATCGTCTCGTTGTTCACCGAGTTGGCGAAGTTGAAGCCGATCAGCGAGGTGCGGCCCTTGCGGTCGGAGAGCAGCCGTGCCGTCATCAGCGTCCACATCGCCGCGTACGGATTGTCGTTACCCAGATAGACCGAGATCTTGAACTCGTTGTCGATGCCCAGCTTGTTCAGCAGGTACCCGATCAGCACGGTGCCCGGGTTGACGTTGAGCACCTGCTTGATGCCGTACTCCGTGTAGTAGTGCAGGAACTCCTCGGTCCAATTCAGCGCGTAGTCGTTGGGCTGGCCCACGCCGCCGAAGTACCCGGTGATCGTCTCGGGTCCGCCGAGGTGGATGTTGGATCCGTCGGTGCCCTTGGTGTCGAGCGTCTCCACGTAGCTGGCTCCGACGATCTGCATCGAGGCGGCCACGGCGAGGATGTCGGCGTTGTCCTCCACCTGCTCCTTCATGCAGCGCACACGGATGAAGCGGCCGGGCATCAGCTCCTTCTTCTCGATCGCCTGCTTGGCCTCGGCGATGAGGAAGGGGAAGTACTGCAGCGCGCTCGATTCGAGGGTCACGGCGTTGGTCTCGTTGAACTTGCGGGAGCCGGGGGCCCCGGCGAGCACGGTGTTGCGGTACTCCTCCATCGGCACGAAGGCGCCCTTCTTGGCCATCCGGCGGAGCCACAGCACGTCCTTGTAGTAGGGAGAGCCCGACTCCTTGAGCCGATTGAGCAGGCTCGTCAGCTTGGCCGCCTTCTTGGCCTTGCGGTTGATCTCCTTGGGGCCTCCGTGCTTGGCCACAAGGTCCAGCACCGCGTTCACGGCCTCGTTCTTCGGATCGAGCAGGAACTGGTTGATGTCCTTGAGACGCTTGCCCTGGATCGCCAGCTTCTTTCGCAGCTCCTCCTTCATTCCGTCCTCCTGTGGTTATGATTCTTGCAGGATCAGATCCTCGTTTTCAGCAGCTTGCCGATCACGGCCACTGCTGATTCCATAGTCTCGGCGTCCGACTGGGCGAAGCTCAGCCGGAAGGTGTTCTTGCCGCTTCCGTCGGCAAAGAAGGGCGCGCCGGCCACGAAGGCCACGTCCTCGGCCACGGCCTCGCGCAGCAGCTCCTCGCCGTCGATCTCTTGCGGCACGTGCACGAAGACAAAGAACCCGCCGTCCGGTCGGTTCCAGCTCACGCCCTCGGTCGGGAAGTGCCGGTCCAGCGCCGCGAGCAGGCCGTCGCGCTTCTCGCGGTAGTGCCGGCGGTTGGACTCGATCTGCCGGTCGAGCAAGCCGCGCTTGATGAACTCGAGCAGCACGTACTGACCGAACACGTTGGCGCAGCAGTCCTCGAACTGGCGCGCGATGACCATGCGTCGGATCGCATCGGCGTGGCCCACGGCAAAGGCCAGCCTGAAGCCCGGGCAGAAGATCTTCGAGAACGAGCGCAGGTAGATCACGCGCTCGTCCGTGTCGAAGGCCTTGAGCGGCGGCAAGGGCTCGTCGTCGAAGCACAGGTCGCGGTACGGATTGTCCTCGATCACGGCGAGGTCGTGCCGGCGGGCCAGATCGGCGATCGCCCGGCGCCGCTCGGTCGGCAGGGTCGTGCCCGTCGGGTTGTCGAAGTCCGGTATCACATAGACCAGCTTGGGCCGCTTGCCCTCGGCGAGCGATTGCTCGATCCGCCGGGCCAGGGCGTCGGGATCCATGCCGTGGCCGTCGAGCGGCACGCCGGCGAGCTCGGCGCCAAAGGTCTGACAGGCGCCGCTGCCGCCGAAGTAGGTCGGCAGGCCGACGTACGCCACGTCGCCCGGCTCGATCAGGATCTTGGCCGACAGCTCCATGCCCTGGGCCGAGCCGTGGGTGATCATGATCTGCTCGTGCCCGGGCGAGAGGCCCTGCAGACCGTCGCGCCGGGCGAGCCAGTCACCGAGCGCCTCGCGCAGCTCGGGCAGTCCCTCGCTGGTGCCGTACTGCAGCGCCAGCTCGGGATGATCGGTCAGCACCTCGGCCGTGATCTCGCGGATCGACTCGGTCGGGAAGGTCTCGGGATCGGGCCAGCCTCCGGCCAGTGAGCGTATCTCGGGGCGGGCGATCAGCTTGCAGATCTCGCGGATCGCCGAGGCCTGCACCTCACGGGCGCGGCGAGCATAGAGTCCGGTGATGCCGTCTGCCATTCCCATTCCGTCCCGCCGGTCAATCCGGCCGGTTGAGATTCAGCTTGGTCTCGTGCTTGAGCGTCTCGAACACGATCATCGTGCGCACGGTCTGCACGACCTCCAGCGGCGTGAGCCGCTCCATCAGGAAGTTGCGGTACGCCTCGATGTCGGGCAGCACCACGCGGAGCAGGTAGTCTCCCTCACCCGAGACGTGGTAGCACTCCAGCACCTCGTCGAAGCCCTGGATCTCGGTCCTGAAGCGATCGATGCTGTCCTTGCGGTGGAAGGCCAGCGAGACCAGCACGTACGCGGTCAGGCAGTGGCCGACCCGCGGCGGATCGACCAGCGCCACGTAGCGCTGGATCACGCCGCGCTCCTCGAGCTTGCGCACGCGCTCGAGCACGGACGGCGGTGACAGGCCCACCTCGCGGGCGAGCTGGGCGTTGGTGATCCGTCCCTGGTCCTGGAGCAGATCGAGAATCTGCAGATCCACGGAATCGAGACTGCCGTTACTGCCCATGTTTTGCACTTATGAGGTGTTTAGCCTTTTTTGTCAAACGAAAAGTAAGAAATCGGCCTTGCTTCCTAATTAACAAAGGTTACCCGGGTTTATCGATCAGGGACGGAGGTTGCCCTGGCCCCCGGCCGGCGGTATTCTGGCCAGCGCCTGGCCAGCCCTCTGATGGCCGCGAAGGGAGGTCGGATCGCGATGCCGACCGTGCTGCTTGTGGATTATCTAGAGCAGGACCGGATGCTGTGGGATCTCCTTGGCCCGGACAAGCCCGCCCTGCTCGCCGGGCTGGCGCAACGCGCTGCCGACGCGATCCCCGGCCTGCAGGCCGCAGACCTGGTGCAGCGACTCCAGGCCCGCGAGGCCGAGGGCTCTACCGCTGTGGGCAACGGTCTGGCGTTGCCCCATGCCATGCTTCCGGAGATCGAGCGGACCGTGCTCGTGGTCGGCCGCGTGGCCGGAGGTGGCGTGGACTACGGCGCGCCCGATCACCTGTCCGTGGACCTGGTGTTCCTGCTGCTCAGCCCGGAGCGCGATCAGGCCCAGCACCTGCGCGTGCTGGCGCGCCTGGCGCGCATCGTGGGCCAGCAGTCCCTGCTCGAGCGGCTGCGCGACGCGACCGGACCGGCCGAGGCCCTCCGAATTCTGATCGAGGAGGACGCCCGGCATGTGTACTGATGAATTCGGCCGGCACCTCCTCGTGGCCGTGGTCAAGGGCCACCGCCGGGTGGAGCAGGTCCTCGAGGGCTTCCTCGAGCTCGGACTGCCCGGCGCCACCGTGGTCGACGCCAAGGGCATGGGCGAGATCGTGACCTCCGAGATACCGATCTTCTCCGGCTTCCGCGCGCTGTTCCCCGGAGGCGGCGAGGAGAGCTACATGGTGTTCTCGGTGCTTCAGGGAGAGGAGCAGGTCGGCGAGGCCTTGGGTCTGCTGCAGGACATCTGCGGCGACTTCGCCGAGAAGGGAACGGGCGTGGCCTTCACGCTTCCGGTGACGCGTTTCCTCGGGCCGCGGTAGCCTGCCTGTCCTCGCCCACCACGCTCAGCGCGATCTTGAATCCTGCCGGACCGATCACCTGGTTCAGCGAGATCACGGCCACGATCGTGGTGGCCAGCGCTGCGCCCCACTCCGGGAAGCTGCGCTGCACGATGCCGGCCAGGCCCAGGCTGACGCCGGCCTGGGTCACGAAGGACAGACCGCTCATCCGGCGGAATGCCGGCGGGTCGCCGGCGAGCCGCGCGCCGGCGTATGCGCCGATCCAGATCAGCAGCGCGCGGATGGCCACCAGCAGCAGGGCCACCAGCCAGGTGTCGCGCAGCGCGCCGAGATCGAGCGCGGCGCCGGTGAGCGAGAAGAACACCACGTAGATCGGCAGCGAGCTGCGGTCGATCTTGTCCATCAGCCGCTCGCCCGCCGTCGAGAAGTTCTGCACCCAGAATCCGGCGACCATGCAGATCAGCATCGGCTCGAGGTCGAAGTGTGCGTCGTAGAAGCGGTTGAGAAACTGCGCGAACTGGTGCGAGGAGAAGGTGACGAGGAAGCAGGTCGCGAGCAGGAACACGGCGAGCTCGGCGCCGACCCGCCGGATGTAGAGCGAGATCAGCCAGCCGACCACCACGCCGGCTGCCAGCGAGCCGGCGAGTTCGAGGGCTACCGTGGTGAGGAAGGCGACGTCGAAGCTCCCGTCCGGGCCGACCAGCGTGCGCGCCACGGACACCGCCACGGCGAAGACCACGATCACCAGCACGTCCATCACCACGGTCACGCCGAGCACCATGTCGGTGAAGGGCCCGCGCGCCTTGGCCTCGCTGATGATTGCGATCGCCGAGCTGGGCGAGCGGGCAAGCGCGAACACGCCGAGCAACCCGGCCACCGCGACCGCGTCGGAGAGCGGAAGCCCGTCGAGGAACGGGATCCAGGACCTCGCCGCGAGCGACGTCGCGGCCACGCCCAGGAGCACCAGCGCACTCTGCACCTGCACGGTGAGGCTGATGCAGCGCCGGCGCCGGCGCAGCTCTGAGAGCCGCAGCTCTCCACCCGCGGCCAGCGCGATGAAGGTCAGCGCCAGGTCGTCGATCAGCTTCAGCTCGGTCACGGTGCGGGCGTCGACCCAGTCCAGCGCGTGCGGTCCGAGCAGGATGCCGGCGAGGATGTACCCGGTGATACGCGGCAGGCCCAGATGCGACAGCAAGTCGCCGGCGAGGTGCGCGGTGAGCAGCAGGAAGCCGAAGATCATCGTGGCCTGGGCCGGCGGATAGGCCAGGCCGACCGGGACGGCGAAGCGCGCCAGCACGATCAACGCGCAGATCAGCAACAGGCCGACGAGGCGGCTCATCGCTCGGTCTCCCTGGCGATCTCCTCGGCCCGGCGCAGCACGCGGCGGGCCATTCCGGGTGCGGCCAGCTCGTTGAGGATCACGGCCACCAGCACTGCGGTGACCACCAGCCCGGTAACCTTCGACGGAGCGAGCTGGTGGTAGCTCATCACCATCGCCAGCACCACGCCGCCCTGGGAGAGCAGGCCCAGGCCGAGCGTGGCCGGCGGGTGCGGATCGGCCAGGCCCGGCGGCCTCGGGTCGGCCGCCGCGTACGCCGCGAGGTATCCGCCGGCGAGCTTGCCCAGCAGGCGCAGCGCCAGATATCCGGCGGCCAGACCCAGGGCCCAGCCCGAGCCAGGCTTCCAGATCGCGCCGGCGAGCACGAGGAACAGCACGTAGAACGGTTTCTCCAGGCTGGCCAGCAGGTTGAAGATCCGCGTCTTGGCGCCGGGCAGGTTGGCCGCCACCAGCCCCACCACGAGGTTGACCAGCAGCGGCGAGAGCCGGAAGTACAGGGCCAGGCCGCTGCCGAACAGCGCCACGCCGACGACGAAGAGCAGCAGCTCCTCGTCCGGGCAGCGGACGCGCGTGAGCAGGTGCAGCAGCACGCCCATCGCCACGCCGAGCGCGATCGAGAGCAGGAACCACTGCAGCGCCCGCGCCGTGGGCACGCCCAGCGGTGCGTATTCGGGCAGCAGGCACAGGGCGAAGCCGAACAGCGCCAGTCCGAATACCGCGTCGAGGGCGGAGATGTACTGCAGCAGCTCGAGCACCGGAGCGCGGCGCAGTCCATTCTCCCGGCCGAGCAGGGCCAGGGCCGACTGGGCCGTGCAGCCGGCCGTGGCGCCGAGCACCAGCCCGCCGAGCAGTGCTGTGGTGTCGTCGGCGCCGAGCACTGTCCCGAGGAACCAGTAGCAGGGCGCGAACACGATCACGATCGTGACCAGCGCCTGGAGCAAAGTGGCCCAGAGGTAGCGCTGGGGGAACTGCCCGATCTTGGTTCGATCGAGCTGGATCCCGATGATCAGACCGACCATGCCCAGGCCAAGGCTGAACAGCGGCGTGAGGCTCTGCAGCGTGGACTCGTCGAGCAGGCCGATCAACTCGTCGCCGAGGGCGAAGCCGACCAGGATGTACTCGGTGCCGGTGAGATAGAGCAGGCGGGCGCCGATCGGCAGGCGGGTGAAGGTCGCGCGGTGGCCGATGAAGGCGATCAGCAGGAGCAGGGCGAGACCGAGGATGATCTGGACCACGCGCCTGGAGCCCTCCGTGTGGCGGCTACGCGGTCAGACTAGCGCAGGATCGGGTGCGGGGGCCAGTTTGGCGGATGGCCGCCCTGCGGCACCCGCCCCGGCCCGTCCCCGGCCCGCGCCGCACCGGCGTTCTCGCTTCGCGTGCCTTGCCCCGGCTTCGGGCTTTCAGGGATACTCGGCTCGTCGCCACAGGGGCCGGTTCATGTCCAGGGTACGTCTTGCCGCGCTGATCTTCTTGATGGCCTCGGCCAGCATCCCCGTGCCTGTCTTCGCTGACGAGATCACTCAAGAGAACGTCACTTTGCGCATCGGAGACGAGCTGGTTCGCATGACCAGCGGAAGCGTGGTCCGCGTGGTCAATCGCATGGGCTTCGCGATGACCGGCACGGTGTCCGGAGGCGGCGAGGAAGCGCTCGAGGTCCACCTCAACACGGGCGAGACCAAGCGGATCCGCACGCATCTGATCGTCGGCATCGAGGTGCTCGAGGGGCCCGAGCTGCAGCGTAGCGCCTTGCCGCCAGAGCCGGAAGCAAAGCCGCCAGCTCCTGTCCGTCCAGCCCCGCCAAGCGAGCCACCACAGCCACCCGAGCGGCCGCGCAAGGTCGCGACCAAGCCGCGGGCACCGAGGAAACCGCCGGCGCTCTCCGAGCGGGTTCAGCGCATTCGCGAATCCTGGCTGGAGCGCCGCACCCGGGACCTGGGATTCATGATCGGCGCGATGGAGAGCCCGCGCTGGGCCGACCTGCGGCGCCGCATCCGCGGCTTCGAGTACGAGTCGGAGTTCCAGTTCCTGCAGTGGTATCGTGAGGACGAGTTCGCCAGCCAGAACGGGGGCGTGCACGACACCTGGCTGTTCCGGCAGCGCCTGGCCATCGGCCTCTCGGACTGGATCGGCTTCTGGTTCGACGTCTCCTTCCACCTGTCGAGCTTCGAGCAGGATCTGCACCTGGCGATGGGCGAGCCGCGACAGCCGCTTCGTAGGGAGATCGACGACCTCGGCTCGTACACCTGGGGCGTGCAGCACGGCTTCCTGCTCCACCGCAGGGAGAGCCTGTGGGTCGGGCTGTACGTCGCCTTTGCTTGCCAGCTCGGACTCGGCGCCAGCTGGTGGGACAGCGACGGCGAGTTCCCGCCGACCTTTCACGACGTGGAGGACGACGAGTACGACGGAGCCCGGCGCGCCAGCGGGGCGCGCCTGGACTTCGAGGGCGGCTTCCGGCTGCGGCCCAGCGTGGCCCTGTCGCTGAACACGAGGTACTTCTCGGTACAGGTCGATTGCGGCGGATGCATGGATCCTCTGTTCGACTATGGCAACCCGGCTGCGGGGTGCGGAGGCTTCGGCGCGGCGGGACGTCTGCCCTTGCCCTCGATCTACTCGGAGCTGTCTTTACTGGCCGAGGCCTCGGTGGCCACGGGCGCTCACGACTACTACCTGGTGGGCCTGAACCTGATGCTCGACCTGCAGCTCCCGGTGGCACGCGTGGGCGTGGGGTACCGCAGGCTCGTGGCCAGCAGCGATTACTGGGGCGGCGATGCGGTCAGCATCGACGGCGGTTTCCCGCACGTGCTGGTGTTCCGCCTCGGCCTGCGCTTCGACCCCTGGGCCAGGAACCTGAGGGACCCATGAGCGCTGCGAGGGTCACCGCAGTGCTGCTCGCCCTGCTCGCCAGCGGCTGCGGCTGGCTGAGCGAGCTCGACTGCACGCCGGGCAAGCCCGCGTACGTGTCATGCGGCAACTACTACATGAGCAACGGCGGCCACAAGCACGTGTGGTGGTTCGACGGCTGCAACCAGCCGGTCGAGATCGCGCTTGAGTGCGGCGAGGGCGGGTCCTGCCGGCTCGACGAGCAGATCGGGCCTTACTGCCAGTGTACGGGCCGGTGGCAGGGCGAGTCCTGCACGATCTGCCCGGGCCACTGGGACGCGAGCCGTGACTGCGAGCAGTGCCGCAACCACTGGGAGGGCGAGGACTGCGAGATCTGTCCGGAGCCCTGGCTGGCCGAGCGCGACTGCCTGGGGCCGGCCCTGGAGTGCGTGGATCGCAGCTGCACCGATCCGCTCAGCGGATTGACCTGGAAGAAGATACCCGGCGAGGACGATGACGGCCTGACTTGGTCGGACGCCGAGACGTACTGCGACTCGACGAGCTGGGACGGTTTGACCGGCTGGCGCCTGCCGAGCATCGACGAGTTGCGCTCCCTGGTCCGCGGATGCAGGGACACCGAGGATGCCGGCGCCTGCGGCGTGCGGGTTGGATGCCTCTCGGAGAGCTGCCTCGAGGCGGCGTGCATCGCGGTCCCGGACTACTGCAGGGACAACTCGTGCAAGGGCTGTGGCCTGCTGCAAGGGCCGGGCTTTCGAGGCTGCTACTGGCCCGATGAGCTCACGGGCAGCTGCGGCGCCAGCAAGGAGCCAAACGTGTACTGGTCCTCGTCGGCCGTGAGCTCCGGATCCGGCGGGCACTGGACGATCGACTTCGCTCGCGGGTCGGTGGAGCCCGGCCCCCTGGACGAAGCCTCGAGAGCGTTCACCCGCTGCGTTCGTGGTCCATGAGGTAACTCTAGCTGAACACCTCGTCGCGCTCGTGCCACTTGCCCCTCGTGGCCTCTTGCTCGGCGCGGTGCTCGCCGATCTTGTCGTCCAGGGCCTTCTCGATGGCCGTCCTGATCGCCGCCGCGGCCTCGATGCGCGAGAGATACACGTAGTGCGCCCCGGCCTCGTAGAGCTGTCGGCTGTCCTCGAGGCCGAGCGCATTGGCGATGATCACCGCGTCGGGATTGATGTGGTGCAGCGCCTCGACGATCTTCAGGTTGGAGGTGCCCTTGAGCACATCGTCCTGGATGCTGCAGACGATGACCTTGGCCTTGTCCACGCCGGCGTGGTGCAGCGTCTCCGCGTTGGCCAGGTCGCCGTAGCGCACCGTCGGGCCGTGGGCGGCGATCTTCTCGTGAATGCCGACGTTGAAGTCGACGACCAGCACGCTGGACAGCAGCTCGGGGTGGTGCACCTTGAGGTCGTGCAGCAGGGACGAGGCGACGCGGTGGAAGCCGAGGATGGCCACGCTGTACGACTCGTCCGCATCGGCCTCGACCTCGGGCGGCGCCTTGAAGCCGATCAGCGAGAGCAGCCCGCCCAGCCTGTCGTGGAGCGCGTCGGCCTTGTGATACAGCGTGGGCGTGAGCAGCGCGGTGATGATGAAGGCGAAGATGATCACGCTGTTGAGCTCGGAGCTGATGTGGCCGAACTGGAGCCCGGCGTACGCGATGACCAGCGTGAACTCCGAGACCTGGGCCAGGCGCGTCGAGCTGACCATCGCGTTTCGGCGGTCCAGGCCGGTGAAGTAGAGCAGGGGGAAGAACAGCAGGTACCGGGCCGCGATCGCCAGGGCGCTGAACACCACGGCCATCAGCACCACGGTGAAGCCGTCGGGCAGCGGGATGCCCATGCCCAGTCCGACGAAGAACAGCGTCACGAAGAAGTCCTTGACGATGCCGACCTTGGCCAGCACGTCGGTGCTGTACGGCAGGTTGGCGATGCTGGCGCCGGCGATCAGCGCACCCATGCTGGAGCCCACCGCGAGGTGCAGGTTGAACCCGAAGACGGCCTCGGTGAAGGCGTCGAGGTTGCCCCCGACGAAGACGATCACGAAGCACCAGGCGATCGCCGCCACCAGCATCAGCTCGGGCACCTTGGCGATCCAGCTGAACCCGAAGGGCAGGATGTACTTGGCGAAGACCACGGCGAGCGCGGTGAGGATCCCGATGCCGAGGAAGGAGAGCAGGATCGGCACGATCTCGGGCTTGGCGAAGTTGGGCTGAATCGCGATGACCACGATGGCCCAGATGTCCTGGAAGATCAGCAGCCCGAGCGATATCCGGCCCGCGGTGGTGTCCATCTGGAAGTTTTCCTGGAACAGCTTGACCACCAGCAGCGTGGAGGAGGCGGCCATCAGGAAGCCGATGTACAGCGGCACGTAGCTCGTTCCGCCCTCGCCGCCGCCGAGCAGCGCTCCGCCCACGCCGGCCATCACGAGCAGCTTGGTCACGCCGAAGCCGAAGGCCACGCATAGCGGGAACTGGAGCAGCCCGGTGACGATCAGCGTCTTGCCGCTGGCCAGCAGCTTGGTGATGTCGAGCTCGAGGCCGATCAGGAACAGCAGCAGCACCAGGCCGAGCTGGGCGATGGTGTCGATGTTCCCGGCGTCGGTGACCACGTGCGCCCCGATCGGGCCGACGACCACGCCGGCCATCAGGAAGGCCGCGATCGTCGGGATGTGGAGCCGGGTGAAGACCACGGACAGGATTCCGGCGGCGAGCACGCAGAATCCGATGTCGTGCACGAGCGATGGCAGCGCACCGCCCCCGGCGAGAGCGGTTCCGGGCAGCACCAGGGTCAAGGCGAATGCCAGCAGGAAAATCCACGCGGATTTGATCATGGCGAACCTCCCGTGGCTGGCGTCGGATTCGATTTGTCGAATGATATCAGACCGCGCTCGCTTGGCAACTCGAAACCGTGTGTTCGGCCTAGCCCTGCGGCAACAGCCGCGGCAGGATCTCGCCGGCCTTGCCCTGCAGCGCCACGTCCACCATGCCGCTCTGCGGCGTGGCCTCGAGATTGATCTCGACCACCAGGTCTGCGCCGCTCTGCTTGGCATAGCCGGCAAAGCTGGCCACCGGCTGCACCACGCCCGAGGTGCCCACGACCAGCACCACCTCGCATTGCGCCAGGGCTGCGAGCGAGTCCTGCATGCCCTGCTCGGGCATGGCCTCGCCGAACCACACCACGTCGGGCCGTAGAAGACCATCGCACTCGTCGCAGCGCGGAGGGATCGGAATCGGCACGCGCCGGTCCTCATCGGTCCAGCCGCAGGCGGTGCAGCGGACCTGCCACAGGCAGCCGTGGATCTCGATCACCCGCTCGCTGCCGGCCAGGCGGTGCAGGCCGTCCACGTTCTGGGTGATCTGCAGGAAGCCGTCGCCCACGCGCCGCTCGAGCTCGACCAGTGCGTGGTGCGCCGCGTTGGGCTGGCACTCGGCGACCAGCTCGCGGCGCCAGGCATAGAAGCGCCACACCAGCTCCGGATCCTTGTCGAAGGCCCAGGGCGTGGCCAGCTCCTCGGGCCGGTGGTTCTCCCACAATCCGCCGTCGCCGCGAAAGGTGGGCACGCCAGACTCGGCGGACAGCCCGGCGCCGGCCACGGCGACCACGCGGCTGGCCCGGCTGATGCGCTCGCGAACCTGCTCGATCTGCTTTTCCATGGTGCCAGCCTAGCGCGTTCCCGGGGAGAGCGCCAGAACCTGCGATAACGCGACGGTGCCCTGGCGGCTGGACGTGGGCCTGTCAGCGCCGCTTGCGCTTGCGGCTCGAGGAGGACTTGCTGCTCTTGCTCGACTTGGACGACGACTTGGAGCGGCTCGAAGAGCGGGAGTAGGAAGGGCCGGGCTTGCGGCTCTTGCTGCGCGAGGGCCTGGAGTACGAGCGGCCGGGCTTGCGGCTCTTGCTGCGCGAGGGTCTGGAGTACGAGCGGCCGGGCTTGCGGCTCTTGCTGCGCGAGGGCCTGGAGTACGAAGGGCTCGGCTTGCTGCTGCGGCTGCGCGATGGCTTGGAAAAGGAGCGAGTCCTGGCGCGGCTCTTGCTCGGACCGAACAGCGACCGCGAGTGATCGCGGCTCTTCTTCGAGGGCGGGGAGATCCCTCTCGGCGCTGCGTCTTGCTTGCTCGGGCCGGGCAGGACCGGGTTCAGCCCCTGCGGGCCCGTATTGAGCGACGACTCGAGGCGGACCTCGGGCACCTGCACTGCATGGCTCGGCCTGGTGGTCTTGCGCATCTGCGGGCGATAGATCTCGAGCCAGTTGTCACCGCGCTCGAGCTTGCCGGACGGCGGATCCTGGCTCTGGGCGAGGTTCCTGGTCAGGAACACGGGCACGCGTTCGCCGACCTGCTGCATCACAACCGCGCGGTCCGGACCGCGGCGGCAGTCGGCGCCGAGCCCTTCGCGGCAGCCCTCGGGATAGTCACTGGCCGCGTGGGCGCGGGCTCGCTCCTCCGGGGGCAGGGCGCAGCTGTACATGTCGTGCTCCCGGCAGTGATGGTGATGGTGGTGATGATGATGATGGTGATGGTGATCGTGGAACAGGAAGTGCTCCCAGGCGAGGAAGGTCCACAGCATCAGCGGCAGCGGGTTGAGGGACCAGCCCGCGTACCCGTCGTACCCGACCACGATCGGCGCCCAGCCCACGTACCCCTCCGAATAGCGCCACTGCACCCGCGCCGGGTACCACTCGGTGCTCGGGAGCCAGACCCAGCCGAAGCGGTCCATGGTGGCCCAGTTGCCGTAGTGGAAGGGCGCCCAGCCCCAGGCAAAGTTTGAGGACCAGGTCCAGCCGTACTCGGTGTACACCCAATCGCCGCGGGTGAAGGGCTGCCAGCCCTCTGGCAGGTCCGCCGGGCGCCAGACCCAGCCGTGCTCCTGGCTCAAGATCCAGTCACCGTACGGCGCCAGCGTCTCGATGAAGTACTCGATGCTCACCTCGTGATCGATCGGGTCGAGGGGCTTGCTGAATCCCGCGTCGTCAGGCGCGGGATCGTTGGTCTGGGTCAGCGAGTCTGCCGCCTGCGCGCCCTGGGCCAGCGCAGGGGAGCTGCACAGCAGCGCTCCGAGCAGGGCGGACAGCACCATGGCCGCGGGGTGCAGCGTCTTCATGACGACCTCCGGTCAGTGTTTCGTGCTCTGGGTGTCATCTTCTGCAAGATGTGAGCCAGGCAGGGGCCAGCTCGGGTCGCGGAGGATACACAAGTAAGATCAGGCGATTAGAGTATTGTCCGGGAGGCGGCAGCGTGGTGCTGGCCCGGGGCTGTGGCAGGCGGACAACGGCGGTGTGAAAGGAGTCGGGCTACGAGCCCGCGGGCAGCTCGCAGATGAACTGGTAGCCAGGGATCGTTGCAGGACGATCCTGCCAGCAGGCCTTTGCCATGTCCCAGGCCAGCCAGTGCTCGGTACCGTCCAGGTTGTCGGGCTCTCCGTCGCACCAGTGCTCGAAGCCCCAGGTCTCGCCACTCAGCCAGCTCCAGGCTCCTTCTGAGTCCTGGTCCGTGGCGCCGAGCCAGTACACGGTCTCTCGAGCGCCGAGCTGGTCGCCGAGCGCTTGCTCCTCGTCCTCGCTGGTGATCGTGGCGAGCAGGCTGCCCCAGCCCTCGCAGGTGGTCCTGGCCTCGTCCCAGCTCTCCACTGACGGGCCGAAGCGGAAGCAACCGCCTGTCTGCGGATGCTCCCACCAGTCCTCGGGGCACTTCCCGCCGCACACCCCGTGGTCGCAGAAGCCCTGCTCGCACGTGCCGCAGTCGTGACCGCACTCGTCGGGCCCACACTCCAGCGTGCCGCAGCCGGGAGTGCAACAGTTGCTGTCGAAGCACTCCTGGCCCTCGCCGCAGCACTGTTCCCCGCACGCCAGGAAGTCGCAGACACACTCGCCCTCCACGCAGCTGGAGTTCGGCTGGCAGTACAGGCAGCCTGGTTCTCCGTAGGCAGCGAGCTTCAGCGTGACGCTGCTGATCGTGCTGCTCTCGAAGGCGGCGGCTTGCTGGATAGCCGCTCGCTTCTGGGTACCGAGGAAGCCCTCGACCTCGATGATCACGCCCGCCGGGTAGTGCGCGCCGCGAAAGACCAGGCCCGAGATCGGCAGCTCGCGGTCGTGCAGCCCGACCAGGAAGGCGGTGTGCTCCCTCGGTTCGATCGCCTCGCCGGTCTCCGGATCGAGCAGTCGGAGCCAGAGATAGTCGAGGTCGATGGTGAGGTCCGGTGCGCGCTCGATGGTGTACCTGATCGCGGTCGGCGTCTCATCCACGGACGTGTTGCAGCCTGCGGTCGGCAGGCAGGCGAGGAGAAGGGCGAGCACAGCCGGAAGCTTTAGCATGGTGTAACTCCTGCTCAGGAATTATAGCGTAAAAGGAGGCAAATCTGAAGACGGTGTGCTGGGTCACGAACCATCCCGCCACGCGCAGCGGAAGCCGGTGGTGCCGTCCACGGAAGCCGATGCGGCCCACTCCCGCCGGGTGACGCGCAGCTCCTCGCCGCCGTCCTCGAAGCAGCCGCCGCGGATCATCCGGTCCTCGCCCACGTCCGGGCCGGCCGGATCCTCGGCCGGGTCCGGGCCGTAGTACCCGAACCAGTCCGCGACCCACTCGCGGGCATTGCCCGACATGTCGAGCAGGCCGAACTCGGACGCGCCGTCCTCGAACTCGCCCGCGGCTGCGGTCCCGTCGTTGCCGTCCGCGCAGCTCCACTCGGCGCAGTTGGCGTGGGCTTCGCCCGGCTCGGCGTCGCCCCAGGGAAAGCGCCGCACCTCGAAGCCGCGAGCCGCGTACTCCCACTCGGCCTCGGTGGGCAGCTTCTTGCCGGCCCACTCGCAGTACGCGGCGGCAGCGAACCAGCAGACCTCGACCACCGGGTGTCCCTCGGTGCCGGCCGGCGGCTCGGTCCCCTTCCAGCCGCCGAGGTACCCGGCGTCGCAGCGGGCGCCCGCCGGGCCGCGGCCGGCCGGGCTCCAGTCCGGGTTCGCCTGCACGAAGGCGCGGAACCGGGCTCGTGTCACCTCCAGCGAGTCGATCCAGATGTCCCCGGTGTGCGTGACCTCGTGCTCGGGCTCCTCGTTGGCCGCGCAGCCCCAGGGGATCCTGGCGCAGCCCATGGTGAAGTCGCCGGCCGGGACCAGGCACATCGGCACCGCGTCCTCGCCGCTGCCCAGGTCGACGCGATCGCAGGACGGCTTCCACGCCTCGCAGCCATCCGAGCCCGCATCGTCGAGGTCGCCGTTGGCATCTTGCCAGGTCGGGTGACAGGTGTGCGTGCAGGCACCGTCCACGCAGGCGCGGTCCGCGTGCGTCCGCTCCGGACAGTGCAGGCACAGCGTACCGCAGTGGTCCGCGTCGGTCAGCGGATCTTCGGTCTGGCACTCGCAGCCGTTGACCGAGCTCTCGCCGAGGTCGTGGTCCGCGTCGGAGAAGCCCGCCTCGCAGGCGTAGGCGCACGCGCCCTCCGAGCAGGTCGGGGCCGCGACGTGATACTTCAGCGCCGGGCAGGCGTGGCCGCATTCGCCGCAGTGGTTCACGTCGGTCAGCGGGTCGTCGGTCGGACACTCGCAGCCGTCCGAGTCGGGCCAGCTCAGATCCTGGTTCACGTCGGACCAGCCAGCCAGGCAGGCGCCGGCCGCGCAGGCGCCAGCCTCGCAGCTCACCTCGGCGTTGGGGAGCTCGTCGCTGCAGCGGCGGCCGCATTCGCCGCAGTGGTTCACGTCGGTCTCGATGTCCGCGCAGCTCGGATCCCGCGGGTCTGGATCGTCGCCGTTGGGCACGCCGTCGCCGTCCAGATCCTCGTGGGCGTTGATCGTGAGGTACGGGTTGTGGAAGTCGCGCTGCTCGGGCTCGCAGGCCGTGAGCGCGGCGAGCAGCGCCGGCATGATCGCGGACAGGCGCCTCACCACCGCACCTCGGCCGCGGCGCCGGCCAGGCCCGGCCCGACCAGCGGGCGCAGGCTCGCGTCGCCGCGCTCGATGTGCAGCTCTGGCTTCCGCGGCATCGCGAGGAAGGTCACGGTGGCGGCCGCGGCCGCGACCAGGCCGCCGATGATCAGGCCCGCGCCCCAGCTCCTGCGCTCGGCCGCCTGCTCGTCGAGGTCGAGCACCCGCTGCCGCAGCCGATCGGCATCGTCCCGGTTCGTGGTGGAGGGCAGCTCGAGCTGGTGGTGCAGCGAGTCGGCCGCGGACGCCTTGTCATCGGAGGAGGCGATCATGACTCCGCCGGCCACGGCCGCGGCCATGCTGGCGACGCCGATCACCACGCTGCTGACGAAATACGGCCGGCGCTCGTCCTTCCACGCCGCGAGCAGGCGGGCCGCCTCCTCCTCGGGCAGCAGCCGGATCAGATCGACCTCGACGGTCACGGTCTGTCCCTCGCGCACGGTCACGGTTCGCTCCGTGGGATCGTGATGGGGTGCGGTGATGCGGACTCGGTGCTCGCCGATGAACACGCCCTCGAGGTGCAGCGGAGCCTGGCCGCGCTGCTTGCCGTCGACCTGCACCGCGGCGTCGCGCACGCTGGAGAGTACGGTCAGGTCGCCCACCCGGGCCACGAGCTCGAGCGCCAGCCGGGTCTCGCCGTCCTTGGCGACAACCACGCGCTGCCGGGCCGGCCGGTACAGCGATCCCGCATCGACCACCACCTGCTGCGCGCCGGTGGACAGGGGCTCGCGCAGCGGGGTGCGGCCGAGCACGCGCTCGTTGACCCGCACCTCGGCGTCGGGCGGCGTGGACTCCACGGCGAGGTACCCGAAGCGGGGCTCGAGCGTGACCTGCCGGGTGGTGGTGCGGCCGTCGCCGACCGTGAGGTAGCCCTCCCACGCGGCGTACAGCTCCTGCTCCACCTTGACGAAGTAGCGCCGGGAGGCGAGTCGTTCCCCGCGGAAGGGCGTCTCGCCCCGCGGCTCTCCGTCGAGCAGCACCCGCGCACCCTCGACCTCGCCGCTGTCGATGACCAGGGTGCCGTGGGCCGGCGCCAGCTCGAACCGTCCGGCAAAGCCCTGCTCGGGCTCCACGAACACGGTCTCCTCGCGATCGTGGTACAGGCTGGACGTGAGCCGGATCCTGTACGCCTTGGCCTCGAGCCGCTGGCGCCGCAAGGGCGTGGTGCCGATCTTGATCCCGTCGAGGTACACGTCCGCACCCGCGGGCTCGCTGTCGAGCTCCAGCCGGCCGAAGTTGGGCGCCATCCGCGCGTCGACCCGTTTCAGCGCGTCGGGCCGGACCCGCACCTGCTGCCGCCATTCCTTGTACAGCGGCTTGCGCAGCACCAGCACGTGCTCGCCCGCGGGCACCTCCTTGAGCGTGGTCGGCGTCTTGCGGCCCTGAAGCACACCGTCGAGATAGATCTCCGCGGCCTCCTCGGGCCGGGACACCACGTCGAGCATGCCCGTGCCCTCGAGCCGCTCGACCTTGGCGCGCGCCGCCAGCAGCGCGCGGTCCAGGGTGATCACGCGGTCGGCCTCGATCAGCACCTCCTCGATCAGGTCCTCGTGGCCCTCGGCCTGCAGCCGTACCCGATGCGCGCCCGGTGGCAGCTCGACCAGGGTGAAGGGCGCGTCCCGGGCCAGGGTGCCGGTGGCCAGGCCGTCATCGATGTCGTAGCGCGCCTGCGGCGGCCGCACGCGCAGCGCCAGTTCGCCCCGCAGCCCGCTGATCGCGGCGTCGAGGCCGAGCAGCTCGCGCACCATGTTGCGCGCCGCGCGCTTGAGCTCGGCCAGGCCGTCCGGGATCTCGCGGTTGATCCGCCGGACCGCGCCGCCCTGCTTGCCGTCGATGAACTTGAGGTTGATCAGGTACCCGGCCTGTGTGCGGGCCATGCTGCCGGCCACCAGGTAGCGCGACCCCAGCGACCCGGCGATCTCGGCCATGCAGCTCTCCTCGTCGCAGCCCAGGGCCTCCTTCATCTTCTCGTGGCCGAGCATGGTCTGCAGGTCGGAGCGGCCGAAGCTGCGATACTCGCCGGTGGCGTCGATCTCGGTGAGTACCTGCTCGAGGAAGAACCCGACCGTGTCCGGATCGACCTGGCCCAGGCTCTTGAGGTCGAACACTGCCACGCGCGGCAGCTCGGCGGATGCGAGCCGGGGAATCTGCGCGAGCACCAGTAGCAGCGGTATGGCCCGGTTCACTGGAACGACCTCCGGATGCCTCGCTGTGGTCGGCAGCGAGGGAAGATGCAAGCTCCGCGCCGAAGGCGGTCGGCTCGGGCAAGGCGGGTCAGATCAGGGGCTTCGAGATCAGGGTGCTGGTCGCCGCGATTCGAAATAGCGACAGGAATGTCGCGATTCGCGCGAGCCGCTCGGGAGGCGGTGCGGCCAACTGCCCGGCTGTTCGAATGTTTTTCGATCCGTCCTGCTTGGCTCAAAGCTTGCAACGTGATCGGGGTATCCGAGGTACCGCGACACGGGAGGTGGACCATGAGCCGCCAGGGGTACTCTTCGCTTCTGATCCTGGTGCTGGCCGCGGGCCTGGTGGTGAGCTGCGATGGCTCTCCCTTTGATAGCTACATGCCAGACGCGGACACGGACGTGGATACTGACACGGATACTGACTCTGACACGGACGTGGACACCGACACGGACACTGACTCTGACACGGACGTGGACACCGACACGGACAGCGACACGGACTCAGACACGGACACGGACGTGGACACTGACAGCGACACGGACACTGACAGCGATACGGATACTGACAGCGACACGGACACTGACTCTGACACGGACACTGACACCGACACGGACACTGACACCGACACTGACACGGACAGCGACACGGACACGGACACCGGTCCGGAGTGCGAGGTCGACGACGACTGCCGCCGCGGCTTTCTCTGCGACGCGGGCGTGTGCCTGCGCGATCCCGAATACTGCGAGGAGGATCCCAGCCTGCGCGAGACCGTGTACCTCTCGGCCGACGACTCCAACTCCCAGGCCGCGCCGGTGATCATGCGCAAGGCGCTCGACCACAACATCCGGTCCCGCCACCCTGCGCTGCGCACGTACGAGTTCCTCAACTACTACGATTTCGGGTACCAGCCCGCCCAGCCCGGCCGGATCCGGTTGGTGCCGCAGCTCCAGGCCGTGGCCGGGGAGCCCGGACGCTTCGAGCTCCAGGTCGGCCTGGCCTCGGAGCACGTGGCGCCCGCCGATCGCCGGCCGCTCGTCCTGACCCTGATCGTGGACACCTCGGGCTCGATGGCCTCGCTGCCGCTCGAGGTGGGCCAGGCCGCGGCCCTGGCGATCGCGGCCAGCCTGCGCCAGAACGACGTGGTCTCGCTGATCGATTTCAACGACGAGCCGTACGTGGCGCTCCAGCCGACCGAGGTCGACGGGCCCAGCGACGACCGGGTGGTCGCGGCGATCAACGGACTGCGGCCCAACGGCAGCACCAACCTGTACCAGGCGCTCGTCGAGGGCTACCGCCTGGCCCAGGACCACCACACCGTGGGGCGGATGAACCGGGTGGTCCTGATCAGCGACGGCGTGGTCACGGTGGGCGAGGCCGACACCGCGCTGATCGCGGAGCAAGCCCGGGACCCGGAGGACGAGGGGATCTACCTGGTGGGCGTGGGCTGCGGCAACGGGTACGACGACACCATGATGGACGCCATCACCGAGGCGGGCAAGGGCGCGTACATCTTCCTCGACACCGAGGAGGAGGCGCTCCTGCAGTTCAGCGGCGAGCGCTTCGTCTCCAACTTCGACATCGCGGCCAGGGACGTGAGGCTTCAGATCACGATGCCCGAGATGTTCGAGATCGAGCGCTTCCACGGCGAGCAGCAGTCCACCAATCCCGACGAGGTCGAGCCGCAGCACCTCGCGCCCAACGACGCGATGGTGTTCCATCAGGTGATCCGCTCCTGCACCGACGACATCCCCGAGTCGGAGGCGCTGTTCACCTTCCGCGCCACGTACAAGGACCCGGACGAGCGCCAGGCCCGCAGCGACGAGGTGACGATGTCGCTGCAGGAGCTGCTCGGCACCAGCCGCGCGCAGCTGACCAAGGGCAACGGGATCGTGGCCTATGCCGAGGGCCTGAAGGAGCTCACCGCGATGGCGGACGACACCCGGCAGCAGAAGTCGGAGTGGGAGGCACGGTGCCGCGAGGTGCAGGCCGAGGTGCAGGACAGCCTCGACCGGCTGGGCTCGGACGCGGATCTGGAGGAGATCGTCGGGCTGCTCGACAAGTACTGCGATCGGACCTGATCCACGCCTCGTGCTTCACCCCGGCTCGCCGGATCCAGGCTCCGGAATGCGAAGTAGCTCCACGAATGTTCGGGCGCACGCTCGCCAATGGCTCGCGTGAGCACTCCGTCGGCTGGATGCTGGCTCGCCTATCTACGTCTTCGCCCCGGCCTCGACTCGGGCCTCGCCGTCCACGGATCCTCGGGCCAGGCGTGCTTGGCGTAGCGCGCGCGCAGCTCCTTGCGCACCTCGGGGTACGTGCTCTCCCAGAAGCTCTTCAGATCCCGGGTCACCTGCACCGGCCGTCGGTTCGGCGCCAGCAGGTGCAGCATCAGCGCCACGCGGCCGCGGGCGATGCACGGAGTGTCGCGCAGCCCGAACGCCTCCTGCAGCCGCACCGCGAGCACGGGCGCGCCGTCCGGCGTCAGGGCCGGTGCATAGTCGATGCGGATCCGGCTGCCGGACGGCACCTTCATCCGTTCGGGCACCTCGCGCTCGAGCAGCTCGCGCAGCTTCCAGTCGAGCCGGGCCTCGATCTCGGCCTGCCAGTCAAGCCGCTCCAGCTCGGCCAGGCTGTGCCGGCCCGTGCACAGCTCGGGCAGCCAGCCGCGGAGCGCATCATCGCCCACCTCGGGCCAGGCCTCCTCGGGCAGTGCCTGTGCAGCGAAGCGCAGGCGGTCGAGCAGGGCCTGCGCCTGCTTGCCCGGTCTGAAGACAGCCGCGAAGTCCTGCGCCGCCACCCGGGCCAGCTCGGCCGCGATGACCTCTGGCGGGACGCTGACGCCGTCGGTCTGCTCCAGCACCAGGTCCGCGAAGCAGCGCCGCCGCATGCCCACCACGGACCGCCGCTGTGGATCGAAGATCGCGCCGTCCTCGGAATGCAGCAGGGCCGGATGCACGGCCGCCAGGTCTGTCTCCTCGATGCCGTGTGCGCGCCGCACCCGGCTCCTCGAGTGCGTGCCGCGTCGGCCCGCGTCCGCGTCCAGCGCCACGAGCAGCCCGGCCTCGCGCACGCCCGAGTCCTCGGTCAGCTCGACGCCGCGGCCGCCCACCATCACGGCCTCGGCCGTTCCCGGCGCTCGCCGCCGGCAGACCCGGTCCGGGAAACCCGCGAGCACCAGCCGGCGCAGCTCGACCTCGCGCTCCTCGCGGTCGCCCTCGAAGCGCGTTGCCTCCGGCCACAGGCGCTGCGCCGTGGCCAGGATCTGATCCCTGGCACGTAGCGCGCGCTTGGCCGCGCCATAGTCCAGGTCCTGACGCTCCACCCGCGTCTCTTTGAATCCGCGACGCTCGACCGTGCGGAGCAGCTCGGCGCGCCATAGCAGGTCCGAGTCGACCGTGGGCCAGTCCTCGGCATAGCAGCTGGGCTGATGCGGACGCAGGATCTCGCGCTCGCCGAGCAGGGCCGCGAGCAGGGCGCCGTGCTCGAGCAGGCCGACCTCGGCCGAGCGCTCGAGGAGCGAGCCGATCCGCGGGTGCAGGGGCAGGGCTGCGAGCCGCTGGCCGCGCTCGGTGAGGTGAAAGCCCTCGGGATCCAGGGCGCCGAGCAGGCGCAGCAAGCCCAGGCCGGCCGCCACCCGGGCTTCGGGTGGCGCGTCGAGGAAGGTGAAGCCCGACGGATCGCCGGGGTGGAAGCTCAAGACCTGCAGCAGCACGGGTGCGAGGTCCACGCGCCTGATCTCGGGCTCTTCCTCGCGGGCCAGGCCCGGGTGCTCGTGCCCGGTCCATAGCCGCAGTACCCGGCCCGGGGCGATGCGGCCGGCGCGGCCCGCGCGCTGGTCGGCGCTGGCCTGAGAGATCGGCACGGTCTCCAGCCGGTCCATGCCCAGCGCCGGGTCGTGACGCATCAGCTTGCGCAGGCCCGAGTCCAGCACCGCGGTCACGCCCGGGATGGTCAGCGAGGTCTCGGCGATGTTGGTCGCCAGCACCACGCGGCGGCGCTTGCCCTTGCGGAGCGCGCGGTCCTGGGCCTCGTGCGGCAGCGCGCCGTACAGCGGCACCACCTCGGGATCGCCGGGCGCGGCGCGCTCGGCGAGGTGCCGGCGCGTACGCTCGATCTCGGGTGCGCCGGGCAGGAAGCACAGCACGTCGCCGCCGTCGTCGTCGTCGCGGTCGAGCAGGGCGCGGAGGCCCGAGGCCACGGGCGCCTCGATCCGGCGGCGATCCACGGTCTGGGTCGAGTGCTCCACGAGCAGCTCGTGTTGCCGCGCCTCGCAGGTGATCACCGGGCAGGCACCGAGGAAGCGGGAGACCGGTTCGGTGTCGAGCGTGGCGGACATCACCACCAGCTTGAGCTCGTCGCGGACCTCGAGCAGCTCGCGCAGGAAGGCCAGGGCCAGGTCGGTGTGCACGGAGCGCTCGTGGAACTCGTCGAGGATCACGCAGCTCACGCCCTCGAGCATCGGATCGCTGACGAAGCGGCGGGTGAGGATGCCCTCGGTCACGACCAGGATCCGCGTCGCCGCCGAGTCGCGCTTGTCGAAGCGGATGCGATAGCCCACGGTCTGGCCGAGCGTCTCGTCGCGCTCGGACGCGATGCGTGCGGCCGCGGCGCGGGCCGCCACGCGGCGGGGCTGGAGCATCAGGATCTGTCCCTGCGGGAAGAGCCCCGAGTCGAGCAGGGCCGGGGGGATCCGGGTGGTCTTGCCCGCGCCGGGCGGGGCCTGGAGCACGAGGGCCGGGGAGGTGCGGAGGGCGGCGATGATATCGGGGAGATGGGGGTCGATGGGGAGGGGCTCCGGCATGGTGGCAATCTAGCGCAACCCGGCGGCGGCGTCGATGCCGCGCAGACCTCTCCCCCTGTTCCCCTCTCCCGGAGGGAGAGGGGGAACCTTGTTCGGGACCTCGTGCTGGTGTCGGGGATTGGAGGTTGCAGTGACGCCGTACAAGACGACGAGGCTATTCAACCTCCATGGGCAGCGTGACAACCGCAACGCAACGTACCGGGTTCCCCCTCTCCCTTTGGGAGAGGGGGACAGGGGGAGAGGTCACTCGGCGTCCGTGATCACCCCGATGTACCGGCCGGTCCAGTATGGTAGCAGCCAGAACATGCCCGAGCTCTCGGCGTGACCGTTGCCGGACTGGTCCAGCTTGTACGGGTTCTCGGCCCAGCGCATCGGCTGGCGCTCATCGTACGGGAACACGTGCTTGGACTCGGGATCGCCGTGGCGGTCCACGCCGCCGTCCTCGTAGTCGGCGCGGTGGGAGTTGTTGTTCTCCCACAGGATCAGGTCGGTCGGGATCAGCTGGAGCGTCTCGATCGACTGCTCCAGGTCGTACTCGTCGGGCTGCATGATCATCGCGTGGAGGAAGTTGAACTCGGGATTGCGCTCGGGCCGCTGCACCTCCCACAGGTACTGCTGGCCTTCGCGCCACAGGGCCATGCGCGCGGGATCCTGCTCGTAGCGCATCAGCGTGAACATCGCGAGGAAGCTCATCTCCTCGCTGTCGTGGTTGATCTGCACAGCCAGGTTGATCTCCTCGATCCGTCTCACATAATCGGCATAGTCGTGCTCGTCGCAGAGCAGGTCGAAGTGCTCCATGTACGTGGGGTCGCCGGTCATGTGGTACACCGAGATCAGCGCGGCCAGCATCTTGGCCGAGTTGAGCCCGGCGTCGCCGAACTGGCCCTCGATCTCCATGAACTCGGGATCGAAGTGGCCCCAGGTGGTGGTCTCGCCGTCGATGTCGACCAGCTTGTACCCGTACTCGATCGCGCGATCGACGATGCGCTTGAGGGCCCCGGCGATGCGCTGCTTCTCCTCCTCGTCGGCCACCAGGTCGTAGTACAGCGGCAGGCCGAAGAAGTGGCCCGACCACTCGTCGGCCGAGGGGTCGCCCTTCCAGCACCAGGTCTTGTCGCTGTTGAGGTGCCACTCGCCGCATTCCCCGTCGCAGATGCGGCCGTTGTCGTCGCACTTCTCGGGCTCGATCACCGAGCGGGCGAAGAAGCCGGGCACCTCGGTCACCGACTCCAGCCAGAGCATGTTCTCCATGCAGCGCCGCGCGTTTTCCTTGGCCTGGGCCGAGCCGGTGGCCGCGTAGCGGAACACCTGCGAGGCCAGGTACTGCTCGGTCCACTGGCCGTCGTTGTCGTCGTCGTTGTTGTACGCGGTGGTCAGGTCGCCCGGCTCGGCCAGGTTGCAGTGAGTGGTGACGAAGCCGTCCATGCGGAAGTGGCGCGCCTCGGTCAGGGCGTCGAACTCGGCGGCCTTCTGCTCCAGGGTGTAATCCACGGCGCGGATGCGCGACACGCCGTCGGCGGTGGCGAAGTAGAGCGTGCCGTCCGGGCCCACCGCGGCGTCGCGCACCTCGTCGTGGGGCAGCCAGGTGCGGGAGTGGAAGTAGTGCCACCGTTGCTCCGTGTCCTGGAAGCTCGCGCCGAGCGGGGTGGACACGATCAGGTACCCCTGTCCCGGTGTACGCGTCATAGCTGTCACGTCGGCATGGGGCACGCCAGCCACGGGCTCGAAGTTGCCGATGCTGGTTGTGCTTCTGGCAAGGCCTTCCGCGGTGCCTACGTAGTAGGGCCCGGATTTCTCCACGGCACGAATATCATTCGACGGCAATCCATCATCTGTGGTGGCCGTGATCCACACTTCGCCTTCGGGGCGGATGACCACGCCATCCGGGGTGGCGAGGTACACCTCGATGTCGGATTCTGGGTACCCGCTCGCGATGTCAACTACTGCAGCTATCGGCGCGCCGTCCACCACCGCGACCGAGTCGTCCATTATCTGGCTTAGCCCTGAAGAGGTACCCACGTACCAGCAGCAGTCGGCCGCGCTCGGTTCGAGCGCCAGCACCTCGGCGCCGACCTCGATCGCATCGGACCAGTTCCCGTCGTCCTTCTTGTACACTACCGTGCCCGAGCCCACGGCCACGTCGCTCTCCTTGGCAGCCAGCGCCGCAACCGGTCCGCTGAAGCCGGGTGGTCCAAAGGCGATAAAGGCATCGCCGTCGAGCCTGGCCAGTCCGGCAGCGGTGCCCGCGATCAGCGTGCCGTCAGCTAGTACGGCCAGCGCCCGCACATCCTGTGACGGCAGGCCCTCGGGGAAGTCGGCTACCTCCTGCTCGTAGCCCGCGTCCTCGTACACCTGTGGCGGCACCCAGGGCCCGGTGTCGGTGTCCGAGTCCGAGTCCGAATCCGAGTCGGAGTCGCTGTCCGTGTCCGCGTCCGCGTCCGTGTCCGAGTCGCCGCCCGACTCGTCGCAGCCGCTGCCCAGCGCCAGCACCAGCGCCGCGAGCAGGTACGCCAGAGCCCTCAGGTCATTCCTCTGCATCGTCATCCCTCCGCGGGTCCAAGATGCCGCGCCCGCAGCCGTAGGTCAACCGCGCAATCGCGCGATCAGATCCCCCAGGAGGCGGTCAGCATCAGCTGGATGCCGCCGGAGAGCATCGGCGTGCTCTGGCCGGTCAGGCCCACGTACGGCTCCACCTGGAAGCTCAGTGCGCTACGGGCGAGGAACGCCCGCCAGCAGTACCCGCCTCCCGCGCTGAGGAAGAACAGGTACCCACCGCCCAATGGATTCGGCCCGGTGTCAAAGGCGCCGCCGGCGTGAAACCGCAGGCCTCCGAAGCTGCCCGAGTCGTCGGCCGGCGAGGTGCGGAGCCAGCCCACCGAGAGCTGGGGCGCATGGAGCTCGCCGCGCATGCCCCAGTAGCCCAGGCCCAGCAGCAGCATGTCGCGGCCGGGCTCGTCCGCGGGCCGCAGCGCCAGCTCGAGGTGGGTGGTGAACGCGCCCGTTCCCACGCCCGGGTAGTGGGCGGATGCGCTCGCGCTCACGCCCGTGTTCCCGGCGGTTCCGCTATAGGACAGGCCCAGCCCGCCATGGCCGGCATTGGGCGCTCCCAGGCCGCCGAAGAAGGCCAGCGAGATCTCGTCGCCGGTGGCAGGACGCGGATTGGCGTGCGGAAAGCCCAGCATCGACGGGCCCGCGCAGCCGGCCCACAGTCCGCCTGCAAGGAGCGCCAGCTGCCATCGCCGTAGAGGATATCCGACCATGTCACCGATGTGCCTATCATACCTCCGTCCCCATGTCTCAAGACGTGTCACGAGACAGCGCACGGCCGCGGCCCTGGACGGCGCAAGATTGTAACTACTTGATAACAGGTAATAAATTTCAATCACCCTGGATGGTACGAGTCTTGAAGATGGATCCCCTGTGGTGGGGACGGAGGTCGAGCACCATGAGACGGTACATCCTGGGCGGCCTGACCCTGGCCATTGCGCTAGGGCTGGTCGCGGCCGGGCAGGTCCTGGCCGAGGAGTCGCAGAGTCTGGTCCTGGCCGAGGAGCAGGCCGAGGCGCTCGACGAGCTGCGCGCCACGTACCACGCCGAGGTTTGGGCGGCTCACCGCGACCTGCTCCGGCTCCGCCTGGAGCTGCGCGAGCTGTGGGCCGCGGACGCCCCCGACCTGGAGGCGATCCTGGCCAAGCAGGCCGAGATGGATCGCTCGCGGACTCGCATCCGCATTGCGCGCGCGACCTTTGGCGTGGCCGCGCTCGGGTTGCTCACGCCGGAGCAGCGAGCGCTGCATTCTGGTATGATCCGGGATGGCAGGTGCCCGGGCCAGGGAGTCGGGTACGGGATCCCGGCGAGCGGCGAGAAGCAGGAGACGAGTCACGAAGACTGGCTGTAGCCAGGGTAAAGGCTCGGGCCGAGGCCCGAAAAGGAGGGAGCCATGAAGCGATTTGGGGTTCTGTCGGTGGCGCTCGTGCTGTGCCTGGGTGCGCCCGCGGCCTGGGCCGGACCGAGCGAGGGACCGGACCTGGGCCTGGCCCTGCTCGAGCGGGTGCAGCCCGACGCGGCGCAGTCGGCCGCGATCGACAGGCTGCGCAGCCAGCTGTTCGCAGACCTGGAGACGCTGCGCGCCGACCTGGCGGTCAGGCGCGCCGAGCTTGGCTCCCTGCGCAACGCCGAGGAGCCGGATCGCCCCGCGATCGTGGCCAAGCAAGGCGAGGTCGAGGCGCTGCGGCTGAAGATCATCGACCGGCACCTGGCGTATCGCGAGGCCGTACACGAGCTGCTCTCCGAGGACCAGCAGGGCGAGCTGCTCGCGCTGGTGTACGAGGACGCCAGCAGCGGCGGGCCAGCGATCGACCTGGCCCACGGCAGCGGCGGCGGCGACGCCTCGTCGCCCACCGACACCATCGACCCGGCAGCCAACCGCGCCGAGCACACCTTTGGCGGCCTGCCCAACAGCCTGGGCCCGAGCACGCACTGGAGCAACTACCCGTACGATCCGAGGGACCTGCTGATCTACGTCGGCCCTGCCGGCTCGGCCTCGTCGCGCATCCTGCGCCACGGCTGCGGGCGGTAGCAAAGTAGCCCCGCATCGGTCCGCGGGCCTTGGCGCCCGCATGCTTGCCAAGATCCCTGATTCCTGCTTAACCTCTGCTCACGTCCTGGTGTCATACACGCGGGGCACGGACGAAAGGAGCCCAATCATGAAGCGTTTCGGAATATTCGTCGCAGCGCTCGGCATCGCATCGCTGGTGCTCGCCGCGTCCGGCAGCGCCAATGCCCGGGGCAGAGGTCCTGGCAAACGCGACAGGGGCAGCATCGGCCCGATCATGAGGCACCTCGAGCTCACTGCCGAGCAGAGGAAGCAGGCGATCCACCTGCGCGCGGCCATGCAGGAGGAACTGGTCGACATCCACGAGCAGCTGATGCAGAAGCGCAACGAGCTGCGCGAGCTGTGGGCCGCGGATCAGCCCGACGAGGGTGCGATCCTGGCCAAGATGGAGGAGATGGACCCGCTGCGCAAGCAGATACAGCAGCGCCGGGTCAAGTTCCGCCTGGCCGTGCGCGAGATCCTCACGGCCGAGCAAAAAGCCAGGCTGCAGCAGTTACTGCGCGATGGTAGGCGGGGCCTTGGTCACGGCGGCTTTGGTTACGACGGGTACGGCGGGCGCGGGTACGGCGGTCGCGGGTACGGCGATCGCGGGTACGGCGGTCGCGGGTACGGCGGTCGCGGGTACGGCAATCGCGGGTACGGCAATGGCGGGTACGGCGGTCGCGGCCTCGGTCGCGGCGGCCGCGGACCCGGATGGCAGGAGTAGCTCCGGGCCCGTGTCCCGAGCGTCAAGCCTCTCCTACAGCCCTGCCAGCTCCTCGACCTCGCTCGCCCGTTCCCGTTCCCGCGGCGCGTGGAAGTCAAAGGTCAGCCCCACGATCGGACCGTAGATCAGATCCACCGCTCCGGCAGCGAGCGGCTGGTACGCCTGGGCCGCGATGCTGACGTGGTCGCCGATGTCGAACTCCACGCCCAGGCCGGGCAGGGCGTACAGCGGGCCGAACTCGATGTCCGCGTCGATGTCCTCGCTGGTGATCGCGGTCTCGGTGGTGAGCTGGGTGTTGGTCGGGTGGTTGCGAACCGAGACGCCCCCGTACAGCCGCCACCAGCCGAAGTCATAGCCCATCATCAGCGAGCCGCGGAGCACGGGCATGATCGTGGTCTCCTCCTCCACGCCAATGCTGCCCCACTCGACTTCACGGGTCTCGATGCGCGAGGGGATCAGGCTGAGCTGACCCTCCAGGCTGCCGCCGATGTACAAGCCCCGGGCGATGTACCCCGAGCCGGCGAGGCCGATGCCGCCGCCCGAGAACACGCCGCCGCGGGGCGCCTCGGCCGAGCAGGGCGCGGCCGGGAAGGCGCCGTCGGCCAGGCCGTACGAGAGCGGGAACCAGAGGCCGAAATTCTCGCCGATGCGCATGTGCAGGTTGGCGTCGAGCTGGGTGCGGGCCACGTACAACCCCGAGTCCGACTCCTCGTGGCGTCGGGGCGGCTTGTGCCAGACCACGGTCGAGTCGCCGATCGCGGCGCCAAAGGCCTCGACCCGGCCGCTCCAGGCCGGCGGCGCGGGTGGGTGGACCAGGGCCGCGCGCCGGACCTTGTACGTGCTCGCGCTCAGGCAGGCGCCGAGCAGGGGAGAGAGCAGGAGCATCACGGCCAGGAGCCAGGGCGCGGGTTTGCGGTAAACAGGTGTCATCCTGTCCTCCGTGGGGCAGTTTCGGGGCGTGCAGGGTCACATACGAAGCAAGGCCCGGGCCAGGTCGGCCGCGGCGCGCAGCGCCTGATGATCAGGCCGTCTTTGGGCGGCGGCGGCAGGATCGTGCGCCGGGCGGGGCGGAAAACCGGGCAATCCTGTCACGGGGTGTGGTAAATGGGAGACGCTGTCAGAACGGGGACGGAGGTCGGAGATGGGACGGCGGTCGGGACCGTTGTGCGGGCCGTGGGGGGCGCTTTCGGTGCTGGCGCTCGGGTTGCTGGCGCCCGGCCTCGTTGGGGCCGGTCCGGCGCCGCTCGACCTGGGCGAGATCCTCGAGCCGCTCCGCGCGGAGGCCGATCTGCCGGCCCTGGCCGCGCTGGTGATCGCTGACGGTTGCGTCGCGGGCCAGGGCGCGGTGGGCCTGCGCCGGGCCGGCGGCAAGGATCCCGTGACCTTGAACGACCACTTCCACATCGGCTCCTGCACCAAGTCGATGAGCGCCACGATGATCGCCCGGCTGGTCGACACGGGCAAGCTGAAGTGGAGCCAGACCCTGGCCCAGAGCCTGCCCGGTCAGGAGAAGAGCATGCGCGCCGAGTACCGCGAGGTCACGCTGGCGCAGGTACTCGCCCACCGCGGCGGATTCCCCAAGGAGACCGCGCCCGCAGGGCGCACCCTGGTCGAGATCCACGAGCTGCCCGGGGCCGCGCCCCAGCAACGCAAGGCGTACGTGGCGCTGGCCCTGCGCACGCCGCCCGAGGTCGAGCCGGGCACGCGGTACCTGTACTCCAACATGGGCTATACCGTGGCCGGCCACGTGGCCGAGCAAGCCACGGGCCGCTCCTGGGAGGCGCTGATCCGCAAGTGGCTCTTCGAGCCGCTGGGCATGAAGAGCGCCGGGTTCGGCGCGCCGGGCGCGACAGGCGGCGCGGGCCAGCCCTGGGGCCACCACCGCGGCGCGGACGGCAAGCTCGAGCCGGTGAAGCCCGGCCCGCGCGCGGACAACCCGCCGGCGATCGGCCCGGCCGGAACCGTGCACTGCTCGATCCCCGACCTGGGCCGGTTCGTGCTGGCTCATCTCAAGGGCGCCCGCGGCGAGGCCACGCGGCTCTCGCCCGGGATCTTCAAGGGCCTGCACACCCCGCACCGGGGTCAGGAGTACGCCCGGGGCTGGATCGTGGTCGATCGTTCGTGGGCCGGGGGCAAGGCGCTGACCCACGCGGGCAGCAACACCATGTGGTATACCCTGATCTGGATCGCGCCGGGCAGGAACGCGGCCTTTGTGGTGGCCACCAACTATGGCGGCCAGGGCGCCTTCGAGGCCTGCGACAAGACCGTGGGCCAGCTGATCGGTAAGTTCCTCAGGTAGGGACGCGGTTCATTCAGCCCTCATTCGTCGTCGCTACTGCTGAAGAACATCGGGTAGCGCACGGTCACCGCGCCGCCGTCGTCGGGACGCTGGAAGCGCAGGTTGCTCACCACGTTGAGCACGCAGCCTTCCATGACGCCGTGGCGCACGCGGTTCTCGTCGAGGTTGACGTCGGTGATGCGCGCCAGCTTGCGCTCGCCCTCGGGCGCGCCGATGGTGAAGCTGATCACCAGCTTGCCCCCGAGCCGGGGGTGGTACTCCAGCCAGCCATCGTAGCACTCCTTGATCTGCGGCGTGGCCGACTGGATCGCGGCCTTGATCCCGTCGCGGTCCACCGGGAAGGGCGCGGGCAGCTCGATCCTGCGGTCGCCCTCGAACCGCGGCCCGGCGTCCGCGTCCAGCTCGGCATCGGCGTCGGCCTCGACCTCGAGCGGGGGGAGCGGCCCGTCCGGCGGCTGACCCGCGGCGGCTGACGTGCCCGGGCGGCTCGCGCTGATCCGGGCGGCCTCGGAGATCTTCTGCAGGGCTCGCGCCAGCTTCTCGGCCCGTTCCTCGGCCGTCGGGGTCGCGGTCTGCGTACCGGTGCGGGACTCGCCGCTGGCACGCGGCAACGATTCGCCGGCCGCATCCCCTGGCTCCGCTGGCGGCGCTCCGCGCAGCATCAGCCACGCGACCAGCGCTGCGCCGGCCAGCGGCAGGAGCGCTGCGACCACCAGCCAGGGACGGGTGCGCCGCTCAGTCACCGGCCTCTCCAGTCTCGGTCTCGGCCTCCACCCTGCGCCACCAGGTGTAGTATCCCTTGTTGCGGACGATCGCGGAAGCCGGCACCTGCGTGCCGATCATGATCACGCCCAGCACATCGCCGCACGCGGCGAGCCCGTTGAACAGCGAGATCGTGCCGATCCACGAGGACTCGAGCAAGCCCAGCCCGACCGCGGCCAGCGGGAGCAGCGAGATGCAGACGAAGGGCGCGGCCAGGATCAGCAGGAAGCGGTTCCGGGTCAGCTCGCCGTCCCAGTGGGCATAGACCAGCAGGCGCCGCGGCCACAGGCCGAGGATCGAGTCGCGCCGGCGGCCCTGGCCGGGATGGGTCAGCAGATGGATCCCCTCGTGCACCAGGATGATCAGCAGGATCACGCCCAGCAGGTGGAGCAGCGCCAGCAGCAGGCCCAGCAGCGTGAGCACCAGCCGGGCCGAGCCCTCGCCGAGATCATCGGGCGGGCCAGGCAACAGCGTCTCGAAGTCCAGCACGCCCAGGTGATGCGAGGCCAGGCCGAGGAAGGCGCCGACCGTCAGCGCCACGGGCAGCGCCAGGAGCTGCATCATCCCCGGCCCGGGCTCGCGCAGCCGGTTCCAGCAGCCCTCCTCGGGGTAGAACTCGCGAGCCTGGGGGATCGGGCCGATATTGAATTGCATCGGTTCCGGTGTAACCCAGAGTGCAGCTGCGGACAACCTTGACCCGCGGTGCCGGCTGTGGTGCTCTGGTGTCCATGAGCACGGGGCTCCGACACGTCGCCCTTGCCGCGCTGATCATCGTTGCGGCCGGCCGGGCCGCGGCCCAGGGGACGGAGCAGGACCGCGCGCAGAGCCCGCTCACGTTCCACCACGAGCAGCGGGTGCTGCAGGACCAGAACTTGGACACGGGCTGGCGGCCGCCCAACGGTCTGATCCAGGTTCGCTTCCAGTTCCAGCTCGGCGGCGGTCTCGAGGCCACGCTGCCCGGCGACGGCGAGCTGGCCTGGCCCGAGCGCTACGACCTGGAGTACGTCGGCGAGGAGCTGGGCGGCCGGTTCGGCATGAACGTGGGCGTGGAGCTTTCGGCCAGGCTGCGCTTCGATCTTCCGCTGCCCGGCGGGGGCAGCATCGACTGGGAGGGCGACATCCCCTTCGTGCCCAACTTCGACTTCCGCTTCGGTGACGAGGCGCAGTTCACGCCCTTCCTGCTCGAGGGCTCGCCCGATAGGCCGGCGCACGTGGAGGACGAGGTCGATCGCGCCGAGCTGTTCACGGTCGATCTGACCGACCTCATCCTCGCCATTCCGGGCATCGGCGGCGGGGTGATCCTCGAGGCCGGCGGCGAGCTGCAGGCAGACCTGCAGGGCAACAAGATCGACACCCTCACCCGCGCCGGCGACTCGCTCCGGCACGACGCCGAGGGCGAGGTGGTGCCCTGGCCGCCGCAGCAGAACTGGATCGAGGAGGGGACCGCGACCTACGAGGCCACGGTGCAGAGCCAGGGCACGATCATCTTCGTGCCCGCCGTGTACATCGAGTTCCTCGCCAACACCTGGGAGCTGGCCGAGTTCGAGATCCCGGTCGAGCTGCCGCCGCGGGACGAGATCTGGAGCTTCGAGCCGCAGCCGCTGGACTTCGAGCTGGCCCACGTCAATGTCTCGGCCACCTCGCACGACTTCGGCGAGGTGGCGGTGGGCGGATCCGCGTCGTGGACCCTGACCGTGATCAACGCGGGCGGCTCACTGCTGCGCGGCCGCGTGGCCGTGGACGGCGACTTCGCGGTTGCGCCGCAGAGCTTCGAGCTTCAGAGCGACGCTACCCAGGACCTGCTGGTGCGCTTCCTGCCCGGCTCGGCCGGGCCGCACGAGAGCGACGTGGAGATCGCCAGCAACGATCCGCTGTGGTCGCCCTTCAATGTCTCGGTGCGCGGGCTCGGCCTGGGCAACCAGCCCGAACCCGAGGTCGAGATCGAGCCCGACGCCGGGGCGGAGGCCGACGCGGACGCGGACGCGCCCCGAGAGGCCGAGGTCACTCCAGAGCCCGAGGTCGCCCTGGAACCGGAGGCTGCGCCGGAGCTCGAGAGTATCACCGAGCCCGAGCCGGCCGTCGTGAGGGAGAGCGAGCGCGAAGAGGGCGCCAAGGGGCAGGCCGGAGATCCAGGGCGCGGCAGCGGGGCCGGATGTGATTGCTCGGCTGCCACGCCGGGTTCCGGCGCGTCGCCGGCTCTGCTGCTGGCCGTGGTGCTGGTCCTGAGGAGACGTCGCATCGTCCGCTGAATTCCGCGAATTGCTGTGGCGCTCTGCCGATTCAGCTCCGGCGCTGCACGGCCAGGCTTACTAGGTACAGCAGTCCGGCCAGGCCGACCATGCTCGCGCCGGCCGATAGCTCGAATGCGAAGCTCAGGTAGTAGCCGAGCCCGGCCGAGGCCAGCCCGACAGCCATCGAGATGATGAAGGCGATGCGCATCGAGCGGCCCAGGCGCAAACCCGTGAGCGCAGGCAGCACGCATAGGCCAAAGGCGGGCAGGGCGCCGAAGGCGCGGGTGGCTAGCGAGATCATCAGCGCGAAGCTGCCGTAGAGCAGCACCTCGGTGCCGTACACCGGGATGCCCGAGGCGCCGGCCGTGGTCGGGTCGAAGCTGACGAAGAGGAAACGGCGGTAGAGCAAGGCGTGTAGTGCGAGTATGACCATCGCGCCCGCGCCGACGTATAGGATCTGTACCGTCTCCACCAGTACTGCGCTGCCGAAGAGGATGCTGTCCACGTCGTGGACGTCTTGGCGCAGGAAGCCACCAAGCAGCAGCACGGCCGCGCCCGAGAGCAGGTACGCCACCACCACGGGCTTGCCCCCGTCGCTGCGCGGTCTGGCGAAGTAGAGTGAGACGGCCACCGCGAGCAGGAGCGAGAACCACGCGGGATCGATCGGACCCTTCTCGGAGTGGAGTTGCTCGGTCGCGCCGATCCAGTCTCCGAGCAAGAAGGCCAGCACCACGCCCACGGCCGAGACCTGAGACAGGGCCAGCGGCACATACACCACCTTCTTCAGCGCCACCCACACGCCGAGGTACGACAGCGCGGCAGCGCTGATCAGCGCGACGAGGACAGCGTCGCGCCAGAACTCGTAGCTATCCCAGAAGCTCACGGCTCGCGGTCCTTGACGTGCACGTGCATCCAGCCATCGCAATCGTGCAGCTCCACGGGTCGGTCGTACACGTCGGACAGACCGCCCTCCACCATCAGCTCGGACACGGCGCCGGTCTTGAACAGGCCGGTGTGGCGGTTGATCAGGCAGAGGTGGTCCACCACGCCGCCCACCTGGTCCATGTGGTGCACAACCATCAAGATCGTCATCCCACGCTCGCGGTGCAGGCGCCCCAAGAACGCGAGGATGTCGGCCTCGCCCGGCACGTCGATGCCCTCGGTCGGCTCGTCGAGGAACAGCACGTCCGGCTCGGAGGCCAGGGCGCGGGCGAGCAGCACTCGCTGCTGCTGTCCGCCGGACAGCGCTCGGAACGGGTGGTCGGCGTTGTCGGCCATGCCCAGCTCGGCCAGTGCGGCGCGGACTTGGTCCCGATCGCCCGTGGTGAGCCGACGGCCGGAGGGGCGGTGGTCGTAGCGACCCATCAGCGCGACCTCGAAGGCAGACAGCGGGTACTCCGGGTTCAGCGTGTGACGCTGGGGCACGTAGCCGAAGTGGAGGTCGGGTCGCGCCAGTACTACCAGGCCGGACACCGGCCTGACCAGGCCGATCATAGTCCTGACCAGCGTGGTCTTGCCCGCGCCGTTGGGCCCGACGATGCCCCAGAACTCGCCCTGGTTCACCGTGAGCGAGATCGGTTCCAGCAGCTGTCGGCGGCCGTGCCCGATCGCAACCTGGTTCAGGGTGATCCGGGGCTCATTCATGGGGTGTCCTAATGCCCGTGGCCGTCGTCGGGAAGGGTGCCGGTTCCTTCACCATAGATGCAGCCGCTCTGCAGGCATAGCATCTCGCCCTCGATCTCGACGGGTGCGCGGCCGTCCTCGCACTCGCACGCTTCTTCCTCCTCGTGCCAGTGGCCCAGCGGTCCGCAGCGCGGCGCGTCCTCGATGTGCACGCAGCGGGTGCCGACGAGGATCTCATGCTCGGGATCGCACTCGGGGCAGGGCAGCTCGTCGCCGGGGCCGGTGGCGCAGGCAGTGGCGAGCAGCAGGGCGGCCAATAGCTGTAGGGGCGCGGCCTGCCGCGCCCTCACCAGGTGCGCCTCGGCATTGGCGCGGCATGCCGCGCCCCGACAGCCCGCTTCCTGTCTATCGGCCATCGGTCAGCATCTCCACAATCTTGTCGAACTTGTCCCACACCGTCTCGATCCCGGGCCTCGCTCCCACCATCGAGGGCAGGATCAGCAGTGGCGCGCCCGCCTTCTCGGCAAAGACACGCGAGAGCCGCGTCGGGTGGTACACCTCCTGGATCACGAAGTGCAGCCCCTGCTCGCGCGTCTGCGCTAGCAGCTTGCTCACGTGCGCCGACGAGGGCGGAATGCCCGGCTTGGGCTCCAGCGCGCCGACGCGCTTCAGCCCGGCCCATTCCAGCAGGTAGATCCAGCTCTTGTGATAGACCACCACGCGCTGGCCCTGCAGCGGCGCCAGCCTCTGTTTCCACTCTGCTGTCTTGTGATCGAGCTTCCTCTCGAAGGCGGTGAAGCGTTGCTCGTAATCTCTCCTGCCGTCGGGATCGAGCGCGACCAGCCGGTCGCGGATCGCCCGCGCCACGCGTCGCAGCTCGTCGGGCGAGGTGAAGTAGTGCGGGTTGCCGCCGGCGTGCACGTCGCCCTTGGACCGGTCCGCATTGCGCTGGATCTCCCTGGGTGCGATCGTGGTGGAGGCGTCGAGGTGACCCGGGCCCCCGGGCTGTACCACGGCGTTGCGTCCCTGCTTGAGCAACACCGGTAGCCAGCCGATCTCCAGCGACAGCCCGTTGAATACGAGCAGATCGGCGCGATTGACCTTGATGATCATCGACGGCCTGGCGTCGGCGAAGTGCGGATCCTGGCTGCCCTTGACCAGCGCCTCCGCAGAGACACGCTCGCCGCCGATCTCCGCGGCTAGCGCCGCGTAGTCGGGCAGGGTGGTGACCACCTTCAGCCCGGCCTGCAGCGGTCCGACCGCGAGTAGCGTTGGGATCATCGAGGCGAGGGCGAGCCGCATCAAGCCAGCCTCCTAGAAGGTGTGCGCGCCGTGCGAGCCGGCCGCGATCTCGAGCTGCAAGAACAGTGCGTGCGTTGGCTCATGCAGGCCGTGCTGGTGTCCGGTGTCGTACTGCAGACGGATCATCGAGAAGTGGGTTGGAAGGAATGCCGCCGAGAGCGAGCCGCGCCACTGCCAGTTTGGCATCCGCTTGTCGTCCACCGAGGGCCCGTGCCACAGGTCCGTGCTCTCGACGCGCAGCGCGCACAGCCAGTGGCGGCTGACCTGGAACTCGAGCTGCAGGTACCCGCCATGGTCGCGGCTGCTGTCGCCCGGCACCTGGGTATCGCGCAGGAAGTACTCCACGGTCAGGCCGATCGCCATTGCGTCGTCACCCGAGGAGAGCGGCCGCCACTTGACGTACAGGTCCACGCCGTACAGCGTGGCGCGGTTGTCCGGTACGTACGGGCTTGGGCCCCAGGCGCCTGACAAACCCACGACTAGTGTCCAGTCGTCGGTGAGGTCGAGGCTGTTCTCCAGCCGCGCCAAGTAGAGCAGGTCCTCGGGGCCGTCGATATTATCCTCGCGGGTCACCACCAGCTCTCCGCTGTCTGGATCGGTTCTAACCGCGACATGGCCGAAGCTGGTCGAGCGCAGGCCCAGCCCCTTGCGGTTGGCCGGGTCGAGCACCTCGACCAGCACCAGGCTGTACCATGGGACGTGGGGTAGCAGCATCGACAGCTCGGCGCCGAGGCCGGAGAGGTGCTCTTCGGAGAGGAATCGGCTGTGGGCCAGACTGGGACTGTTGAAGCGCCACTGGTGCAGGTGCTTCCGGTTCTCCCGGCCAAATGGCGTGATCAGGTACCCGGCGCGGAGCAGCAGGTTGAGCGGCAGGGAGAGAGTGCTCACCGCCGCTTCCTCGATTTCCATACCCACGAGTTGGAAGGCGAGGTCGAAGCGGAGGTATGGGTCGACCGAGGCGGTGGCGGCCAGCTCCAGGCCCTGCAGGGTGAAGCCGCCCTGGTCGATCGCGTGGCCGCCCTGCGCGATGTGGTGCTCGTCCGAGAACCAGGCCAGGCCGAAGTCGAGGATGAAGGACAGCGCTGGATTCAATGCGTTGGCCGTGCTGGGGGTGCCAGAGGAAGGGGGCGCGTCCGGCTGCTCTGCCCGATCAGCGGCGATGGCTGCGGCGAGGTCGGTGTCGACCTCGGCCTCGGCCGAGGCCGGGGCAGGCGCGAGGAGCGCGGTCAGGATCAGGAGGCGGGATACCAGGGTTGCCATTTACGGATAGTATGGGACGCGTAGCGTCGGCGTCAATGTGGAGCGTTGCTCTCGATCGCGATCGCGTTCAGGTTCACGTGCATGTGCACGGGAGTTTATAGAGTTATCTCGGAGGCATGAACACGAAGGGGATGCTGAACTCGGACTCGCGCGAGGCCTCGGGAAAACGCCAGGCGCGGAGCGTGCGCAGCACGCAGTGACGCACGATCGGGTCGTCGAGGGAGTCGCTCTCGATGCCGACGTCGGTCACACTGCCGTCGGCGGCCACGGTGAAGTACACGTTTAGCACGCCGGAGAGCTGCGGCCGCCAGCGCAGGCTGGTGTGGTAGCAGCTGGCCACCTCGCCCTTGACCGCAACGAAGATGCGCAGCAGCTCGAGCAGCTTGGCGTCCGGGACCTCGGCCGGGCCGGGCAGGGCGCCGGACTCGGACAGCCCGAGCCAGACCGGGCCGGACTGGAACAGCTCGGCGCGGGAGAGCAGATCGCGGGTGAAGCTGTGCACGACCTCGTCGTAGGGGCTGGTATGGGGTCTGGTGTGCGGGCCCGGGCGCGGGATGTACCCCAGATGGCCGGCGACGAAGAGGCCCAGGATCACGGCGAAAACACCGTGGGCGCTGATCACCGCGTTCCAGGGAGGGCGCCGTTTGCTCATCACGGCTCCAATTATAGCATCTTCGTCGGGGGGTGGGACAACCGGGGGGGACGGAGGTTCCGGGGAAATCCTCGGGGACGGAGGGGCGGTATCGGCTACGGCCACGGCGACGGTGACGGCTGCAAGTGCTCAGGAGCCGGAGGCGACACCGGTATGGGCCGGGTTGCCGCCCCAGGTGGACCAGCCGGTGAGCGAGCGGTCGCCGGTGTCGAGGCACACGATCCGCCCGTCCTGGGTGCCGACGTAGATCCGGCCGTCCACGATCGCGGGCTGGAAGCGAACCGGCGCGCCCACCGAGAACTCGCGCACGGTCTTGCCGTCGCTGGAGCGGATCTGCATCACCTTGCCCCCGAGCGTGGCCACGAACAGGTGGTTCCCGGCAGCAGCGGGTGCGGTCCCCAGCGAGCCGCCGACCCGCTCCAGGTCGCCGTGCAGCTTGCGTGACCACAGCACCTTGCCCGAGCGGGGATCGGTGCTCACGATCTCGTCGCCCATCACGTTGTAGTTGTTGCCGCCGCTTAAGCGGGCGATGCGCGAGCCCTGGAAGGCCTGCATCGAGGACACGTTGCCCAGGCCCACGTTGGACAGCGAGGCCTGGGGATTGGCCGCGGCCGGCGCGCCGCTGCCGAAGCCGTTGCCCGCGTCCTGGCTCAACGACTCCGTGGCGTAACCCGATTTCATCTGCACCTTCTGGTCGAGGTACCCGGCCTGTTTGGGATTCATCTGCTTCTGCACCCGGCCCGTGGTGCGTTCGGCCTGGGCGATGGCCTCACGCGGATCCTCGCCGTCCTTGTCGGAGCGCTGGGTGTAGTATACCTGCTTGCCGTCGATCACCGGCGCTGACGTGGCGCGGCTGCGCTTGGCCGAGCGAATCTCTCCGTTTCGCTGGCTGAAAACGTACGTGGTGCCCGAGAAGGTGGCTGCGTGAAGCTCGTCGCCGGAAGCAACCGGCGCGCTCATCACGTCCGAGTCGATCCAGCGCTGCCACAGCACCTTGCCGGTCTTGAGATCAAAGGCGGCCAGCGCGTGCGTCGAGGGCGGGGCCTTGGCGTTTTGCTCTGGCGCCGGGATGTGCTTCGGCGCCAGCTGCTGCGGCGACGCGGACTTCTGCTGGGGCAGGTGGTGAAGACCGTTCATCTGCTGCGGCACACCACCGCCGCCGCGAGCCGGATAGCTGGTGAAGACCCGGCCCTTGGCTATCGTCGGCGTCGAGGTCAGCGGATCGCCGAGCCACCACGACCAGAGCATCTTGCCGGTGCTCGCGTCGAGGGCGAAGATCGTGCACGACTCGGTGTTGAATACCACCACGCCATCGTCGACCACGGCCGAGGAGGGCCCGTCGTCGTCGAGGTTGACCGCCCACAGCAGCTTGCCCGAGCGGGCGTCAAAAGCGTGGAACTGCTTGCTGTTGAAGCCGCCACCCACGAACAGCTTGCCGTCGTGCACCGTGGGCGTAGGGATCGCGGTCTTGCGCGCCATCTGGATCTCGAAGCCGGCCTGGGTCCGCTTGATCGCTTTCCTGTTGAACTTCATATTCGAGACATGCCCCTGGCGCCAGTTCGTGGGCGGTCGGGCCGCCCCGGGGCCGTTCATCGCCTGGACCTCGGCCAGCACGTCTTCCACCTCGTCCTTGGCCTCGGTCGGCTTCTCCTCTGCCGGGCCGGCTTCGCCGGACCTCGGCGGCCCGGCCAGCATCAGGATGATCGCCAGGAGACCCATCACCTTTACCAGTGCCCGCATCGCTCACCTCCCCGTCGCCGGCCGGCGACGCGTCTTTCTGCCTGTACCCAGGATACGCGTGAGCGCGGATTTCGGTGTAACCGGTCGGTAACTCGGGTCGAGCGGTGCGCGATTCAGCTGGCGAAGCGGTAGATCAGCAGCCCGATCGCGGCGGCCAGCAGGGCATAGGTCAGGACCTTGGAGAGCAGGGACTCCTTCTTGCCCGAGCCGCCCTTGCCCAGCAGGCCCTGGAAGCCGCCGCGCATGCCCGAGATCGAGCCCTTGCTGCCGCTGCCTCCGCTGCTGCCCTTGCGTTTCTTGCGTCGGTCCTTCTTCTTCTTCTTGGGCATTGGAGAAGTGTAGCGCAGGAGAGGCGTCTAGTCCACGATCGTGACCTCGAAGCGTCTGCTGCGGCCGAGCAGGGCCGCCTCACCCACCAGCGTGACCGTCCCGGCGCCCGTGGCCTCGTAGATCGGCCCCTCGGGCGCTGGCGGCTCGTTCTCGGGCCAGGGCGCGATCACACCGGCGTCGCCCTCGACAGTCCAGCCGACGTCCTGGCCGGCCAGCTTCACGCTGCGCCCGCCCGCATCTGCGACCTCCACCTCGATTAGCAGCAGGCAGCCCACCGACACCTCGCTCGGCATGGGCTGCGGGTCGAGCACGGTCTCGTCGGGCCGCATGATCGTGACCCTGGTCTCGAGCTCGCCCGCGCCCTCGGTGGGCACCACGGTGACCGCATGGTCGATCAGCACCGTACCGGTGGTCGGCTCGCGGCCGAGCACCCGGGCCTCGCCCGCGGCGCCGGCAGCCATGATCGCCACCCGGTCCTCGTGCAGGTCGAGGGTCAGCGATCCGGCCGGCTCCGCGCTCCACTGCACGAAGCCGCCGCCGATCAGCTTGCAGTCCTCGCCGCACTCGCCGAACACCTCGTCGATCTTGAGCAGCAGGCCGCCGCCGGCGTACACCTCGGCCGGAGCCTGGTAGCTGACCGATGCGGCTGGCGCCACGTCGAAGCCCAGCACGTCGTACACGCCCACCTCACTGGAGACCAGCTCGATGTCGGCCGCGCCCTCGCGCACGGCCGAAAGCAAGATCTCGTACGGCTTTGGCCCATGGCTCGCGCCGATGCTCTCGGGAGCGCTGGAGCGCGGTGTGAGGTCCGTGGGCAGGATCTGGCCCTGGGCCGGCTCCGCGGTCAGGGTGGCGGTGGAGCCCAGCGCCAGGGTCGTGGAGTCCGTGCAGCCGCCCCCGCCCACGAAGCGCACCCGGCCATACCGCCCGAGTCGCGCGTCCTCGCCGTTGTCGAAGCCGAAGCTGCAGGCCTGGAGCAGCAGCACGAAAATCGCCATGAATCTTCCGGTGTTGACTGTATTCATCTTCGGTACCTCCATCTCGCTCTGCACCAGGACAACACCTGGGAGGAGACGGATGGGAACCTATGGCACCCAGAAAACCACGGCAGCGCGTTCTCAATACTCGACGCGGCTCCGCGTCAGCGCCTCTGCGGTCTTGCGGCCCAGGCTCCAGAACAGGGCCGGCCGCAGCAGGAACTCGAACAGGGTCGAGGTGATCAGGCCGCCGATCACCACCGTGGCCACCGGGAACAGGATCTCCCGCCCGGTCTCGCCGCCGAAGATCAGGATCGGGGCCAGGCCCACGCCCGTGGTCAGCGCGGTCATCACCACGGGCGCGGCGCGCTCCCGTCCTGCGCGGACCAGGATCTCGGCGGTCAGCTGACCGCCGGCCTCCTCGAGCAGGTGCAGGTAGTGCGCCACGAGCAGGATCCCGTTTCGCGTGGCAATGCCGGCCAGCGAGACGAAGCCGACCAGGGCCGCCACGTTGAAGGGCTGGCCCGTGGCCAGCAGCAGCCCGACCCCGCCGATGAAGGCCGCGGGCACGCAGACCAGCACCTGCAGGCTCAGGTTCAGCGAGCGGAACTGGCCGTACAGGATCAGCACCATGCCGCAGAGCGAGAGCAGCGAGAGGGCCAGGATCAGCTGCGTGGCCCGCGCCTGGGACTCGAACTGGCCCTCGAGGCGCAGGGCCACGCGGCCGCGGTAGCGCGCCTCGACCGGCCGGAGCGCCCGCTCGAGGTCGCGCACCACCTCGCCCACCGAGCGGCCCTCGGCGTTGCAGGACACCGCGACCCGGCGTACCAGGTTGTCACGGGAGATCGCGTTCGGTCCTGCGGCCTCCACCACGCGCGCGAGCTCGCCGAGCCGCGCCCACCCGCCGGTCGGCAGGTGCACCGGGAGCTGCCGCACCGCCTCCATCGACCTCCGGTGGGGATCGTCCAGCCGCACCAGCAGGTCGAAGCTGCGCTCACCCTCGCGGATCTCGCCCACCACCTTGCCGCCGATGGCGATCTCCAGCTCGCGGGCCAGGGGACCGGGCGACAGCCCGACGTCGGACAGCCGCTCGCGGGTCAGCCGCACGTGGACCTGCGGGACCAGCACCTGCGGCTCGACCCAGAGGTCGGTCACGCCGTGCACGGTCCGGGCCGCATCGGCGACCCGCCGTGCCGCCTCGCGCAGGGTGGGCAGGTCCTCGCCCATCACCTTGATTGCGATCTGCGCCTGCACTCCGGAGAGCAGGTGGTCGATGCGGTGGGCCAGCGGCTGGCCCACGTTGATGCTCACGCCTTCGAGCGGTGCGAGGCGCTCGCGCAGGCTGCGCAGCATCTGCTCTCGCGAGATACCCGCGTGCGGATCGAAGGCCAGCAGCAGGTGCGAGATCGTCACCGGCGGTGCGTGCTCGTCGTGTTCGCCCCGGCCGGTGTACCGCGCCACCTGCGTCACGCCGGGTGTGCCGATCAGCCGGCGCTCGGCCTCGCCGGCGATGCGGTTTGATTCCTCCAGCGAGGTCCCGCTGGGCACGAAGATCAACACCAGGGCGGTGCCCTCGTCGAACTCGGGCAGGAACTCGGAGCCCAGACGCGTGGCCGCGAATCCGGCGGCGAGCCCCAGCACGGCCGAGCCGACGAGCACCACCACGCGGCGCCGGGCGGCGAGGCCGATCAGCCAGCCGGCGCCGCGCTGCAGCCCGCTCAGCACCGGCGAGACACGGCCCGCGTCCCGGGACGCGCCCGGCTCCTCGCCGCGGCGGCGGAACAGCAGCAGCGCGAGCACCGGCGTCACGGTCAGCGACACCACCATCGAGGCCAGCAGCGAGATCACGTACGCCAGGGCCAGCGGTGTGAACAGCCGACCCTCGAGACCGGAGAGCGCGAACAGCGGCAGGAACACCAGCACCACGATCAGCGTGCCCGAGAAGATTGGCCCGCGCACCTCGCTCGACGCCTCGGCGACCACGCGGGCGAAGCTGCGGCTGCCTCGGAGCTCGCGCTCCTGTCGCAGCCGTCGCACCACGTTCTCCACACCCACGATCGCGTCGTCGACCAGCTCTCCGACCGCGATGGCCAGACCGCCGAGGGTCATCGTGTTGATCGACAGGTCGAGCAGGGCGAACACCACGCCGGCCGTGGCAAAGCTCAGCGGCAGGGCGACCAGGGTGATCAGCGAGGCCCGGATCTGGAACAGGAAGAGGAAGATCACGATCAGCACCAGGATCGAGCCGTCACGCAGGGCCTCGATCACGTTGTCCACGCCGCGCTGGAGAAAGGTCGCCTGGCGGAACAGATCGGCGCGCAGCTCCACGCCCTGCGGCATCACCGAGCTCAGCTGCGCGATCTCCCGTTCGAGCGCCTCGGTCAGCACCAGCGTGTCCGCGCCCGGCTGCTTGAACACCTCGAGCAGCACCGAGGCGCGGCCGTCGATCGAGGCGGCGCCGCGGGCAAAGGCCGGGCCCACCTGCACCTGCCCCACGTCGCGCAGCAGCACCGGACGCTCACGGCCCTCGGAGGTCACCACCACCCGCTCCAGCCCGGCCGTGCCGTGCACCCGTCCGAGATGACGCACTGCCAGTTCCTGGCTGCCGCGCTCGAGGTACAGGCCGGTGGTGTTGTCGCTCGCCCCCGCTGCGGCCTCGGCCACCTGGCCCAGGCTCACCCTGTGCTCGATCAGCCGGTCGGGATCGACCAGTACCTGGTACTGCTTCTTCTCGCCGCCGATGATTACCACCTGGGACACGCCGGGCACCGAGAGCAGGCGGCGGCGGACGACCCACTCGGCCAGGGTCTGCAGCTCCATCGGCGAGACGCTGCCGTCCGGGCTGGTCAGGCCGAGATCGAGTACCTCGCCGAGCAGGGACGAGACCGGTGCCATCTCGGGCACCACGCCGTCAGGCAGATCCTCGCGAGCCAGCTGCAGCCGTTCCTGCACCACCTGGCGATCGCGGAAGATGTCGGTGCGCCAGCCAAAGTCGGCGCGCACGATGGACAGCCCGTCGCCTGATGTCGAGCGGATGTGCTCCACGCCGGGCGCGCCGCCGAGCGCCGACTCCAGCGGGATCGTGACCAGAATCTCCATCTCGTCCGGCGCCAGGCCCGGGGCCTCGGCGAGCACGGTAACCGTGGGCTGGGACAGGTCGGGAAAGATGTCCACCGGCCGGCGACCGAGCTCGATCGCGCCGTACACCAGCAGCGCCGCGGCCGCGACGAGCACCAGCATGCGGTGCTCGAGGGAGAGCCTGATCAGGCGGTCCAGCATTCGTGTTCCCGCCGTGCGGTAGGGGCGACCCCGCGTGGTCGCCCTGTTGTGGGCGCCCGCACGGGGGCGCCCCTACGCGGTGCCCCGCGTGGTCGCCCTGTTGCGGGCGCCCACATTGGGGCGCCCCTACGCGGTGCCCCGCGTGGTCGCCCTGTTGTGGGCGCCCACATTGGGGCGCCCCTACGCGGTGTCCCGCGTGGTCGCCCTGTTGCGGGCGCCCACATTGGGGCGCCCCTACGCGGTGCCCCGCGTGGTCGCCCTGTTGCGGGCGCCCACATTGGGGCGCCCCCACGCGGTGTCCTAGTGATGCTGGCCATGTCCATGCCCGTGATGTCCGCCGGCCTGGCCCGACCCGCCGACCGCGCGCAGAAGCCTGAGGTGCACCTGCAGCGCCCCCTGGGTCACCACCTCGTCGCCGGCCTCCAGCCCGCAGTCCGCGCCCAGCACGGCCACGCGGTCGTCCATCGTCTCCGGCGTCACCGCCAGCCGTTCGAAGTGCTCGCCGTGCTTCCTGAAGATCCACTGCCGCTCGCCGTCGCGAACCACCGCGGCCGACGGCAGCACGAAGTGCGGTTCGGCCGTTCCGGTCGGCACGAGCAGCTGGGCGCGCGAGCCGGCGCGGAACTCCCAGTCGAGGTAGCGCTGCTTGCCCTCACGCCGCAGCTCGCGGCTCTGGTTGGGGAGCCAGACGAAGAAGTGGGTGATGCGGTCCTCGCCGTCCAGCGCGCCCTCGATCGAGCGGATGCGCAGGTCCTGGACGTCGCGACGCTCGCCGGGGAGCAGCAGGGTCACGGGCAACTCCTCGCGAGCAGCGCGGCGGACCGCCGCCAGATCCGCCTCGAAGGCCTCGCCCACCACCAGCAGCCGGTCCAGGGCCACGAGGTCGAACAGCCGTTCCCCGGGTGTCACGGTTCCGCCTACGCTCACCGGGCGCGCGGCGACCTCGAGGTCGGGGGAGCCCGGCAGCCGGGGCGCGGTGAGGGCGATGCGCGTGCTCACCTCGCCCTTCTGCTCCAGGCGCTCGAGCTGGGACGCGGTCAGGCCGGCCGCCTTGAGCGAGGTGAGGATCGCGGACAGCCCGCTGTCGAGTGAGCGCACCCTGGCCTGCAGCACCTCGAGATCTGCGGTCACGCGCCGGCGCTCCTCGGCCAGGGCCGTGTCGCCGGCGTCCAGCTTGTCCAGGTATTGGCGCATCCGGTTGCGCTCGGTGCGCGCCGCGATCAGCTCGGCGCGGGTCTGCACCGCGCGCATCTGGAGGTGGCGCCCGTCAGGATCGGTCAGCTCGAGCAGGGCCAGCCGCTGTCCGGCGCGGACCGCGGCGTGGGGCGGAGCATCGAGGGCCAGGATCCGGCCCGCGATCGGCGCCGAGATCGTGGCCTTGCGATCCGGATCGAGCCGCACCGCGGCCGGGATCTTGACCGTGTGGAAGTACGGCTGCAGCTCGACCGCGGTGAGCTCGTGCTCGCCTCGGTCCTCTGGGTGACCGTGCTTCGCGTGATCGTGGCCATGGTCGCGCCCGGGTTGATCGTGGCCGCCGTGGTCGTGCTCGGCGTGGTCGCTCCCGGCGTTGTCGAGCCCGGCGTGGCCGTGGCCCGACTCCTCCGGTTCGGCCGGACACCCAGCCAGCACGAGACCGACGAGGCTGGCGATGCCGAGCAGCGCGCCCCGGTAGCTGATCCTTGTCACTTCTTCTGCTCCCCGGCCTGCTCGGACTTGCCCTGGGGACCGTCACCGTGCCCGGGGCAGGGCTGGCCCTTGTCCGCGGCCTTCTTGCAGGGGCAGGGCTGGCCCTTGTCCGCGGCCGCGGCTGCAGCCGCGTGGGGACAGGGTTTGTCACCGTGGCCATGCGCGTGGCCGTGGTCGTGCCCGTGGAGGTCCGTCTCGGCCGAGGCCTCGGACTCTGCCGCTGCGGTCTCGGCCTCGGTCGGCTCGGCCGGCTTCTTCTCGCAGGCGGCCAGGTACGGCAGGACGATCGCGAAGGCAAGCACGACGAACAGCGTCTTCCGGTTCATGATTTCCCCTCTCTCGGTTCGAACTCCAAACCAACACCAAGTTCAAGATCCAGCACGACCTCCTGCCTCGCCAGCAAGAGGTCGAGATGCTCCAGCTTCAGATCGGCAAAAGCCCGGTGCGCCGAGAGCAGCCTCAGCACGTCGAGCTTGCCCGCCTCGTACCGCGCACGGGCCAGGGCAAAGGCCTGCTCGGCAGCGGCGATCGACTCGCCGAGCAGCGCGTCGATCTCCTCGTCGGCCGCGGCGAGCCGTGCCAGCAATGTCACCACCTCGGCCGCGGTGCGGCGTGCCTCGGCGCGGTACTCCTCGAGCGCGGCCCTGCGGCGGGCCAGTGCCTCGTCGTACGGACCGCGCCCGCTGTTGATCAGCGGCAGCGGGATCCCGGCCTGCAGACCCACCGCGACCCCGCCGTCCTCGCCGGCCACGGCCGGGCCGAGATGCAGGTCGGGCACGCGCTCGGCCGCGGCGAGCTGCGCCTCGGCATCGGCGCTCGCCACCTTCAGCCGTGCGAGCAGCAGGGCGGGGCAATGCTGCTCTGCCTCGCGGATCAGCTGCTCGCGATCCAATGCGATCGAGCGGCGCGCCGGCGTTTCCACCCGCAGGATTGCGGCTTCCGGCGGGAGACCCGCCAGCATCCGGATCTCCTCCTCCGCGGCCGTGACCGCTGCGCCTTCGCGGGCCACGGCCCGGCGATCGCGGGCCGCGTCGGCCAGCACCAGGGCCACGTCGAGCGGATCGGCCACCGAGGCGGCCCGGCGCTCCCGCGCCAGGGTCGCGTACCGCGCCGAGCGCTCGGCCAGCTCCTGGAGCAGCGCGAGCCGGGCCCGCGCGTGAGCCAGCCGCGCCAGCCGCCGGTCGGCCTCGACGCGGACCTCGAGCTCGAGCGCCGCGACCTCGGTCCGGGCGCGCTCGAGGTTCAGCGCGGCCACGGCCTCGGCCTCGCCGATGCGGCCGCCAAGGGGCAGCGGAAACAGGAAGGCTCCCTCGCCGCGGATTGCGCCGCCAGCGGTGTCGAACATCAGCCGTCCCCCGATCTCCGGGTTGGGCCAGGCGCTGGCCGTGGTCGTGGCGGCCTGCGCCTCGTCGATGCGCGCGCGGGCAGCGACCAGCTCCGGGTGATTGGCGGCGAACAGCTCGTGGATCGCGGTCGCATCGAGGTTGGCGGGGACGGAAGCGGCTGGCGAAGCCGGAGCCGGAGAGGGCGAAGATTCGTTCGCGGATCGGTACGCGGGGTACTCGGCGCGGGTGGGTGGTAGCTCGCGCAGGGGGCGGTGGCAGCCCGGAGTGATGCAGCCTGCCGCGAGCAGGGCGAGGCCGAATGTGATGTCGAGGCGCTGGTTCAACTCCGTCTCCGTCACCGATCTCGCGGATCAGTGGGCAGGTCGAGTGCTTGCCTGCCGGCTGGCGAGGGCTCCGGAGTCGGATCAGATCAGCAGCTGCTCGTGGCGCAGGTACAGCGCTGGTGGAGGAGGCCCTGCCCTCGGGCGCTCCCTCCCGGTCGTGTCGGGACGCATCTCGGTCAATGGCGGTGACAGCGCGTCGGGCGGTGTCGCGGCGTGGATGCCGGCGCTGGCCAGTGGAGCTGCGTCCAGGTCCAGGCTGGCACCGCTCCAGTCGCAGCCCTTCTTGTGGCAGCGGTGCGGCGCACGAATCGGCTCTGGCCCGTAGTGGTGATGATGCGCCTTGCTGCTCAGCTCGGCATGGTGCTCATGGTCGGCCTGCTCCGCGGGCCCGCCGGACGAGGTTACCAGCCGCGAGCTGCCGCAGCAGCAGGCGGTCGTCCAGTTGAGCAGCGACAGCGCGGCTGCCGCGCAGACCAGTCTTGAGAGCCATGGGGGATGCCCGGAGTACATCGAATACATTGTGCACACGGCTCTGTGGTGGGTCAAGGAATTGGCGTTGACGGCAGGAACGACAGGTACCACGAAAATCTCTGCTGACGCGGCCTGGGCGCTACTTCTTGCCCCGCAAGCGGTTGACCGCCCACAGCACGCCGCTGGTCACCGCGCCAATGCCCGCGGCCTGGCCGATGCCCACCGCGCACTGGGGGCTGCCGCAGTACGGGCAGACCGAGGTGGTTGCGATCACTCCGGTAACCGCGGCCCATGGCCCGCCGAGCCGCCAGGCCGCGTTCAGCATCCGGCCGCGCAGGGTGGGCGGGCCGAGCTCGTTCTCGTTCTCGTGCTCGTGCTCGCGAACGTTCTCGTTCTCGTCTTCGCTCACCCTGCCTCCGCCAGCCATGTTGCTCCTGCGACGGCCTTCAAGTCAAGCCTTGGTCCAGCGGTTCCTGTGCCGGAGCTTGCCTGCGGGTCGATGCGGCAGTAGATTGATTCCTGCAACCTCGCGGGAGTTCCTCGATGCGGCGCGACCTGCTTCTCACCTGCCTCTGGCTCGCCGCATCGTGCCTGCTGCAACCGAGCTGTGACGACGGCGCCGCCACCGAACCAGATGCCGGCCTCGACGCCGAGGCCGATGCCGATGCCGACGCCGAGGCCGAGCAGGGCCCGACCTGCACCAGGGACAGCGACTGCGAGCTGGGCCGGATCTGCGCGGGCGGCGAGTGCGTGGAGGGCTGCGCCTCGTCGCGCGACTGTCCGGGCGGCCTGAACTGCAACCCGGATCTCGGTGCTCACGGCCGCTGCGTGGCCTGCGTCGTGGATGAGGACTGCGACGGTCAGAGCTGCATCAACGGCGTCTGTGTGAGCGCCTGCACCGTGGACAGCGACTGCCCGCCGCTGCGGCCGCTCTGCGATACCCGGCAGCCATCCGGGATCTGCGTGGCCTGCCTGAGCGTGGACGACTGCCCGCTGCTGACCCTCTGCCTCGACGGTGCCTGCGAGGAGGGCTGCCAGTCCGTCCGCGACTGCCCGGCAGGCTGGTTCTGCGATCCCGGCCGCGGCGACCACGGCCAGTGCCTCCTCGATCTCGAGCCCGAGCCCGAGCAGGCGGCCGATGCAGATCTGGCCGCGGATCTGTTCGAACCCGACGAGCCCGATGAAGTCACGCCGGAGCCGGAGGCGCAGGCGGAGCCCGACGATCGCGTCGATCTCACCGACGATCCTCCGATGCAGTGCGACGAGGGCTACAACCTGAGCCGCGGCCGCGGCTCGCTCGAGGCCGATGTGGATGGCCGAGGCTCGGATGACCGGTACCGCTCGACAGATGTCGTGTTCAGCTGGACCGACAGCAGCGCGGACCGCCCGATGCTGATCGTCGATGCCAAGGAGTGGTGTAAATACGGCACGCTCAAGGCCGACCTGACGATCAGCTGCCTGATTCGCCAGGAGGACCTCGGCGGCCTGCCGCTCGAGATCAACCTCACAACGGTGTTCATATCGGGAAAGAACAGCTGCAAGGCGGCGTACAGCGACCGGCGGGCCGTGTTTCGTCCGATGGCTGCCGGGTCGATCGTGTTCGAGGGCTATACCGTGCGCAGCGCGCTGTGCGGCCGCTTCAGCGCCGAGGTCGTCGAGGCGACCGATCCGTCGAATGTGCTGATCTTCGAGAACGGGAGCTTCGACGCGATCTCTGGTCAGTGACGCGCCTTGCGGGGAGGGAGAACATGCCTGCGATGAACGGATTCGCGTGCCTGGTCCTGGCGGCCTGCGTCGGCTGCTTCGCGCCGGCCGATGACGAGGAACCCGTTGAGCTGAACTGCACCGACGGGATCGACAACGACGCTGACGGCGCCGTGGACTGCGACGACTACGACTGCGCCTTCGCGGTCGCGGTCGAGGGACCCTGTGTCAACCGGAACGACCTGGTCGCGCTCCACGATCTCGACTACCTGGCCGAGAGGGACCGCTGCATGACCGAGGGGTCGTGCGGCAAGGACGATGACTGCCTGATCGCCTGCGTCAGCGAGGAAGCCGGGCTGTCCGAGGACTGCTCGGCATTCCTCAACGGGTCGGCCGTCTGCATGGACGGCTGCGCCTCGCTCTGCACGGATCCGGCCCGCTACCTCGAGTGCATCGGCTGCTTCGAGGATTGCCGCGGACAGTATCTCACGGACTTCGGCGCCCTGGTCTGCAAGTACGAATACCTCTGCCTAGACATGATCGACAACGACGGCAACGACCTGGTCGACGATGACGATCCGGAGTGTCAGTAGCGGAAAGGCTCAGCTCACTCGATCGCCCGGCTCGGCCTGCTCGTCGGCGAGGATCACCCGCACCCGCTCCTCCTCGTAGCTGCTGGCGCAGACCATCCCGTGGCTGATGCCGAAGCGCATCTTGCGCGGCTTGAAATTGGCCGCGCAGATCACCTTCTTGCCGACCAGCCACCCCGGATCCGGGTACGAGCCGCGGATCCCTGCGAACACGAATCGCTGGCCCAGCGGGCCGAGATCGAGGGTCAGCTTCAGGAGCTTCTTCGCGCCCTCGATCTCCTCGGCGGTCTCGACCCGCGCCACCCGCAGGTCGACCTTCGCGAAGTCGTCGATGGTGCACTCCGCGGCCAGCGGCTCGAAGTCGCCGGATTCCTCCTCGTTGGCGGCATCCGCCGCGTGCTCGGCCTTGGAGGCCTCGATCAGCGCGTCGAGCTTCTTGCGGTCCACCCGCTCGATCAAGCGCTCGAAATCGTTGATCTGCACTCCCTCGAGCCGCATGCCCAGGTGATCCCAGGTCGTGTCGCCGACGCCGAGGATCGACTCGACCTTGCCCACCAGCTCGGGCAGCACCGGCTTGAGGTACACCGCCAGGACCAGCGACAGGTTGGCCGCCGCTGTGCAGATGTCGCGCGCCCGCTCCGGGTCGTCCTTGATCGCCTTCCACGGCTCCGCGGTCTGCAGGTACTGGTTCCCCGCCTCGGCGAGCTGACCGATGCGGAACACGGCCGCGGCCAGATCCCGCCGTTCGTACGCCTCGCCGATCTCGTCCGAAGCTCCGCTCGCCTCGTCGATCATCGCCCGGCCGTCCACGGCGATGCTGCCCAGCTTGCCGTCGAGCCGCGTGCCGACGAACTTGAGCGCCCGCGAGAAGAGGTTGACGATCTTGTTCACCAGCTCGGCGTTGACCCGGTTGACGAAGTCCTCGAAGGCCAGGTCGATATCCTCGGCCTTGTTCGAGAGCTTGGCCGCGTAGTAGTACCGCAGGTACTGCGGATCCAGGTGGTCGAGATAGGTTCGCGCGTTGATGAAGGTGCCCCGGCTCTTGGACATCTTCTTGCCCTCGACGTTGAGGAACCCGTGCACGTGTACCGTGCGCGGCAGGTTCAGCTCGGCGGCGTGGAGCATCGCTGGCCAGAACAAGGTGTGGAAGTACATGATGTCCTTGCCGATCACGTTGTAGATCTCGGCTTCGGAGTCGCGCCAGAACTCATCCGCGCTGCGCCCGACCTTGACGCACCAGTTGTCCGAGCTGGCGATGTACCCGATCGGCGCGTCGAGCCAGACGTAGAAGAACTTGTCCTGCTCGTCCGGGATGGGGAAGCCGAAGTACGGCGCGTCGCGGCTGATGTCCCAGTCGTGCAGGCCGCCCTCGATCCAGTTGTTGACGTAGTTGGCCACGTCCGGCTGCAGGTTGCCGCGCGTCCACTCCGCGAGCTTGTCGGTGAAGTCGGAGAGCTTGACGTAGATGTGCTCGGTGGTCTTGCGCTCGGGCGCGCTTCCGCAGATCGAGCAGCGCGGGTCGATCAGCTCGTGCGCCTCGTACGTCGAATGGCAGACCTCGCAGGAGTCTCCGTACTGATCGGTCGCGCCGCAGCGCGGACACACACCGCGGATCAGCCGATCGGGCAGGTACAGCTTGTCCTCGGGGCAGAAGAACTGCTCCACGTCGCGGCGGGTGAGGTGGCCCTTGTCCTTGAGCTGGTGGTAGATGTACTCGGACCACTTCTGGTTCTCCGGGCTGTGCGTGGAGTAGTAGTTGTCGAAGGCGATGCCGAAACCGGTGAAGTCGCGTACGTGCTCCTCGCGCATGCGGTCGATCAGCTTCTCGGGCTCGATGCCCTCCTTCATCGCGCGGATCATCACCGGCGTGCCGTGCGTGTCGTCGGCGCAGAAGTAGTGCGCATCGTGACCGCGCAGCTTGAGGTAGCGGACCCAGATGTCGGTGAACAGGTACTCCACGAGGTGGCCGATGTGGATGCTGCCGTTGGCGTAGGGCAGGGCGCTGGTGACCAGGATCCGTCGCGTCACGTCTGGGCCTCCTGTCGCTGCTGAGCCGAGGGCCTGTACTTAATCTCTATCATTCGATTGCGCAAGAGCCGTTCACGTGCACGTGAACGTGAGCGACTACAGCGGCGGGGGCGGCAGATCGTCGTCGTCGTCGTTCTTCTTCTTCTTCGGCGGGGGCGGCAGGGTCGTCACCTTGGCCGGTGCCGACGCCACCTGCGGCGGCATCTCCGGAGACTGGCTCTTGGTTCGCTGGCGGAAGGCCCGCAGGCTCGACCGCAGGTCGCCCTCGTCCACGTCACCGACCCTGACGCGGCTCTGGCGTTCGGGCAGGGCTTCCTTGGCGTCCGAAGGCGCGGTCGATTTCTTCTTCTTCTTCTTCTTCTTCTTCTTCGCCTTGTCCTTCTTGCCCAGCCGCACCATCTGGCGACCGTACGTGATGAAGGCCAGCCCCAGGAGCAGGAGCAGGGGCGCGAGCGCCATCCCGTACTGCTCGGCCGAGATGTGCGTGCCAAAGGCCACCAGCATCACGAAGCCGAGCGCAGCGGACGCATGGAAGCTGAGGTTGCGCGCCATCAACCCGGCCGCGCCGACGATCTCGATCAGGCCCACCGGGTACACGAACCAGTACGGATAGCCCCAGCGGATGAAGCTGTCGACGATGAAGGAGGCGCCCGCCAGCTTGCCGATGCCCGCGCCGAGGAAGACGAGCGCTAGCAAAGAGCCGAGAACGAATGTCAGCTTACCGCCGCCTTCGGGATCGGGCCCCGAAGCCCTGGGCTCTTTGCTCACCGGCCGCGCGCCTCCGGTCGTTTGTGCCAATACCAGACTAATCGTAACCAGGCCGTGGTGCAAGGATTTCTCTGTCACCCCTGCTTCTTGAGGTGGCGCTGGATCAGGGCGTCGAGCAGGCGGTCGTCCCCGGTGGGAAAGCCGGTGAACTTGATGCCCATGCCCGGCTGAACGTCGGACTGGCGCGCGGACTCGAGGTCGATCGAGCGGACCACGATCCCGCGGCAGTGCAGCACCTTGTTCTCGCGCTCGAGCGAGATCTCGAGGTCGACCTGCGTACCGATCTTGCGCGGGCTGCCGGTGTGCAGGAAAACGCCGCCGAGGCTGATGTCGCTGGTCATGCCCTCTATGAGATGCTCGAAGTCGGGCGCACGCATGCGCACCGCGAGCGCGATCGGCATGCGCGGCCAGCGGCGTCGGTCCTCACCATCCATCCTGGGTTGGTATCACGAATGGGGACGGCTGTCATCAAGTCGCGGTCGTCCCTATTGACAACTCCATGGTCTCGTGGGAGCAAGTGCTCCCATGATCGAGCGCTTCGCCCGCTTCGTCCTTTGCCGCCGCTGGCTGATCATCGGCATCATCGCGCTCCTCTCCGCTGCCGCCGCCTTCGGTGCGCTCCGTCTGCGCTTCGACAACTCGCTCGAGATCTGGTTCGTCGAAGGCGATCCGGGCATCGAGCGCTATCGCGAGTTCATCGACCTGTTCGGCACCGACGAGATCCTGATCCTGGCCTGGGAGGCGGACGATGTCTTCGACCGGGACAATCTCGAGCGCATCCGGCGGGTCGAGGACCGGGCGGCCGGGGTCGGGCACGTCCAGCGCACGATGAGCCTGGTCTCGGCCGAGATCCCCCGCGACGAGAACGGCGACGTGGTGGTGGGGCCGCTGTTCGAGCCGGCGCCCGATGATCCGGCGCTCCTCGAGGCGCGCAAGCGCGCCGCGCTGGCCAGCCCCTTCCTGACCTCGGCGCTGGTGTCGAAGGACGGCAAGGCCACGGCCGTCGTGCTCGAGATCGATCACATCGAGGGCGAGTTCGAGTACAAGCGCGAACTGCTCGCGGCCCTGCGTGCGATCCTCGACGAGGAGCGCGCCCGCGACGGCACCGAGATCGTGCTCGCCGGCACCGCTGACCTCGACCGCGCCTTCTTCGACTACACCGAACGCGACATGATCCTGTTCCTGCCGATCATCTTCATCTGCATCTGCATCGCGATCCTGGTCATCTTCCGCCGCGCCGCCGCGGTGGTGATCCCGCTGTGCGTGGTGTCCATCGCGATCTTGTGGACCTTCGGAATCCAGGGGCTGCTCGGCTGGAAGGTCACGGTCGTCTCCTCGATGCTCGCGCCGCTGCTGATGGCGATGGGTATCGCCGATGCGGTGCATGTGGTGACCGAGTACCTCGACGAGCTGCTCGACGGGCGCACCCGCAACGAGGCGGCGGTCAATGCGCTGGTCAAGGTCTGGCGGCCGTGTCTGTTCACCAGCCTGACCACGGCCGCGGGTTTTCTCTCGCTGCTCGTCTCCGACATCCAGCCCGTGCGGCGCACCGGGATGCTGGCCGCGATCGGCGTGATGGTGGCGCTGGTGGTCACCGTGGTGCTGGTGCCGGCCCTGCTCACGGTGGTCAAGTCGCCGGACTCGCGGTACCTCGAGCGGCTGCGCTCGGGCGTGGTGACCCGCATGCTCGGCGTGCTGGGCCGCGGTGGCATGCGCCGCTCGTGGATCACGGTGATCGTGGCCGCGCTGCTGGTGGGAACGGCCTTCTGGGGCGTCAGCCGGCTCGAGATCGGCACCAACATGCTCGATTTCTTCAGGAAGGACGCACCGTCGCGGCAGGCCGTGGAGTACGTCGATCGCACCCTCGGCGGCGTGATCTCGAGCGAGTACCTGATCAAGGCCGACGGCGAGCACGGCTATCTCACCGCGGATCGTCTGAAGCGACTCGACACCTATGCCGAGTACATCCGCAAGCAACCCAACATCACCGGCGTGCACTCGCTGGTCGAGATCCTCAAGGAGCTCGACGCGGCGCTGCGCGGCCTGCCCGCGGATCAGGGCACGGTGCCGGACAGCCGCGAGCTGATAGCCCAGTACATGCTGCTGCTCGAGGGCAACGAGCAGATCGAGCGCTTCGTGCTCGACGATGGCGCGCTCGGTCGGTTCGCGATCCGGGTTCAGATGGGCGGCGCCAGCCGCCTGGCCGAGCGCGTGCCCGAGATCGACCGCTACCGCAAGACCGAGATCGAGACCGAGGGCTTCGAGGTCGAGGGCACGGGCCTGGTGCCGCTGATGAACCGCATGGAGCGCTACCTGCTGCAGTCGCAGATCCGCTCATTCGGCCTGGCCTTCACCGTGATCACCTTGATGATGATCGGGCTGCTGCGCTCGGTGCGGCTCGGCCTGTTCGGCATGATCCCCAATCTCGTGCCAGTGCTGCTGACCCTCGGCTTCATGGGCTTCGCGCAGATCCGGCTCGACATCGGCACGGTGATGATCGCTTCCGTGGCGCTGGGCCTGGTGGTCGACGCCTCGATCCATCTGCTGGCTCGCCTGCAGCGCGAGCTGCCGCTCGTCGATCACGACATGTCCCGGGCCCTGGCGCGGGCGATACAGACCTCGGGGCGGCCGATCCTCGCCACGGGCCTGGTGCTGACCCTGGGCTTCTGGACCCTGCTGTTCGCCTCCTTCAGCCCGAACATCTACTTCGGTTTCCTCTCGGGCGTGACCATCTTCACCTCGCTGATCGCGGATCTGGTGTTCCTGCCCGCGGCGCTGCGCATCGTGCGGCCGCGGCTGCTCCCCCGGGACAAGCAGCAAGGCTAGCTCGGTCGATTCACGAGCTGCCCTGTCTTTTGACCGCAAATCCTGCTGTCTCTATACTGGTGACATGGCCGCTCGGGGGTGAGGCGACGTGAGGACCTGGCGCCTTGCAGGCTGGACGGGGGCGCTGCTCGCGGTGCTGCTGCTGGCGTCCTGCGCCGACGATCGTGTCGCGGCGGGCAGCCTGATCCGCCTCGGCGTGGACTGCACGCCGTCAGTGCGCGCGAGCGTGGTCGCCGTGGACCTGCGCTTCGAGGACGCCGAGAATCCGACGAGTTTCGCCGAGCAGGGCGTGCCGCTGGAGCAGCTCGGCGTGGGCTTTCCCTTTCGCGTGCTGCTGCACGCGGGTTCCCGGCTCGACGGCTCGATGAAGATCGAGGGCCGGGCGCTGTCGAGCGAAAAACGGGTGCTGGCGGCGGGGCAGGCCAGGGCGGCCTTCGACCCGGTGCAGATGGTCGAGGCCGAGCTGTGCCTGGCGCCGCCGGGCGATCCGTACTGCGGAGACGGAGATGCGGACGCCGATGCGGACGCGGATGCCGACGCAGATGCGGATGCCGACGCCGACGCGGACGCGGACGGCGACTCGGACGTTGACACGGACGTGGACACGGACACGGACGTAGACGTCGACACGGACGCCGACACGGACACGGACGCCGACACGGACACGGACACCGACGGCGACTCGGATGCCGATACGGACACGGATCTCGATGCTGACACGGACACTGACCCGGACTGCGGCAACGGCGTGCTGGAGAACGGCGAGGACTGCGACTACGGACCGCCGCGCTCCGACAACTGCTGCAACCCGGACTGCAGCTTCACCCCGTCAGGCTGGCCCGATCCCCAGCTGCAGTGCGCCAACGCCCTGATCTGCTGGACTGATGTCTGCGACGGCGCGGGCGATTGCGCCGTGACCGAGGCGCCGGCGGGAACGCCCTGCGGCAGCGACGAGAGCACGGACTGCACCGATCCGGACTCGTGTCTCGCCGGCGTGTGCGAGGCCAATCACAAGACAGAGGGCTTCCCCTGCGAGGACGGTCAGTACTGCACGATCGGGGACATCTGCGACGGTGACGGTGAGTGCACGAGCGAGCTGCAGCGGGATTGCGGCGAGGCCGCTGATCCCTGCCTGGAGAACTTCTGCAACGAGGGGACCGGGAGCTGCGACGTCCGCTGTCGCGCCGCGGACTGCGGCGACGGGTACCACTGCGCCTGCGCCGAGTTCTGCGACGGCAGCGCGGGTTCGAGTCCGGAGGACGGCTGCGGTCCGGGTACGGGATGCAACGGGTTCTGTGACGAATGCCTGGCCGCCCGGATCTGCGACGGGACGATGCTGGCGCCGACCTGCGTCGATGTGTCGGAGTGCACGCCCGCGGCCACGTCGGGGATCTGCCGGCCGGACTGGAGCGGTGATTGCCATCAGGTAGAGTGCCTGGGCTTCGTCGAAGGGCGCCTCTCCGAGTTCCAGATCTGCTCGGACGTAACCGAGGATGGCGCGGGCCAGCCCTGCGAGTCCGTGACCTGTGTGGACAATCACGCCCAGAACGAGGAGACCGCGGTGGAGGATGACTGCTGCGGCCGGAACGGGCTGCAGCGGATCACGCACCTGTTCAACACGCAGAGTCCGTCCGGCACCGAGTTCATGATCTGGCTGCGGCTGCGGCCAGACCTGGACTGGGACCTCGACGCGAACGAGTGGTACCACTGCAGCCTCGACGGCGTATCCGTCCAGGAGACCCTCGACTTCGAGTTCACCCTGCAGGGGCTGATGAGCGGCGCCTACGGGCCCGGGTCAGCCGGGGTCGACGGTGATTTCGTATGGGCCGCGGCCAACGGCTGGACGGAGATCCCGCTGGTTCAGGGCCCGCACAACCTCCAGTGCGAGATCGACACCAGCGACAACGAAGAGTGGGGCTGCTATGACGGCCTAATCTTCACCACCGACCTGTCCTATCTGCCCGACGAGGCGGGTCCGGCCTGCGACGACGACGACGTGTTCTCCGATGGCATCTGCTTCGGCAACTGGGGTTCCAATGTCTTCGACCCCGGGCGGGATACGCTCGGGCACTGCTCCGAGGCCGAGCCGCGCGCCCAGGGCGAGACCTGCCAGCTGCTCCGCTGCTTCGAGGCGGGGCAATGCGACGACAGCGGAGGCTGTATCTGTAACTAGATGCCGATGCCCACGGCCAGGCCCAGGCCGAGGTTGTTCTCCTGCAGGCTGTCGTCGTTCCATCCGTGGAAGAAGGCGCCGAACAGCTCGAAGTGCATGGCGAACCAGTAGGAGAACCTGAGCTCGTAGCCCACCTCGGCCAGGAATCCGAAGCTCGTCACCGAGCGCGTGTCGTTCCACTGATCGCAGTGGTAGTAGCCATCGGCGTCGGTGTAGCAGTCCTCGTCCTCCCAGGTGTTCGAGTCGGACAGGTCCTCGTTGATCGCGAGCACCGCGCCCCCGATGGAGAGGCCGAAGTACAGATTGAAGTCCGTGATGTAGCGGTATTCCGGGCCCATGTAGAACTGGAAGATGCTGCCCATGTTGTTGTTGTCCGGTCCGCTCTCCCGGATAATGTCGCGGGTGAGATGGGTGAAGGTCTGCATGCGCACGCCGAACATGTGGGAGTTGTCGATGATGCCACCGGATCGGAGCACTCCGCCCACGCCCTCGAGCACGCTGTGATCGCGGTCTGTGATCGGCTTGTCCTCGTCCTCGCTCAGGATCCCGCCCACAACCATCGCGTTGAGGTAGAAGGCCGGCCGGCCCCGCTCGGCGCGGATCTTCTCGCGCTCGGCCCGGATCTCGATCCGGCGCTGCCGGCGTTGCTCGCGGATCTCCGATTTTTTCACCCGCCGCTCCTCGAGGATCTTCAGCTTGCGCTGGCGCCGCTCCTCGCGGATCCGCTCTCGCTCCTGGAGGCGCTCTTCGCGGATGCGCAGGCGGCGCTCGCGCTTGGTCTCGGGCCGGGTGTCCTCGGGCGCGGTCTCCTCGACGTCTCCGATGCCAGCGTCGGGCGGTGGCTCCTCGCCGGACTCGCCTGCGTCTCCCTCATCGGCGGCCTTGTTCTCGGTCGCCTTGCGGGCCTTGGCGCGCTCCAGCATCTTCTGCGCCTCTTCCAGGGCCTTGCGGGCCGCTTCTTCCATCTCCTCGGCAGTCTCCTCGTCGCCCTCCTCGTCGGCGCGGGCCGTGGGCGCCAAGAGCAGGAGCACGGCGAGCACTGTCAGGACGTCCTTCACGGGTCTCATCGGTGTCCCCTCCGGGTCCGTTTTCAATCTGGCGCAACATTATCCGTTAAAGCGAGGCGCGAGGCAACTTCCTTCGAGCGATGGCGGGCCCCGGCCTTGCCGGACCCGGCGCGACGAGGTATAGGTCCACGAATCCCGGAGGTACTGGGTGGAGGGAAGCGATGAGACGCCTGATCTGGATCCTGGCCTCGTCGGTCTTGGCGATGCCGCTGCTGGCCGAGGAGCCCGAGTCCGAACCCGGCGCCGTCGAGGCCGCGGCCGAGGCGAGTCCCGAGCAGGAGAAGCAGCAGCAGATTGCGGCCCTGCTCGAGGAGGCGGACGGACACTTCCGGCGCAGGCTGGTCAAGGGCAGCTGCGACAAGGCGATCGCGGCCGCGCGCAAGCTGCTCGAGCTCGATCCCGCGAGCTACGAAGCCCAGTGGCGCATCGCCCGCGCCGCCTGGTGGGTCGCCGACGGCACGGAGAAGAAGGCGACCAAGGAGAAGTACGGCAAGATCGGCTGGGACGCGGGCATCGCCGGCACCAAGATCAGGCCCAACGGGATCGAGGCGCAGTTCTGGGGTGCGGCCTCCCTGGGCATGTACGCCAAGGGCGTGGGCGTGCTCAAGGCCGTGTGGGACGGTCTGGCCGGGCAGTACGAGGAGTGGGTGCGCAGGGCGCTGAAGATCGACCCGGCGTACGCCCATGGCGGGCCGTCCCGGGCCCTGGGCCGCTACTACTTCACCCTGCCCGGGATCGCGGGCGGGGACAACGACAAGGCGATCGAGTACCTGGTGCAGAGCAAGAAGCTCGCGCCGTACAATGTGCGAACCCTGGCCTGGCTGGCCGAGGTGTACATCGACGAGGGCGAGGACGACAAGGCCCGGGCCGAGCTGGACGCCTGCCTGGGCGCTGATCTGCAAAAGGGCGACTACGCGGACAACGTGCGGATGAAGAAGCTCTGCGAGACGCTGCGCAAGAAGGTGGACGACTAGGCCGGCCGTGTCAACGCGGGTTTACACCCGCGAGGGCCCGGGCGCTCGGCCCGAGATACGAAACCTCCTGAATTCAAACACTTGAGTGCTCGCTTCGCGCGACTCGCGCGCGGCATGCGTTTTGCGATAATATCTGGGTTCAACGATTCGCCACCTAGCGGAGGAGGGGCAGAATGAGAACCCGAGCACTCTGGATCGTATGTCTGCTGGGCCTGGTCATGGCTCTGCTGGCCTGGGGCTGCGGGACCGGCGGTACGAACACCGGCGACGCGGACACGGACGCGGACATGGACGCCGACACCGACGCGGACACCGACGCGGACACCGACGCGGACACCGACGCGGACACGGATGCGGACACGGACACGGACACCGATGTGGACGTGGACGCGGACACGGACGTGGACAGCGATATCGACGCTGACACCGATGCGGACACGGACGGTGACACGGACGCGGATACGGACGGTGACACTGACACCGACGCGGACACCGACGCGGACACCGACGCGGACACCGACGCGGACACGGATGCGGACACGGACATCGATACCGATGTCGATACCGACACGGACACCGACACCGGTCCGGAGTGCGAGGAAGGCGAGGTCAAGCTCTACACCTGCACCGACGGGACCCAGGTGGACTGGTGTCGCTGTTACGAGGGCCAGTGGGCCTGCATCGATTCCCCGGAGAGCCAGTGCCAGACCACCAACGAGTGCGAGGAGCAGGGCGGGTACTGCTCCTTCTGGCAGGAGCCCTGCATGGACGGTTACGTCGGCGCCGAGCCGATGGGCTGCCCGGGCGGCCGCTCGGCCCAGTGCTGCCTGCCGGTGGCCACCTGCATCGAGGAGGGCGAGCACTTCGAGATCGTGCCGGGCGACCCGGATCCGTTGGAATGCTGCCCCGGGCTCGAGCAGCTGGTGGACGCGGTGGCCGGAATCGGACCGGACGGCGAGCCGATGTGCAGCTACCCGCAGTGCGCGTGCTTCGTCTGCACGAGGTGCGGCGACCTGCGCTGCGGCCCGGGCGAGAACTTCTGCAACTGCCCCGAGGACTGCAAGGAGCCGATCGAGTGCCGCGTGGACGATGACTGCGGCGAGCCGAGCTGCGAGGGCGATGACGGCCAGGGCATCTGCTTCGAGACCGTGCCCACCTGCTTCAACGGCAGCTGCCGCATCGAAACGCGCACCTTCGAGGGTGCGACCTGCGACGCCCAGACCGGCCGCTGTGTGTCGGTCGAGCCCTGCACCAGCGACGAGGACTGCCGCGATCGGATCTTCTGCCCGCCGGTGATCGGCGGCGACACGCCGATGTGCGACGTGGACCTGGGGCAGTGCTACTGCGGCGGGCGCTGCGGTGACGGGTACTGTGACGAGTACGAGGAGCGCACCGGAAGCTGTCCGCGTGATTGCGAGCAGATCACCGAATGCGAGCAGGCCGGCGGGTACTGTGGCTGGTGGCAGGAGCCCTGCCGGCCGGGGTACATCGACGGTGGCCCGATGGACTGTCCGGGCGGGTACTCGGCCAAGTGCTGCCTGCCGGCCGGCAACGACTGCGAGGCCCGGGGCGGGTACTGCATCGGCGCCGACGAGCAGTGCGAGTCGGGATTCGTGGCCGAGCCGGATGAGACCTGCGCCGGCGCGGCCGGCGACGTCGGACTGTGCTGCGTGCCGGACCAGACCGATTGCCGCCAGGAGGGCGAGCGGTTCCTGCCCTTTGGCAACGATATCTGCTGCCCCGGACTGGTGATGCTGAACGACGCCTTCCCGGTCCAGGAGCCGGGACAGGATCCGTGGTGCGAGTTCACCGAGATGATGGTCTGCACCTACTGCGGGAACCTGGAATGTGGTGCGGGTGAGAACTGGTGCAACTGCGAGCGCGACTGCGAGAAGCCCGATCCCATGGAGTGCCGCGAGGATTCGGACTGCGGCGAGCCCTCCTGCGCGCAGATCTTCGACATCTGCCTCGAGAAGGTGCCGGTCTGCGAGAACGGTCAGTGCCGGGTGATGAACATGGACTACCAGGGTCTGGTCTGTCGCGACGGAAGGTGCCAGGAGCCCGAGTGCCGGACCGATGACGACTGTGCATACCTCAACTGTCCGGACGCGCACTGCACGCCCGAGGGCGTGTGCGAATGCGGCTGCGTGGACGGCGAGGTGATGCTGTACACCTGCCCCAACGGCGAGCAGGTGGACTGGTGCCGCTGCTTCGACGCCACGTGGTATTGCATCGACAACCCCGAGGAGCAGTGCGGCGACACCTGCCGGCCCGGCGAGATCCGCGAGTTCATCTGCGAGGACGGCACGCCCGTGTACTGGTGCCACTGTGACGAGTTCGGCGCCTGGCAGTGCGTGGACGATCCGCAGCTGTTCTGCCCCTAGGCCCGGTCGCGGGTGACACGCCGTTCTAGGAAACGGGCTGGCTGGCTCGCGGTTGCGGCGCTCGGCGTCGTGGCCGCGGCCGTCCTGCTGTGGCAGCTCTGGCCCTCTCCGCTCGGCCAGTCCTCACCGGTCACGCCGGATCCGGCTCGCGAGACCGGGGCGCTGCCGGACGCGGGCGCTGGCTCCGGGACCGCGTCGGCCGGAGTTCCGTCCCTGGACAGCCCCGACCCCCGGGGGCGCGTGCTCGCCGCGGGCCGCGTTTTCGATGGCGGCGGCTCGCCGATTCGCGGAGCCGAGCTGCTGCTCGAGGGACCGGGCGGCGCAGCGGCGGCCACGGTGACCGACGCCGAGGGTCGCTTCGGTGCGTATCTCTCGCCCCCGTCCTTGCTGTACCGGGCTGCGGTGACCGCCGAGGGCTTCCTCGATGTCAGCTTCGAGGATCTCCCGAGCGATCAAACGGTGGTGCTGCACCTGCGGCGCGACGTGGTGCTGGCCGGCCGTGCGGTGTACGCCGGGGGCGGTGCGGTGGAGCGCTACGCCCTGGAGCTGAGGCCGGTGAACCTCGATCCGACGGAGGTGACCCGGCCGGCTGCGGAGGCCCCGGGCAGCGCGGTGCGACGCGCGACGCGGGTCGCCCGGACAATTCGGCCGCGGCAGCTGGAGGTGAGTGATCCGGAGGGCCGCTTCGAGCTGCGCGCTTTGGCGCCCGGGACGTACCGCCTGATCGCGAGCACCGAGCAGGGCGCGCGGGGCGAGAGCACGGTCAATCTCGGCGCGAACGGCGCCGGGGACGTGACCCTGGAACTCGTGCGGGGCGGGACCGTGCGCGGGCTGGTACGCGCAGCCGAGACCGGGGAGCCGGTGGCGAATGCTGAGGTGGCTCTGGGCCGCGGTGTTCAGGGGCCGCGCACTCGCTGCGACAGGGACGGTCGCTTCGAGATAGCTGCCGTGCCTGCCGGCAGGTACCAGCTGGTCGTCAGCGCCCGCGGGTTCCGCGAGCTGCAGCGCTGGGACCTGATCGTCGAGGAGGGCGACGTGCTGGACCTCGGCGACCTGGAGCTGTCATCGCGCCAGGCCGGGAGCGACCGGCCCCAGGTGCGCTTCGGCGGAATCGGCGCGCGGCTCGGCGGCAAGCGCGGCCAGGTGACCATCGCCGGCGTGGAGCCGGGCGGGCCGGCCGAGCTGGAGGGCCTGCAGGACGGGGATCGCATCCTGACCATCGACGGGATGCCGGCGCAGCACATGCGGCCGGGCGAGGTGGCGCGGAAGATCCGCGGCACGGCGGGCCAGGCCGTGACCCTCGAGGTCGAGCGCGACGGTGAACGCCTCCGCTTCACGCTGGTGCGCGAGGCGATCGAGATGGATCTGCCGGTGAGGCGGAGGGGGAAGCGGAAGTAGCGGGTTCCCGGGGCTCACGGTTGCTTGCGGGTCGGGCCGGGAACCAGCCGACGCCGCCCCCACGCAAGACATTGGCGAGCGTGCTGCCTGGACTTTCGTGCCCGAGCTTCGTGCTGCGGAGCGCTGGTTCCGGCCCGAAGCTGATCAGTGCTCCTGCGTCAGCCCCCACTTGATGTCGAGCTTGTACTGATCGAGGCAGTGAGAGCTTGCGCTGCCGCTGCGGACCACCTTGAGGTAGTAGTAGTCGGTGTCGTAGCAGCGGTGGTCGTCGTGCCCAGGGTCCTCCCAGTTGGTACAGCCGCCGGACGACCCGCCCCGCCAGGGATCGCCCTTGGGGAAGGTGAAGAGGTCGGTGTCGCAGTTGTAGGTCTCCCAGAACACCACCCACTCATCATCCCACTTGTTTTCGGGCTCGTTCCAGCCCAGCGTGGAGGTGCCGCGATTGGGGAATCCCGGCTCGGGCTCGGTGTTGGGGATCGGGCTGTCCGCCTGGCAGTTGGCGAGGCCCTTGTACAGGTACAGGTCGTAGTCGTCGGGCAGCTTGCGGAGGTAGATCTCGATCAGCTGCCGCTTGCTCGGCACAGCGCTGCACTCGTCCCGGCCGTAGAACTTGTAGAAGTCCACATCGCTGTCCACGTCGAGCGTGGCGCGGAAGTACACGTCGGTCGGGCTGGTGCCGATGAAGGTCGCGTTGGCGCAGCTGTCGTTGTCGTCGTACCAGACGTCCTCGAACTCGTGATGCTCGTAGAAGTCCGGGAACTCGACCGGCGCGTCGCAGTTGGCGTAGTCGTCCACGCCGTTGCCGGTGCAGTACTCCCGCCCGGAGCCGCAGCGGGCCATGCAGGGCCGGCTGATGCCCTCGTCGATCTCGCCGTCGCAGTTCTCGTCCAGCCCGTCGCAGCGGGTCTCGGCTCCGAGCTCGCACACGTGCTCGCAGCCGGGGATCTCGGGATCCAGATCTCCTCTGTTCGGCAGGCAGTCGCGGCCCACGCCCGAGAGGCCGAGGTACACCCGCTCCTGGCCGAGCAGGTTGGTCACGAACTCCACCGCGCCCGTGCTCGCGCCGATCTCGGACGGATCGTACCTGACCTGGAAGATCAGCTCCTTGGTGGCGTCGACCAAGTCGAGCGGGAACACTGCCGGCCCGCCGTCGAACTGGAGGTTCTGCAGCGTGAAGTCGGTGCTGCTGCCCTCGGACAGCTTGACCTCGTTGATCGTCAGCGTGCCCACCCCGGTGTTCTTGGCCCTCACGCCCTTGGTGGCGGTCTCGTCGAAGTAGTACAGGTCCTGGAAGTCGAGCACGGGGTAGGGCGTGACCGTGATTGCCGGCTGTATCGCGCTGGCGCTGATCGCCACGTTCGTGGTCGGCGCGTCTGGATCGTTGCTCGAGATGGCAAGCGTGTCTGCGATTGCCCCGATCGCGGTGGGCTCGCAGACCACGTACACCGAGGCGGCGTGCCCCGGCGCCAGCACCGGCAGCACGGTTGGCGTGAAGCTCACCGCCGCGTGACCCGCGGTCAGGGCGAGATTGCTGATCTCCAGGTCGTCACCGCCCACGTTGCGCACGTCGAGTTCGACCTCGACGCGCTCGCCGACCTGGACCTCGCCGTAGCTCACGCTCCCCGGCGTGACCTGGATCGTGGGCGGCACGATCGCGGTGCCGATGACCAGGACCTTGAACTCCGGGTTGCTCGGCGAGTCGTTCAGCGCCACGATCTGATCGGTGGCCAGCGTGGCCGCCACCGGCGCGTAGTTCACGGTGACAGTGGTCGACTCCGCGGGCGCCAGCTCCCACGGCGCCTGGCCCTGCGGCACGACGGCGAAGGGGCCGGCGCCGTCCTCCAGCTCGATCGAGCTGATCGTCAGGTCGTCTCCGCCGGCGTTGGTCAGGGTCATCTGCTGCTGGTAGGTCTTGCCGGTGTACTGGGTGCCGAAGTCCATCGGGTTGGGCTCGGCGAGGATGTCGCCCACCACGCCGGTGCCGGTCAGCGGGATCACGCGGGTCTGGCCGCCGTCCACGTCGTTGTCGTTGCCCAGGATCAGGAAGGCCTGGAATGCGCCCGCTGCGGACGGCTGGAAGCGCACGGTCAGCTTGACCAGATCCGGCACGCCGCCCAGCTCGTCCTGGCACAGCCCGTCCACGCAGCTGTACATGCTGCCGAAGCGCGCGCCGCAGTCCACGATCAGCGGCGGTGGGTTGATCGCCTCGGCGTCGGCCTCGGCGTCGGGTGCGTCGGTGTCGGCGTCGTTGTCGGTGTCGGCGTCGTTGTCGGCGTCGGCGTCGGTGTCCGCGTCCGTGTCGGCATCGCCGCCGGGATCACAGGCCGCGTCGAAGGGGTAGAGGAAGGCCGGCGCCGCCGGCTTGCTGGTCACCGTGAACTCGGTGCTCCCCCGCGGATTGATCGCGATCTCGTCGACAACCAGCACCGATTCGCCGCTGCCCTTGTTCTTCAGATAGAGCGCCAGGGTCTTGTCCGTGCCGACCGGCAGCTCACCGAAGTCGAATCCCTCGACCTGGGGGTCATCGGTGAGCGGGTCCTCGATCACGGCCAGCTCGCTGCGACCCTTGTAGCTGGAGAAGAGCGGTACGCGCAGGATCGCATCCGTCGGATCCGGATCGTCGCTGCCGATCAGCAGCGTGCCCGCGTCGGGCAGCGCGTCGTCCTGGATATAGGTCAGCGTGAGCTTGCGGGGCTCGCCCGGGAAGATCGTCAACGGGAGCTCGCCCACGCCCCAGTCGACCTCGAACACGCTGGCACCGCCCTGCTCGATCAGCAACGACTGGACATGCAGCTGCTCGTCGCCGCGGTTGTGGATCCACAGGTGCCGCTCCACGGGCACGTCGATGCGACCGGCGCCGAAGTCGATCTCGCCCGGCTCCGCGTCGATCTCCGCCGGAGCGGGCAGCTCGGCCTCGATCTCGACCGCGTCGGGCTCGGCCTCGGCGTCGGAGGCCTCCTCGTCCAGCGGGCGCGGGAGACAGGTGCCCTGGTGGCAGAACTCCCAGGCATCGCAGTCACTGCTGCTCTGGCACGAGGGATCATATACGCAGACCCCGCCGTCGCAGCGTTCCCAGTCGTCGCAGTCCGCGTTCTCCGTGCAGGTCTCGTTGTCCTCGCCGGTGCTCTGCGAGTCTCCGCAGGCTGAGAGCCAGGATAGGACCAGAACACACGAGGCGAGGAGCAGGAGAATCCGGGTATGGCGCATCTGCATAACCTCCACCAAGTCGTTCCTCCCGAATCCCAACTAGTATCAGCCGCTTCGACGCCGGGCGTCAAGTTCGACCGCTTCGATCCTCGGCCTATTAGTGTCGCGGGCGCTTCGATTCTCACACCCGAGCCCGTGCGAGTCCGCGTGGTTACGGGCCCGTGTGCCCGATCGCGCGCTCCAGCGCGCCGAGCACGGCTCGCGTGTCAGCCGAGTCGCCGTTCTCGTACGTCTCGGCTGTATCGAAGAGGTTCACGCCCCTGTTGTACGCGTAGCGCACCACGTTGGGCTGGCTTGCGCCGCCGAAGCGCAGCGCGAAGGCGTGCCCCCTCTCCGCAGGGCGGAGAGGGGGTGTATTGAATTGGTTGGTGCTGGGGAGCGGTGTCAGCCGCGGCGGCGGAGCAGGGCCAGTCCGAGCAGCAACAGGGCGGGCAGGGTGCCGCCAGTGCCCGCGACGCCGCAGCTCGAGTCGTTGCTGCCGGCGTCCGAGTCAGCGTCTGTATCAGCATCCGCGTCCGTGTCCGCGTCCGCGTCCGTGTCCGCGTCCGCGTCCGTGTCCGCGTCTGTATCTGCGTCCGTGTCCGCGTCCGTGTCCGCGTCCGTGTCCGTATCCGCATCCGTATCCGCGTCCGTATCGGCGTCCGTGTCCGCGTCCGTGTCCGCGTCACCGCCGCCCACGCAGGCGCCGCCGCACTCGGGCTGGTTCTCGCGGTACGGCTCGCACACCTCGCCCTGCCCGCAGTCCTTGTCTTCGTAGCAGCCGACCACGCCCATCGGCATGCAATCGGTGAAGCCGTCCTGCCCCTCCACGCACGCGTAGCAGGACGGGCAGTCCTCCCAGGTCTGGCACTCGTCCTCGCCCCCGCCCGTCACGCAGGAGCCGCCGCACTGGGGCTGGTACTCGCGGTACGGCTCGCAGGTCTTGCCCTGCTCGCAGTCCGCGTCCTCGTAACACTCGACCAGTCCCATGCCCATGCACTGGGTCCCGTCCTGCATCTGAACGCAGACCGCGCACTCGGGGCAGTCAGCATCGGACACGCACTCGCCGTCCCAGGGCTTGCAGATCCCCCCGCACTCCGGAGCGTCCGGCCGGAAGGGCACGCAGCTCTCGCTCCGCGTGCAGTCGGCGCCCGACATGCACTCGTAGTCGCCAATGCCCACGCAGGTGCGCTTTCCTCCGAGGTCGAGGCACTGCGAGCAGCCCTCGCAATCGGCCCAGGTGTCGCACTCGTGATCCTGCTGCGCCGTCACGCAGGAGCCGCCGCACTGGGGCTGGTACTCACGGTACGGCTCGCAGGTCTTGCCCTGCTCGCAGTCCGTGTCCTCGTGGCACTCGACCAGGCCCATCCCCCGGCACTCGGGGCCGTCCTGCATCTGAACGCAGACCGCGCACACCGGGCAGTCGTCGTCGGACTCGCAGGGCTCGTTCCACATCCTGCAGTACCCGCCGCAGTCGGGATTGTCCGGCCGGAAGGGCACGCAGGCCTCGCTGCGCGAGCAGTCGCCGTCCGACATGCACTCGTACTCGCCGATGCCCACGCAGGTGCGGCTGCCGCTGATCTCGATGCACGTCGAGCAGCCCTCGCAGTCGGCCCAGGTGTCGCACTCGTGCGGCGGTGCGGCCAGGGCGGCTCCGGCGAGGAGCAGTGCGGCTGCGGCCAGGATTGTGGTCGTCTTCATCGTGTGCCTCCCCGACGCGCTGTCAGGCGTCGAAATATTCTCGCGGCTCGCAGTGAGCAACATCCGTGCCTGCCTGCGAGCCGCGGGACCAATCCTGTAACACTCTGCAGCAACTGGGTTATCGAGCCAGCAGGTTCGAGCGGCCGGGCCGCCGGGGCCTCGGAAATCTGAGGAGTATCGCGAAATTCGCGGGGATCGGGCGCGCCCCGGCTCACCCGGCGGGCCTGGTGCTCCCTACTGGCAGCAGGGCTTGCCCAGGTCTGTCTCTATCTGCGGGCACAGCCCGTTGATCGTCTTGGGATCGACCACATCCAGGCTGCCGTTCACCGTGAAACTGCCGCCGTCGACTGCGGTCACGTTGTTCACGTTGGTCATCGTCACGCTGCCACTGGCGCCCACGGCCTTCAGGCACACGTTCTGCGAGGTGTTGTCGGTGTGCTCCCATACCCCGACTAGCAGGTCGCCCGCATTGGGGCTGATCGTCCACTGCGAGCCCTCGGTCGCGTCCGTGTCCGGATCGAAGTAGAACTTCACCGAGTAGTCGAAGACCATCGTGCTCTGCTTGCTGCTCTGGGTCAGCATCAGCGTGGTGCCCGGATTATCGTGCGTGCCAAAGACCGACGGCGCGGGCGACGCGGTGAGGTCCACGCCCTGCACCGTGCCGGTGATGCAGTACGCGGCCACGAAGGCATCCTGATGTGCCATGATGTACGCTATGTCCGGCGTGGCCCCGGTCTTGGCCCCGTCGAGCACCCAGGCTGCGCTGCAGTCGGTAACGGTGAGCGTGTCTGCGTCCGTGTCGGTGTCGGTGTCGGTGTCGGTGTCGGTGTCGGTGTCGGTGTCGGTGTCGGTGTCGGTGTCGGTGTCGGTGTCGGTGTCGGTGTCGGTGTCGGTGTCGGTGTCGGTGTCGGTGTCGGTGTCGG
>Ga0272442_10000247_pt1 | contig 91657 bp, 80 predicted proteins | sample SSMForm2O_FD_200262 | JGI IMG/M metagenome (GOLD analysis project Ga0272442, IMG submission 200262) | Marine sediment archaeal communities from Little Sippewissett salt marsh, Falmouth, MA, United States - SSM-Form-2O | ecosystem: Environmental > Aquatic > Marine > Wetlands > Sediment ...
CTGTAAATTGTCGTCGTTTCTGTGTCATCAATCCCGGTTCCTTCCTAGGCTAAATAGCCCATCTTACCCGGAATCAATTCCACCTTAAATCTTCAAATTCCCTGTCCAACTTTTGGGGACAAGCTCACTTTTCCTTGCTTAGACGTAGAATCCCTAAGGGCCCCCATTAGTTTCTAATAAAATATACCACACATTTCATAAATAGTCAAACAGTTTCAATAAAAAACCACTCGCTTTTTGGACGAATTTTTACGAAATTCTACCCTTACAAAATATTTTTTCAAAAATCCCCTATCCCAAAATAATAACTTACGAGAATTTCTAAACCCGAAAAATAAGCACTTTCATTCTTTTTCAAAATCGAAATATAAGCACTTATGTTTATCTTTCACCTATACTTTCTTTGTGAAATGTTGTTTGGCTTTTTCTGTGGTATTTTGTGACCAGACCGGAATGTCTTTACTCACTCAAATTCCCTGCGTCGCCGAGCCGGTGGTATGTTCATTATTGACCGGTACTTAGCAACCGTCCGCCGTGCCAGTTTCAGCCCGTGCTTTTGTAGTTCTTCTACGAGATGATCATCATTGAACGGGTTTTTCTTATCTTCTTGGTCGATTATCTCCTGCAGCTTGGCCTTCACCGCGTCCCAACTCACACTTTCCCCCCCTGCCGTCTCCGTCCCCCCGCTAAAGAAATACCGTAGTGCATAAATCCCTATCGGCGTCTGCATATATTTTCCCGACACCGCCCTCGACACCGTCCCTACATGTATACCTAAATGGGAGGCGACCTCTACCATGGGTAGTGGTTTGAGGTGAACGGGTCCCTGATCGAAGAAGTCGCGCTGGTTTTGCAGCACGTGGTTGACGACTCGCAGGAGGGTGGCCTTGCGCTGTTCGATCGATTCGATGAGCCAGCGGGCGGAGCGAACGCTATTCTGCAGGAATTCCTTGGCATCGCCGGGGATTTTTCCCTCCTTGAGCATTCGGCCGTACATGGTATTTATGCGTAACGTTGGAGTGCTGCCGTCGGAGAGCCTTGCTGTATATATGTCCCGATCCTCATCGTAATCCACTATAATGTCCGGTATGATATAGGTGGCGCTGTGGTTACCGAACTGCATACCCGGGTGGGGATCGAGGCGGGAGATGACCTGAAGCGCCTGTTTAATTTCACTAAGAGATCGGCCGGTTTTGCGCACGATATCAGGAAAGCGGTTCATCTCAATGTCCTTGAGATGATTTTTGACCAAATTTATCTCCAGCTCGCAGCTTTTGCCGGAATTTTCCAGTTGCAACAGAAGGCATTCAGACAGGTTGCGGGCCCCTACTCCGGGAGGATCCAGTTTTTGCACCAGTGACAGGGCGTTTTCCATTTGAGTTTTGGTGACCGGTTGGCGCACGTACTCTACGAGCGAATCCAGTTCGACTGATAGGTAACCCGTCTCGTCGATGAAATCGATAATTACCGAGCCGGCCTTTTTGATGATGTCCTCGGCCTCTACGAAAGACCATTGTTCCTTGAGGTTTTCGTTCAAAGACTGGGCTGGGGCGGCGGTATTTTGCATGGCCTCCATTTTGGGATCACGATCATCGGAGTTGATACGCCGAGACTGCACATAAGAAGAACGGGTCAGATAGTCGTCATATTCGTTCCCCATATTGTCCAGGCGTTCAAACTCTTCACGTTTGTTTTTATCCTCCTTGATCCGCAGGGACTGCTCAGATTCGTTAGCCCTGTTATCTTTAATTGAAGTATTATTATCAGAAGTCTGACTTTCGGCGGTTACGCTGGAGGGTTCTTCCATTTCCAGGACGGGATTGGAGAGCATTTCCTGCTCGATGCGTTCCTGCAGGGCCAAGAGGGGCAGCTGCAGTATCTCCATAGACTGGATCATGCGGGGTGCCATTACCATCCGCTGGTCCATTTTCATCTGTTGTGAGACATCTAAACGCATCAGAAAAATCCTCTAGGATAACTGTAACATATAAGTTCCTTATTAGCAATAATTTTGCTGCTGTTATCGGGCGTCTCGGATAACCGGGTCAGACAACGGGATGGGCTGGTTCGATAAACTCACCACGAGTTGGTTCGACAAGCTCACCACAGGCAAGCCCATCCTATGTTTCTATCGTCATAGAAAGGGGTCTAATTTGGTTGAAAATCCCCTTTATCAATACAGCCACAGGCCAATTTGGGCAGGCAGAAATAAAGAAAGTCACAAAAGGAAGAAGAATTAAACAGAAGGAAACAAAGAGGAACCGCAGATACACCTTTGCTAATCCTCCTTCGCCAAGGCTTCGACGATCTTGACGAACTTCCCAACCTGATCTATTACCACGGCGACCATCTCGGCTCTTCTTCGATCATCACCGACGGCTCGGGCCAGAAAATCCATCTATACGTCTATACCCCCTTTGGCGATGAATCCTATTCCGAACCCCTCTATGACTATAAAAACGTCGCCCACCGCTATACGGGCCAGATCCTCGACGAAGAAACCGGCCTCTATTACTACAACGCCCGCTACTACGACGCGGAAATCTCCCGCTTCATCCAGGCCGACTCCGAATTGCCCAGCGATTCCTCCCAGGGCCTAAACCGATATTCCTACTGCCACGCTAATCCGGTTAACGCTATCGATCCAACTGGGATGTTCTTTACTATGGTTGCGCAAATGGTTGTAACAAAAATCCAAAGTATACTAAAGAAAATAAACAACTTTAAAGTTGTTAAAATATTAAAAAGAGGTATTGATCCATTGCGGCAAAGATGGAAAATGTGGCTAATTAGGTCAAAAGGCATGCCTGTACATTTTGGTCTGTGGCTGGAAGCTCTCAACCGTTATGGAAGAGAAACTGGAATTGGTCCATACTTTGATGTTAATCCTACACCCTCAGGATATCGAAATTTGATTTCCGGTAGCTTCTCGAATGTATTAAGGTATTTTAAGGTTGTATCTGGTAAAATAAATGTTACTGTATACCCCGAGTTGGCGATTACGGGCATGGCTACGGGCAAATGGAAAATTTGTAGATTTACACATGCTCAGTTTGGCTTGTGGACAACAGCAGCTGTGGGTGCTGCCTATGCAGAAGATTTAGCGGTACCTGTAAAATTTAATCTTGCATTTTTACCAGGAACGTTAAACTGTACTAAATGGGTAGCAGAAGCCATTACATTAGCGTTACCGATAAGTATTTTGCCAATTTAATGTAAGGAATGCCAGATGCAACACCCGAACTATAATCTATATAAATTTCTTGAAGACAATATTCAAGAGGTCTTTAGTTCTTATGTTCAGCAATTTGTTGAAACAAACAAACAACTAATGGATAAAGACGAGAAAATCCACTTTCTGCCACCGCCTGTTGATTTTTCCAAATTACACCAAGGTGAACAAGCTTTTTGTGGATACGAATCTGTTTTGGAAGCTTATGAACAATATGATAAACATAAAGAATTTCGCGTACAGTGCTTTCTGGGTAATGTTGAAAATACAGATTCATTGTTCATAAATTTTGTACCCGCTGTAATTCCACATATAGTTTTAGAGCCGTCTTGTGCAGTTGCTGCTTCTAAGCTTAAAGTAGATTCAGGTGATTATAGGGATCATTTGATTCGAAACCAAATTGCGGAAGTTAGTTATTGTGTGGGGAAGAAGCTTAGAGGCACTATTAGGGGCATTTATTTACTAGGTAAAATATTTTCCAACCGAAAACTCAGAAAGCTGTTAAATAAATCTAACCACGAAGAAGGGAAACCTACATTCTCAGATTTTCTTAAACAGATCGATAGCATTCTTGAAAATAATGAACGTTCTGTAATCAAAGAAGTTGAGGATTACCCCGGAGTTCTCAGTGATTATCTTAAGGAATGGGATAGTCGTTTGTTAAACACCCTAGGTAGTGAAAAAATACATGCACTTTTGTCATCGGTAGATTTAATTTTGAAAGACTGGCTAACATAATATTTTATTTTAGAATGGTATTGTGTGGTTCTCTGTAATATTTTTAACATTGACTTTTTTTAAGAATTGGAATAGCTCTAATATAAGGTATGATTAATGGGGTGCATTACAAAAGCCCTATCATTGGTTGTAAGTAAATAATGCTCGTATGATTACACAATAATTTATCTGATGGCTAAAGCTATTATAATTTGTGGTTCAACTGGCAGCGGTAAAACTAGTCTTTGTAAATATGTCTGCAGTAAACATGAATCTATTCAAATATTTTGTAAGTCAACAACAAGACCCCGCCGTAAAGAGGAATATGACGGAATTGATTATAATTTTATTGATGTCGACTCTTTTAATTCAATGAATATATCAAATGCATTTGTTCATGTAAAAGTAGGTGATTATAATAATTATCTTTATGGCATTAATGGGAATAGGGGACAGTCACCTATATTTATCTTGACCTTACGGTTGTTTCTGTTTATATTGGTGCTATTATGCCGCGAATTGCCCGTATAGTAATACCACAGATGCCGCATCATATAACCCAACGGGGTAACAACCGTCAGGACGTGTTTTTTGTGGACGATGATCGACGAGTCTATTTGGAAATTCTACGGGAGCAAACAGTGCCGGAGTGGTGCTCACGGGGGCGGGAAGGTTTAAAGCTGTAAATTTCGCTGAAATTGCCTCTTTTTTCCTTAAAATCAGTTGGTTTTGGGGTTAAAGCCGTTCATTTTATGATAAATGCGATTTAATTTGAGGCAAAATAAACCGGTTTTGCGGCTAACTCGATTTGATTTGCGGCTAACCAAATCCAATTTATCACTAACTAAGTTTGATTTGAGGCTAATCCAATTTGATTTATCGCTAATTAAATTGGATTTTTGGCCAACTAAATTGAATTTACGACCCGTCAAATATCCGCTGCCCTCCGCGAGTCGTCCGCTGCTCTCAGTGGACCATCCGCTGCCCTCCGCGAGTCGTCCGCTGCTCTCAGTGGACCATCCGCTGCCCTCCGCGAGTCGTCCGCTGCCCTCCGCGGACTATCCACCGCCGTCCGGGAATGTTTCTCTGCTGTCGGTCAATTCTCGGCTGCCTTGCGAAAACCGTTCCCGAACTTCTGAAAAAGCAGTTACCGTATACAGCTATCGTCATTGAAAGGGGTCTAATTTGGTTGAAAATCCCCTTTATCAATACAGCCACAGGCCGATTTGGGCAGGCAGAATTTAAATGGAAGAAGTTAAAAAGTAAAAATTGCAGAATATAACCAGGACGGTAGAATTATACTGGTACTCAGTGAGTATCGGAGTCTTATACGGAACCCATATATACATAGTTGTGTTGTTGAAGAATATGGCCAAAGATTACTTACATGAAGAATTGTGCTACCGCGATACACATCGTGACGGAAAACCCTATTACCAGCACGAAATCGGTGATTCATGCGATCCGGACCTCTTTCACCTGTTTGCGTGGGATAGTTTTCCAGGCAATGGAGACAGTATTCTGGAGCTGGGGTGCGGTGATGGTTTCGTGACAGTCATCCTCGCTTCAATGGGGTTGTCAGTAACGGGTGTGGATTGCTCTTCTGCTGCGATCCATCGTGCAGCAAAGAACCTGAAGGATGCTGGTTTTACTGCAACCTTGCATGTCGGTGATGTATGCAGGATTGATTTTGTGCAATCCCAATCGCAAAAATACGTTTTAGACTCCCATTGCCTGCACTGCATAACTGACTACAAAGAACGATCTTATTTCCTTGAAGAGTGCCATAGGGTAATGTCTTCAGAGGGAAAACTTTTTTTGGCAACCATGGCCGAACAGTGCATGGATTGGACCAACACTACTGAACTCAGTCCATGGCAGAAAGAACGCGAGATTGTCTATGATACTGACGAAAACGGATGTTATGTTCAGTCTCTTGTTCCGCCTGGAGCATCAGAACGTGTTAATTCCCGTATCTTTATCCGTGAGGAAGTTCTTCGCAAAGAAATCAAAGAGGCTGGTTTCGAGACTATCCGATTCGAACGATTTTCACCGACGAGTGATCCAGAAGACAGAAGTTTTCTTGTAGAACTTAGAAAGTCGTAATGTTATATAGGCAACACAACAAGGTGCTGCAGCCGCCGAGGACGGTCGCCGCTTACGCCCTTTTCCCGGTGGCAGACCTAGAAAAGCATGTTTTTAGAGGTTGCCTAAATATATCAAAGTGATGCTATCACTTCTAGTCATTAGTATGTCCGTATCTGTTTTGTATTGCTGGATAGTACTATTTGTTCTTGGTGATTCCCTGTGTTGATCCTGGAAAAATAGGGTATTAATCAAAACGGTCGCTACCAAACTGAGCCCGCCCGGGGCAGAAAAAGAACTTTATTGCTTCCCAGGCCAGGCTGGTTAGACAAAAAGTTCATATTTTTGTCACCTTTCGTGCAATTGCGGACTCTGATATAATAAGGCAACACGAGAGGTAAATCATAAAGGACATAGCCTATGACTAGCGATGCGACAAGTGAGCTGGATTTACTACAGGCCAGCTTAAAAGGCAACAGGGAAGCTTTCGGGGCTATTGTCGGCCGTTATCAGTCGCTGGTTTGTGCAATCACTTACAGTGGTACGGGAAACCTGGCCCAGAGTCAGGACCTGGCGCAAGAGGTTTTCGTAAAAGCATGGAAAGACCTGGGCCAGTTAAGAGATTTAAGCAAGTTCAGAGCCTGGCTGAGCACAATCACACGTAATCTGGTAAGAAAATCCATCAGGAAAAAACAAGGTGATGTTATTGAGGCTGCTGTACCTTGGGAAGATGTTAAACCGGTTGAATCCATAGAGCAGGGACCTGTTGAAGCCGCGATAAGTAAGGAAGAGGAGGCTATGATTTGGGAGACGCTGAAAAGTATTCCGCCCCAGTTTCGCGAACCGCTGGTGCTCTATTACCGTCAGCAGCAGTCCCTTAGCGAAGTTGCAGCCTGTCTAGGTTTATCCGAAGACGCAGTCAAACAACGGCTGTCACGGGGCCGCAAGCTATTAAAGGCCAAGACGGCTGCACTTGTAGAAGAGATAATCGGGCGCACCGGACCGAGCAAGGCATTTAGGATTGCGGTGGTGGCGGCACTTCCAGCAATTGCACCCCAGATAGCCAGTGCGGCCATCGCCGGGGTAATTTCCAAGGGCTCGGTTGCGGCAAAATCAGCTGGACTTATGAGCCTGATTGCAGGGCTCCTGGGACCGTTGCTGGGCCTACTGGGACTACTGGGAGCGTCAATCGGCATACGAGCCAGTATTACTAACACTAAGTCCCCGAGAGAGCGGACTTTCATGAAAAGAAGAGCCAGGTTAGCAATTCTGTATTGCAGCGCAGGCATGTTGGTTATGCTGATACTGAATATAACCGGTCCACGTTGGTTAACATTCACTTGGTTTGCGTTTTTCTTAGCCAGTGTGTTCACATTGGCTTTCTTGACCAATCGGCGTCAAAGGGCTATTCAAGTCGAAGATGGCACTTATGTCAGAAGACACACACGTCAATATGAAATGACGAAGGGGCAGATTTATGGGTCATTTGGCGGGGGAATCTTTGGCTCACTCTTGTGGCTGCATCTCATGTCAGTACGAGCTAAGGACTGGTTTACGGTATGGGCGATCTTAATTGCAGGTATTTTTATTTTTCTGGCCGCTACGAAGCTGTATTTGCGAGCCAAGCAACATAGAAGCCTGATTGAGATGGGTGTCTTTGTTATGGTAGGGCTTGTTAATCTAGCGGTTGTAAACTTGCGCTGGCAGAAATGGGTTGAAGTTGTGGGGTCACACTTAAAATACAAGGGTTATACCCTCCAGCGGATTAATATAATCATTGTAGCAGTTATAGTCTCGCTGCTCATAATGTCGCTACTGACTAATTTGATCCATCGAAGGATAAGGAAAGATCATCAGGAGCCAGACGCACAGGAGTAGCCCACGGGCATTTTGGGAGGGAAAATATGTTTCAATTAAAAAGCTTTGCTTGGGGTAAATGTTGCAACTCTTTGTTGACGGATCGGCTTACGGGAAAGCCCCAGCGGGCGAAATAAGGATAGAAATTGGCGCCGGCGGCCAGGCTCAACTCCCTTACAAACAGATCAACCTTTTTTTGAGTGTCATCGAATTCGAGGTATTTATTTTGTCTGATGAGTTCTGCGTATCTTTTAAATAGTTTCTGATAAACATCCCAGCCATACTGGTCGAGAATATGATGCAAAAAACCAATCATCAGCCATTTGTCGTTTTTTATCCGCTCAAAATCACGTTCTCCGGATTGATGATAAGCCAGAGCGGTTTCTTTCCAGGTGGGTTCTTTAGCCTCCAGTCCTAATTTTTGGCAGGCATAATAAGCAAAGAATTCGGCCCAGCTTTCATTACCACCGTGTCCGAAGACAAAATAATGCTTCATCCCAATAATAAAATCATGACCCATTTCGTGCATTAAGCCCCAACTGGGATTTTGATAATTCGATTTCTCCAGCTCAGTAAGGATATAGTCAATTCTATCCTGTCGAGAAAGAATGGGATTACCAGAAGACATGTGAAACTTCAAGTTATCGACGTTCAGGATCATGATTTTGTGACCATAAAAGGGCTTAAACCCATCTGTCAGGTCTGCATAAAGTTCGTAAACGGCATCCAACTGCGAGATAAACTCCGTGGGTTTCCGGCATTTTTGAAAAAACCGGGAGGGCATGCTCACAATAATATGTTTGCCCTCAACCACATAATGATATCGATTCTTGGAGCGGGCGATGCTATGGGTAATAAAGTCGTTACTATGTTCTGGCAGAGAAAAACTCATAATCTCTACGGGATTTCTGGCAGATGGAGATTGTAAGCTAAGTGGGGAGCAACTTCGTGTACTTTCCTTGTTGTTAGGCGGAGTTTTACCAATACTTGTACTGGAATATTCAAAGCCCAGATGCTCTCCTAATCTATTTAAGGGAAAAAGTTCGATATCATGAGATTTGTGCTGGGCCACCCAGAGCCACCCCATGCCCGTTATAAGCAGACTACCGCCCTGTTCAACATAAGACACAAGGGAACGAATCTCATTCCGGGAAATGATTTGTGTGGGACGAACAATAATAAACAGGTCGCACTGTTTTAAATCTTCATCAGTAACCTTAGAGCCTAACTCAATTATTTCAACGTGTCTTGAAGTAAGTAGTTCTTTTGCTTTGGCGGTTAGTATTTTTTTCCTAAACCAGACACCTATATGGGTGTAAATAATGACTTTTTTGTATATATAATCATTTCCCAGCCAATTTATAATATTAGTGGTAAAATTATCATTGGCACCGGGATCAATTAACAGACCGTCATGGCCCAAGGCAACAAAACGCCCCTTTTTATATTCGCAAGCAAGTGCAACGGGAGGATAGGAGTTTTGCGGCCAGCCAGGATCGCCCGTGTAAGCCTTGTGATCGCCCCAAAATAAGGGAACGATATCAGGTTTTAAGGGAGCGATAGCTGTAAAACGCCAATTTTCAACACCAAGAGATTTTACTCCTTTAGTTAACGCGTTGAATATAGGTAATTTTGGATTCAAGCGGCTTAAAGTTCTCTTGGCGTGGTACCTAATAATGGCTGTTTGAGCTTCCGTAAAACCCAGGTTACGCAATCCGCCGCTACCGAATCTAAGCCCGGCACTACACATGATGTTTGTGGGCGTGGTGGAAATTGATCCCGGCACAGCCACGTGATACAGGCCGAACGCATGGCCCATTTCGTGTGGTTCAGGATTCTGGATATTGTTATTCAGTCGCTGCCAGTCTATTAACACATAGGGGCGGTTTGAGTTTCTCTTACCGTGACTGGTTTTGTCCTGGAACCCATATTTAGGATTGTAGCTGTCATAAACATAGAAGTTAATGGCAAACGGATCACGAACTCTCCGGTGCTGGCACTTGTTAAAGAGTTTTGCATAGCCGTTGCTGCTGTAGGGCTCCTTCGAATCACCCAAGGCCACAAAGGGTGAACCAAGATTTCTAATCTCGTTATATAGAGAAGCCGACTTGAAGCGAAAACGAACGATTGGTTCGCCGGCAAGAGTAACAAAGGTATTATTGAGAATATCGACTTCTTTTTTGAGCTGAGCGATCGAGGCTTTGTCCTGTGCATCAGGATTGCCGGTAATAACACAGAAGTGCAGATCTATCACCGGCGGGGCTTCTGTTTGGGGGTGAGTCGGCTGGATGTTTAGATTCGTGTGTGCGCGGCAGTATTCCAGCCAGGCTGTCGTCTCGTGCCCAGGTTTGACTTTGTGATAAGGCGTTATAACATCCAGTGCCTTGGTATATTGACGACTGTTAATCAAAAGATGTGCCAAAGCAAAGACGATGTCCTGATTTACGGGATCGTTTTGCAAGCCCTCCGACAGAATTTCGGTCCATTCTCCTTCGTCAATAGGCAGATTGCTGTGTCCGTACAGAGGGGAAAGATTCTTTGCATCTTGGGCGAAGATGGCTATTAACAGTTGCCTGTCATCTTTGGACAAAGATCTGCTTTGCAAAACACGGAGACACTGTGTAACCCGCTTAGAGGGGATGAGATTTTTTATTCGGTTTATATCACCAGCCAGCGCTCGCTCAGAGCCAACTGTGGCCAGTACTGCGTTACCCAAGGTGAGAATCGATATTGCCAATGCTAACGGCAATCCTTTGTAGAAGCGGGTACACATTCGGCACATCGCGATCTCTCCTGATAACGCGTATAGGATTTAGTTTAGTGTCTTAAGCTGATAACAGCTATCGCTTCTAAACTAATCCACTAATTCCCGTTCGATATCTTCCAGGGACTTACCCTTGGTTTCTGGTAGTTTGCGCTGGATCACAAAGAAACCTATTACGCAGATAGCTCCGAAAGACCAGAAGGCGCCATGGGCCCCCAGGGCGTTTTTCAAATAAGGAAAGGTTGATATTAACACCGTACAAGCCAGCCATAAACTGCATACAGCTACCGACATGGCGACCCCTCTGATCCGGTTGGGGAAGATCTCGGCGATAACCACCCAGGTAATCGGCGCCAGTGACATTCCATAACAGGCAATAGCCGCTACTACCAGTAGCAACATGTGTATGCCGGTACTGTGCAAATAATAGCCCAAACCCAGAACAGCATAAATACCCGCCAAGCCTCCGGCTCCGATAAGCATAAGAAACCGCCGGCCCAGGCGGTCCACGGTATGAATCGCGACAAAGGTAAAGATCACATTGACAACGCCGGTGATGACAATATTGAACATAGTCGCACTTACGCCGTAACCGGCCTCGGCGAAGACCTCCTGAGCATAGTTGAAAATAACGTTGATACCACACCATTGCTGAAACATGGCCAGGAAGACACCCAACAGAACGATCTTAGCTAATTTCGGTTCTAAAAGATCTTTGAAGTTCACCCGGGCGATTTCTCCGCCGGCGAGGGTTTGCTTGATGTCTTTTACTTCAAAGGCTGCATATTCGGCACCTCCTACCCTGGTGAGTATTCTGGTTGCCTCTTCGTCGCGATTGTATTTTATGAGCCAACGGGGACTTTCCGGAATGAAAAACATCAAGACAAAAAAGGCCAGGGCCCAGATGGTCTCGGCACCGAACATCCAGCGCCAACCGCGCTGGGAGTTCCAGGTTTCCAGTAGATAGGTACTCATGATTTGGGTGTCTTGGAGCGTTTTCTCTTCTTTTTGTTGTTCGGTTGTGGGATGGCAGGAAGTGAGCGAAGGAAATTTACTTTTGACCTGGGCCAGGGCCTCGGCATCAACAATAGAGCGGGCATCTGCAAGTTGTTCGACTGTCTTGGAATCAGAATTAGGTGTGCTGTTTTCTGAAGTTGCGCACAACAGTCTAATCTGGTCGGGGGTGGGGACTTTCTGGGCAATCCCCAAATTGACCGTCTGGGCGATTAAAATACCGATTACGATCGTAAGCTGGTTGATCGAAACAAAGCGACCCCGCATCTTGGCCGGGGCCATCTCGGCGATATACATCGGAGATAGATTAGAAGCCAAACCGATCCCCAGGCCGCCCAAAATGCGATATAAAATAAAATTGTTAAAATCGGCTGCCAGGGAGGTACCGACCGCCGAGATAGTGAATAACAGGCCCGACAAAATCAATAAACGCCGCCGGCCAAAACGGTCGGTCAGCATTCCCGAGATCAGGGCCCCGATCAAACAGCCTACCAAAGCACTGCTTTGGGCCCATCCGCGCAAAAAAGGTGTGTCATCGCTGATATTGAAAAAAGGCTCATAAAAAGGTTTGGCTCCGCTGATTACCACCCAGTCGTAACCGAACAATAGCCCCCCCATCGCCGCTACGAGGCAGATCAGCCAAATGAAACGCATATTATAATTAACGGTATTATCTGCGTTAGTTTCCATAGGTTGTTTCCTAATATCTATTGCAGTTTACTAACGGGTGTTAACAATATCTTGACAATTCCGGGATACCAGCGGTTTGCCTGTTGTGGTTGTAACATTAATGTTCTGGAGTTTAAGGCCGGTTACCCAGGTGAAACTCATGCCGCGGTCGGCTTTGATAGAGATATTGTTGAGGGTAATATTGGTCAGAGGCTCTTGGCTGGTTCCTTCTATGGTGGCGGCAGCTTTGGCACCGTTACAGGTTATGTTTTTGAAAGTGATGTTCCGGAAGATGGGATAGGCTTTGCCATTTATGGAGGACATGTAGGCGGTATAATTGGTGTTTATGCACAGGGCTTCGTATTTAATGTTCTCCATTTTGATATCCTGGAATAACAGATTCTCAATAACGCCGCCGCGGGAGGCGTTGGACTTGAGGCGGATGCCTCGGTCGGCACCGACGAAATTACAATCATGGGCAAAGATATTGCGTATGCCGCCGGAGGTTTCACTACCTATGACGATGCCACCGTGGCAGCTATATGCGGTAATATGTCGTATTACAACGTTTTCAGAGGGGCGAGCCACCCGCCGGCCATCTTCATTCATGCCGGATTTGAGGGCAACGGCATCATCGCCGGTGTTGAGATAACAGTGCTCGATGAGGACGTTGCGGGATGAGTCGATGTTGATGCCATCAGTATTGGGGCCGCCGGTGGTGTGAAGGTTTAAGCCGCGGACAATCACATTGTCGCAGTAGATAAGATCGAAGGTCCAGAAAGGGCCCGGGGTGGCGATGGTGAAACCTTCCAATAAGACATGCTTACAGTTTATGGGGCTGATTAGTTGGGGTCTGAGACCGGCGGCGGGTGTGCCGTAGATACGTTTTTCAGGAGGGACATTTTTTAAGACCTGTTCTGTATAGATGCGCCGGGCGGTTTGGCTTTGGACGTTTTTCCAATCCCACCAGGGAGGGCCGTGGCCGAAGATTTGGCCGGGACCGGTTATGGCAATGTTGGTACAGTCTCGTGCGTAAATGAGGGGTGAATAATTATATATCTCAAAACCGGCCCAGCGGGTAAAGACTACGGGAAGGTAGTCGTGAGGATCGTGACTGAAATGAAGCTGGGCGTCCTGCTGGAGGTGCAGGTTGATATTACTTTTTAAATGGATCGGGCCGGTGAGCCATTTGCCGGGGGGTACTATCACCTTACCGCCACCGGCAGCAGAACAAGCCGCAATAGCTTTTTTAAAGGCAGCGGTGTTCATGGTTGTGCCGTTATCGCGGGCACCATAGTCACGAATGTCGAAATTTCGGTCGGGAAATTGGGGACGCTGTAAAGAGGGCATGGGGAAAGGAGGATTGAGAGGTTGTATATCGACCGGAATGGGTTTTAGATTTTGCACCGGCGGATCTGCCGAAGCTGCCAATAGATTAGATGAAAGAATTGCAATAATAATAGTCAGGAGTAAAACCTGGTCTATAGGTGATCGCTTTGTTTTCATGAATTTTCTCGTAGGTATTGATAAATCAATATTGACAATAAAGATCTTTAATCAGTCATTTCGGTGCGGCCGGTGATGGCATCGCCGAGAACGGATTTGTTGGCATGCTCGATACTGGAACCGCTGGGCAGGCCGCGGGCCAAGCGGGTGATCTTGACATTTTTGTCGCCCAATAAGGAACTGATATAAAGAGCAGTGCCGTCGCCATCAAGATTGGGATTGGTGGCCATGACCACTTCGGTAATTTGTTCGGACTTGATGCGCTTCAACAAGGCGTCAATGGTGAGATCTTCGGGAGTGATTCCATCTAAAGGTGCCAAGTGACCAAGCAGGATGTGATAGACCCAGGGGCATAGGCCGGTCTCTTCCAGGCGAATAAGATCTTTGGGCTGCTCGACGACGCAAATAATAGAGTGGTCACGTTTGGGGTCGCGACAGATTTCGCAGAGCTCCTGCTCACTGAGATTGAAGCAGCGCTGACAATGATGGATTTTAGATTTAACGTCGCTGATAGCCTGGGCCAGGGCCAGAGCCTCGTCGGCGGGTTGGGTCAGGATGTGATAGGCCAAGCGCTGGGCCGAGCGCGAGCCGATGCCGGGCAATTTGGCGAATTGCTGCATCAGACGATTCATGCTTTCGGTGTGGGGTTCACTCATAAAATTCAACTAAAGTAGCGGTACTATGACCACATCCTTATTTCTCGTTTGCGGGATTACTTTCAATCCGGTTAATTTGCCGTTTTTATAGTCGCCCTCAACTGTAGTTTGGTACGGGGCATGCAATTTGAAAGACACATCCCATTCTTTGGGCCAGGCGGGGAGCAGATAGATTTTACGATCGTCTGTCTGCATCAACATACTCTGGAAGGCTTTCATCAGCACTGCTCCATGGTCCTGGTCGGGTATCCAGTCGTAGTTGGGGCCCCAAAAGGCAACAAAGCGTGAGCCTTTGTGAAAATTACGGGCGCGTCTGACGAGATAGTCCCTGGCCTGGTCAGTCAATCCTAAATAGGCCATAAAGATATCATCCTGCCGCCAACCGAAGTTGCCCTTATCTCCGCGATGCTTCAGGGCCTCGATACCCAGTTCAATGTTCGGTTTGCCGATAGCGATCCGGCGAAAAGGGTAAACCGCGTAAAGCTCCGGATTTTCACAATTTTTTTTCTGGGCAAACTTATCCGCCGGCGCCAGCATGCGTACACCATCTTGTTCCCGTATGGGGAGCTCAGGCAGCTTTTTGCGAGCAGTTTGCCAATAAGACCGCTGTTTGTTTGTGATAAGTTGCTCCGGTAATTCCATTATGCGGCGGCTCATAGCCCGCAGACCGGCAATTTCCGGCATGGGATTGGTGCATTGCCACCAGGTCTCCAACGCCTGCGAAGGATGCATGATAAGTTTTCCGTCAGCACCTGTCTGGTAATAGTTCTGGAAAAAGAGCATTACCTCTTTCGCCACCGGCAAAACCCGATCATGAAGGAAGGATTCGTCTTGGGTATAGTCATAATAATCGAGCATCAGGCCCACCAACTCCGGACCGGCCACCCATTCCCATTTGTGCCAACCGCTTATCTGGAGTTTATCCTCCCGCTGTTCAAAAGGTATCCAACCATAAGTATCATTGAAAACCGCGCCCCAGAAATACATACATTCAGGGAAATACGCCCCCTCATGGCCGAAATAATGCCTAGTGCGATATTTTGACACATTAAATATGTCCTCGGCGTACATATGAAACAGCGGCTGCATCAAATCGAAATCTCCGCTCATACACATACTGATATAGGGAAGGCGTGTATTTTGCCACCAGTAACCGGGCCCCCACTGTCGATAGTCTGCATCGTCCGGTTTGCCGGCAGCAGGAACGGTGAAGATGGAGCCGTTAAATTTAATAGGATAGGCACCGCGACCGGCACAAGCATCGACATGTCTTTGCAAAGTATAGGCACGGCTAACAACAAAGGCATCATCTTGTTCTGTCATCTTTGCCTTATTATTACTTTGAGCCATGATCCAACTGCGGTTCCAGAAATCCTGCCACCAGCACAAATGGTCTTGTCGCTGTTGTTCGCAGGGTACAGCCTCAACTTCTTTGATTTTGTCATTCACTGCCTTTAGCCATTGCTGCGGTGTTGCCGGATGCACGGTCAAGACACAAATATCAAAACGCTGCTCTTTAGCTTTTGTGGTGGTCAAAGTCAGATCGTCAACGCGTTTGCCATTACTTGTAGTTATGACCGCACCGAAAGTACGATGCAATAACGGATCGACCATTTTGAAATCAGACAGTCCCTGCAGCTTCATACTCAGGGCCGGCCCCACCGATTTTTTGTTATGATGGTACCAACCGATACGGTCCGTTTGATTCGTTATTACCGTGTCCGGTTCGACAATTGTCGGCGCGTGCTTTTTATTCGAAAGGCTACGATTTAGATTAACATCGCTAACTTCCAGTTCGGAAAGTTCGTAAGGTTCGGTGCGCCAAAGTTCGATTTGAGCCGTGGCGGTAAACGGTTTTTGTCCCTGGGCGGCTATATGAATGACCGGATGATTGGCGTCCACCCAGATTCGCAGTAGGATTTTCGACAAATCAGACGCATTATCCGATTTGTCGGCGATTCTAATGATAATCTCGCCGTTTTCCAAAACCAATGTCTGCCGAAAAGAAACATCCTGAATCAAAGGATTGGGAGTGAGGCTCACACGCACTTTGCCCAACTTGAGAAGTCGGCCATTGTCACCCCAACTATCTGTCTTTCCGATATAAAAAAACAAATCCCCGCTTTTTTCCATCCACACGTTCAGGCCTATATCTCCGTTGCCTATGGGCATTGATCCCCCACAATTCGCACTAGGAGAGTCCCAAACAACGTTGTATTTTTCCAACTGATCGAGAGCTGCGCCGGAACAGATTGCTGTAGCTATTAAACAAGCAGATATTAATATCAGAAATGACAAATACCATTTGGTCACAGACATATTTTCCTTTTTTCCTTACACTTCCAAACCAGGTTATATTGCATTTGCATTGTGCAGCAGGCAGAGACAAACAGCCGGTTCTTAAAGGATTATCCCATGCCGAAGAGTTTGCCGAAGTTTTCCAGACCGGGTAGGTTCACAGAACCGGCCATCTGGGCAAACTGCTGCTTCATCTCTTCCTGGGCTTTTGTCTGGGCGGCGGTGACGGCAGCGGTGATAAGATCCTCGAGCATTTCAATGTCATCGGGGTTGACGGCCTGGGGCTCGATCTTGACTTGCTGGATCTCACCTTTGCCATTTACAGTGGCGGTGACCATACCACCACCGCTAGAAGCTGAGAAACTCTTCTGCTGCATTTCCTCCTGGATGCGCTGCATGTTCTTCTGAATGTCCTGGACCTTACCCATAATCCCCATCAAATCACCAATTCCTGCCATTTTTTACCTCGTTGTTATTATTTATCCAGTTCTGTTAGTAATAAACTTCGTATTTCTACAGTAGTCCAATCACTGACTGATTTATCGGTCCATTGCTGAATTGCGTCGGGCATATCATCCTACTCGTTCGGCAGGAAGTTCGTGGCCGATTCGTTGGCCGCTATTTTCAAAACGCTCGAAATTCACAATTTCATTTCCAACTACAGCACTATGAAATTGTTGTCACTCGGTTATCATTTTTTCAATAAGAGGTTTTATTTCAGGTAATCGAACTTTTACTGTTTTCCATACCAAGGCGTAATTAATACCGAAATAAAAATGGATTAGTTTATCTCTCATGCCTGCCATTTCTTTCCAGGGGATTGAATCAAAGTCTTTTCGGAGGGTATCGGGGATCTGTTTGCTTGCTTCACCGATGATTTCCAGTTTTCGCACTACGGCACTGGAAGTTTTATCATCCTTACAAAATGCCTCAAAGTCCATGTTTTGGACAAAAGCATCGATCGCCTCTATGGCAGTGATGATGTCTTTCAAGTAAATTTTGTAGTCTCTCACAGGAAAACTGCCTCGTTGAGGATGTGGTCCTTAAGTTCTTCTCTAAGTGAACTTACAGGGACTAAATCGACGGGATTTTGAAGTTGTTCTTCCAAAAAATTGGAGAGGGCAACATAGTCCAAGAAATCCGCCTGGTGGTCAAATTCCACCAGAATATCCAAATCACTTTGAGAATTTTGCTGGTTCCTTACCCAGGAGCCAAAGATACCCTTTATTTGCGCATGAAATTTCTCTGCAATTTCCCATTGGTGACTTCGAAGTTTATCTAAAATTTCATATTTTACCATAGTCTGTTATTTTATCATTTTTAGGGAGAAATATATAATAATATTTCATTCCTCCTTTTGCTGTCGTTCGATGTGTCGGACTTTGCCGTTTAAGATTTCCTGGATGTCGCGGACGTGGGGCTCGCCCAGGGCGGCATTGATTTCGTCCTGGTTGGGCCGGGCGCCGGGGGCCGATTTGGTACGAGGGGCAGAGACGTCAGCGGCAGGCGGAGGTGTAGATGGAGTTTCATTAGCCAAGGGAAGTGATGGGGGCTCGGTTGCGGCGTGAGCAGATCCGGTAGCACCGGGGGCGGAAGCGGTAGCACCGGGGGCGGAAGCGGTAGCACCGGGGGCGGACGAGGTACCGGCTTGAGCCAGTTGCAATTTAAGCGGCTGCTGTATTATAGAGCTTAAGTCTTTTTCGATAGCCGATAATTTGTCAGGATGGTCTGCAAAGAAACTACCCATGCCGCTCTGATTCGAGGCAAAGGTTATCGTAAGGATATTTTTGTCCCAACTTACCGGCTGAGCAACTTTAATATAAGCCTGCAGAGCTGGGTCGAGCCGGGCGATTAATTGCTGCCAATGCTGGAGCCAATAATCCAAAGAAATATTTGCCGGAGGAGAGAAGTTATCAGTTTGTACCGGTTGGGCAGTCGCAGTGGGTGGTTTAGGTGATGCGGGTTTTTTAGCAGGGATTGGCGGCGGAGCGGCAGACGGGCGGGCCGGTCGCGAGGTAGCTGGGCGCGAGGAAGGGATGGCCGGCCGAGGGGTAGTTTCTGAAGATAGATGCTGCAATTGTTCCAGCAGAGTTTTGGTATCGCTGAATCGCTCGGCGGCGGTGAGTCGCACTATGGCGGCTTCCAACAAAGGACGACCGGAACCGGTGGATTTAAGGGACCGGTGGAGCTCCTCCATTACAGTGATATTATATACCAGGGAGGCATCGTCGAAAAGTTGGGCCTGTTCAAGCATTTTGGCGCGGATGGTGGGATCGGTAAGGTCCACCAGATCGGTCTGGTCGGGACAGTTACGCAAGACCATCAGGTCGCGAAAATGTTCCTGGAGGGCGCGAGAAAGTTGGTCCAGGGCCAGTCCCTGCGAGAGGACACGGTCGGTCTGTAACAGGGCCTCGGAGAGAGAGCCGCGCGAAATGGCATCGGCCAATTCGATGATACTTTCAGAGCGAGGACTGCCAAGGAGATCATCCAACATGGCCAGGGTAAGCTTTTCACTGCTCATGCTCAGAAGCTGATCCAACAGACTCAGGGCATCGCGCATGGAACCACGAGCCAGGCGGGCGATGCGCCTAACAAGTGCATCTTCGGCTTCGATTTTTTCATCGGCCAGAATTCTTTGTAAGTGGGCGGTGATATCTGCAGGTTGGATATTACGGAAGTCGAAGCGCTGGCAGCGGGAAAGGATGGTGGGCAGGACCTTGTTCGGTTCGGTAGTGGCCATGATGAATTTGACATGTTCGGGGGGCTCTTCCAAGGTCTTTAAAAGGGCGTTAAAGGCGCCGGTGGAGAGCATGTGAACTTCGTCGATGATATAAACCTTGAACCGGGCCCGGGCGGGACGATAGATGGCGTTTTGCCGGAGCTCTCGAATGTGGTCCACGCCGGTATTGCTGGCCCCGTCGATTTCAATAACATCGATGTCATCGCCTTGACTTACGGCGAGGCAGCTTTCGCATTTGCAGCAGGGAGTGGGGGTGGGTTTATCAGAAGCGAGACAATTGAGGGCCTTGGCGAGGATGCGGGCCATGCTGGTTTTGCCGACACCGCGAGTGCCGGTGAAAAGATAGGCGTGGGCGAGGCGGTCGGTGGCGATGGCGTTTTTGAGGGTTTGGGCCGCAGCCTGCTGACCAACAACGTCATCAAAGGTTTCGGAGCGGTATCGTCGGGCTAAAACTGTATAAGACATAGATAAATAAGTTAATAGTGGATAGTTGTGAGTGGTGAGTGAATGTATAGAAAATACACTTTACAAAACCTGCAACTCGCCACCTTAAAAATAAAAGGGCCGTGCACTTTTCTTCGAAACAATCTTGCTGAGTTTGTCTTCCCAGCCGGCTCCAGCCAGGTGATTCCACGGCACAACAGACTAAACGCTTATGGCTGCTCCGTTCCCGGCCTGACCAGGTTCACGCTGCCTGCTTGCATGGGACCCGGCTCTCAACACCATTTAAGATAACAGAGGCCCAGCGCAATCGATCCTCTGAAAAGAATTCAGCCCCGCTATAGCGGATTGCGGGTTCAGGGTACCGCTGACACCCCGCCTAGCACGGCCTTTTTTTCAGTATTTTGGACTATTCAATTTATTTGGGCCAGTATAGCAATCAGGCAGGAGTAAGTCCATGCCCAAATCAAATGTTTATCTAACCATTTAAGACAACAGGTGTTAGCAATTACCATATACAATTTACTATGCCCGTCAAGATTTATACTGAGCTGAGAAGTGATTTGTTAGTGCGAGTGTTAAGAGAGTGAAAGGAGAAGGCTCTATACTAAATATATTAACCTTGATTTTGGTCTGAATTGGCATTACAATGAGCCAATTGTCAATTGAGTATTTGGTTATCCAAATTAGGATGGGAGAAAATATCTGATTTCAAACGGGGAACCAGCATGATAGACGCCAGCGTCAGAAGTTCAAGGCAGACGCGTTACTAACTAAATATACAGGTTTTATGATTGCATTTAGTGTTGTGAGAATATAGTCGTGATTAAATTTTATTGTTCGGAATGTAATAAAAAGCTGGGAGTGCCGGATGAATGGGCCGAAAAGCAAGTCAAATGCCCGCGCTGTAAAAGTGCTATCGGGGTACCTAAGGAAAGTGCTGTACCTCGGGTTAGGTCAGCAGCACAATCTGTATCGAACATGACAACGGTACCGGATCAGATCCTTGGGCCGGAACCGATAGCACCGGGGCCGGAACCGATAGCACCGGGGGCAGAACCGATAGCACCGGGGGCAGAACCGATAGCATCGGGGGCAGAACCGATAGCACCGGGGGCAGAACCGATAGCATCGGGGGCAGAACCGATAGCATCGGGGGCAGAGTCGGTAACACCGAGAATAGAACCAGAATTATCGGGGATAGATTCGGTGACGTTGGGAAGTGATCAAGAAACGTCGTGGTCTGATTCTGAAACAGAGGGGGCAGAGCAGGCGGCAGTTGAAGATGAGGGGATATCACAAGAAGAATACCAACCGGAACCAGAGCCAAAGATGGAACTGGAGCTGGAACAACAATTTGTAAACGAAACCAAAGCAGAACCGAAGATGGAACCGGAGCTCGATCCGCAGTTTGTAACCGAAGACGAAGCGGAGCCGAGCGTTAAAGCTGTTTCAAGCCCCCAGTCTATAGGAGAGGATTTCTGGTCGGAGGATCTGCTGGCGGCGATGGAAAGCGGACAAACCGTTGAACAAGACGTCAAAGAGGAAAAAGTGAAATGTCCGCGCTGCGGTACACTCATTGCTGATGGCAAGACGTGTCAGATGTGCGGTTTTTCCCTCTCAGCGTCAATCCCTGCGACTGCGGTAAGTGGCAAAGGCGCAGCTAAATTAGCTACCTCGGCTATAAAGTTTCCCCTGATCATAGCTTCCGGTCTGGGAGGTGCTATCTTAGGCGCAGCTATCTGGGCGGGAATTGTCAAGTTTACAGGATTTGAGCTGGGCATCGTGGCGTGGGGTATGGGTGGATTGGTAGGATTTTGCGTCACACTATTTACGAAACATCGAAGTGTCTTACTGGGTATATTGGCGGTTGCCTTTGCCATCGTGGGTATTCTGATGGGTAAGTTCTTTATTGCCCAATGGTATGTGATGCCCGAAATGAAAAATATGCTCAATATGCAAAATAATCCCCCCGAGGATGTCATCAAGGATTTTGTTTCTGATCCCGAATCAATGCTTACTATTGCCTGTTTACATCTGGCTGAGCAGGGGGAATTCGATGAAGAATTCGCCTGGACGCTGGTGGCCGCCCATAACAATGAAGCGGATGCGCCGCCGGAACTCAAAGAGAAAATTCAGGCCGGCTTACAAAAGGCTACGCAGTTGCGTGACAGCTGGACTGCCAAAGAGAAAGAACAACATGTTCGGGAGCACTTTGGGAAATTCGCCCGTAGAATAAATGAACTGGTTGACAGCGAATTTGGTTTTGCCGCGGCTTTTATAGCGACTTTTGGTTTAATAGATATTCTCTGGGTTATCCTGGCAATAGGCAGTGCCTTTAAGATAGCCGCCGGGCGGATGAATAATTGATGTAATAGCATGGGGTGCTATATACGGTATAATTGCTTAAAAGCATGCTTAGATTATAAGCGACCAGTAAGCAATCCGTTATATGAATCGGTAGATAAAGGGTCCGAGAGTAAGTTTAATTCTGAAGCGTTAAGATCAACTTATGTCTATAGTTTCCTGTTCAAATTGCGGCAAGGGAATCGATATACTGGAAAAATATGCCGGTCGGCGGGTTAAATGTCCAGGCTGTGGTGGTGCGATTGACGTTCCGGAACTGGAAAAGGAATACGAACCGGAAACTCAGGAGTCGATCTGGACCGATGAGCTACTTAATCCGCCGGAACCACCTGCTATAATAGAACTGGAGAGTCCGCCGTCTCATGTAATCCAAGCACACCCGCCGTTGCCGGAAGAGCCAAAACCACCGGAACCTACCCTTCTGGGCAGTTTCATCTATCCCTTCAAAGGAAAAGGTAAATATACTTTTTTGGCCTTGTTGGTATTTTTGGTGGGTGTGGGTCTTGTATCCATGATTCCTGTGGTGGGGATTTTCGCTTTCTTGATAGAATTGATTTTGCCGTGGTATTTTTTTGCTTGTCTGGCCAAGATCGTTTCCAGTTCGGCAGCAGGCGAGGCAGAGATGCCTGATTGGCCGGACATTACGGACTTGTGGGATGACGTAGTACAACCGGCTCTATTGGTGTTGTGGACTCTGGTCGTATCATTCATCCCGGTGGGCGTTTATTGTCTAGTCTATATAGATTCGCTAAATGCTGAGGATCCGGGTCTTTGGTGGTGTATTGTATTCGGTTGTTTCTACTTTCCTATGGCGTTACTGGCGGTAGTAGTCTGTGATTGCTGGTGGGCTCTACATCCTTTCAGGGTGGTTCCCGCGATTATTAAAGTGTTCTTCTATTATCTTTTTACTTCCTTCCTTTTAATAGTGGTGGTTGGTTTGTTTTTTTCTCTCATCAGGTGGGAAATTTCGGTGCCCTATCTAAATTTTGTATTAACCATTTATCTGGTCATAGTGGCCATGCGTATCATTGGTATTATCTACCATAAAAAACAAACTAAACTGGGGTGGTTTTGAGGGCGAGACGCAAACACAGGGTGATGTGAGAATATTGGCAAACTAAAAATACGTTGCAGTTTTCTATTAATCCGCAGCATAACATTACCGCTGACAGTTCCATTCGGGCCCGGTATATTTCTTTTGCAAATCCTTGGCTTGTTTCTTTTCCTCAGGGGTTAATTCACCGGGGACAGTCTGGAAATTCAGTTGGTCGGCGATGTGGGAAGATAGTTTTTCGATAAAAATGGGCAGGTCGAAAGGTGTTTGGATTTCATTTTTCAGAGCGGCGGCGGGCTGCTGGGGGAAGTTGCGGCCGAGGATGAGTGAGCCGTGCTGGAGGGCGGCGAGTTTGGTGCGGCGCTGGGCGCTGCCGAGGATTTTTACACCGGCTACGACGAGGTCCAGTCGATGGCGGCGGGCAAAACAAAAGAAAGGTCCCCGCTGAGCGTTTTCCTGAGATGGGCCGCGACGATATTGGGCGCTTATTCCTAACTGGGCCAAAACGTCAATAAAAGCATCGTGGACGAGTTGATATATGCTTTCAATAGAGTCGAAAGGTGAAGAGGGTTGGTTAAGGGGTAAGATGAGGGAATAGGTTAGTTCGTCGTCGTGGAGGATGGCGCCGCCGCCGGTTTGCCGGCGTACTATGGGCATTTTCCGAATCACTTCATCCTGTTGTGCAGTTTCCTCATACTTTTGGAAATAACCGAGCGAAATAGTAGGTTCGTCCCATTGGTAAAACCGCAGGGTGGGCGGGGAATTACCATGACCAACTGCTTCCAGGATGGCCTCGTCCACCGCCATATTCCAGGCGCCAGGAAGAGGAGAGTCGATCAATACTCTTAAAACCGGTTTGTCATCGATGAGGGACATATTAGAAATTTAAATCATCCAGGCCCAAAGATCAAGAAGATAGATGTTAATAAAGGGTGGAAAGCAGGGAAAATAGAGGTAAAATGGCCGGGTGGTAATATTAGTCTAAGTGATAATGTTTAATGGAAACTTCAGCAAGAGGAACAAAACAATATGATCAAGCAGAGAAGCGGTAGTTTTTTTCGGCAGATGGTCTTTTGTTGGGCGGGGATTTTGGTTATTACAGCGGGGTTGGCGGGGGCTGGGCAGGGCGAGGTTTTAGATATCGGTTCGCGGCGGGAGCTGTTTGTGGACCGGTATTTGATCGAGAAGATGGAGGGGACACGGCTGGTGCTGCATCGGCCTTACGATGAGGGGACGGTGCTAAAATTTGATAAGCCGTGGGAAGGAGCGTTTTGCGGATATTGTACGGTGATCAAGGATGAGGGGACGTATCGTTTTTATTATCGAGGGTTGGCGAATGCGGGCAAAGATTACAGTCTTGATGAGGTGACGTGTTACGCGGAATCCAGAGACGGGATTCATTTGACCAAGCCTAATCTGGGGATTTATGACGTTAAAGGTACGAAAAATAATAATGTGATATTAGCCAAGGCGGCGCCGGTTACGCATAACTTTAGTCCATTTCTGGATACGCGCAAGGGGGTAGATAAAAAAGAACGCTTTAAAGCACTGGGTGGTTCAAAGAAAAGCGGATTGCTTGGGTATGTTTCCGGCGATGGGATTCACTGGCGAAAACTACAGGAAGAGCCGTTGATTACAAAAGGCGCATTTGATTCGCAGAATGTGGCCTTCTGGTCGGAAAGTGAAAATTGTTATCTGTGTTATTTTCGTACCTTTTTCGAGGGGTGTCGAAGTGTCAGCCGAACCTCTTCGACAGATTTTGTGCATTGGTCGGAGCCGGTGGAGATGAGCTACGGCGATACAGTACGAGAGCAGCTTTATACAAATCAGACACATCCCTACTTTCGGGCGGAGCATATATACGTGGCGGTGGCGGCACGGTTTATGCCGGGCAGACAGATAATTACGAAGGAGGAGGCAGAAAGATTAAATGTCAATCCAGGATATTTCAAGGATTGTTCGGATGGGGTTTTGATGAGTTCGCGAGGAGGGAACAGTTATGATCGAACCTTTATGGAAGGGTTCATCCGGCCGGGAGTGGGGCTGGAGAACTGGGTGTCGCGGACGAATTATCCGGCCCTGAATGTGGTGCAGACGGGAGAGGCGGAGATGTCGATTTATGTGCAGCATAATTATGCCCAGGCCAGTGCGCACCTGCGGCGTTATGTGCTGCGGGTGGATGGTTTTGCGTCGGTGAATGCGCCTTATCAGGGGGGGGGCGTGACTACCAAGGGATTAAAGTTTAAGGGTAAAAAATTGCTGCTAAACTTTGCGACCTCAGCAGCGGGATCAATTAAAGTAGAAATACAAGACAAAGAGGGGAAGCCAATTCCGGGCTATACGTTGAAAGATTGTAAGGAGCTGGTGGGGAACTTTATCGAGCGGGAAGTGAGCTGGAAAGGTAGTACGGATGTATCGAGTCTGGAGGGAAAGGCTGTGCGGCTCTATTTTGAGCTGAAAGATGCGGATTTGTACGCAGTGCAATTTGTGCAATGAAACGTATTGATAACCACATAGATAACAGCATGGGCTGGTTCGATAAACTCACCACGAGTTGGTTCGACAAGCTCACCACGGACGAAGCCCATCCTACCCGCTTTTTGTGGGAATGGTTGGATTTTAGGATTGACCGAGGGCGGGGAATTTTATATAAGACAATGTTCGTAACCGCTATGTTGTAAAACACTTAGGCAGGCCGAGTGAGTTGGTTTTGTCGAGAATTAAGGATAGATAGTCATGAACGATTTGGAAGAGCTACGAAAAAAAATCGATGCTATCGATGAGCAGCTGGTAGAACTTATGAACGAGCGGGCCAAGGTGGTGATCGAGGTGGGTGACCTAAAAAAACAGGATAAGAATGCACCACCAATTTATGCCCCGGACCGGGAACAAGCGGTGCTGGAAAAGATAAAAGAACACAACAAGGGACCGCTGCCTAATCGTACGCTGATGGCGATTTATCGAGAGATGATGAGCGGGTCGTTCTTTCTGGAACGTCCGCTGCGGATTGCATATCTGGGGCCGGAAGGGAGCTTTTCCCATACAGCGGCGATGAGCAAGTTTGGGCAAAGCGTGGAATACGAACCGCAACCGGATATCTGGGGGGTGTTCGACGAGATCAGCCACGAACATTGCGACCTGGGGATCGTACCGGTTGAAAATTCGATAGCCGGAGGGATAATCGAGACGCTGGACGCCCTGATCGAGTCGCCGGTGACAATCTGTGCCGAGGTGCAGCTTGAGATTCATCATAATCTCTTGGCCAAGTGCGGCCTGGAAGAGATTCGTAACGTGTATTCCAAGCCAGAAGTATTTGCCCAATGCAGACGGTGGCTGTCATCGACGCTACCAAAGGTGGGGACAATTGCAGCGGCGTCCACGGCCGAAGCAGCGCACCGGGTTGTCAATGAGCCTAACTCGGCAGCGATCGGTTCAAGACTGGCGTCAGAACTATACGATTTACATATAGTCTGTGAGAATATCGAAGATATGCGTAATAACGTCACGCGGTTTTTCGTGATTGGACGGGAACCGGCTCGGCCTACAGGTAAAGATAAAACCGCATTGGTATTCAGTACAGCACACAAAGTCGGGGCGTTGGCGGATGTACTAAAAACGTTTCGTGACTATGGTATTAATCTGACCAATATAGAATCGCGGCCCAGTAAGAAACGTCAGAAAGAATATTACTTTTTCGTCGATTGCCAGGGGCATCAAAACGACGAGAACATGAAGGAGGCCCTGGAAGAGGCGGGGAAGCATTGTCAGCAGATAAGTATATTGGGTAGCTTTCCAGCGGCCACAGGAGTTATTTAAGAGGTCCAGAACCGAGAGGTAGATAAATAGATGCTAATTGTATTACAAAGCGGCGTGTCACAAAAGACTGTCGATCAGGTGGTTAAACGGATCGAAGATCTGGGATTGCGTGCTCATCTGTCCCAAGGGAAATTTCGGACAATCATCGGAGCGATAGGAGAAGAAAATATCGTTTTTCGGGATCAGCTGCGGAGCATCGAAGGAGTGGAAGATGTCGTCCCGATTATGCGGCCCTACAAGTTGGCCAGTCGGGACTTCCATCCGGAAGATTCCTTTGTACAGGTGGGAGATGTCAAAATCGGCGGCGGAGGGTATGCGCTGATAGCGGGCCCCTGCGCGGTGGAGGATAGGCAAACATGTCATGATATCGCGAAAGCCGTCAAGGCAAATGGTGCGAATATGCTGCGGGGCGGAGCATTTAAGCCGCGGACGAGCCCTTACAGTTTTCAGGGACTGCAGGAGGAGGGGCTGAAGATTTTACGTGAGTGCAGTGAGCAGTATGGGCTGCCGGTGGTAACGGAAGTGACCGATCCGCGTAACGTGGAGCTGGTGGGCCGCTATGCAGATATGCTGCAGGTGGGAGCACGGAATATGCAGAATTTTGTGTTGCTGTCGGAAGTAGGCAAGGCGAATAAACCGGTACTGCTAAAACGAGGGCCAAGCTCAACGGTCAAAGACTGGCTGATGAGCGCCGAATATATTCTCAGCGAGGGAAATAGCCAGGTAGTTTTATGCGAACGGGGCAGCCAGGGATTTGAAACGGAAATGCGATTTACCCTGGATGTGGGGGCGATTGCTCTGGCGAAATGCGATTCGCATCTGCCTATAATTGTGGATCCGTCTCATGCAGCGGGACGACGGGATTTGGTAATAAAGCTGGCGCTGGCGGGGATAGCGGCCGGAGCCGACGGAATGATAGTCGAAGTACATACCTGTCCGGAGCAGGCCAAGTGTGATGGACCGCAGGCGTTGACGGCCCATATGTTCGCCGAGCTTATGCAGCAAGTTAAACAATTCATCTGAAGATAATTAGTATTTGCATTTGTCTTTTAGGCTGGGTATACTGATTAAATTATATTTAGCCGGAAACGGTGCAAGATTGGCATAACTGTATATTTTTCAATACGTTAAGAGAGTAGAATTTATGGCTATGAGAAAGAAGTTCGTGGCGGGGAACTGGAAAATGAACCTGGATTTGGGGCAGGTAGAGGGGTTGTCCGGGGGTTTGAAGGAAAAAATGGGGGTATGCGAGAATGGGGATCAGGTTGATGTAGCGGTTTGTCCGCCGTTTGTATATTTGCCGAGTGCGGCGAAAATCCTGGCCGGCAGCTCGATAGGCGTGGGAGCCCAGGACGTATATTTTGAAGGTAATGGAGCCTTCACGGGCGAAGTCAGCGTAGAGATGCTCAAAGACGTCGGCTGCCGATATGTGATCGTGGGGCATTCGGAAAGACGACACGTGATCGGGGAAACGGACGAACTTATCAATAAAAAACTCAAAGCGGTTCTGGAGGGTGGATTGGAACCTATCCTGTGTATTGGAGAGCTTCTGGAGGAACGGGAAAAGGGACAAACCGAAACAGTGATCGAAAGGCACCTTAGGGAAGGACTGAAAGATGTCAGTAAAGAACAGATGGCTAAGGTGACTATTGCGTATGAGCCGGTCTGGGCGATCGGGACGGGCAAGACAGCTACGCCGGATCAGGCACAAGAGGCACATGCGTTTGCACGTAAGATATTGGCCGATATGTTTGATGATGCCTTGGCCCAGGCTACCCGAATACAATATGGAGGTAGTGTGAAGCCGAGCAATGCGGCGGAACTGATGGCTAAACCGGATGTTGATGGGGCCCTGGTGGGCGGGGCCAGCCTGAAAGTGGACGACTTTATGGGGATTATTCAAGGCGGCATAGCTCCCAAAGGCAATTGCGGTTGCAGTTGTAAGTGTGGAGCTTAATAAGGATGGCAATGTCAACTGCCGGGTAGAGTAGTAAAAATGATGATACCCCCCTACCCGGGAGCGTTGGCATTGTTTGCAGGTTGTGCTTAAGACTTTTGGCGATTGCATTTATCAGGAGTCAAAGATGGAATTTACCATATTAGGAGCAATTAAGTGGTATTGGTCGGCATTGGCAGTGGTTTTTATTGTCATCAGTATCATATTGATTCTTATTGTGCTACTGCAGAAGGGCCGAGGCGGTGGTCTCTCGGCGGCGTTTGGGGGAATGGGTGGACAAAGCGCCTTTGGCAGTAAAACAGGAGATTATTTTACCTGGGTGACGGTTGGGGTTGTGGCGGTGTTCTTATTGCTGTCTATGGTTTTGACCAGGAATTACGAACCTACTACGGAGTTGGACGCGGTACCGGTACCTAGCATAGTTCCTCCGGAAGGAACGGTACCGGAAGCGCCGACGGCGCCGCCGGCCACTACATCAGCACCGGTAGCACCGGCGCCCACTACGGCAGCACCGGCGGCAAGACCTAAAGCGCCAGAGTCAGCACCGGCAGCTACTACGGCAGCACCCAAGCCGACGAGCCCCCCTACCAGCAAACCAACCACAGAAAAGGCAGCCGGCGAAAAAAAATAATAATATACAGTGTGAACACACTAAGATGATGGTGCAGTCACACCTGGTCAGCAGATGCTGGAGAAAAAGCAGTAGCTCAAGTGAGCTAGCCGGATTCCAGTAACGTGTGTGAAAGTCAACCCTGACATGCAACATTAGCTAACATGACAAATTTCTATACGAAGTAAATTACCTCAAAGGATAACTTATGCTGCAAAGTATGACCGGATTTGGTGAAGCGCAATGTGAAGCCAAAGGAATGAGCTTTCTGGTGGAGATCAAGACGCTCAATAACCGGTTTCTGAAAACCCTGGTCAAACTACCGGATGCACTGGCCTTTACCGAGCCGGAGGTGGAACGGATTATCCGGGAAGAATTGGGACGGGGATCCATAACCTATGTGCTGCATATGCGGGACATGAATAACGGGGGCGGATTTCAGGTTAATCAGTCGGCGGTGCGGAAATATATCCAAAGCCTGGAACAGGTTCTTACATTGCACAATCAGGGTAAGGTGAACATAGACCTGGCCAGTATTTTACAATTGCCGGGTACGTGTGAGCCGAAGCAATATGGTGAAGAAGAGCATGAGTTTTTTCAAGAGACGGTGAAAACACTCACCCATCAGGCCTTGAAGCAGCTTCGGCAGATGCGAATCGAAGAAGGAAAAATTCTCAGGGCGGATTTGAAACACCAGTGCCAGCAAATAGAAGAGCATTTATCGGTGCTGGCGGAAATGGCCGGTACAGTGGTGGATTCTTACCGCCAACGGGTGGAAAAACGTGTTAACGAGATGTTAGCGGGAATGGATTTGAAGATTGAGGAAGATATGCTGGCAAAGGAGGTGGCGCTGTTCGCCGAGCGCAGTGATATCAATGAAGAGATCACCCGGCTGCGATCCCATCTGGAACAGTTTGAGGAGACGTGCGAAGCGGACGAACGGGCGGGAAGGCGGTTGGATTTCCTGTCCCAGGAATTGCTGCGGGAGGCCAATACGATCGGCAGCAAGGCGAACCATGCGGGGATAAGTCATCGGGTGGTAGAGATCAAGGTGGCAATTGAACGGCTTCGAGAACAAGTACAAAACATAGAATAGTACTAAATTAAATATGAGTGATTATAAGGCTGGATGTAAGCAAGGCCGACTTTTGGTGGTGAGCGGACCCAGCGGGTCGGGTAAGAGCACGCTGTGCCGGGAGGCCGTTAAACGAACGGGGGCACATTTGAGTGTTTCGGCAACGACGCGAAAGCAAAGTGAACAGGAAGTTGAAGGCAAAGATTATTACTTCCTGAGTGAAAAAGAGTTTGAAGCAAAAATAGCTAGAAATGAGTTTTTAGAATACGCCCGGGTCTTCGACCATTACTACGGAACACCGGTGAAACCTGTGCAGGAGCGACTGGAAGCAGGCGAAACGGTCATTCTGGAAATCGATGTGCAAGGGGCCGGGCAGGTGTTTGAGCGGTTTGGCGAAGCAGTAGGGATTCTGGTTTTGACAGCAAAACCTGAAATCCTGCAGGAAAGGCTGACCGGGCGAGGACGAGACGATATGGACACTATAAACAAACGTTTGGGTAAGGGAAGAGAGGAAATTGAACAGGCAGAAAAGATCAAAAACTTTCAACATACAATAATTAACGATGAACTGGAGGAGGCCATAAAAGAACTTGTGGCACTGATCAATACGATTTAAGGGAGCATGGATTTTATGATCGAAGCATTAAAGAGTGAAAAACTGGTAAAGAATGTTGGCGGTCCATTCCGTTTGACAGCCCTGATCCAACGACGCTTGAAGGAATTGATAGAAGGGGCCAGACCCCTGGTGGATACTCAGGGAAAAAATATGGTTGAGATAGCCATACAAGAAGTGGCGGAAGGCAAAGTTGTCATCGATTACGACAAGTGTGAGATGCTGGAACCGCCGGACCAGGAAGAACTGGAAACGGAAATACATGAGGAATAAAAAAGCCAAGCGGCTTTGGAAATTATGAATGATTGCAGGGAGGTTGCGTGGCGGGGGAACTGAAACATTATGAAGTATTGCTGGTAGTAACGGGGGGTATTGCGGCATACAAGGCGGCAATGCTGTGCTCGCAGCTCAAACAGCAGGAAGCAGTGGTAACGGTTGTAATGACCGAGAACGCCGAGCACTTTGTGGGCCGGATCACCTTTTGCAGTCTGTCGGGGCGCAATGTATATACGGATCTTTTCAGCCTGTCCCAGGGGCAGGAACAATATAATGCCAAGCATCTGAGTCTGACCGAACGTGCGGACCTGATTGTGGTGGCGCCGGCGACGGCCAATATTATGGCCAAGACGGCCTGCGGAATTTGTGACGATCTGGCCAGTTCGCTTCTGTGTGGGGCGGATAGTGAGATTCTTATGGCTCCGGCGATGAATCAACGGATGTGGCAAAACCCGGCTACACAACGAAACGTGGAGATTTTGCAGGAGAGGGGAATACATTTAGTCGGACCAGGTAAAGGGCATCTGGCCGATGGGGCAAAGGGGATTGGACGGATGAGCGAACCAGAAGAGATACTAAAGCGGATCTGCGAATTGTTGCGGCAAAAACCACCTAAAAGAGCAGCGAGTGAGGAAAACTGAAGCTGCGAAAGTTAAGATTAGCTGAGTTGACCATAAATGCATTTCCTGATCACAGCCGGTCCTACCCGCGAGTATATTGATCCGGTACGTTTTATCAGTAACGGCTCTACCGGGCAGATGGGCTATGCCTGTGCGGCCGAGGCAGTGCGGCGGGGACATAAAGTAACACTGGTGAGCGGGCCGGTGGCGCTTAAGGCGGAGAAAAAAGTCAAACTGATAAAGGTAGTCACGGCAGCAGAAATGGCTGAAGCGGTGCAGGCGGAATTCAGAAAGTCTGACTGTGTCGTAATGACTGCGGCGGTAAGTGATTATAAACCGATCAGAACAGAAAAAGACAAAATTCGAAAAGCTGAACAATCCCTCACATTGAAACTGCAAAATACGGTTGATATACTGGCGAAATTGGGCTGTAAAAAGCAACATCAAATCTTGATCGGATTTGCAGTGCAGGATCGAGCGGCCAAGTCGAGGGCCCGGCGAAAAATGCGTGAGAAGAATCTGGATGCGATCATTCTAAACAGTCCCGCATCAATTGGAGCTGAAAGGTCGGATTTTCATGTCCTTCAGGGTGGAGGGAAATGGGAAAGCCATAAACAAACCAATAAGAAGCAACTAGCAAAAACTATCATTACGCTGGCAGAAAAGATATTAGAGGATAAGGAGGAATAACCAATTCCGTTGTCAATGTCATGGATGCCTGGAGGAGCTGTCTAATCTGGGGGATAAGGGGCGGTTGAGCGGCGTCTGCCTAAGAGGCGTAAGTGTTTGTAGGGCAGGCGATTACGTCGGGCTAATACGTCGGGTTATCAATGAGGTCAATATTTGCAGGCAGAAGGGGTAATTGCCCGATAATTAAGTATGAGTGTATATGAGTAGCATGGGGGTGGATTTAGAAGAGATAGTAGGAGAAATATTTCTGTATGGCAGAGCGAAATCAGGTGAACCGGGTAGTATTGGCCTGTGCGGCGGTAGGCGGATGTGTTTTTATCTTTCTGAGCCTGTTCAGCTTTAGTATATACGATAGTCCCAATCCGGATGTTGCTCCGGCGGGGATCGAACATAATCTGTGTGGGCCGGCAGGAGCGTATTTGGCATATTTTATCACTTACTATCTGGGGCCGGGAGCGATGGCATTTTTGATAGCCGGGGTGGTCTGGCTGGTTCTGTTTGGTATGCAAAGGGAGATCGAGCAGCTTACGCTGCGAATCATCGGGGTAGTGCTTTTGGGAGCAGCGCTTTCGGCGGGTGCGCATCTTATAAATCCCGGCGATGCCGAATCTTTGAGTCAGGGCAATGGAGGGGTGTTGGGGATTGCGTTGGGACACTTTCTGGTGTCAAAGACAGCTCTGACAGGGGCGGTTTTAATACTGATTGCAACTGTGATTGTAGGACTGTTGCTGGCGGCGGATAATATAGTGTTGCTTTTACCCAAGGTGTTATGGCAAATAATGGAACGGCTGCGGCAGGCGGGGCCGGTGCTGGTGGGAATCAGTACGAGGACCGGAGGTATTACAAAACGTACCAAAGCAATAGGACTGGAAAAGATGAAGAGGGCATTTACGGGTACGGCTACTTGCCCGCAAGAAACCGAAGAAGTCAAGCCGGCAAAGAAATATCCGGTGGAAGACTATGATGAAGATGAGGAGGACGAGAGAGCAAAATCGGAAACAGAGATACTCAAACCGAGAAAAGAAATTTCGCCATCGTTGGTTAACATGATAAATCCCGTGGCCAGACCGATTACATGTCCGGCGGGGGCTAACAAAGAAAATTATAAAGATTATAGTTATCCAACTTTAGATCTGCTAGAGGAACCGGTGAGAGGATTTACATCTTTGCAGGAGAAGGTGGTTAAAGAACGCGCGCGAGTTTTGGAACAGACTCTCAAGGAATTCAACCTTGAGGCGCGAGTAGTCGAAGCGGAAACGGGTCCGGTGATTACCATGTTCGAGCTGGAACTGGCGGCGGGGATCAAAGTCTCCCAGATAACGAATCTAGCGAATGATTTGGCCCGATCGTTGGGTGCTCCGGCGGTAAGGGTGGTGGCGCCTATCCCAGGCAAACATACCATAGGTATCGAAGTACCCAACAGCGAAAAAGAAATCGTACGTATTAAGGAGCTATTTCAGATTGGAGGAGACAGGCCGAGCAAGATGCATATTCCTCTGTATTTGGGTAAAGATGCGTCGGGTGAGGCTCTGATTGTGGACCTGACAGAGATGCCGCACCTGTTGATTGCGGGGACGACCGGATCAGGTAAAAGCGTTTGTATAAACAGCATAATTATAAGTATTATGCTGACGCAAAGACCGGATATGGTGAAGCTGATTCTGGTTGATCCGAAGATGGTGGAGATGACGGCCTTTCGTGATGTGGCCCATCTGATGTGTCCGATCGTGACCGAGATGAAAAGGTCCGAACAAATACTGGAATGGTTGACGGAAAAGATGGATGAGAGATATGCGCTGCTGGCCGAGGCGCGGGTCAGGAATATAGCCAATTATAACAAGCTAACGAAAGAAGAAATATACGAGCGATTCTCTCCGAGTAACGAAGAAGAAGAGGCGAAGATTCCTCTGCGTCTGCCTTATATAGTGATTGTCATCGATGAGTTGGCAGATTTGATGATGACTTCCGCTAAAGAAGTAGAGGCGAGTATTATTCGGCTGGCACAAAAGAGCCGAGCGGTGGGGATTCATATTGTACTGGCGACGCAAAGGCCGCAGGCAACGGTGGTGACGGGTTTGATCAAGAGTAATCTGCCGAGTCGTATCAGTTTCCGGGTGGCGGCGCGGATGGACAGCCGGATTGTATTGGATCAGAACGGAGCCGAGACGTTGTTGGGCAGAGGAGATATGTTGTTCCTACAACCAGGGACGAGCGATCTGGTTCGTGCTCAAGGTACTTATGTCAGCGATAAGGAAATTCATAAAGTCGTGAAGTATCTCAAAGAAGTGGCCCAGCCGAATTATCATCCGGAACTGGTACAGATTAATCGTCTGGAGGGGGATAGCATGGAGAGAGACGAGCTGTTCGATGAGGCGGTGCGGATGATTCTGGAGACCAAACGCGGCAGTGTGTCACTGCTGCAACGGCGGCTAACGATCGGTTATTCGCGAGCCTCAAGGCTGATAGACCAGATGGCTGTGGCGGGAATTGTGGGTGAATACAAGGGTTCTCAGGCGAGGGAAGTGCTTATAACTCTTGAAGAGTATGAAAATATCCGCCAACAGATGGAACGGGACGCAGCAGCAGGGTATAAGGACCTCGAAGATGAAGATGAAGAGGAAGAGGTTGAAGCCGAGGCAGAAGATAGCTATGATGAGGAAGAGGAAGAAATAGAGGAGCCGGAAGAAGAGGATGAGGAAGAGGAGGATGAGGAAGATTTAGAAGAGGATGAGGACTTAGAGGGGGAGGATGAAGATGAGGGTGAAGATGAGGACGAAGAAGAGGAAGAGGAATATGAGGATGAAGAGAAGTTTTAATTAACTTTTTAATGTAACTCCTGTTGGTATATATAAACTCGCCGTGAAATCCAAATCTTTAGCAACATTACCCTTACGGGTCGGTTTTATCACACTAGGCTGCGCCAAGAATCTGGTAGATACGGAGAAGATGCTGGGATTGTTGGCGGAGGCGGGGATGGTATTGGTCGGTTCGGATGATCCCGCGGAAGCAGTTATCATTAATACGTGCGGCTTTATCGCGGAGGCGAGGCAGGAAGCAAAAGAAAATATAGAATTTGTCCTGGAACAAAAACGCAAGGGAAATATAGGTTGTGTCATCGTAGCGGGGTGCATGGCGCAGCTACAAGGGGAGAAAATACTGCGAGAGTTTCCCGGAGTAGATGGGGTGGTGGGGTTGGCTGAGCGAGATAATATTGCGCAGATTGTAGAAAAAATGGTACGTCAACAGTCAGCCAAAATTTCTACAAAAACTGCAAGTAAGGCTTTAGTTGAGTGCGGGGATTTTAAAAAGCAGATATTTCCCGATCAGGCGCGGTTGCGGATAACAGAGCGATGCTGGGCGTATCTGCGCATCAGCGAAGGGTGCAATCAGTGCTGCAGCTTTTGTACCATACCAGCGATCAGAGGGCCCTTCAGGAGCAAAACAGTCGAGGCAATTATGGCTGAGGCACGGGAACTCGTGTCTGACGGGGCGGTAGAATTGAACCTGATTGCCCAGGAGACCAGCGGGTATGGCAGGGACCTGGGTTATAAAGAAGGATTGGCGGGATTGCTGAGGGAATTAAATGAGATTGAAGGTCTGCAGTGGTTGCGGGTGTTATATGTCTATCCGACGACAGTTACTGATGAAATAATCAAGGCGATAGCGGCGTGCGAAAAGGTTGTACCCTATATCGATATGCCCTTACAGCATATCAATGACCGAATCCTGAAACTCATGCGGAGGGGTATCACCAGAGAAAAAACCGAAAGGCTGCTGCAGAAATTACAGAAGAATATTGACAATTTGGCCATTCGGACTACCATGCTGGTAGGTTTCCCTTCAGAGACCGAAGCGGAATTTGCCGAGTTATTGGAATTTGTTCAGGAATATCATTTTACGGCGTTAGGAGCATTTGTTTTTTCAGCCGAGGCCGGCACGCCGGCAGCGGAGATAGTGAAACAGGTGCCGGAAGAAATCAAGGAAGAAAGGCTGGAGCGGCTCATGGTAGCCCAGCAAGAAATTGCCTTTGCACAGGTTGAAAAGCTGGTAGGTTCACAAAGGGAATGTCTGATTACCAGGGAGCTGGGAAGTGAGGAAATTGGAGAGCTGAATCTCGAGAGTGGGCGAAGCTGGTATGTGGGACGACACAGCCAGCAGGCGCCTGAAATTGACAGTGAATGTTATCTGGCAGCGGATGAACCGGTGGAGCCGGGCCAGATTATACAGGTAAAAATGAGCGTCCGACGAGAATATGATCTTTTAGGTGAAATTGTAAGCGAACAAATTAAGCACAAATAAAAAATAGAAAAATAAGAACAATATGTCACCATTTTTAAAGAGTCTGCCTAATCTGATTACCGGCTCACGGTTGTTTTTCGCGGCGGGTTATTTAATCCTGCTTTGGTGTGCAGATGCGGCGCGGTTGAGTGAGGCGGATGTCAATAAATTTGACTGGGCCTTTGTGCTGTTCGTGATCGCAGGGGTTACGGATATAATAGACGGGCCGATGGCACGGTCGCTAAAAGTGACGAGTTCGTTCGGTCGTCGTTTTGATCCGCTGGTTGACAAGATCCTTACGGGGGGGAGTTTTATCATGCTGGCCTTAAAGGGGCAGGAATTTACGGGGATTGCCTGGTGGATGGTGGCGGTGATACTCCTGCGGGAGATTCTGGTAAGTACGGTGCGGAATGTAAGTGAGTCAAAGGGTAAGGCCTTTGCGGCTACGTGGACCGGTAAGTTAAAGATGTTTTTCCAGAGTATTACCATAGGTACTATTGTTGTTTGTATGGGGCATTATGCGGACGTAGGAACGGATCATTGGGCATATATTCTGCGTCAGACATGTATCTGGGTGACGGTGATATATACGGCACTGTCGGCAATTCTTTATGGTCCCCGAATCAAACAGATCTTAGTCAAGAAATAAGGGTATGATTATCCGGGTGGTTAGTGATAGCTAATCACCGGTGTGCACTTCTTACTCAAGTTTTATTTGGTTTTGGTATCCCGGATCATTTGTTCGACAGTCTGGAGGCGGAAATCATAGGCGGCGGTGGGTTTTACCGGCTGGGCATTTTGACAGGCGTAGGCAACGAGCAGGGGAAGGCATAACGAAGTATCAGCATAACAAACGATACTATCCGGAAGCTGCTCTTCCTTGATCTTGCCCCAGGAGACGGCCTCGGAAGGGGTGGCACCGGAAAGGCCGCCGGTGTCGGGGCGGGCGTCGGTGAACTGAATGAAATAATCATGGCCCTTCACATCCAGCTCAAGTATATCACGAAGATATGGTTCGGTCTGGAGGATGAAATTTTTAGGGGAGCCGCCGCCGAGCAGCAGGACGCCGGAGTTCATTTGCCGACTTTGAGCCCAATAAACTAGGCCGGCGGTTTCGTTGACATCAATCGAAGGATCGATAATGATTCTATGACCTTCGGCGGCCAGGCGGGCCAGGTCCATGCCGGTGCTAGAGTCGCCGGGTGAAGAAACATAAACAGGAACTTTGTATTGAGCGGCGGTAGCCACAAAAGATAGTTCCGCACGCTCGGGGAAGTCTGCCAGCAGTCGAGAGCCTATCTCGTAATGCAGACGGGCGGTGCCGATCGGTTCAGAGAAATTAAAACTGCGGCAAATATCTCTTACATAGGAGTCGGTTTTTAAGAGGACCTTCTCTTCAAAGAGCACATCATAAATGCGGACAATTTTGCGGCGATGCAGATCGCAATCATCTACGCAGGGAGAACCGCGATAGAGTGGATAGCCTAAGGCAAAGTGCATGTCGTGATATATGTTGGCGCCGGTGGAGACGATCCAGTCCACCCAGCCATTTTTTATCAAGGGGACCAGGCAGGAAGGGCCCAGACCAATCGGAGTCAGAGCGCCGGCTACAGACATACCGATTAGAGTATTGGAGTTGCAATATTCGGAGGCAAAGAGGGAGCAAGCTTCGCGGAGGCGGGCGGCATTGTATCCCTGAAAGGTGTTATCGATTAATTCGGAGATGGAGAGGTTAGGTTGAATGGGAGGAGGTGATATTTTTCGGTGTTCGGGAAGCTGATTTGGGGTCATATTTATACCATTTTAAAAATTGTTTCTCTGAGAATTTTTGCGGCGGTAATTGACGAGGCGCCGGTAGGATCGATTTGGGGGGCAAGTTCCATAAGATCACAGCCCACCAGATTAAAGCCGTTGAGACGATCTAAAAAGCTTATAAAGTCATCAAACGTAATACCTCCCGCATCGGGCACGCCCGTGCCGGGGATCAAGGCAGGATCAAAGACATCCAAGTCGATGGTCAGGTATAACTTATTATTGCGGAGATAGTCGAGGGGGATTTTATCGATAGTGTCCTCAGTGCAAGGGTAGTTAAGGACATAGGTGTGGGGAGATTGGCGCAGTCGGAGCCATTCTTTGCGACTGCCTGAACGGATGAAAAAATGGGAGATATTGTCGATTCCTATGTGTTCTCTGGTCAGAGACATTACGGAGGCGTGAGAAAATTTAACCCCCAGATATTCCTCGCGCAGGTCACAATGGGCGTCAAGGTGCAGTATATGCAGGTTCGGGCCGAAGTGTTTATAATATTGCTCGATCAGGGGCAGGGTTAAAAGATGTTCGCCTCCCAGGCTGATGAGCTTCTTATTTTGCTGGAGAAACCGTTGGGTATGACGGCGAATAAGGGCCAAGGTCTGGTCGGTATCACCAAAGGGTAGTTCCAGATTACCTGCATCGTGGATTTTTAAATCTTCAAGATCCTGGTCACAATAAGGTGAAAAAGATTCCACCGCCTCAAAGGCACGTCGGAGGGCATAAGGACCTTCTCTGGTGCCGGCGCGATAGGAAGTTGTACAATCCCAAGGGAGTCCCCAAATTACCAGATCGGCTTGCTCAAGAGGGGTACGAGCGAAATAAAACTTATCGTTGTAAAAGTCAGATTCCATATATCTTTCAATCAAACAGGAACATGGCGATGGCGACGGTTGTGGTCCAGAGGTCTCTGATACCCCGGGCGGCCTGGGTAATGCTGGTAGTGCGGATGATCAAGCCACTGGTTTTATATTGCTGTTCCTTCTCAGACCAGGCCTTATCCGGGTCCACTTCAATACCTAATGTGGTACCGAGCATGCCAGCGGCGAGATCTTCAGACATGTCGGCAGCTTCATTCTGGGTCATTCCTTGAGCATGTACCTCGCTGAGGTAACCCCACTTGTTTTTGTCCTTTGGGACAGCTACGCCGATGGAAGAGGCGATCAACCTGCCATGTTCATTTGTGTCCGAGCGGGCCATGACACAATAGCAAATCGAGCCGGGGACGAGTTGTTTGAGCCCTTCACTGCGACTGATGATTTTACATCGGGGTGGAAGTATGGAGGAAACCTGCACCAAATTCTGCTGGGCGACGCCAGCGCGTCGCAGGGCTTCCTCGAAAGATTTAAGCTGATATTTGTGGGTACCAACCCCTTTGGTAAGAAATGTTTTTGTGGGAATCAAGCTGGTCATTAAAACCTCCAATAAACACTGTAGGTATTTCCCTGTAGTAAATACCAGTATGTTTCCTGATCACGTTGATTCAGGAAAAGACGCCAGCGTCAAAATACATGGTTTTGAGGCGTTAACATTCTTTGTATGGTGTTTTTCAGACGTCTGGCGGTTGCCTTAATATTATGGTGAGAATTATACCTATGTTGAGCCAAGCTACAATAAAAAATTTTGCTTTATAAGGCTATGAATACCAAGCGGTTATGATCTGTTTCGAGACAGGGGCAGTTATTTAAGTTGATGAGCGAGAGAAGATGGCAAATCAGGGGGCCAAAAGGATATCGTTGGAATCAGGTCGTTCGTTACCTTTATAGCGATATATGCCCTTCATAGTGTAGATGTCGTCTAGATTGGGGGCTAGGTGTCTGGCTTTGTAAAAAGAGACGCGACCATCCGGATAAAGCAGGTTCTGTCCTGTACCACCATGATTAGGGGAATTTTTCTGTAAAAGGGAAGGATCAGCGGCTAAATCCAGGATATGTTTGTTAGTACCGTCAAAATCCGTAAAATGGGGATTCAGATCGCCCATAATACCCATTTGGAGGGATCGATCAGAGTCTAAGCGAATCTTATCGAGAATTAATTTGAAACTATAATGAATGTGTTTTCGATTCGGGAAGTCCTGCCTCTTTTTCAAGGACTCAGGATCGTTCATAAGTCTAAGGGAAGGCTGCTGGGGGCTCCCAGGACAAAGAAAGGCCTCCGGGGAGACATAGTTCTGGCGTATGAGCAAATAAACATTGCGGGTATTGGGGGCATTCTTTTTGTCAGCTTTACCAATGCTCCACCAAAAGGCGCCGGGTTGATACTCGACGAAAGGCAGATAACCTTGATAGTCAAGGGCGTATTGATTGAAGGCGGTGCCGATACTTTTCATGTTTGAAGCACATGCAACCTGTTGATTGAGCTGGCGCATCCTGTGGGAAACAGGTCGAGAAACCATTACTACCAATAATATGCAGGCGGCGGCGGTGACGAGGTCACGGAGATTACCGAGGATCCAGCGGGTACGATTTTCTTTGTAGCTGGAGGGCATAGAGGTTGCTTTTGGGGCATCCCGGTGGCCAGCCAGGGCGGCTGAGGCTTCGGCGATAACCCGGACCTGTTCGTGTTGATTGATAAATTGCATAGTCCGCTGGGCTAAGCCCAGAGGAGCAGGGGCATCCGACCAAGAGGACAAGGGCTTTAATGTGCGACTGAGGGTATCGCTCAAGCTGCGGACCTGTTGATCGCTGGAGATCAACTCTTGAGTTTGACGTCTCTGGTCAGGATCATCAAGGTTTAGATGATAGTCCAAAAGTCGTTGCAAATTGTCAGGGGCCGGTTTATCCATGCTTCTATTAAAAGGTTTTACCTCTAGTTCTGTTTTGTTGCTTCCTGGTATTTTTTGGCAAAGGCGGCCACGGCGGCATGCAGGCGAGATTTGACCGTTCCCAGGGGGATGTCAAATACCTGTGCCATTTCCTTGTAAGAAAGCTGATTAAAATATGCCATTACCAAAATCTCTCTTAAATGGTCGGGCAGTTGAGCCACAACTTGTTGTACTAATTGCTTTTGTTGCTTGGCGTCTAAAATATCCTCCGGAGTAGTGTCATCCCGGAGTAGATTATGCCATAAATCAACCTCACTGGTGTCTTCAGCGGCCGTGGTCAACTGGACCGCCGGGCGACGGGACCTGCTGCGTAGAAGGTCCCGGGCCTTGTTGGCCGCAATGGTGTAAAGCCAGGGGCGAAAACGACGACTGGTGTCAAAATCGGCTGCCGATAAGTGAACCTGTAAAAAAGCTTCCTGAAATACATCTTCAGCCAAAGAAGGCTGCCCCAAAAACCTAAGTAAAAAATTGTATAACTCTTGCTCATATCTTTGCACTAGCCTGCCAAAAGCTTCCTTGTCGCCAGAGCGGGACAAGGCCAATAATTGTTCATCGGAGTGTTGTTTCAAGGTTAATTTTTCTATCTATCTTATTTACGCCATAAAATATGGCCGGTTCATATAGAAACACTGATATTTCATCGACCAAAAAGAAAGAATTTTGTAAAAAATATAAGTATTGATGGGAAAAATAGTTATGGTGTTTGTTGTCGATGATGGGATCGGAAAATGCGGTATAGAATTCCATTTTATGAGGATTTTAGCTTGGTTCGGATTTGGCGGCAGATAGTCTCCGGTGAGTCAGATTCACAGATGGCCTGGCAAAGGGCTACGCCAGTAGCTCCGGCGGCAAGGGCCTGGGAGGCATTTTCGAGGGTGACACCGCCAATGGCGAATAGAGGGCCGGAGTATAATTGACGGACCTGTTCGATCAGTTCGGTACCGCAGCAGGGAACTTGGGGCTTGGTGGGGCTAGGGAAGATCGAGCCCAGGGCAAGATAGTCGGGCTGCTCGGTGAGGGCGGCCTGGACTTCGGCGATACTGTGGGTGCTTTTGCCGACAATCATCCGCTGGGTAGAAATTTTGCGAGCCTGAGCAACGAGCAGGTCATCCTGGCCGAGGTGCACGCCATCGGCTCCGACGAGGACGGCCAGGTCGGGCCGATCGTTCATGATAAACAAGGCGCCGGCTGCATGGCAGAGGTTAGCAATCTTATTTGCCAAATCCAGTGTTTGAGGATCGGTTTTGTCTTTTTCCCTGAGCTGAATGCAATCGGCCCCCCCTGCCAGTACCTGCTTGGCCAGATCCAAAATCGGCAGCTTACAGAGCTTTTCGGTGAGGAGGACATAAAGCCGAACTTTACCAAGTCGCTGGTTAGGCTGAGCTCGCAGGAGAATTTGATTTTCCAGGTCATAAGCGCGATAGCGAAGCTTTTCAATTTGGGCGGCTACTTGGGGAACATTGATTTTGCTATATTCTTCCAGAGAGCGCAGGGCCTCGGTGAGCCGCTGGGCTGCGGCTGTTACTACCGCCAACTCGCTGGTTCGGATTTGCTCTGCCGGGGTGGTGATGTTGGTGCCCACATCTGAGGTGATGTCTCGCGCGGCCAGGCGATCGACTTCGGGGATTTCCGAGAGAGATTTACTCAGATCGTGACGGAGCTGTTTGGTCTGCTTACTGAGGTGAGCGTCATCCAGTATGAACCGCGCGTAGTCTTCCAGCAGACGCAGCGCCTCGCGGGCCCGATTATAATTAGCATCCAATAAACGCAGGAATTTATCCATGGATAACATTATAACACGGTGAGATTAAAGACAAAGTCTATTTCCGGAGAGGACATATATTGATATCGTTGACCAGGCAGGTTGAAAGAGCTATACTCTTATACAGTATAAATGTGCCAATTGTTGTTATGCTTTGATTATAAGGAAAGGCAAGCCGTGGGTGATTTAAATACAGTAGATGAGATTCTGGATTTTGCGGTGAAGGAAGAAGAAAAGGCCTATGAATTTTATATGGAGATGGCCGAGAAGGTAAATAGGAAACAGATGCAGCTGGTGTTTCAAGATCTGGCCAAGGAAGAAGTGGGTCATAAGGCAAAACTGTTGGCGATTAAAAAAAACAAACAGTTGATCGAGGAGCCTGGGCAGAAGGGATGTCTGAAAATATCCGATTATAGTATCCCGGGGGCGGAATCAGATGTGGATGTCACGGGCGCAGAGATAGATATCCAAAAGGCCTACATGCTGGCTATGAAAAAAGAGAAGGCGGCGTTCCAACTGTATACCCATCTGGCCGAGCTTATGGTGGATGAGGAAAGTCGGGAAATTTTGTCGGCAATCGCGCAAGAAGAAGCCAAACATCGGCAGCGTCTGGAAAATGACTACGACGAACACTTTCTCGGTGAAAATTAGCAGAATATATCGTACATACCTAAACTCGCTTATTTCTGATTCATAAATATGCAAAAGAAGAACGAATGCAATAGTCAACGGCTGCCGGGATGGCTGAAGAGGCCTGTGCCCAAGGGGGAGAAATATCAGCGCGTAGTCGAAATTTTAAACAGCCTCCGTCTGAATACGGTGTGCTCGGGGGCTGGGTGTCCCAATCTGGGAGAATGTTACTCTCAAGGTACGGCCACGTTTATGATAATGGGTGATACCTGCACCAGGAGTTGTCGGTTCTGCGCAGTCAACCACGGTGGGGTAGAGCCGCTGGAAGATGACGAACCGCAGAGGTTAGCTGAAGCGGTAAAGAAGCTGGGGCTGAAATATGTGGTTATCACTTCGGTTACGCGTGACGATTTGGCCGACGGAGGGGCAGAGCATTTCGCCCGGACTATTCAAACAGTCAGAAAGTTTACACCGGAAGTTACGATTGAGGTGTTAACTCCCGATTTCAAGGGTTCTAACGACTGTCTGGATGTGGTATATCAGGCCCGTCCGGATGTGTTTAATCATAACCTGGAGACCGTGCGCCGGATTACACCCCAGATACGCAGTGGGGCTGATTACGATTGCTCGCTGGGGGTATTACGCTATATGGCCGAGAAGGACAACCCCCCTACCGTTAAGAGTGGGCTAATGGTCGGGTTGGGTGAAACGCGCGAAGAGATAAACGAGGCGTTGGGCGATATGCGCGGAGCGGGTGTCCAGATGGTTACTATTGGTCAATACCTAAGGCCGAGTAAGGAAAATTACCCGGTACAAAAATTCTATACGCCCGAAGAATTTGACGAGATACGCCGGCAAGCGGAGCAAATGGGATTTGTCCATGTGGCGGCCGGTCCCTTCGTGCGCAGCAGTTACCATGCTGAAAAGCATGCCCATGAATCGGTCAAAGAGCCCAAAGGCGACTGAGTACCCTAAACGGTATAAGTAGAAGCGGCAGTATCGCCACCGCGACCGGTCCAATTGGTATGGAAAAACTCACCACGGGGTTTGTCAACACGCTCATAGGTATGGGCACCGAAATAGTCACGCTGGGCCTGTAAAAGATTGGCAGGCAGTCGTTCGTGACGGTAGCCGTCATAATATGACAGGGCTGAACCTATGGCAGGCATGGGGATACCCAATTCAGTTGCGGTTGATACCACGCGCCGCCAGGATGCTTGAGCATCTTCAACCGCCTTTTTGAAGAACGGGTCAAGCAGCAGATTGGTGAGCTGAGGATTGTTATCGAAGGCCTCTTTAATCTTGCCCAGGAAGGCCGAGCGGATAATGCAACCCCCCCGCCACATCAGGGCAATACCGCCGTAGTTGAGGTTCCAGTTGTGTTCCTGAGCGGCGGCACGCATGAGCTGATAGCCCTGGGCGTAGCTTACGATTTTCGAGGCGTAGAGGGCCTGACGGAGATCGTCGATTAAGGCCTTCTTGTCGCCCTTAAATTTGGCGTTAGGACCGGAGAGGATTTTAGAGGCGGTGACGCGCTCATCCTTGATAGCAGAGAGGCAGCGGGCGAAAACCGCCTCGCCAATCAAGGTAAGGGGTTGGCCGACGTCGAGGGCGGCAATAGCGGTCCATTTGCCGGTGCCCTTTTGGCCGGCGGTGTCCAGGATAAGATCTACCACCTCTTTACCGTCTTCATCCTTATAGCCGAGGATGTCGCGGGTGATCTCGATTAAGTAGGAGTCCAGTTCGCCTTTATTCCACTCGGTAAGGACCTGGTGCATTTGATGATTAGTCATGCCGAGACCTTCCTTCATCATCTGATAGGTTTCGCAGATCATCTGCATATCACCATACTCGATACCGTTATGTACCATTTTGACAAAATGACCGGCGCCGTTTTCCCCTACCCAATCGCAACAAGGTTCGCCCTCGGTGGTTTGGGCGGAGATTTTCTGGAAGATAGGTTTAACAGATTCCCAGGCTGCCGGTGAGCCGCCGGGCATAATCGAAGGGCCTAACAGGGCTCCTTCCTCGCCACCGGAAACACCGGTGCCGATGTAGAGCTTGCCCTTACTCTCGACATACTCGGTGCGACGAATTGTATCGGGGAAATGAGAGTTGCCGCCGTCGATTATTATGTCACCATCTTCCAGGTGAGGCAGGACCATATCAATAAAGGCGTCCACCGCGGCGCCAGCCTTGACCATAAGCATTACCTTGCGGGGTTTGGCCAGGGAGGCGGCCAACTCTTCAATAGAATGACAGCCGATGATATTTTTGCCCTTAGCACGGCCCTGGATAAAATTATCCACTTTCGAGACCGTCCGATTGAAACAGGCAACGGTAAAGCCCTTACTTTCCATGTTAAGAATCAGATTTTCACCCATAACCGCCAAGCCGATGAGGCCAATGTCCGCTTTTGACATTTATTTTAACTCCTTTATTTATAGAAATTTAAATTGCTTTGTATTCCCGTTGGGGGTTAAGCTGCTTGCTGTGGAGGCAGTACAAACTGTTAAGATTGGGGATTGTATATAATTTTGCCCAAAATGCAATGATTATTCAGTTATTCTTGGTATGGTGCCGTCGGCGAGGCGGTGGAGCATTTCGCCGGCATGGTGGACGAGAAGTATGCCCTGGTCTTCGCGGTTTTCATATTCGGCGATGTTGATCTCGTCAGGATCCATGTAACCGAGGTTGATTTTATCGCAGCGCTCTTTGGAGATACCTGTGGCCAGGACCACATTTACGCGCGGCTTTTCGACGCCGTCGATGAACGTACCAATACCCTTGACATGGGTGGAGTGGGCAATGATGCCGCGGGGAACGCCCTTGAACATGTCCATACGCTTGAGGAAGTAGTCGCGGGTGTGATAGCCGATCTGGTCCAGATAGTGACCATGGGTATAAGACACTTCGGTGATATGGGGAGCGTAAATAATCAATGTGCCGCCATCGGCAACAATCGGTTCGAGTTTGTACATTACTTTGCCGGCGGTCCAGATGTCATCGTACATCTCCGGTGCCAGGCCGAGTATGGTGTGATAGGATTTGTCCTTATAGACGATGTGTACCTGCTGAGAAAGGCGGGCGGCGGTTTCCCAGGTCTCTACTACATCACCAATATATAATCCTTTTAACTGCTCCTCCACGGCCACCAGGGCGAAAAGTTTGCGGGGGACGGTGATAAAAGAAGCGGCCTTTTCGACCACTTTGCGTGGCGGGGTCCAGGTAGTACCGCAGATTGCTGGATTGGTGACCACGGCGCCGAGCCAATGAAAGAAATGGATGATTTCTTCGCCGGCGATGCCCGGAAAGATATATTTGTGACCACCGGAGATTCCCACTACCTCATGCGGGAATACCGGGCCGAGAATGAAAAATTCATCGTAGTTGTAAATGAGCTTATTTATAGATATTTCCACCTCTTCCCGGAACAATCCATCGCTGAGTTCATCGATCTCGTCGGCGGATATTCTGCCGATGGTGGTATAGGTTTCGGGCCGGTCCCATTCGTGGTTGAAGAACTGTACCTTGCGGTACTTAGTTTGGCGCTCTTCTACAGAGATAGAGAGGCGCTGGCAAATATGCTTTTCCGAGAGCGGCTGATGAGTTCCCAAGGCTACCAGTATGTCCAGACATTCCACCCGATCGGCCAGGCAGTCGAACATTATTTTAAAAATATCGCCCACAGGACCTGAGCGCGTATTATCCGGTATGATAAGCAATAGCCTCATGCCGGTATAATTATGCTGGGCAAGGAATTCTTGGATCGCTTCGGTTGCGTGCTCTTTGGTTACAATTCCATCTTTGTTTTCGCGTGTGATAACCATATCTATCCACCAGCTCCCGCTGGACCAGAAGCTGCCAGCGGTGAGCATAAAAACCAATCTATACCTTAGATACTATCAACAATAATAAACTCTTAAACGATCGAATTTTGGGTTAACTTTTCGTTTCCTTTCATTAAGCTCCCCTTCTAATTCTATACAAGCGGGAGAGATATTTAAAGGACGACCATTTCGGTGTTACTTGGTTCGCCGTCCCCGGCCTTATTGACGGCGACGATGCGGTATTCGAGTTCCTTGCCCTTGGGCTGTTCGACCAGGGTCGCCTCAGTAATCACGGCGGTGGCCACTTCCTCCCACGCGCCCGCTGGTCGTTCGCGCCGCATGACCTTATACGCGGCGGGCGTACCGCCGTCGGCGGGTGCCTTCCAGTCCAAAAAGACCCAGCCATCGCCCTGACGGGGAGCTTCCAGCAGTCGCGCCTGGCCGGGGACTGCCAGCGGCGTCGGGGCTGCTTTACCGGCCCAGCCGATTAGTTTCAATTGGTTATCATCGTAATCGACCGTATTTTCGGCATAACGGATATCGCTTTTCATGGCGTCCACCAGATCCTCCAGTGCTGCATCCTTGGCGGTCGTAGCTGCCTCGGCAGCGGCTCTGGCGGCAATTGCCGCGTTCAGCGCCGTGATATAATCGTTCTTCAATGTCGTCAGGTCCAGTACAGCAACCGGCGGGGCCGGATAGAGTACCGCATTATCTGTCAGACCCGTGATCATTGCCTCGGCTAATGCTAATACCTCTGGTTCGGTTCTGGGAAATCTTGCCATCTTACAATTCCTTTCCGTAATAAAGGTGATTAAAAAGTACCCCCACGGTTGTGGGCCCCCCGCACTTGCGGGGAAGTTATTTTGGTTCTTTTACTTTTTCTAAATAGTCTCTTTGCTCCATAACGCTCCGCGTTGATGCGGCTGTTATGTAATCTTTATAATGTTCGTTAAGGAGTTGATCCAACCAAGGCACGGCTCATCAATAGGTGCATTTTGCCTTCGTTTTTGCGATAAGTATTCGCAATATGTAATGAACCACTTTTGCGATAGCTCTTCTTCAGTAACAATTCCAACTTCAAGTGTCCTGCGAAAAATCATCTCTACCCAGTTATCATAAGATAACACCTTGAGACTTATTGAAAACAATTGTTCTATTTCAAAAATACGTTTTGATATTTCCTCTGTACGTTCAATATGAACATTCGTAACAAATCCAACAGTATCTACAAATTCATGGTGCTGAAGTTTCTCTACGGCTTCTTCGATTTCTTCCCTCAAATAGCCTTTGCCATATTTGGCATCCCAAGATTCGATGATTTGCCCATCCTCTAATAACTCAATATCCCCGATATTCCCATGCTTTTTATTCGCAGACCTCATTTGAGATAGGGGTTTAACTTCAGCGCCCCCAAAAGCACCTGATTCGGATGCGGTCTGCACTAATGAGTGCATGTTTATTTCCAATAATCGTGCTGCGTAGTCAGAATTTTCAGAATGTTGCCTTAAAACAGAAGAAATAGATTTTTTGTCGGAATTGATAGATACATATTTGTGCGCCAAATCTAATAAAACATTTGCTGTATCTACGAACTCTGAAGCAGCATTTATAAGTCTAGATAGTAGATATTTCAATGTTTCAATGGCTGAAGTGTTTTTTTTCTCAACCTCTTCAACAAGAGTTAGCCATTGTTCTCTCGCGCCTCTAAGATATGCTTTATACAAAAAAGTATAGGGATAGTTTTCAGCAAGACTTCTAGTCATCATAAAGCCATCTGCATTCAATCTCAATAAATCATGTTTTCGAAGTGTTGGCGTAACATGTTTTTTATCTAATGTTCGCATTGAAATGCCCTCAACCCATGAAAATGATGCACGATTTGAGCTGCCTTTGTGCAAACGAATATTTTGGGATGGCTCAATGGATTTAACACAAAGTTGCATTACAGACAAGCCTATAAGCGCTCTTCCAACTTCACTCGTTAATGAATCTACAAGGCCATTTACACTTGTTAATGCGGCCTCACTTATTACCGCCACATCAACGCTTTCTTTTCCGTTTGAAAGATCTATAATCAGTTTATCAAGGAAGCTATTTTCAAAAGCCTTTCTAACTTTTTTAATTCTTTTCGTGGCTTCTGCGGAAATAACACCTTCTGGGAACATTTCTACATTGTTTTCATCTGTGAAATATTCACTTCTATCTTCAAATACACGAAGATGTTTTTGAAATTCATCATTTTTGTATTTCATTTATAACTCCGTTAATCGTTGAAGGCTTCTTTCATTTAAACTCGGAAAAGAATATGGAATAAGTAAATATCCCTCTTCTATTTGTCTGTTTGTGTTATGATTTCTTATTTCAAAGCCTAATAATTTTAATTTTTGAAATTGGGAAATGAGAGTTTCTGCTTCAGCGTTGTATAGTATAGATATTCCTGAAACTGGTAATAGTTTTCCAACAATATCAACCTTTGTAATATTTTTTAAAATTTTCCAGAAAGCATCTTTATCTAAGGAGCTATTATTATATTCAATATTGATCAAATAATTATTAGAATATTGGTAATAACCAAAGAGTTGTACCAAGTCGTCTTTATGATAATATTTTTTTACCAATGACTCCAAATATTTCCAAATAGCAGTTATAGAATATAAATTGCTGGAAAAAGACTGCATTGTTATTAATTCAATTCCTGAATTGGTTTGAAACCCCCTTCTTGGCTTTACTGTGTACTGATACTGTGGATTTTTCTTTTTTTCTTTATCCCAAAGCTGAATAGATATATTCCCATTAGAAATTTCACTTTCGAGATAATAATCCCAGCTTGCTTCTTTATTTGATTTTTCAAGTACTAAATTATCAGTAAGACTAAAATATTCTTTGTTTGATTTGTTTATTTTTTTTCTTTTTGAGTTATCAATACCTAATTTATTAATAGCATCTTGTGCTTTTTGGGCATAAATATTTGTTAATTTACTTTTTCTTGCCCTGAATTTGAGTTCTAATGAATCTGGCATTAATTCCAACTTAAAAGGAAGAGGAACGTCAAACACTTGCTGAGCAATGCTGAGCGCAAGTACACGGGCTAATTGGGGAGGGACAGAATTCCCTAATTGATGAATTACTTTCTGCCGATTCCCATTGATCACATAATTATCTGGAAATGTTTGTAGTCTTTTGAGTTCTTCAACAGTAAATGTCCGGTTTTCCCAATGAAAAGGCCCTGTGTATTGACCTCCTTGGGCTTTAATGGTCCTGACAGGTGTATTGGGGTCTGCTTTATAGAGATAATCAGAAAACTTTGAACGCCAGCCAAAATGAGGAGTTGGATGACCCATTCTATCTGTGTAGAAGCTGTAGTTCAGCCCTGGTGGGATTTCATTCAGCAAATGACCATGCCTGCCCCCCAACTTGCTACCTTGGACCTTTGAAACGACTCCTTCTATTGCCGTTCCTGCTGAGTAGTAGGGTCTATTATCTGTTGAATCTGGACCATGTGTGGGGTAAGGAAATTGGAAGCCCCCTTCTTTCAATCCTACAATTATCAGCCTCTCTCTGAATTGAGGAACTCCAAAATCGGCAGCATCAAGGATTCTCCAGTGGAGATTATATCCAGCTTCTCTAAAAGCAGCTTGTATTTGCTTCCATGGCTTCCCTTTTTGTGCGCCTACAATCCGATATACATTTTCAAATAGAAACCCTTTCGGTTTAAGCTTAGTTAGGATACGCACATATTGCTTGAAGAGATTTCCTCTATCGTCATCTGTGCCATTCACTCCCGCAGCTCTAGCACCCGCAGCTGAAAAAGACTGGCAGGGAGGACCTCCAATAATAAAATCGACATCATCTAATTCAGGATTATAATCGTTAATGTCAATGCAAGCAACGCTACAGCCATGAAGCCGTTTCTCTGGCAAATTATTTAAGGTCAGTGTGGTTGCAAAATCTTTTTCAATTTCATTGCATTCGATGATTTTAAATCCTGCATCATGAAAACCTATGTCCAATCCGCCCGCACCACTAAATAGGCTTAACACTCTTATACCTTTTGAAATATTACTTCTGTGCCATTCAATAAGCAAATCACCAAAACTATCTGGCCAACCAGAGGATTCATGTAAAGACAAAGCATCTATTGCATCCGCAAACCAGCTTGACCTTGGACTATATTCATCCGAAAATAATATCTGTTGTATAAATCTTTGTGTCTTATTACATTTGGTCATTATTTTTTATTTCATAAATGATTCTTCTGCATAACAATGGTTATGTGGTTTCTTCATAACACCTTTGGGCCGCGAAATCGCGACATATTCACCTAAACCTTTTATTTTCAACACCTTATATGCCTCATTGCCCGTTTACAACGCCTCATTGTAAGCCGACAATTTCACGTTGTAAGCTAACAATGTCTCAAAGTAACCTTACAATGTCATAATGTAAAGCTGCAACGCCCTGATGTAACCTTACCATATCACGCTGAAAGGCGTATCTGTCAGATTGTAAGCCTGCATCGCCTCAATGTAAGCCCGCAATGCCATATTGTAAGCCGACAATACCGCGCTGTAACCTTACTTTGCCACGAACTCACACGAATTTACACGAAGCATCTTTAACCACAGATTTCACCGATTACACGGATTTTATTCTCACGCCAAGACCCAAAGCCGCCAAGAAATAATTGGTGTGCACTGCACACCCTACCCGGCTTTGTCCTGGAGTATCTACGATAACATTCACTTTCATTCTTCATCATTTTCATTATTTTCTGTCTGGACGCTGGTAAATGCAGTGGCGGCGATGCTATTTACGGAAGTTTCTCTGTCCACTTTTTCGAGGCGACATGATTTTTTGCTGAAGCCATCTTCAAGACAGGAACACATGTTACCTGGATTTTGACACTGATCAAGGAACTCTTTGTAAGTCACAATCTGACGGCTAAACCAAGGAAGTAAGTAGTGATACCAGTAGAATTGGCCGTAAATATCGGGACCAATGTTCAAGCGATAGTCGTAGATTGATTCCTCAGGAGAGTTCATAAGATTCTTGAATTCGTCTTCATACTTCTTAGCAATCTGTCGCGGAATTCGCAAAGTTTCGCTCTTGCTTCTGCCAGCGCGAACTATATTCTGGGGCAGTCGTCGAACTTCAATGCAAAACGACTCAAATGCCTCAATTTGGTAGGGGTAGGGATTCAACAACATGGCCTCTGTTGTGATGATTGCGAAGCACGTCGGAGTGCCCTTGTAGAACCGAAGAGAGGTGTTAAGGTTTAGACCGAAACCATGCAATATACCAATCATGTTGTCGATCTCGTTGCTTATCTGACCCTCGCTTCGACCTTCCTGTTTCTCTCTCAGTCCTGAGAAACAGGGATGGGTCATCATGAACTTTGTTTCTAAACCAGCAGCAACTCGACCTGCGATAATCTGGGGCAGACGGTTTACGTACATCTTTAGGCCAAGCAATGATGATCCCACGACAATAAGCTTGCGCTCGGTTTCCAGCCGAGATACGAATGACTGATGCGCATCTGATTGGCGATAGGACTTAGTCTGCCGCCCATCTTGAACAATGCTTAGTAATGCCCGTTCTCGGTTTTCATAGGCTGTGACAATTCCTACTCGTTGTGATGCTGCAAAAAGGCCGGTAATATTCTCAATAAGGTCATCCGTATCTCTTTGGCTCGTTCTAGTTTTCCAATAGAGATAAAGGGTTACGCAAACGGCTACCGCACCGATGACAACACTGACAATTGTCATTACAATACTTGTTAGCATATCATCTACCTCCTATTTTATTGCGAGAACTTATCTAATATATATATCTGCAAATTCGTTTATCATTAATACTGGCCTCTGTGTCCTCATCTTCCTCTGTGGCAAAAAAAGTTCTCAGTTCTCCCCGCTACGCCATAGCTTCGCCGCGGCGAGCAGTTCTCAGTAAGATAAAATCCGTGCCATCCGTGAAATCCGTGGTTCCATTTCTTCTCTTACTCCTGGCGGTAAACTGTGGACTGTAAACTGTGGACTTTTCATAATACCACTATCACCGTATTACTCGGCATACCGGAACCGGCTTTGTTGACGGCAATCACCCGGTATTCCAATTCCACCCCGCGGGGCTGATCGACAAGCGTTGCCTCGGTCAATATGGCGGTGGCTACCTGTTTCCAAGCACCGGCGGGCCGCTCTCGGCGCTGGATGGTATAGGCGGCGGCCTTGCCGCCATCTGCCGGGGCCTTCCAGTCTAAAGTTAACCAGCCTGCCCCCTGTTTGACCGCTTCGAGCAGCCGCACTTGGCCGGGCACGGCCAGCGGAGTCGGGGCGGCCTTGCCCGCCCAGCCGATAAGTTTGAGTTTGTCATCATCGTAATCAACCGTATTCTCGGCGTAGAGCAGATCGCTCTTCATGGCTGTGACCAGATCGCCGAGTTTTTCATCTTTGGCCGCGGTTGCGGACTCGGCGGCGGCGCGGGCGGCCAGAAAATTATCGTGTCGGGACTGGTAGAGTGTCTTTTTCACACGAACCAGCATTGGGTGAATCGGGGGCTGGGGGAAAATGGCGTTATTATCCAGCATTCCTCGATATAACCGTTCGGCTAATGCTGCAATTTGGGCTTCGCTTTTGGGAAATCTGGGCATCTGTTCTCTCTTTATTATTTACCGGTTATGAAGTTACAACCAAAACCAACTTTAAGTTTTATATAGTAATCCGCCTCAGTGAAAAAGTCAACTGCTTTCCCGGATATTTACCCCCTGACCTGATCTGACCTTTATCACTGCTTGTCTGTTAAGGGCGGGTTTGGAGAATCAGAAATAAATTACCCAACCTTCTTCACTCTATTTCCAGGGTGGAAGTTCGGGCAGATACGAGTCGAACTCAGCAATCAATTTTTCCTCATAGGCTCCGGCATACTCACCATTGAAAAATTTGTCGAGGGCCTCTTCGTAGAGTCGCTGCCAGGAGTCTTGCTCAGCACCGGGGTTGATCGGGTAAAACAGGGCATTATTGGATTTGGCGGCCTTCATGTCTCCGGGGGCGTCACCAATCATCAGTATCCGGTCGGGCTCGTACTTGCCAACAGCGGCAAATTTTATGTGCTCCGTCTTAGTGCCCATTTCCTGACCGGCGATTATATGGATAAAGTTGTCGATATTGTGCTCCTGCCATTCACGCGTAAGGGCCTCGGTGGGAGTTTGCGAGACGACGATAGCGTCGGCGGCGGGCTGCATTTTCTCTAACGACTCACGCACAAAGGGGAAAGGCGGCATGCCCTTGACAATTTCCTCTATAGACCAGTTGACCCGTTCACTCCAGGCGAGCACATTTTCCAACTCAGCCTTTGCTTCGGGGCTGGGGGCGTCGGCGATGGCCTTTTGCAAGCCGGCATTACTCAATATGCTATCAGGGGCATCCACCCAGGCAAAGTAGTGAGGGAAGCTGGGTACTTTGAATCCCCTGCTCTTGACCATTGGATGCGTGGGGAGCAGTTCGCTGATTATCCGCTTGATGGTTTTGTGACGATTGGCTCCGCGGGTTTTGGAAAACAGATCGACAAATTCTTTGCATTCCCGTGCCGCCTGGGCAACTGGCTGTAAGCCATAATATCCGATCATCCAGGGACAAAAACACTCCCGCTGCTTGATTCCCATGGTGTCGAAAACACAGCCGTCAGAATCTATACCCACAAAGAATTTCTTGCTCGGCTTAAAATCATGTAAAGGCTGGGCCGGATCAACTGCCATATTAATTCTCCTTTTTAGTCATCGTAATATTTAAATTCACATACCTTTTTCGGAGACCGCACTTTCGCCTGCCAGGTATTATCGCAGCGGAGCGGGATCAACATATCATCGGTTTTTTTTCACCAATCGAAAAAGCATTTGTGAGGCCATATCTGTCCAAACTATAACCATACAATTAAACGCCGCTGAAGGCCGAAAAGCCGCCGTCGACCGGTACGACGATACCGGTTATGAATTTAGCAGCGTCACTGATCAGCCACAGAAGTGTGCCAATTAAATCCATTGGTTCCCCGAACCGTCCCATGGGGGTGTGGTCTATAATAGTCTTTCCGCGAGGGGTAAGATCACCGGTTTTTTCCTCGGTCAGCAGGAAGCGGTTCTGTTCGGTCAGGAAGAAGCCCGGAGCGATGGCGTTGACACGGATATTCGGGGAGTGCCGCTGGGCCATGTAAGTGGAGAGCCATTGGGTGAAGTTGGAAATGGCAGCCTTGGCGGCCGAGTAGGCAGCGATGTTGGTCAGGGGGCGCAGGGCATTCATAGAAGAAATATTAATTATGATCCCAGTGCCCTTATCGGCCATGTGCCGGCCGATTATCTGGCTGGGGAGCATGGTGCCGATGCAATTTAAATCAAAGACATCACGCAGAGCCTTGTCAGGCATCTCGAAGAAGGTTTTGGGTGGAGAACAGGTCGCTTCTTTTTTATTGCCGCCGGCACCGTTGATCAGGACGTCGATATGGCCCATGCTCTCCAGGGCGCAGGCGAAGGCATCCTGGACTTCATTTTTATCGAGGACATTTATCCGGACAGGAAGGGCAAAACCACCTTCGGTTTCGATTTGTTTACAAAGTTCGTTGGCCCGCATGTCGTCATAATCGGCCACGCAAACCTTGGCACCACGGAGGGCGAGTTGCCGAGCCATCTCACCACATAAGACACCGGCGCCTCCGGTTATCAGGACCGTCTTATCCTTTACGTCAAATATATCTTTCATTTAAATGTGTTCTCCTAATAGATGAAGAAGTAATCTTAGAGTGCCTTAAATAAATTTTGGTAGCTTTTTGTCCAGTGGTTTTCGGTCAAACCGCATGAAGACGGGCAGTCCGTCAACAGCCACTTTTATGGGTGCCTCACCTTGTACCAAGGGGCAAACATAATCGCGCATCGCCTGGGTGATGTGATTACCCTTTTTATTAATATATTCAGAGGGCATCATTTTTTCGCCGTTGGCGACATCGTAAAGAGGGGCCAAGCCTGTTGAACATTTGTAGGGCTCATTCGATTCGCGAATGAGGGTGACCATTTTGCCGTTTTCGCCGGCCAGGGCGGCTTCCACCGCTTTTTGGCCGCACAAATAGGCCTCATCTACATCCGTTCGGGAAGCAAAATGCATGGCGCTACGCTGGTTGGTGCCGAGTTTATTAAAACGTGCTTTAATACCCGCTTCTTTTTCGACCACTTCCTTGAGGACCTCGGCAACGCCGCCGAGCTGTTGATGGCCGAAGCTGTCCTTGGCAAAAGCGCCGGCGTCGGCGGTGATGTAGGTGCCGTCTTCATTTTTGAGTCCCTCCCCGGCGACAATAAATACCCTGCCAAACTTTTTAAGTACTTCCTTTACATCTGAGACGAACTTTTCCAGAGTAAAGGCTACTTCGGGGACGTAAACCAGATGGGGCGCATCTTCTTCAACCCGTGCGGCCAGGCCTGCCGCGGCTGCTATCCAACCGGCGTTGCGGCCCATTACTTCCAGTATCGTGCAAGTGTCGGTGGTATAAAGGGCCTCGGTATCCTTGCCAGCCTCCATGGCACAGGTGGCTACATATTTGGCGACACTGCCATAGCCGGGACAATGATCGGTGTAGGCCAAATCATTATCGATGGTCTTGGGAACCCCCATACATACCAGCTCATATCCGCTGTCCGAAGCAAGTTTGTTCACCTTGTCGGCGGTGTCCATGGAATCATTGCCGCCGGCATAAAAGAAGTAGTGAATATTGTGAGCCTTGAAGACATCCAAAATACGTTGGTAATCCGCACGGTTTTCCTCTAGGGACTTGAGTTTGTAGCGACAGGAACCGATAGCAGCGGCCGGGGTTTGCTTTAGGGCATCGATTGTCTCGGAACTTTCGGCCGTAATGTCGAATAAATCTTCTGTCAACACACCCAAAATACCATTGGTAGCGCCCAAGACCCTGTCAATTTTTCCCGATTTCATGGCAGTCTGAATTACACCACAAGCACTGGCATTGATAACTGCGGTGGGTCCTCCTGACTGGGCTACTATAGCGTTGGGTTTTTGCTTCATATTATTGCCTCCTTGGTGTTGGCGTTTTGGTTTTTCGGAGCTTTTTGTTGATGTAACAATATAAATAACAAGTATTTATGAGGTCTGCATGTCTTGGCTTGCGTCTAAAATTAGAATTATGTTACCACACTAGATGCCGGTCGGCAAATGATTTCATGAATAAGCAGACGAGAAAGGGCAATATGCTAAGAAAATGACCGAGATAGAAAAAATAAATGAGCCGGCGGACGGCGATACATCGGTCGGGTTAAGAGGTGAGGTGCCGCCACACCGGCTGCATTTAATTATAGGTGTGCTGAAATGTATTGGGCAATAAATTAGAATTTTTTTTTACCCAATTTTTTGGTCCAATAAATTACGGGTTCCGGAGCCAAAAACTGCCGGTCTATAGTGGATGACTAATATGGGCTTAATCAGCAGGTGAGTTCAATGGTAATGATTTTTTTAGGGCCAAGTTTTACTGATACATTATTGTCTTTCAGGGGTAGTTGCTCTTTTCTCTGCTCATTCATGTTGGTCAGCCAGGCTTGGTTGATCTGGAGATGTAAGGTGATTTTGGCGTCAATCTCCCGGGAGGTCGGATTGAACAATCGCATAATCAAAGTGTCGCGGTGTTCGCATTTTTTAAGAGCACTGAGAATGGTATCGGAAGGTGTGATTTCCAATAGAGCAAGTTCTTTGGGCAGGTTGCCGCCTCCGGAGCCAGCCTGAGCTGTTTCCAAGGGCAGGTTAAATTTCTCAGCTTCCTGATAAAGCCCACCTTCCTGCCAGGTGCCGGTGTGAGGGAGAATGGCATAGCGCCATTCATTTGTGCCGAGAGATTGTGATAGTTTCATCCAGGGGTATACGTCCCATTGATCGATGACGGGTGACTGCATGGCGGTAAACCCGCGGAATAAGGTAATACAAAGGGTTCTCTTTTCGTCGTCAACCGCTTCGTATTCTCTAATACCGTCGTTTAGGATAGCCAATCCCACCTTTTGGTCACTTATGTCGACGAATCGATGCATAGGATATTGGGGATTGGGTTTATTATAGTATAAGCTGTCAGGGGTGCGAACTATGGGACGCTCGATGACATCAAAGGCAGCCTCGGCGGCGGAAACAGAGGCGTTCAGGCCGGTGGGGAAACAGGCGCGCAGGCGATGCTGTTCTGCCGGATTATCCACTTTCGAAGATATGTCGAGCCAACGTTGCCCTTTACGCAGAGTTAGAATTGATTCTACGGGCATGGGCACGGTTTTTTCACTACGACGGTAACTACCCTGCTGTCCTTCGAGATTAACGGGGACATTGAGCAGGTGTTTAACCCGGTAGCGAATCAGATATTCACTGGATTCGAGTTGCTCGATAGTGGGCTCAGTGCCGAGGGTGGTAATAACTTTGTCCTGTTCGGGGGCCATGTGAATCCAGGCATGTCCGGATTCGCCACCATCTTCAAAATAGTGCTGATTGGCAAACTCGACACCGGTTATTTTGTCCAAGATGTTCAGGCTGCCGTCTTTGTTGATCAGGATTCTCAGGTATTCATTTTCCATGGTGGCAGTGGATTGAGGGGCATTTAATTGAATGTCTAATTTGCCCAGGTCTGATTTCTGGCGTTTCACTGAATAGGTTTTGTAACCGAAAGCAGGGATGTCTATAAATTCCGCATGGAGCTGTACCCGTTGGGAACGCAGTTGTAAGGATATGTCCTGCAGATTCCTTACCAGAGTACCATATGGGGTGCGATTTACTTCGACATGGGGGATCATTGTGCCTGCTTGATCATAGAGGGCAAAGCCCTGGTAACCGGATTTGTCCGGCAGATCGACGGTTAGAGTTACCACGTCTGTACGTGGGTAGGGACAGGGATTAAAAACAGTAATTACGGCTTCCTGAGGATCGACGTCATTATTGTCAATCTGTTTCTGGATGGCGGCTAAAGACCTCCTGGTTACTCCCTGGGCGATTATCTCGGCCTGATCGAAACGATGCATCATGTCTTTTTCCATCTGATCGATGCCGGCACCACAAATATCATCATGAGGATGGTTCTGGAGCAGGTATCGCCAGGCCAGATCGAGAGCAGATTTCATATATTCGCCGCCGAGGATCCAGCCCAAGGAGGCAAAGGGTTCGGCCCAGCGCTGTAAAACAGTTTCGACCTGAGCATTGCGGCGTTTTATTTTGGTGCGGCTGGAAATCACATCTCCCATCAGATGGGTCCATTTGCCGGTGGCGCCGGGATCTCTGCTTTCACCTTTGATAACATAGGGATCGCGCAGCTCTTTCATCATTTGCTTCATGAAATTTTCCATAGAATCCTGGCAGATTTCAGAGCCCAGTGATTTTACTATTGGTTTGCAGGCTTCAATTAGTTCGGTTTCACGGGGATCGGGTGAAGAGCAGTCGAAGCCCTGCATGCAGGCGATATGACTGGTACTAAAATGCTCGCTCTCGTCAGCTATTAATTTTTTAAGCTGTTGGGGTAGAATCTGCGTATTAAAGGGAGCTTTTTCAGGGACCAGCGGATAATAGTGATCGTGGGGATGGTGTTCGTTATTGAGCCGGAAAGGTAAGGCGCCGCGATCCCAGTCATACCACCACTCGTCACGACTCATGCCAAAGCGAGCCATGCGATATATATAAAAGTAGTAACTAAAGCGGGACAAGGCGCCAAAACGACAGCCGGTAAGACGTGAACCGTCGGGGCCTTCCAAAACAAACTCCGATTTGGGGGTGTTGATGCCGCGATAAAATATTATGGTGTCGATATCAAAGCCGCGGTAAATTTGCGGCATCTGTGAGGTTTGTCCGTAGGAAAAGGGAGTATAACCGACCTTGTTTACCTTGCCCCATTTCTGAGCCAGACGATGGCCTATCACCAGGTTTCTAACCAGAGACTCGCCATTGACAATATATTCTTCGGGCAGGGAATACCAGGGGCCGACAATGAGTCTGCCGGCTTGAATATGTTTTTTGACCAGGTCTTCTTTTTCCGGTCGTAAGTCGAGATAGTCCTCCACAGCCATAGTCTGGGAGTCCAGCAGGAAAGAATGATAACTTTTGTCAGTTTCCAGTAAATCGAGCAGATTGTCCATAAATTCCAGAAGTAAAAGGCGAGTTTCCTGAAAGGGATAGACCCAATCACGGTCCCAATGGGTGTTGGATATAATATGAATCTTGTAGTTTTGGGGGGTATCCGATTTATTACTCATCATAACACCGTGTTTCCTTCTCGATTAAAACGCATTTTATCGTTTACAAATGCATTCGGTTATCTATAATCCCTACAATACAATGCACGTAGCGCTATTATACAAACTTTAAGCAGGTGAGAAATTATCCAAAGGTTAGCCCATTATCAATAAAAAAATGGATTGGAATAATATGAAACCAGGGTGCGTAGGGGTAGTCAATAATGAGAAAGGGGCACTTAATCTATGAAGTTGGATTGGCTGGATATTACGACTTTAGTGGTATATCTGGGCGGCATGGCCCTGATGGGAGTATATTTTGCCCGGAAGAATAAGAATACAGAAGAATATTTCGTAGGGGGCCGTGCCTTTAAGGGATGGGTGATCGGATTGAGTTTGGTGGGTACCTCGATCAGTTCGGTGACTTTTTTGGCTTTTCCGGCCGATGCGTTCAAGACTTCCTGGGTGCGCTTTCCAATTAATTTTGCGTTATTGGGATGTGTGTTTATTGCGGCTTACGTGTTTTTGCCCTTTTTCCGCCGGGGAAAGATTACATCGGCCTATCAATATCTGGAAGGCAGATTTGGTCCATCTATCCGGGTGTATGCATCCTCGGCCTTTATAATCGCACAACTGATTCGGGTAAGTGTGGTTCTATATCTGTTTGCTATAGTGATTCAAAATATGACTGATTTAAACCCTACCGTGTGCATTCTCATAGGCGGGGGTTTTGTAGCTTTATATACGATACTGGGGGGTATCGATGCGGTGATCTGGACGGATGTGATCCAGACAATCGTACTAGTGGTGGGAGGAGTTGTTGCCTTGGCTTTTATTGTATATAAGCTACCTGGAGGCTTGGAACAAATATTTTCGGTGGCATCTGAAGATCATAAATTAGCTTTTGCAGAGTTGGCAGATGGAAAATTAAAACCAATTTCCTGGGGTCTCTCTTTACAGAAAAAAACGGTATTGATGATGCTGTTGGTGGGTTTTAGCAGCTTTCTCTATGAATATAGCGGCAATCAGAATGTTATTCAGAGATATTGTGCTTCGAAAAGTGCTCATGAAGCTAGAAAAGCTATTTTTGTCTGTGCCTTTTCCAGTGTGCCGATCTGGGCTTTTTTTATGTTTCTGGGGACGAGCCTTTATGTGTTTTTCAAGGTGTTTCCCACACCTCAAACCACGGAAATTTTGGCCGGAACGCGTGATGCAGAGCAGGTGCTGCCCTTCTTTATCATAAACTATATGCCACCGGGTTTAACCGGTCTGTTGATAGCAGCGGCCCTGGCGGCAGCGATGTCCTCTCTGGACTCCAGTATCAACGCGATCTCCGCTGTGGGAGTGGTGGATATTTACCAGCGGCATCTGGTCAAGGGACGCGATGATGCTCATTATTTGTGGGTAGCACGCCTAATAGCCTGCGTGGCCGGGGTATTTATGATTGGCGGCGCGATTGTCCTTGCGTATAGTGACTCTAATACTATACAGGATACCATTACAATTCTAGCCTCGCTGGTGGCGGGAGGTGTTTTGGGAATGTACCTTTTGGGTTTCCTGACAAATAAAGGGGATGCCCGGGCGGTGTGGATCGGGATAATTTTTACAATCATATTTACTAGTTGGACCGTGCTTAATGATAGAGGATTACTACCGGACTTTTTGAGTGTAAAGTTTGATTTGTATTACACAGGGCTAATAGGAAATATTTTGATGTTTGCGATCGGTTTTCTGGCTGGGACGTTGTTGCCGGAAAGAAAAAGGGATTTGACGAATCTTACGGTATGGCACCAGGACGGGACACCTCTGGATTAAGGAATATATAGAATGTCGAAACCTAATATACCATTTGGCGTTTGGCCGGTCATGCTAACACCCTTTACCAGCTATAAGCAGATTGACTGGGAAGGTGTGGATCGGCTGACTGATTGGTATATCGCTTCGGGGGCAGCGGGGTTATTCGCCGTTTCCGGCTCAAGTGAGATGTATGAACTCAGTAATGAAGAGCGATTAAGTTTGGCCCAGCGGGTGGTTAAACGAGCCGCTGGAAAGGTTCCTGTAATCGCCGCAGGGACATTTGGGCGAACCCTGGATGATAAAATTGAACTGACCAAGCAGATGTCGCAAACGGGTGTTGAGGCGGTGGTTTGTATTGTCAGCAAGTTGGCGCAAGAAAATCAGCCGGACGCAGAATGGCGGGCTAACGTCGAAAAGTTTTTGGAAAAAACCGACGATATCTCCCTGGGGCTATATGAATGTCCGGCCCCATATCATCGGGTTTTGACGCCGGAGCAAACAGGGTGGCTGGGATCTACGGGCCGATTTTTAATTTTGAAAGAAACATCCGAAAATAGTAATTTGATCAAGGAAAAGATCGCCCAAACAAAGGGTAGTAATCTGCAGATTTATAATGCCTGCACCGCAACATTGCTGGAGAGTCTGCGGGTAGGCGGCCAGGGTTATTCCGGGATCGCGGGAAATTTGTATCCGGAGCTATTCGTGTGGCTGTGCCAGCATTTTCAGGACCAGCCGGACCGAGCAGAGCGATTAAGCCAATTTTTAACCGCCAGCGAGGATATTGTAGGATATAAATATCCTGCCTGTGCCAAAGCGTATCTAAATCTTCTGGGATTGCCGTTTACGACCACCTGTCGGGTGTGTGATCATAGCATTAACGGCGGTGAAATGGAAACGCTGCAAGCATTGAGGCAAGAGGTCGAGAATTGGCATAAAGATTTGGGGATACTGCTTAACCGCTGAAATAGATATAAACAGTCAGAATAATCAGTATCACTGCTAAGGTGGTTAGCACATCTATCTTGTTCCAACTGGCACGGGATTGCGCGCGGTCCTGTATAGATACGGTTGCATAGGTCAATCCCTGAATCTTTTCGTCCGACGGTTTTTGGGTCACATAACTTGTGACGATCATCACTATCACACATACTAAAAAGATGAGCAGACTGAAATACTGGAAATAGATCTTATTGATAATCCAGAAAAATGACCCTTCCGTATAACCGTTTTCGAATCCCGCCATTTTGAGACTGACAGGGGTGTCGATCGCCAATCTTATCAAGCCCAGGGCAAAGCCTGTAAGCAACGTTGCCAGGCAGCCTTTGGTATTGAGCCTTTTCATAAATACCCCCAGGAAAAACACCACGAAGATCGGCGGTGCGAGGTAGCCCTGCACACTTTGCAGATAGTGATATAATCCTTTCGAGCCCTGGATAACGGGTATCCAGATCAATCCGATCACGACCATAACAGCGGTAGCCACCCGACCAATCCATACGAGTCGTTGTTGAGTCGCCTGGGGACGGAACTTGGAATAAAGATCCATGGTAAACAGGGTAGAGGAGGCGTTAAACACCCCGGCCAGCGAACTCATCAGGGCCGCCAGGAGACCGGCAACCACAATTCCGCGGACACCGACCGGCAGTATGTGTTTTACCATCAGGGGAAAAGCGGCCTGTGCTTCATCAGCGATGGCCCGGCCTTGATCATCAACCAGGAAATTCAGGGCCTCGACGCTGCCGGATTTAGCCAAGGCGAAGCAGATCATTCCCGGAATGATAAAGATAAACACCGGGAGTAGCTTTAAGAACGAGGCGAAAATCGTACCGCGACGAGCTTCACGTTCATTTGGTGCACCCAACGCCCGCTGCACTATATATTGATCCGTGCACCAATACCACATCCCGATAATCGGTGCACAAAATAACATTCCCAGCCAGGGGTAATTGCCGTTGAAATACCAAGCTTGTTTGACGATTTGGTCCTGGGCGTTCTTGATTTCCACCGGCAACCAAGATCCCTCAACGCCGATGGGGACCAGCGGTTTCCAGAGATCAAACATATCCGAGCCCAGGATTTCACGCAAATGGTCCCAGCCGCCCAGTTTCATCAGGCCAAAGATGGTCACCAGCAGAGAGCCAAATATCAAAATTATTGTCTGGGCCGCTTCGGTATAAGCTACCGCGCGTAGTCCACCCAGAGCCGTATAAATACCCGTCAGGACAATCACGAGTATGGAACCAATCCAAAAACTGTCCAACGTCCACGGACCGATGGTCATTTGTAATTCCGGCAGAAGGGTGCTAAATACTATACCGCCGGCAAATATGCCCACGGCGATTTTAGTCAAGACATAGGCTACCAGGGAAATAACCGACAACATCCAGCGGGCAGTCGCGTTATAGCGCCGTTCCAGAAATTCCGGCATAGTAAATACCCTGGATCGCGCATAAAAAGGCACCATTACCCATCCCAGCACCAGGATGCACCAGGCGTGCAATTCATAATGGGCCATGGCTACTCCGTCGGTACAACCCGAGCCAGCCAAGCCTACGAGGTGCTCAGAGCCGATGTTGGAGGCAAAGATGGATGCCCCCACGATAAACCAACCCAGGTTACGACCGGCCAAGAAGTAGTCATCAGCAGTTTCTTTGCCCTTACTAATCACCCACCAGGCCAAGGCCAATAGAAATGCAAAATACACACCAACCACCAGCCAATCCCAACTGGTAAAGGCTGATTCTACAGTAGCCAGGGTAAAAGAGACGGTCTTAAGCAATACTTTTTTCCAACTCCAATAGAAGTTTAATCCGAGGTAAGGGGCCTATATTCTTCTGTTTTATGCCGGATAATTTCACCAACCATCATGTATATAACATCTTCAGCGATGTTTGTGGCGTGGTCAGCGATGCGCTCGAGGTGGCGGGAAGCGGACATTAAATGAATCAATGATTCGATTTGGTCCGGGTGCTGTCTGATACCTTTTTGAATGCGGATAAACATGTCCCGGTTAAGGGCGTCGACCTCATCATCGTCGGCGCACACCTTGTGAGCCAGGGAAGCATCCATTTCCACCAAGGCATCCAAACTTTCTTTCAGCATTGCCTTTGCCTTTTGAGCCATACCGACAAAATCCAGCGTAACAGAAATTTCAGGTTGATTGGCCAGGAAAACAGCCCGCTCGGCCAGATTTACCGCCAGATCACCTATCCGTTCCAAATCGTTATTGATTTTTAACGCGGCGATGATCAGGCGTAAGTCAATGGCCACCGGCTGATGCAAGGCCAGGACCTTCAGACAGTCCTCCTCTATTTCAACCTCCATTTGATCAATGTCAAGATCTTTTTCAATTACCTTGCGGGCCCGGGCCTCGTCCCGGTGTTCGACCGCCAAGGTAGCTTCGCGAACAGCCTCTTCCACCATGGCTCCCAGGGTGAGGATTTTCTTTTTTAAATTTTCTATCTCTCTGGACAGATGCTTTCCCATGTGTAATATCCTGTTAGGAATTTCAATATCTTCGATCGGGCTGAAAGCCAATTGTACAGGCATACACACCATCGTGGACGATAACCATACCGCTATCGTTTGTAGTCAATTTGGCTTTAGTATAACCGAACGAGTTTGACAATTCATTAATAATTTCTATTCTCTGCCAAGGGATAATTCGCACCATCAGGGCCCCTTCGCTGACATCCTGCGGGCTGTTTAACTCCTGACTGAAGTGATAACTTCGGCAGTGCAGGCGTATACAGGCATCATTGATTTCCAGCACGCATCCTATTAATAGGTGGTTGTGGGCGCCGGCGTAATCTTTGATGGTACGTATTTTCCAGATTTTATTTTCCTGTTTATCCATAGTTGTGTTATCCAAATCTTCCTGTGATATAATCTTCTGTTTGTTTCTTGATGGGGTTTGTGAATAGTTTACCTGTCTTGTCATACTCAATTAATTCCCCCAGGCAAAAGAAAGCCGTATATTCGCTGACCCGGGCCGCCTGCTGCATATTATGAGTTACAATGACAATGGTGTAATTTTGTTTCAGTTGAGTAATCAAATCTTCAATGCGTGCGGTTGCTAAAGGATCCAGAGCGGAGCAGGGTTCGTCCATAAGCAAAACTTTGGGACGGGTAGCCATAGCCCGAGCGATACACAAACGCTGCTGCTGTCCGCCGGACAGGGCCAGAGCGGATTTTTGCAAATCATCTTTTACTTCGTCCCAGAGAGCGGCTGAACGAAGACTTTCTTCGACCAGCGGGTCCAGACGAGAGCGGTTGCGAATGCCCTGAAGCAGGGGGCCGTAGGCGACATTGTCATAGATACTCTTGGCGAAGGGATTGGGCTTTTGAAACACCATGCCCACCTGTTGCCTTAGATTTACCAGGTTCGTACGTTTGTCATATACATTGTGATTATTGACGATTAACCGACCCTCTGCCCGGGTATGCGGGATGAGATCATTCATGCGATTGATACTACGTAGAAAGGTACTTTTACCACAGCCGCTGGGGCCGATGATGGCGGTGACGGTGCAGGGGAACATCTCCAGGGTAATATTCTTTACCCCGGTGGAATTTCCATAATAGAAACTGAAATCTTCCGCCGCGATCACATAGCAGTTGGGGCAGGAACGTGATAGCGTGTTTCCTGCCGAGTTCGTTTCTATTTCCGGTTGCACATTCACCGTGGTTTTTATCTGTATTTGTTCGACATTGGCATCGGATGTCTGTAACTGGGTCATCTGTTTGTCAACCTCTGGTTTTTTTTCAGCCATGAATTAACTTAACTTTCGCAGTTTTATATTACGCTTATTGTTGTTAAAGGGCCTAATATCCGTGTAACTTTTTGGAAGTCCGCGAGCGAATCCAGATAGCAAAGATGTTTAGACATAATATCAGGACAATTAGGGTCATGACCATTCCATATTGTTTGTGGGGCAGATTCATGCCTACGTTGTCACTGGTAGCTATCACATAGCTACCGATCGAAAGGGCAGGGGTTTGTTGAAGTAGTGACCTGGGTACTTCAGCAAAGGCCACCGCACCGGTAAACAGTATAGGAGCGGTCTCTCCCGCGGCGCGGCTGACGCTTAAGATTATTCCCGTAAGGATTCCCGGTGCTGCGGCCGGCAGGGTAACGGTCACAAAAGTCCGGAATCGTCCCGCTCCCAGGGCCAAAGAAGCTTCTTTATATGTTCGAGGTACCGAGCGGATGGCTTCTTCGCTGGCCCGGATGATGACGGGAAGTACCAAAAGGGCCAGGGTCAAAGAGGCAGTTAAAATACATTCTTTAGACGCCATGTGGAAACGAGGTAATACATACAAGACGAAAAACGCTAATCCGAACAGACCGAAGACGATACTGGGTACCCCCGCAAGTGTGTTGATACAAGTACGAATTACCCTGACAATGATGTTTTCCCCCGCGCATTCGATTAGATAGGCAGCGGAAATTATCCCCAGCGGGATTGCCACTAACATGGATATAAGAGTAATAAGCAGAGTACCAATAATTTCCGGTCCCACTCCTCCAAAATAGTATCCGGGTGGATGATCGTCGATGAAATATTGCCAATAGAAAGTGGGGTGTGGTTGCAGCATGACAGGAAGATTGTTTTGTACCTCGTCGAAGATGGATTCTAACTCAGTTCCTGCGAAAAGTGTTTTTCGTTCTAATTCTCTCCTGACCAGGGGTTTGTCCGGGGCTATTTGTATCCATTCTTCTTTCCATAGTAAGCGGTGCAGATATTTTTGGGCCAAGTCCCAGCGCGTGGCCCCATATTGAAACAGGGCTAGAGATGGGGTTGGTTCCCCCGGTAAAGGTCCGAACAGTTGTCTGAGTATTTCCTGGACCTCGTTAAGTGACTGGGCATATTGCTCCCGCCTAGTCAAATCGATGCTTTGAACAACTTTCTTATATTTTTGGGCCAGGACAAATAATTCTTCTAATAAGGTTCCCTTGAAATCAGAATTATCCTGCTGCTGAATGACAAAGTCCAGATTTTCCAAGACCTGGTTTTTGTTTTCACTTTCATAAGCATCGCAGAGTTTGTTACGAATCTTCTTGGCCTGGGATCGCAGAAGGGTATATTGTTCTGAAGGGGTATTTTGCTGACGGAGTTGGTCTCCGTAGTCTCGGTAAAATTTTCTGGCTCTTTTAATTAAGTGTTCGGTCTCAATGCCTCTTCGAAAGTGGTTAAGTGTGTCAAAAATGACTTGTCGAGATTTTTCAACTTCCGCGGATTCTGTTGTAATCTCATCGACGTCGCCACGGTTATACAGAGCCAACTGCATCTTGCGGAACTCCACCGTGCCCCGGAAAAACACTGCCGATCCTCCCCGTACCAACATGGGCCCCAAAATCAGGACCAGGGCAAGAACCATCAAAAGGATAGAGACAACGGCGGATCCGGTAAAAAACTTGTCCCAGAGCTGACGGATTAGAAGTCTCATACTAGTCACCCCCTCTTCCTTTTGCGCACCCTGGCCAGGAAATGCTCACTTAGCATATTTAAGCCAAAGGTGAATACCAGCAGAAAGAAACCTATCGCGAACAGGGCCTGATAATGGAGAGAACCTTTGGGGGTTTCTCCCATCTCCTGGGCAATGGTGGCGGTCATGGGTCTTACGCCGTCGGCCAGGTCCCACCAGGGGGAAGGTATTTGTGAGCTCATGCCCGCAGCCATCAAAACCACCATCGTTTCACCGATGGCCCTCATCATTCCCAGAATGACGGCGGCAATAATCCCACTATGGGCTTCCGGGATCACCACTTTGATTAAGGTTTCAGCACGTGTAGAACCCAGTCCGTAAGCCGCCTCCCGGATCTCACGGCCCACAGCCGAGAGAGAATCTTCTGCGACGCTGATAATAGTGGGCAGAGCCATCAGGGCCAGAATAATCCCTGCATTTAAGGCATTGGTTCCCTTGATAAAGTCCAAATTAACTTCCAGCCAGGGAGAAAATACCAATACGGCGAAAAAGCCGTATGCCACGGAGGGAATGGCCGCTAAGATTTCAATTATTGGTTTGACAACCTGCCGTAACTTAAAGGGAGCAATGTCACTGAGATATACGGCCGCCAATATCCCCAACGGAACAGCTATGATCAAAGCCACTATAGTTACATATCCTGTCCCGGCCATGATGGCGAGAATCCCAAATTCCGGGGGATCATGGGTCGGATACCAGCCGACACTGGTAAAAAATTCCTTTAAGTTATTCCCGGTTAAAAATTCTGTAGCTTCCCGGATTATAAAGATAAAGATCAATAAAACAGCGATTACCGATAAAAACGTAACCATAAAAAGAAAGATACGCCCGGCAGCATTAGATAGATATCCTTTCCAATCTTCCGAGGGAGTTAGCAAAAGCGGCCGAGTAAACTCAGCCGCTTTTGCCTTTGGAACGGGGTTGTTGGTGCTTAAAAGAGTCATGTAACAAATGGGACCTCTATATTAAATTGTTTGCCGGTTAGTAGTTCGTGACAGGAACAAATCCCTTGGATTCAATAATCTCCTGCCCTTTTTCCTTGAGATAAAACGTGCAAAACTCGTGCACCAGGGAACCTAATTTGGGATAATTTTTTGTGAATAGAAACAGAGGCCGACTTACCGGATATTTCCCGGAAGAAATGGTTACCTGATTAGGCATAACACCATCTATTTTTAGGGCCTTTACTTTATTATCTACAAAGCCCAGACCTACATAGCCTACAGCACCTTTGGTAAATTTTACCCGGGCGTGGGCCTGGGGGTTGGAATTGACATACTCGACGTTACCAGCCATTTTTTGCTTGTTCATGACCAGTTTTTCAAACGTTTCATAAGTTCCGGAAGAGGTATCCCGGCTGATGGGCACGATTGTGCTATCCGGGCCGCCTAGATCGCTCCAATTCTTTAGCTTACCTGTATAGATGTTTCGCACTTGTTCCGAGGTCAGCTCCTTAATGGGATTGGAAGGATGAACGATCACACAAACTCCATCCATAGCGATTACATGAGCAACTGGTAAAAAGCCATTATTTCCTTCTACGGCTTGTTTGTATTCTTTAGGTTTCATAAAACGGCTCATCATGGCGATATCACAACGGCCATCGACCAATGATGCCGCGCCGTCTCCACTTCCGGTTTTGCTGACCGTAATGGAAACACCGGGGTACATTTTCATAAAGGCCTCCGCAAAGGCATCACCAATGGGCCCAACCGTTGTCGAGCCCTGCAGTTGTAAACGGCCACTGGGCTGAGCCGACCAGGCATTAGTTCCCAGAATCAGCGTGGTCACAATACATACCAACATCAACTTCTTCATTTTTTTTGTCTCCTTTCAATTTTCTTTCACCTAAGTATCACCTATAAATGTTAGCTTTGTGTTAAGATTTGATTAAAAACTCGTTATCATTGTAATTGTATGTGTTCCAACAGGTTAAAACTTCAAAGAAAGATCTACCTGTAGCCTTTGGTAATCTTTCTGTTCATCACCGACATCGTTAATTAAAAAAGTCACAGCGGACTGAACATTTTTGGCTATCTGTAATTTGAAGTTGAGCTTATGCCCCTTGCCATCGGTGCCGCCGCCTATAAAATCAGAATCGCTGAAAGCCCCTATCACCGCATCTTTTTCTAAATCCCGATAATTATATCCAAATTGCCAGGATCCGGGCTTTTTGGCTTTATTCAAAGTGGTACCCACCAGCCAACCTTGGTTTTCGCAAGTATCAGCTCCCGTGTTACAAACAAAATTCCCATAGAATCCCAAAGGCATTCCCGCAACTTTGAAACCACCTACTTCCGCAAAAAGTTCAACGATGTTGTAATCATTGACATACAACCCCGCATTATCCGTGGTATTGCCGAAGCCATCGGTAGAATCATATATTGTCTCCCGGCCTTCTACGTTTCCATAATCGAAGTAACTGACACCTCCCAAAGCATGGATTCCTTGACCGATATTTTGTTTCAGACCGGTTTGAATTCCCCAGAGTGATTGTTCCGAATCACTGCTGTTTTCTTCCACCCAAAAGCCTCCGCCGTTGATGAAAATCTCCTGACCTTCCAGGAAGGCAAATTGGTAAGTGCCAGCCAAACCCTCCGGAGTTAAGTCACCATCCCAGATCAACTGATTTTTTCCAACCGTATAAAACGGATTTTTCATTTTTCCTCCAATGACATGCAGGCCTTTGCAGCATTCTGGATGCCAATCCACAAAGGCCATATCGAGTTTAATGTCCTTGCTGGAAAAGCCTTCATCGAGAGTTTGATTGGTGGAAACCGGATCATCGGAACCTGTGGCGATCCGAACACCCAAAGCCCATTCATCAGTTACGTCGGCATTAAGACCAATGCGGGCCCGAATACGAGCGCGGCTGCGTCCCTGTTTCCATGCCAGTTTGTTATTCTTATTGGCTTCACTGTCGATATGTTCAAACCGAAAACGCAAATCACCATAAATCTTTATCTTTTCAAGCCATTTCAGGGTTTCCGGCAATCCAAATTCCTTATCCGGTATCTCAGCTACTAATTTTTCCATCTTTTCATCTTGTTTCTTTTGGTCCTTCTCATACTGAGACAGTCTCACTTGTAACTCATTGATTTTTTGATTTTGTTCCGCTACCTGATTTTTAAGCTCAGTGAGGGCATCTGCATGTAGATAAAATGTGGGAAAGATCCAATAGAACAATAACAACATTTTAAGCACTGCTCTGTTTTTCATAAATACATCTCCTTAATACCACAACTAATTACCAACTATACAACTCATGAGTTATTTCCGTATCATTTACATAAAATTTATAACGGTAAAATTAAGGCGGCATTAAATTTGTGTTAGAATTGCATTAATCAGAGAATGGCTCGATTTGGATAAAAAAACAAAAGTTGACTCACATGATGGATTCTAATATCGACAAAAACCCCTTGAAGCATATACCTGCATTTTATGCTTATAACAGAGATTTTACCCGTAGTGTCAGGGAAAGGAGGTTTTATACTGATGTTTAAGATATGATTTTAACATCAGTTCAATTTGCCGGCGGTGTCTTGCCGAGAGCTTAAATTTGCGCTGGGGTAATCCTTAAAGCGATATCCTACGCCTCGCACAGTTTCGATATAACGTTGATAACGACCTAATTTTTTCCGTAACGAAACGATTTGCACATCCACGGCCCTGGCGCTGACGACGTAATCGCTGCCATGGATGGCGTCCATGATATTAAAGCGGGTAAAAACCTGACCGGGCCTTTGAGCCAATATCCGTAAAATCTCAAATTCCGTAAAGGTTAGATCTATCTTCTTACCACCGGCCTGTACCTCATGCCGAACCGGATCAATAACCAAATCTTCGAATTCCTGTATTTCCTTTGGCGCGGTGGGTTCAGTGTGTCTTCGCAGTACCGATCTGATCCGGGCCAATAACATACGCGGGCTGAATGGTTTGGTGACATAATCATCCGCCCCCATTTCCAGACCCAGAACTACATCCGATTCCTCCCCTTTGGCCGATAAGATGACGATGTGTATGTCTTCCGTTTTAGGATCTCGCTTAAGTTCTCTACAAACTTCCAGGCCATCGATATTGGGCAGTAATAAGTCCAGTATGATCAAATCCGGTGGCTTTCTCCGCACAGAATCCAGAGCATCCTCACCTGTCTGGGCACATTGCACTGTATAGCCCTCTTTCTCCAGGATGTGCCTGACCAGCTCGAGAATATCATCCTCATCATCAACTACTAGTATTGTTTCCTTACTTTTTTTTATTTTATGCTCTCACTAAATTTGCATCTGGAACAATTACCCGGGAGTCGCTTTTGCCGTCAGACGCCCTACGGATCAACTCTACCATTAAAAAGCCCCGGGAAAAATTACTACGGTACAAAACCTTCGCAAACGCCGATAGAACATGGCGACTTCTTCCAGTTTTACGATTTGTGGCGTTGCTGGATTTCATAACACTTTATAATAAAGGCGTTTAATCGCCATTAACTTAAAGCAACTCACTGTAAAATAATATAGGGGCCAATTATTAAAAAAAGATTAGATGTGTGTTAAAATTATATTAAGAAATGTGTGATTTATCGCCCGGTTTAATACGCCAGACAGAATTTGTTCTGACCCGTAAAGCTTACTATTACTCTAACAGGCAGGCGGTAAAGATAGGGGAAATTTACCACCAAAGCCATTTGGCGACCAGATAGAATACGATAGTTAAACCGGCGGCAATAGGTATGGTAATTAACCAGGAGGTAAAGATAGAGCCAACGACCTTTCGATCAATTGCAGTAATACCGCGAGCCAAACCTACTCCCAGGATGGCTCCGACCAGCACATGGGTGGTAGAGATGGGCAGCCCTAACTTGGAGCAAACTAAAACGGTGACCATCCCTCCCAGATCCGCCGCCACCCCGCGTGAGGGTGTAATTTCCGTCATCTGAGTTCCCACTACCCGCATGACCCGAAAACCAAACATTGCCAAACCGAACGCAATGCCGATACCTCCCAAAACCAAGTACCATATACTCACATCGACCTTACCAGGTATAGCATTATTCTTAACGATTTCGGCTACCGCGGCCAAAGGTCCAATTGCATTTGCCACATCGTTGGCGCCTTGTGAAAATGCGACTGTACAAGAGGTGATGATTACCAGATAGGTAAATGTTTTTTCTACCTGGGCCAGTTGCTTTTCGAAAGAAGTTTCGTGATTGCTGTAGCGACTCCGTTTTACAAGAAAATGGCAGATAACGGCAGCTATAAGACCTCCTACAATACTCAGAATAAAAGCCTGGGGAGCATTAAGGTCCAGATGGAGATTTTTCAGCCCTTTATAGATTGTGGCCAAAATAATGATCATAAAAGTGAAAAATGCGCAGATGGGTACTCCCTTGCGCGCAGCCAAAGCTGGTTTTTTAGCAGACAATATATAACGGGATATTAACTTAAAAGCTATAAAGGCCAAAATCCCACCTACCAGCGGAGAGATGAACCAGCTAGCCACGATTTGCCCCAGCTTTGCCCAATGGATATGGGAAAGCCCCATAGTAAGAATCCCAAATCCGGCAATAGCTCCTACAATGGAATGGGTGGTGGAAACAGGCATCCCGAAAAAGCTGGCCGCATTCAACCATACCGACGCGGCCACCAAAGCACAGACCATCCCGTGGGCCAGCACCTGGGGATCCTGAGCGAACGCCTGAGTGTCGATTATCCCCTTACGTACGGTATCGGTTACATGACTGCCGACCAGTACGGCTCCCGCAAAATTGCAGATCGCGGCCAGGATGACCGCCCAAAAAATCGTTAGGGATTTCGAACCAACTGCATCAGCCATGGAATTGGCCACGTCGTTGGCGCCGATATTCCAGGCCATGTAAAAACCGACTATGAGCGCAACGATCACTAAAATTTCCATAAAGGACAAACTCCGTGACTTTGAAAATTACTTTTTACGAATGATCAGGCGAATATATTTGGCCGTTCTTTCTGCATTGTTGGCAATGGCACTTAAGATCTTGCAGTATTTATCAAGGAAGAGAATAGTGATAGGGTCCAACTGATCTTCCAGACTGTAGAAATGGCGGGCGAACTGTCTTTCCAGCCGATCCGCCTTCCATTCTTCTTCGCTGATGTTTTCAACCGATTTGAGCACTTTCTCAACCTCAGGCCCTGAAAAGGCCGCCTCCGCCAGAGTGCATAGTTGCTCGGATAAAGCCATCAACTGCTCACTGACACTGATTATCTGGCTCACGAAGGCACGAAAATCAGCCTGGAGTTCCTCCGGTATCCTTGTTTTGCGAAGTAACAGAACCACCGCAAAATCTTCCGCAGTGTCGGCTACATCATCTTGATAGGCAAGAAACTGACTCAATTCGGATTTCCCTACAGACATGAAATACAAATCTGTAATTTCATCCCGTAGTTGAGTCTTGATAAGGTCCGCCTCGTGTTCAGTTTTGGACATCAGGTTATGAAGCTCTTCGATTTTTTCATAATCTTCCGCCAACAAAGCCTCGGTCAGGGGGTGCAGTAATTCCACACATTCATGCACCTTGCGGGAATGTTCATGGAGTTTTACAAACGGTGTCGGCCTGAAAATCTTTTTGAAAACGCTCATATTATTCTCCTAAATATTTTTTAGATAAGTAGTTATAAAAATAAAATTCATCTCACCCACACATAGTGAAGTTATTAATAAGTTAGCAATGTTAGGGAAATGTTAAGATTATGTAATATTTATGTTAATGTGCAATGACAAAACCTTGTTTGGTGATCAGGGCAAATATTACGACAGATGTAATATATAAGTTGCTATGGCCAACAATAACTTCTATTGTGAAATCTGCTTACTGATTCTTTGACCAAGATCAAAATGTAACAGTTTTATTTGTTAGAAGATAAATTCCCCGGCAGGTGTATCGTGAAAGTACTGCCTTGTTTCAAGGTACTTTCTACGCTTACTCTGCCCCCATGGGCAACGGCAATATGTTTGACTATGGCCAGTCCCAGGCCTGTCCCCCCCAATTTTCTGCTGCGTGCCTTATCCACTACATAAAACCTCTCGAACAAGCGTGATAAGTGCTCTCTGTCGATCCCGCAGCCGTTGTCCTTTACGGAAATGGTTACATATCCATCTTCCCGACAGATAATAACTTCGATGCGGTTGCCTTCGGTGCTGTATTTGATCGCATTATCGATGAGATTGACCAGGGCCTGCTCGATTAGGGCGGCATCGATTTCCGCTTCGATTTCTTTCGGGTCGGTAATGACTATTTCAACTTTTTTCTTTTGGGCCCGAATCTGCGTAAGCTCCAGGGCGGATTCCACGGTGGGCTTGAGCTTTTCCCGGTGCAAGGTGATCCGGCCTTTTTCGGTTCCCTCTTCAATACGAGACAGACTCAGTAAATCCTCAATAATCGCGTTGAGTCTGTCCGATTGCTTAGCGATGATATCAAGAAACTTTTGGGCCTGTTCCTTGTCACCCAACCCTCCTTCACGCAGAGTTTCCACAAATCCTTTAATACTTGTGACCGGAGTTTTTAGTTCGTGGGAGACATTAGCCACAAAGTCACGCCTAAGGTTTTCCAATCGGCGCATGTGGGTCATATCATTCAATACTATTACCGCACCGTTTTTTTTGCCATGTACATCGCTGATGCTGGCACCGTGCAGATGCAGATAACGACCTCCCTGGACAGGCAGAGTAATCTGGGCTTCGGTAGTCTGCTCACTTTGCAGGGTTTTTTCGATAAAGCGGTTCAGTTCAACATTCCGCACGATCCCGTAAATACTATGCCCCTGAATTTTTTGAGGTGTAACATAAAGTAGTTGAGCCGCGGACTGATTTATAGTCATTACGTTTCCCTGATTATCAACCGCCAAAACTCCTTCCACCATACTGCTTAACACGGCTTCCAGCTCATTGCGTTGTTCGGTAACTGTTTCGATTCTATCCTGCAATTGCCGAGCCATCTCATTCATGGAGTTAGCCAACGCCGCCAGTTCCATGGCATTCGGAATAGGTACACTCACGTCCAATTCTCCCCGGGCATAGCGCTGCGCTGTTTGTTCCATTTGTTCTATTGGCCTGGCGATCCTCCGCGAAATTATTAAACACACTCCCGCTACGCAAAGAGCTACTATTACTCCGCCCAGAAATATTCGTTTGTAGATGGTTTCTAACGCATTGTAGATGGCTGTGATCGGCAGGGACGTACGCAGAACAACTCGAATTTCATCTCCGTCCTTAACCGGTATCGCTACATATATCATATGTTTATTCAGCGTTTCACTGTAGCGCTGGAATTGCCCTCTGCCTGTGGCCAGGGCTTGAATAATTTCCGGGCGATCGTTGTGGGGCGCCATTTCACCCGGATTCTCATCAGAGTCAGCCACCACTTTGCCTGATGGTAAAATGACCGTTATACGTATTTTTCCGGCTCGGCCGATTTTTTTACACAATTGATCTAGTGAATTGTAGTCACCCTTATTTAAGTCACCCTCTATCTGGGTTTTGACCATGAACGCAACGGCTTCAAGGTCACGTGCTTTTTCATTTAGATAAAATAAACGCAATGACCGACTTGCATACCCCCCTGCTGCCGCTACTGCTATTAGAGCTACTATTACATAGGCCGGAAATAACTGCCAGATTAAGCGCCTGCGTACCATTGATGATCCTTGCCAAGTATCTTGTTATAACGCGGTAAATTTAACTGTTAACGCCGGTTAAATCCTTGAAACGATATCCTATACCCCGAACGGTCTCAATATATTTTCCACATGCTCCCAATTTTTTCCGCAGGGCCACGATTTGCACATCGACCGCCCGATCCGTGACGGCGTATTCCGTACCACGTATCGCATCTACAATTTGATACCTGGTATAGACCCGGCCCGGCCGTCCCGCCAGTAATTGCAGGATTTCAAATTCCGTATAGGTCAGTTCCACCCGCTCACCGGCCGCCAAAACTTCATGCCTACCGGCATCGATGACCAGATCATGGATTTTTATCTTTTTACCTTCTTCTTTGGGGACCACCGACCGGCGTAAAACCGATCGTACCCGTGCCAAAAGCACCTTGGGACTAAACGGCTTGGTTACATAATCATCGGCTCCCAGTTCCAGTCCCGTGACAATATCCGCTTCTTCTCCTTTGGCGGTTAACATGATAATTGGAATATTTTGAGTTTTGGAATCCTTTTTCAACTCTCTGCAGACATCCAAACCATCAATACCAGGCAACATCAGGTCTAATATAATCAATCCCGGTAGCTCTGATTGTGCAGCCTCCAGGGCCTGCTCACCTGACTGGGCCATAAGTACCTGATAACCTTCCCGCGTCAGGTTATAGTTCAATAGTTCGAGGATATCTTCCTCGTCATCCACTATGAGTATGGTGCTTTTTGCCATTTGAACAAAATACTGTAAAACGATTATTGGTTTTTATCAACAAATATTTTCCAGGCTGTCCATATAGACGGGATTGATTGTTAGCTTTTGGGCTTGCCTTTTTTTTGATAACACTGTTCCATAATCTTTTCGGGGCTCGATGTGCCAACTCGGGTACAGCCGATTTCTCTTGCCCGCACAACCATCTCCAGATCTCGCACTCCCCCGGCTGCTTTTATCTGTACCTTGTCGGAAACGGATTTTCGCATAAGTTTGAGGTCCTCGATGGTGGCCCCCCCGCCAGCCAGTCCTGTTGAAGTCTTTACCCAATCTGCTCCGGCTTGTTCACAGAGCTTACAGCCGATTTCGATCAGCTCATCGGTGAGATAGTAGTTCTCGAAAATGACTTTTACTGCGACTTTTTTCCGGTGAGCTGTTTCCACTACCGCCTGAATATCCTTTTTTACATAATCAAGGTCTCGACTTAAGAGTTTGCCGATATGGAGCACCATATCTAGTTCCACCGCACCATCTTGAATAGCTGTTTGGGCTTCGCAAACCTTGGTTTCCGTTTTATTAAAACCGAACGGAAAACCCACTACGGTGGTTACCCTTATTCCCGAGCCTTCCAATTGTTTTTTTACCAGAGGCACCATCGAGGGGCTGCAGCACACCGCAGCCACGTTATACTTCTTAGCGACCTGACATCCCTGGATAATATTTTCCTCGGTTAGTTCTGGTTTTAATAACGCGTAGTCGATCATCTGGGCGATGTCTGAGCAGGTATAGTCCATATAATTCTCCTCACAAAATTGTTAGGCTTTTGTTAGAACCTATTATTGTTCGCCCGTCATAACAAATCAAGCTTCGTTATGGGGATTTTGCTGAAGGCAAAAACATAGGTTGACAAAAATTACTTTCCCGGTACCATGTGCGCACGCATACTAAGCGAAAATCCAGAAAGGAAAAAACATGGGAAAAAAGTTTATTAATAAAAATTTCCTGCTGCGGTCGGATATTGCCAAGGAACTGTATTATGAATATGCAGCCCCCCTGCCCATTTACGACTATCATTGTCACCTCCCCCCGGCCGAGATCGCCGAGGATAAGAATTTCGAAAATTTGACCCAGATATGGCTGTACGGAGACCACTATAAGTGGCGGGCCCTGCGCACTCACGGTGTCGAGGAACGCTTCTGCACCGGTGCTGCCAGTGACTACGAAAAATTCGAAAAATGGGCTGAGACTGTTCCTTACTGCCTGCGCAATCCCCTCTATCACTGGACCCACATGGAATTGAAACGTTATTTCGGCATAGACAAGCTGCTAAGCCCGAAAACCGCCCAGGAAATCTATCAAACCTGTAGTGAAATGCTGCGTACGCCTGATTACAGTACCCGCAATCTTATGCTCAAGATGAATGTGAAAATCGTGTGTACAACCGATGATCCCATTGATTCCCTCGAACATCATAAAAAAATTGCCCAGGATGGTTTTGAGGTCAAGGTTCTGCCCACCTGGCGGCCGGACAAGGCAATGGCAGTGGAAGATGTGGAAGTATGGAACAGTTATATAGATGCCCTTGCCTCGGCCTCCAATGTGGAGATCCATAATTACGATTCCCTATTGGAGGCGCTTAGGCAGCGTCATCGCTTTTTCCACGAAATGGGCTGCCGACTCAGCGACCACGGCCTGGAAACCGCCTATGCCGAGGACTTCGGCTGGGACGAAATAAGAGGTATATTTAATAAAATCCGTGCCCGGCAGGAACTGAATTTAGCTGAGCAGCTGAAGTTTAAGTCAGCCATGCTGGTGGAGTTCGGCTATATGGACAACGAAACCGCCTGGGTGCAGCAGTTTCACCTTGGTGCCCTGCGCAACAACAACACCCGTCTGTTTCAATCCCTGGGTCCCGATACCGGTTTTGATTCCATAGGTGATTTTGAAATTGCCCGGCCCTTGAGTAAATTACTGGACCGGCTCGATCAACAAAACAGGCTTACCAAGACTATTCTTTATAATCTCAACCCCCGCGACAATTATCTAATCGCGACGATGCTCGGTAATTTTCAGGATGGTTCAGTTCCCGGTAAAATTCAATTCGGTTCGGGCTGGTGGTTCCTCGACCAGAAGGAGGGCATGACCTGGCAGCTTAACTCCCTTTCCAACCTCGGTTTGCTCAGCCATTTCGTTGGGATGCTTACCGATTCGCGCAGCTTCCTTTCCTATCCCCGCCACGAATACTTCCGCCGTATTTTATGCAATATGATTGGTAATGATGTCAATAACGGTGAGCTTCCCGCGGATATGGATCTTCTGGGTAAAATGGTACAAGACATTTGCTTCTACAATGCCAAGAACTACTTTCCTATAGATTTGGATTAAAGTACCCTTAGTAGTTTTGTGTTCAGCCTAAAAAAAATACCCCCCAATGGCAAAATTGGGGGGTAATATTAGGCTTGGTTGGAGGTCTCTGCTTATACTTTTTCGGGCACAACCCACGGTTCGCGATATTTACCCTTGAGGTATTTGTTGGCCTCATTGTCTTCTGGGAAGTTCTCGGTAGTACCGTCATATTTAAGTTTGCGGTTCCCCAGGCGATATGAGATATGGGTTAAGTGGCACAGGTTCATGGATAGATGTACATCTTCGATGTCGGCATTGGGACGCTTACGGGTACGAATGCAGTCGAAAAAGTTATCGAAATGTAGGTCCACAATACTGCCGAATTTAGCTTGGGCCACTTCCGAATGAACGGGCTCACTTTTGCGGGTCTTAGGATCACCTTCGAAAACCTGCCACCCACCGCCGTGACGGCCGAAAGCCATAAATCCCTTGGTACCAGCGATTTCCACTTTAGAGGCGCTGAAGTACCAGTCGGGGAATTTATTTTTATCCGGCAGATGCACAATTCGATGCATGTAGGGACACCAAAGAGCACCTTCATATAACATGGTATGTGGCCCGAACTCGAAGGTAGCGAATTGCGTGTCGGGTTGTTCTCGGCCGTCGTTATGATAATAGACACCGCCGGCATTACATACCGTGTCCGGGTACTTTTCGCCTATCAAAAAACGCAGCAGATCCACTTGATGAATAATGTCCGCGGCTATCCAGCCGGTGTAATAGTCCCAGAGTCTCCAGAACCAGCGCCCCGGCCTATAGGGAAGCATGGGTGAAGGACCGCACCACAAATCATAGTTTAATCCTTCAGGTACAGGCTGCTCGTCCGCTACGCTGATAGGGGGAGATTTCTGCATAAGATAAACGCGAGACAGTTTAACATCTCCAAGTTTGCCGCTGGTGATGTAATCGCGGGCCTTGGCCAGATAAGGAGCACTACGGCTCTGCGCGCCTACCTGTACCACCCGGTTATATTTACGGGCTGCCTCGACCATTTTTCTGCCTTCCCAGATGGAAAGCGAAGGGGGCTTTTCTACATAGACGTCCTTGCCGGCCTGACAAGCCATAATAGTTGCCAAAGCATGCCAGCGGTCTGAAGTGGCTATAATAAGCGCATCTACTTCCGGATCATCCAGAATCTTGCGAAAATCCTGCTCAAATTTCGGCTTGTATTCATGTCCTTCCATGATAATCTCAGCCGCGGGTCCGTAACAGCGTTGATCCGCGTCACAGATGTATTTTATTTTGACATCACTGCGTTTTACCAGGCTCCGCAGGAGAAGTCTTCCCCGTCCGCCGACACCCATAATCCCCACGACTATTTTTTTGTTTGCCCCTAAGCTTGATTTTGCGGGCAACACGGTGAGTGATGCTGCTGCTCCTAATGATCCGGCCAGAAAACCTCTGCGGTTAAATGAATCCATTGATAGTACTCCTTATAAATATTCTTCCCGTAGTAGATACCAAGTTAATCCTGAGCAGTAAAAACAGGCTGTGAGTCAAGTACCATTGTGACACTACATTAGACTACTTAATTTTTCTTGTCTAATCAATAGTTACCTCTTCCTGATATTCCGGCACATAAACCTGCCATTGGGTTTTCTCCCGGATGAACTCGGCAAAATTTTCCGCTGTCTCTGCTTCGCCGTGGACGATAAATACCTTTTTTGGGGGCCTTTGCAGAGTGGAAAGCCAGCGGAATAATTCCCCCCGGTCGGCATGTCCTGAAAAACCATGCACCCGCTTCACCTGGGCCAGGACCGGATATTTCTGACCCAGTATTCGTACCTCTTTGGCTCCATCGACAATAATCCGTCCCAGAGTACCCTTTGCCTGGTAGCCTACAAATAAAATCGTACTTTCCGGCCGGGTTATATTGTTGACCAGATGATGTTTGACACGGCCCCCTGTGCACAGTCCCGATCCGGCGATAATCACCGCAGTGCCTTTGATGTTGTTAATGGCCTTGGATTCGTTGGTAGTGCGGCTCATGACTAAATGGGCAATATCGAAAAAGGATGTGTGGTTATTTACCGATTCGGTCATCTCTTCGTCGTAGAGTTCCGGATGATTACGAAACACCTCTGTAACCTTGATCGCCATGGGACTGTCCAGAAAGACCACCAGGGGATCTATCTTGCCCTCTTGAATCAATTCGTTCAGGCAATACAGAACTTCCTGAGAGCGTTCAATGGAAAAACTTGGTATTACAATATTGCCCCCGGCGGCCTGGGTGGAATTAATTATATCAGCTACCATTGATTTGCAATCTACCTGGTCATCATGCACCCGGTCTCCGTAGGTGGATTCGATTAAAATATAATCTGCCTCTTCGAAAACTGTGGGATTTCGCAGAATCGGTTTGTCCCAGCGACCGACGTCTCCTGAGAACAGAATAGTTCTTTTGTCCTGATCGTTCTTGACCGTTAACTGGATCATGGAAGCTCCCAGGATATGACCGGCATTAAAAAAGCATGCTTCAATTTCCGGCGTGATCTTGGTCGGCTTACGGTACTTAAGAGGTGAAAATAACTTGAAACTTTCCTCCACGTCTTCGATGGTATACAGTGCTTCTTCCGGGAATTTTCCCTTTCGTCCCTCTTTTTTGTGACGCTTGCGCTTGTATTCGGCATCTTCCATCTGCAGCTTGGCTGCGTCAAGAAGCACAATACGGCATATCTCCGCAGTGGCAGCCGTGCAATAGATCGTTCCTTTAAATCCTTCTTTGACCAATTTAGGTAATAACCCGCAGTGATCCACATGGGCATGCGTAATCAAAATGGCCTCTATACTTGAAGGAGGGAAGGGAAAGGGATTCCAGTTCCTCTCTTGAAATTGTCTTTCCTGATACAAGCCGCAATCGACTAAAATACGTTTGCCGCAGGTTTCCAGAAGATAACTGGAACCGGTAACATTTTTAGCCGCTCCCAGGAAGGTCAACTTCATAGACTGATCGAGTCGTGCATTTTGTGTATTCAGTATTATATCTCCTTTTTGAACGGAAAAGCCGCCATATTTATTGGCATCTTAATATTTGATTGTAATGATACAATTTTTCATAAAGAATCGCAAGGAAATCACGATGGATAAATTGACCATCTGAATACAGTGTTGTGATCCATATGGGGGGAGATATATTTCCCGCTTTATTGGATTTCAGGTTTTGGCAAACCTATACTCTATAAACCTCTTATGGATATTAGACGAAAAATGGATATTCAAAGTAAAACACAGAAAAGCTTAAATCATTTAGCCGACCAGGCCAGCCCCTACCTCCTTCAGCACGCCGCCAATCCGGTGGATTGGTACCCCTGGTCGCAGGAGGCGTTTGCTAAAGCTCACCGGGAAGATAAGCCCATTTTTCTTTCGATAGGATATTCCACCTGTCATTGGTGCCATGTGATGGAACATGAATCTTTTGAGGATGATGAGGTGGCCCGCTTGTTAAATGAGGTTTTTGTTTGTATTAAACTCGATCGGGAAGAACGGCCCGATATCGATGGTGTTTATATGGATGTCTGTCAAATGCTTACCGGTAGCGGCGGCTGGCCGCTTACGATCATGATGACTCCCGACAAGAAACCGTTTTTTGCCGCGACCTACATACCCAAAAATAATCGTTTCGGGCGCATGGGGTTGCTCGAACTAATACCTCGTGTCAAACAGCTATGGTCCCACGAACGCGAGCAGTTAAACCACACAGCCGCAGAGATTACGACTGCGCTGCAGAAAAGTGCCCAAACCTCCACCGGAGGTGATAAACTTGATACCTCAGTTTTGGATCAGGCATGTCAAGAACTAAGCCAACGTTTCGATAGAGATTATGGAGGGTTCACCCCGGCACCGAAATTTCCCACGCCCCACAATTTGACCTTCTTACTACGTTATTGGCATCGTACGGGTGAGCCGCAGGCGTTGGAGATGGTCGAAAAAACACTGCAGGCAATGCGCCGTGGTGGTATATATGATCATATCGGTTTTGGCTTTCATCGTTATTCCACGGATCATCAATGGCTGGTTCCGCATTTTGAAAAAATGCTCTACGATCAGGCTTTGCTATCCTTGGCCTATGTACAGACCTACCAGGCTACGGGCAAGGCAGAATATGCCCAAACGGTACGAGAAATTTTTACCTATGTCCTGCGTGACATGACCGATTCCGGGGGAGGATTTTATTCAGCAGAAGATGCCGACAGTGAGGGGGTCGAAGGTAAGTTTTACCTGTGGACTGAAGATGAGATAAAACAAGCCCTGCCTGTGCAGGATGCCGATTTGGTCATCAGGCTCTTTAATATAACCAATGAAGGTAATTTTGCAGAGGAGGCTTCTGGGGATAAAACAGGTGCAAATATCATGCATCTATCAGAGCCTATTGAGCAAGTAGCTACTGAGCTCAAGATTTCCGAATCAGAATTACCCACTCGTTGGCAAAAGGCCAGACAGCAACTTTTCGACGTTCGCGAAAATCGCGTACATCCTCATAAGGATGATAAAATCTTGACCGATTGGAATGGCCTGATGATTGCCGCCCTGGCCCAGGCAGGACGTATTCTACCAGAACCGGTCTATACTCAGGCTGCTCAGAAAGCCGCCGATTTTATTTTGGACACTCTTATTGATTCACAGGGTCGTCTCCTGCACCGCTATCGGCAGGGTCAAACCTCGATCAGGGCCCATCTGGATGACTATGCCTTTTTTATCTGGGGCCTGCTCGAACTGTATGAAACTACCTTCGAGGTCCGTTATTTAGAAAAGGCCCTGGACCTTAGCAGGGATATGTGGGACCTCTTCGGTGATGAAAAGGCAGGTGGATTTTTCTTCACCGCTGAAGACAGCGAAGAATTACTCGTACGTCGAAAAGAAATATATGATGGCGCCGTACCGTCCGGCAATTCGATAGCTCTGCTAAACCTGCTTCGTATTGGACGAATCACCGGCGCTGAAGATTGGCAATCCAAGACCGACTCCTTGGCGCAACATTTTGCCCCACGCGTTCGGCAAACGCCTTCTGCCTATACACAATTACTTCAGGGTATCGATTTCTATCTTGGTCCTACGTACGAAGTGGTTATATCTGGAAACCTCCGGACGGATGAAACCAAAACTATGTTAAAAGCTCTCTGGAGTAAATTTCTACCTAACAAAATTTTATTGCATCGTCCTGATGTATCATCTCAACCAGATATTACCACAATAGCCCCCTGCACCAAAAACCAAGCCCCCCACCACAATCAAACCACCGCCTATATCTGCCGAAACTATTCCTGCCTGCAACCTACCACAGATCCTCAGGTGATGCTGAAGTTTCTTCATAGTAAAAGATGAAGATTACTTATATTTCAACATTCGGCAAGCGGTTGATTATAAGCATATCCTGTTGATAATAATATACTTATGGTAATAACAGAAAAAAGTTTAATTTATGTGTTGACAATCTCTTAAGATAAGTCTATTATCCCGATAGAAATAGTTGTATAGAGAAAATGATATGCTCGTTTCCCAAAAAAGCTTATATGCCTTGCGTGCCATATTCGAATTGGCCAAACGTGGGCGAAATAAACCTGTGAAAATAGCTGAGATTGCCGAAATCCAGGCCATACCCCCCCGATTTTTAGAGGTAATCCTTAACCAGCTTAAACAGGCAGGGTTTGTAGAATCAAGGCGAGGTAACGAGGGTGGTTATATGTTAGCCCGTTCTCCGGAAGATATAACCGTGGGTGATGTGTTAGAGTTTATTCAAGGGCCGGTTGGTCCAATTGACTGTCTCTCAGGTAAAACACATCAGGGTAATTGTCCTTTGCATGAGAATTGTGTTTTTATACCCATGTGGGAAGAAGTGAAAAGTGCCATAGAAAACGTCTATAACAATATCACCTTCAAAGATTTAACGGAAAAAGAAATAGAGATGTCACAGGAATATGTTCCCAGCTACGCCATATAAAATTTTTTGGAACCAATCCTGACTAAAACAGTAGGAATAGTAGTGTTAGATGCCCGCAACTTTCGAATCACATTATAGAAGTATTGTTAAAGCCTTGTGTTGGCGTTTCATAGCGACCTGTACTACGGTCAGCGTGGCCTGGATTGTTACCGGAGAGGTTATATTCGCTGCCAAAATAGGCTTGGCGGATTCCCTGATTAAATTAGGGCTTTATTATGCCCATGAACGAATTTGGAATTACATCCCCTTAGGGAAAATGAAACCGATTGAATATGAAATTTAATATTGTAAAGGAGAAATCTGGTGCCAATTAAAATCGAAAATGAAGATGTAAGAACTCTGGTGGAGACCCTCAATTTTAAGCAGAAGGTGGATCGGGCCCTGAGCCTGATTAGCCGGGCCTATGAGGAATATGGTGATCGGCTTGTGGTAGCGAATAGTTTGGGGAAGGATTCGGTAGCTGTTTGGCATTTGGCCAAGCGCGTTAGTCCTGATATTCGAGGTTTTATTGTTACTACCCGCTTCAAACCCCCGGAGACGGTCAAATTCATGGAAGATCAGGTAGATCGATATCCGGAGTTACAGGTATATAAAAATGATAATCCATTGCCCAGCGAGCTATATAAGGTAAATCCGGATCGCTGCTGCAACCTTCTCAAAGTTGAGCCTACCCGCCGGGCTATCGAGGAGATGGAAGTGGAATGCTGGGTGACGGGCCTGCGTTGTACGGAAGGACGTACGCGAACCGATTTTCAGGAAATTGAACAGCGGGACGAAGGGTTGGTAAAGTTAAATCCTGTTCTGATTTGGTATGAGCGGGAGATTTGGCAGTATTTGGCCCTTCATCAAGTACCCGTCAACCCACTCTATGAAAAAGGATATCGTTCGCTCGGTTGTGGTCCCTGCACCCGGATTAGCTCTGATCCTGATGAACGAGCAGGCCGTTGGCTGGGAACCAGCAAATGTGGGGGCGAATGTGGTATTCACACCCGGCCTTTGAAGGTGGCTAAAACTCTAACTTCATAAGTGAGAAATACATGGCACCAATAAGCAACACAAAAGATGCTCTGACCACGGCACCGGTACAATTTCCCTGCCTGTACATTCCCGATCAAGCCTCTCAGGCGAGGCTTCTGGGACTATACCCCCAACGACAAAATGGCTTGTGGATGCAGCGCATAAAAATATTGGGCGGCGTATTAACCGCTGGACAATGGCGGGAACTTGCCCGCATTGTGCGGAAGTTTACTCCCCAAACTCCGTTGCATTTAACAACCAGGCAGGATATCGAGCTGCACAACATTTCTGAAGTGAAGGTTCCCTTGGTCCAACAGGCCTTAGCTGAGGTAGGCTTGACCGGCTGGGGTGCCTGTGGCGATACGCTGCGTAATATTACCGTTTGTCCATGTTCAGGGCTGGTCAAGAATTCGGTTGACCTATACAGTCTGGCCGCATTGATACAGCAGGAGTTGGAAGGATGGTCGGATATATATGCTTTGCCGCGTAAATTTAAAATTTCCCTGTCTTGTGAAGACGACCAAGAAGGACAACCCTGGATTAATGATCTGGGCTTTATCGCTCGTAAAAGCAGTGATCAGTGGGGTTTCAAAGTTATAGCAGGCGGTTCCCTGGGACCTATTCCTGCTACCGGTATTGTTCTTTTCGATTGGCTCAATGCCAATGATGTGCTGCCCTTGGTGGCAGGAACCATACGTCTATTTGCTAAACACGGTGATAGGAAAAACCGCCGTCGAGCAAGACTGCGTCATGTGCGCGAGCAATGGGGCGACAAATCATTTTCTAACGAACTTATCCGGTTATATGAGGAAGAAAAGGAAAAGTCATATTGGCCCCAGGTTCAACTTACCCAGACAGAGAATGGTTTTGAAGAACGAAGGATATTGACTTTTGCCGATGGCAATATTGATCCTGATCAGGCCCAAGCCTTAGCGGCCATAGCTGATTTAGACGATGTTAAACTGCGCATTACCAATCATCATCGCGTGATTGTATTCGGTCGCCATAATTCGGCGCAGCGTGCCCTGGCAAATCATCGCAATGTTTTGGGCAGCGCTGCCAAACCACAGGCGGCTGTAGTGGCCTGTCCCGGAAAGCGCTGGTGTTCACGGGCCCTGACCCATACCCAAAACCTCGCCGATAAAATTAGGACGGAATTGGCAGATAAGCTGCCCATTGATGTAACGATAGCAATTTCCGGCTGTCCCAACGGCTGTGCGCAAACAACTGTTGCGGATATCGGCTTAGCTGGTAGGCTCTCCAGAGGAATTTCATACGATAATCCTGATTCCAATCAAGACGAGCAAGAAGTTTTCGATCTATATTTAGGTGGTGGAATGGGGCGAAATTACAAACTCGCTGAAGTCGTCTGTAGGAAACTTTCCATTAGTGGTGTAATTGCCGAGATAAAGAAAAAATATTTAGATGACCAGAACAGATAATTATTTTCAGGTGCATTTTGTAACTCTTTAATAGTAAAGAAGTTAAAAAGGGCTCGCCTTTTTTGGCAGACCAAATTTTTAAAATCAAGTATTCATATTGGACTGATATGAATTAGTGGGGGTATAATAAACCAAGTGAAGTAATTTATGATATGTATAACAGTTGAAGTTGTTATATATCCCTCGTTGACTTGTTTTATATTTGTAGATGATCAAAGGTTGTGCGATATCAAAAGAAAGGAAAGACGAAAATGAAAAATAAAACTTATATTGCTGTCATGTTATTAGTCGGATTGGTTTTATTTATTAACGGTTGTGATAAAAATGAATCTTCGGCCCAGGCGGCGAATAGCCAGACAGTAACCTCTTGTCCCTGTAACCAGTCGTCATGTTGTTGCTCTGCAAAAACTTCTACATGTTGTTCGGAAAAGAAGTCAGATCAGCAGACCACTTGCTGTAAAAAGGATTCAACCTCCTGCTGTCCCGCCCAGAAAACCTGCTACCAGGAAAAACAGGGTTCAACAACTACCTCTTGCTGCCCGGCGAAAACCTGCCCGAAAACAGATTGTGATAAATGTGCCTCAGCTCCTTCAGGCTGTTGTCCCAAACATGCCACCACCTGCCCTCAGAAATCTGGTACTTGCCCTATGAAAACTGATACCTGCCCTCAAACAACAGAGTCCTGCACTCAAAAATCCCAGCCAGACACAACTTCGGATGCCGGCAAGGATATGTAGGGTATTTCTTGAAGCATAATGTAGATGGAGATTCCCTGTTCGTCGTTATGTGAATTTTACTTGAAAGACAGGTAAAATCCGGCAACCTATACTAGACTTCCATGACCTCCTCGGTTTTGGCTTTGAGGAGTTCATCTACCTTTTCGACATAGGTTTTGGTTGTTTCGTCCATCTCTTTTTTGGCTTCATCGCGGTCATCTTCGGTAATGACTTTGTCTTTCTGGGCCTGCTCGATTTGCTTATTTGATTCCCGCCGGATGTTACGGATACTGACTCGGGCCTGCTCGGCCATTTGTTTGATCTGCTGGGCCAACTGCTGCCGCCGTTCTCCTGAAAGCGGCGGCACCACCAGCCTGATAATCCGTCCATCGCTGCTGGGAGTGATGCCTACAGGGGAACCTAATATCGCTTTTTCCATATCTTTAATGACAGAATTGTCAAATGGTTTGATAACGATAAGATTACTCTCTGGGGCCGAGAGATTGGCCAATTGTTTTAGTGGTGTTGGCGAGCCGTAATAATCCACTTTGATATTTTCCACCAGAGCTGTGGATGCCCGGCCGGTACGAATCGTACGATACTCGTTACGCAGGAAGTCAACCGCCTTATCCATGCGTTCTTCTGCTTCTAAACTAATCTCATCCTTATCCATGATTGCTTAAATCCTTATTTGCTAATCAAGGTGCCGACTTCTTCTCCCTGGGCCACACGTTTGACCGTGCCTGGTTTCATCAGATTACACACGAGAATATCGATATGGTTTTGTTCGCACAGGGAAATCGCCGCGTGATCCATCACCTGCAGATTGTTGTGGACGAACTCGCGGTAACTCAACCTGTCATATTTCTTTGCTTGTGCATCTTTGATCGGATCGGCCGAATAGACTCCATCTACTTTAGTTGCTTTAATCAGAACCTCGGCCCCTATTTCCGATGCTCTCAGTGCCGCACAGGTATCGGTTGTAAAGAACGGATTTCCCGTACCGGCGGCCAGGATGATAACCCTGCCTTTTTCCAG